>JGI11705J14877_10002361_pt1 | contig 10204 bp, 9 predicted proteins | sample Etolaghawater15m_FD_14877 | JGI IMG/M metagenome (IMG submission 14877) | reverse complement strand
GATCTAGAGACCTCAGATTGATCTGAAAATTGTTCTTCTATAGGAGCAGCCGCAGGAAATTTCTTACTAAATTTATTAGTAGTAGATCTTCCTTCTTTTAGGAAGCTTTCAGAATTTAAAACAACAGACGGGGACTGTTCCTCCCCGTACTCGTATTTAGGATATACTTGTTTATCAGTAGATAATGGGTTTCCATCTTCTGTTGCCAGAGGAAAACCCTTAAAATCAACCATCTGCTTCCTAGATTTTGATTTTCTAGGAGGCGTTTCTTCGGCCCTAATAGAAGAGCCGTTAGTGTATTCTACATCGTCCGCATTAAACGATCTCTGTTGAGCTTCGGCTCTTACTGATTGAATTTCTGAGTTTTCCGATGGTCCTGGCATATCACTGCTCCTCCCATGTTAGAGAATTAACAATTTCGACTGTATTAGTAGGAATATCCGCTGGGGTTGTAATGTTCTTACTTGTGGATTCCCAATAAGAGTAAACTCCTAAAATATCCACCTCGTTTGTTAGAGGAAAGGAAATGTACTCTTTGTTGTATGCAAAATAGTCAGAAAGATCATAAGTCTCTCCTCCTTTGTTTGCATAGATAGAGAAAACGTTATTTCCGGTTCCTGCTACTGGGGCTAACTTAAAGTCTTGAGATACTTTTGCACCTGATAGGGCCGCAATTGATTCCCAAGTTGCAACTTCAGAAGCGTCCCATTTCTTCTGGTTTTCGTATTTGCTATGGTTGCCAGTATTACTTCCGATTGTGCCTGTAAATCTTTGAATATTTCCTGCCGTATCGTAGTTGTACATATTGACAAACATAAGTGGGCCAATAATAGAAACATCTAAAGATTGAGACTCATAGTTCTGAATATAGAGTCCGCCGTCTGTAACATCGCGATAAACTCTAATAAGAACCGGTATTTCATTTATAGCAGGAGCTGCATCAAATCCATTAACTGTATCAGAAGTTGCTTTGCCTCTAGCGTACGCATAGAAATACTTTCCGCCGGTGTTTAAAAGACTATTGGTTTGGAAATCTGGTAGACTGCTTGTGTTTGTAGATTCAATTTTTACAGGAACGGTGCCGGACCCTAGTTCTAAGCCCTTTGCCTTAGTATCAACACTAGTGTCATCTGTATAAACTTCCACGTCTAGAATACCTGTATCTGGAAGTCCGCTATTAAGTAGGTTATTAGTAATAAGCAGGGGATTTTTAATGAAGTTTAGAGAAACGACATTTTCGTATCCTGACGAGTCGTCAGTTAAACCAATACCATACTTAAGAGGATAAAGCTGAATTCTATTTCTAACTGGGGTTCCTGTAGTATTAACTACGTTATCCTTAGCTCTAAGAGCCAGTTGGGCTCTTTGCTTTCTAGGAACAACTAGCTCAATAGTACTTCCAGTGGTTGCAGTAACAGAAGCATTAAAGTATAGTCTTACATCAGCGCCAGAATTTTGTGTTTCTGCCCAAATAACTTTACGAGTTGTGTCAGACTTTAAGTAAGCTCCAATAAACTGATCTCTTAATGTACTTGCATTGCTGAATGCAAATTGAATATAGTTTGAAGAGGTTGCTGTTACAGTTGCAACATGCTGACCGTAAACTACGGGCTTAGGATAATCGGTAGATTTAGAGAGAAGCTTTACGGTTCCTTTATCTCCACCGTCGATGTAGTAAGAAGCACCGTACTTAACAAGTCTGCTACCTTGACTTAAGTTGGATTGTAATCCACCATGAGTTAGGTAGGTGATAGGCAATGTAGCATTACCTAGAGAAGCCACATCAAGTTGATTAGATGCTCTCATATGATGGACTCTTACCCATCTTGCTTCACCATTTGCTACTGGAACATAACATAAGAATAGAGCACCAACAGCTCCATACCACGAGAATTCAATCTTCCACATGGTAACTTTAGAGAAGTCGATGTCGTACTCAGACTTAGTCTTAACAATATCTCCGTCAAGCTTTACAGGGTCTCCAGGACGCTTAACAGAAATATCAGTTGGATCAACGTTAGCGGTAGAAACATCGCTCCATCGAGTGTCGTTATTTTGGCCGTTAAGTTGGTCGCCAGAGAACATTGCTCTAACTGGTCTCCACTCATAAACCTTGCGGTACTCAGGGGGAACACAAAGATGGAACCATTCTTTCAAGGTAATATTATAAACGCCCTTGTTTGCTGAGCTAGTGCTGCTAGGATTATAAGCAAATCCGGCACCTCTCTTAGAAGCTCCAATAATATCATTGTAATGGTCAGCAGTTGGCATAGAGCCTGACTGAGTAGTAACGAGCAAGTTCCAGCATTTAGCTGGGCTAAGAGCTTCAGAAGGCGTGGGGTCGAAGCCAAATCTTCCATGGCTTTTATTGATAGGAGTTCCGCCAGCTGTGTGTGCAACTCTTGTTGTGCCTCCAGATGCAGCTAATGATAGCTCAGTGTTAAAGGCGCTTGTTTGAGTTCCTCCTCCGTCATAATCACCGCGCGTAAGGTTCGTAATTGTATCTTCCCACTTACAGTGAGCATCAAGTCTGATGTAGTCAGTTCCATTTGTTACTCCTACGGGCTTCAAGAATCTACTAGTTCCAGATTCTTCTGCAGTCAACCAAGACTGATATGTGGCAGAAGCTTTGTCAATTTTTAACTGGTCAAATGGGAACTGATAATGACGACCGGCCATATGCTCTACAACTGTAGAAGCTCCATCTCTGTATCCAAGACGAAGGGCAAAGTCTGCGTTAAACTCAAAGTCGTTTAAGTCGCCGTTATGATTTTGAATCTGATCAACATCTGTTGGGTGATAGACCAGGGAAGGATCATTAATTGCAGCAGCAATATAGCAAAGTCCGTTTCTGTAGATAACGGGATCTACTCCGAACTCTCCCCAGTTACCGCTTCTAATATTAGACCCTGCTGTTACTCCATCGGCGACTGCGTTCCATGCCTCAGAAGTCGCGTCGACGCCAGCTGGTTCTGAGTAAGATAGGGCTTGTGTTCTTCTTACGCATCTAAAGTCGTTTTCTTGACCGCCGTTAGCAATTTCAAAATAATACCCATCTAACTTATCAAAAATACCCCATTTCTTAATAGAAGGAGCACCTTTCATTGTGTTGGCCCTTGCAACTTTTGCTGAGTCTTCTGCTAGTACTTCGGGATCATCGGTGACATTCATCTTTACACCCATCGTGGAAGAAGAAACACGACCAGGTTGGTATCTGAAGAAACGCTTAGAAGTAAGGATTGTTGTATTGCCTTGCTCAGCTACAAGTTCGGCACCAGCTTCTAGCGCCAAGTGATTTAAGCCAGTCTGTACTTCTTTAGTGGTGTCATCTATCTTATTTTCAATGGGGAACTGAGACCACTCAGAAGGGTTGATATCATAAGTGTTAACGTCTGCAAAAATACCAAGAGCTACTTCTGCTCTAGGAATACCTAGTAGCGAAAGAGCAACTTCTGATTGAATTTTGTTCTGTTCTTCAACTGGAATTGCAGGTTGATCTTCTGCAAATACAACCGGTAGAGAGTTGACGGCTTTTTGTTGACCTAGAGGTACAGGTGCCGTTTTTCCTATAATAGTTCTTTTGTTTGACATGGTAGTAAATAATAATGATTATTGAACGATTATATTACCGTCGGCAACTTGATAATTATCTCTTAGGATAAATAATTGGCCTCCGCTAAAGTCAATTCCGTCGCCTTCGCCGGGCGTTATATTTGCAATAGGCGCTATTAGCAACGAATTGCTAGCAACGTCTATGGCTAGTACTCTTTGTGGTTCTTCTTTATCCCAACTACTTATTCCTGAGTCTGTATTTGTAAACCCAGTAATGATAATCTCGTCGTTATCTGTATTTGCTTCGTCGAATATAATGAACGAAAGCAACTCGGAAGAATTTCTTAGCTTAATTGCTAAGTAGTTTGTACTTCCGATTGTAGTTTCTCTAATGCTAATAGGGGTTAACCCGCCACCGGATCCTCCTAAAAGCACCGATGCTTTAGCCTCGTACATGTATCCGTAGTTATTAGTACTAGGATCTAGAACACTAAAGCTTTGTGTAGAAGGGATAGTTAATGAATCTACAGTAGCGCTGTTTGTTCCTGGAAGAGTTATAGAGAAAATACCCGCCTCGAGCTGATCAGCTGTTTGTAATACTCTAAAAGAGCCAACTTTTTGAGAAGCGTTCTTCCTTCCTTCAGCATCTAGCTTAAAGATATCTGCTTGGATGGAATCCTTAATAATTCTTACCGCCTCACCACCGTTAGTAACGGTTAGATAAATAGGCTCTAGTGGAGTACCTCTTCTAATCTCAATAGGAGCTTTAGAGTATTCGTTATTATACTGATCAACTTGTCTAATTAAAGAGTCGCTGTCAGACCATGCTAGGTTTGAAGTCGCGTTCCATTGGAACGAGGTTTCAAGAACAACACCGTCGTCACCACAAGATCTAACAATGTTGTTATTGATAGTAGAGAATTCTACACCAAAGAAATAAGGTCCAGCTGTACAGAATTCAAAAATGTTACCTTGGACAACATTATTGTCTGTTTCAAAAATTTCAATAGGTCTTACGGTTGTTTCGTAATTTCTTCCTAGCCTTGAGAAGATATTCTGTATTAGTAAAATAGAGGTAGAGTATTCTGCATGGAATCCTGGTCCAGCCGCATCAATAAATCTACACTCTGTAACAGCAACATCATTAGCATAAGATACATTTAAGAGTCCTTCAGCAATATATCTGTTTTCTTCGTACCCGCCTCCAGCGGGAGAAACTGATCCTGTGTCGGCTCTTGACCCGTCTAAGACCATACTCCTAAATCTAATTCCCTTGATAGGGTAGACTCCAGAACCATTAAAGTTTAATAAGCCCGGTTTTGCCGACAAAGTTTCTGCCGAAGGAACTCTTTTAATAACCGAACCCTCACCAACTCCTCTAAAGGAGAGGTTACTATAATTTCTTTGCGAACTATTCTCAAAAGAAGAATCTCTGAAATAGTAAGTTCCAGCGGGGAAGAAAATTTCTTTAATATTTCCGGTACTTGCGATATCAATAGCATCTCTGATGGGCTTGGTATCGTCAATTACAAATCTTACGTCGTCCCCTACTTGATAAGAAGTACCATTTTGTAGATTTCCACCATTTACAGTCTCGCAAATAATGTAATTTGGAGCGGCGTTTTCTCCTATAGGCCTGATTTTAAGAAGCTCTTTACCAATAATCCTTTTCCTTTGAGTCGGCACTGATCCAATTACCTGGATTACCCCATCAAAAAAACTAGGCGTCCATCCTTCAACGTCCTGGTTCCATGACGGAATTTGTCTATTTCCAAAATCTTTAAAAGATAGAGTACCCGTGGAGCCAATCTTGTTATTTCCTATAACACCTAAAAACTCAACAGTTCCCTTCCAAGATCTATAGATAACGGGAAGAACATTAGCATCAGATCTGTTAAACCTAATATCTACATACTGATCTTCGTTCCATCTAGAGGGATCTAGGACTCCGTTATATTCTGGAGATTCACCAATTGTCTCCACCGCAAACGGCATCTGACCGGTTCTAACATTATACCCGAAAATATAATACTTTAAAGATCCTACCGTGTCATTGCTTCCCGATGTTTGATCAGAAAAATCAACTCCTACGAGTTGGTAGCTAGATATACCGATAATCGAAGTATCAGGAGTAGATGTACTAGCAACGTTTCTATAAGAAAAAACTTGTAGTTCTACATCTTGAGATAGAGTAGATCTATATTGTTCAAAAGTTAGGCCTTCGCCATCTGTAATCTCGTTAAATGTAAGCTGGTTTTCACTACCGCTTATAACCCCGTTGGAAATTCTACCTTCAAATATTGTTGCAAGACCCCTTGCGTTAAGGTTTTTTACATTAATATAAGAATTTTTATCCTCAGGGACCTGGAGTACAAATCGACTGCCTGTAGAGGGTATGTATCTCATGTCTAGGAATATGTCTTTATTACTTTAAACTTTTTTTAGGATGACAAAGCCCTCTCATATTCATAGTCTTGAATAACTTTATCTACGAACGGATTTTTTCGTAAGCTTCCAGAGCTTTCTAATTCTTTGTAGAACTTTCTCTTTTCTGCATCACTAGCAGATTTAAAATTCTCGACAACTTGATATGGGTCGGGGTACTTATTATCATATAAGTAAACTCCGTCTAATAATCTTTTTTCCATCAGATGGTAAATTCTGCTTCAGGCTTATGAATAACATAAGACACCATTGCATCTAGTACGTTTTCGGTGGTGTCAGTGTGGTATAAGAAGAGCTTATCGTTCTCTTTTAAGATAAACTTGTTTCCTTGGATAACTTCAAACGCAGTACCAGGGGGTAGATTCACTCCGTAGAGAAGGAAAGCAGTTGTACCATCAACGTCGTTTGATACCTTGGCGTATAGAGGAATAGAGCGAAGGGTTTTGTTTGTTACGATAACAGATGTAACAAGAGCAAAATGTTTTTGATACTCCGAAACCGCAGTCGTTCCAGCAACATTCACGGCGTAATTAGTACCGCTAAGATTTGATTCTCTAGGGATATTTGGAAATATTTTATTTTTAGAAATATTCTGAGGAAGAATAACGCTAGCCATTTAATTTTAGCTCCAGATAATATTTGAAATGAACTGTTGTGCTCTTGAAGCACGGACATCCTGTCTACGGATTACGGCATTCACAGAAAGAGGAGGAGTTTCTACCTCGATCAAATTACGAGAGAGTACTAGAGGGATCTCAGTACCAAATCCATCCTGCAAACGTCCTTGAGATCTAACAGACTCAGTGCCTGTAATATTGGCCGGGATCGACAGAGTTGGAACTCCGTCTGTATCTGGAGATCCTGTAATCGTTGTGAGAATAACGTTATTAAACGTTTTTGATATCTCAAAATTTTTGATATTCAACGCCATCGAGAATAAACCTCGGATTTTAGTTTATAGGTCTATGTAACTTTAAACATCGCAAGGATTTATAGTAATGAGTAAAGAAGCATTTGCCGAACTAATTGATGCATACGCCGATGCAAAGGCAACAAAAAATAAAGTGCTGGTTCAGACCATGATCAGACAGCTCGAGCTAGCATTAGACTCCATGTTTGCGGCTGAAGAAAAAGAAGAAGCCCCCGCCCAAGAGGATTCTTTCTAAGAGATGAAGATAACTCGTTTGCCAAGGGGTAACGCTCAGTTCCCCTCAGAGAAAGACCCAGGGGATGTCGTCATGCTATCTAATGGGGAGCTCTTCTGCTGGTGTAAAGGGGCGTGGTATATGCTCGGAGGTAGGTTCTTAAGACCCGAGGTGAGGGACTGGGTGCTTGAGTACCTGAAAAACGGATGGCCCACCCCCACCGAGGCAAACTTTGACCTAGGGCAGATGATCGCAATTGTGGGGGACTCTAAAGAAGACGTGAAATGGACCCAGATGGCCATTGATAATATGTTAAAGATCTCTGATATAATGGAGACTGAACGTATTTCTTAATGGGTAAAGCAAAAGTAAACATCATAGGAGAGATGGTCGAGATTGACCAACTAGATATCTCAAAACTAACAACAGATTGCCATGGAGTGGCTTACACTGGAGAAACAGATCTGGTGTATACTGACGTGGTGAGGAGTCATACGATGGTCGATATATTCGATCTATATCACGACGCCGGGAAGACTGTGGAAAGGATCTGGGTGCTAGGGGGTAATTTAAATCCTAAACTAGCTTCTCCAGAGATCGTAATTAAGCAATAAAAAAGCGGGCAGGGATTAAGTTCCCTCCCGCTCTTCTTTTATGGCCTAAGCCGATTGGCTCAGGCTGCTGGGACTTCGTCTACGACTTCGGTAGGAGCGGCAACTGCTTCTTCGACCGCTTCGCCTTCGCCGCCTGCGCCGGGCTCTTCGCCAAGCTGAAGTTGCATTGCCTCAACAGCGCCCTGGAGCTTGAGGGCGAGTTCTTGGCGTTGGGCCAGGGCTTGGCGCAATTGACCGATTTCTTTGTTGAGCTTCTCGAGCTGCTCGGAGAAGTTTTCCTTGAGATCTTTGGGTTCCATACGTTAACGTTATATGTGTACGTATATATTTTAAACCAAAAAGAGGAATTTGTACACCGGCTTATGCGGAAACCCGCATTAACTAGATGCTAGAACAACGTTAGACGAGCTTGTTTCCAAGAATACGTTAACAGATAGAGTGTAAGAACTGGAATTGTTGGTCAATGTTATTGAGAAATTTGAGGCACTTTTTGATGTAGAGATAGTTACGCCACTACCCCACTCACGAACGGTATGGACATCATAAGTATGTGCTGCAGTCATGTATCCACCAAAATGATACATAAAAGAGAGTTGCGATTGACCGGCTGAAGAATACCCTCCGCCTCTTAATGTAGCCCAGCCTGACTGAAGTCCAGAGATTGTGACAGTTTTAGTCTGACTCGGAGGAATACTCACACTTGCTGGAGCAGAATAATAATTGCCTTCGCTCATATTGGTGTAACCTGGACCAGTTTGACGATATCTCCCTCCCTTAACATGTAGTTTATCTGTCGGGTTGTCGGTGCCGATGCCGACATTGCCAGAGGCAGCAATTCGCATTTTTTCTGTCGCTACGGTATTTAACCCAGTTTTGAAAAGAATATCTGCCCTTGTATCATCTGATCTAGCAACAAGAGCAATGGTTCTGCTGGATCCCATATCAATTTCCAGCCCACCATAATAACTAGTAGAAGTATATTCATACCTCTGTCCAATAAACGAGTCTTGTTTCCAAGTTTGTAAAATATCACCACTTGAATCTATACGAAGTCTTTCTATAGTATTAGTAGTAAACTGCATCGAGTTATTACTATTATCATAGTAAATCTTACCGATGTCGTCATCATCAGAATCACCAAACTCAATTCTACAGGCACTAGAAGTTCCTGCTACCATACTTATTAATGCAACATCACTATTGCTACTTTGAAGTCTCAGATTTGCTTGTGATGTTGCATCACCAATATGAAGTTTGTATCCAGGACTATCATTCCCGACGCCGACATTTCCAGAATTTGAAATTCTTAATTTTTCAGATAATGACCCAACTGTGCTATTTGCTGTGCAAAAACTCAATCCTTGAGCATCTTGATTTCCTTCATCTATAGAGTTAATTGCTGCAACTACAGATCCAGAGGAGCTATTGGAAACTCCTGGCGCATAGAATCCTATACCATGTCCGATATTATATGACGCAAATGATCCCATCCCTGCTATAAGCAAAGCTTGATAATTAACTGGATCTGAACTCAAAGTTACACTTTGATGATTATATTGCGAAATTAACTTATTTGATAATCCGAATCCAAACGGTCTTGAGTAAAGATTGGTTATTCTTATATTTGATATACGGCATCCTGACTCCGGTACACTTCCTCCAGATCCTTGATTTAATTGAAATCTAACAAATAAAGGTGTCTCAGAATCAGAAGCTGGTGCCCATGTTAATGTTTTTCCAGTAGTTCCGCTAGTATTATCTCTAGTTGTCCAACTAACGCCATCAGTACTAGTTTGCAAATAGACTGATGAGCCTAAATTAGCTGCATTTGCATTTGCAACTGCCGTAATAGTACCAATCCAACCAGACGGTAATATTGGTTGTTTTCCACCCAGATATAAATATGCAGATACAACATATCCAGGCAAAGAAGCTAATCCTATACTAGTTCCATTGTAAGAAAGCGAACCAAGTTGACCCTCAATATCAAAATATTTTTGTGCATCCAAATAACTCCTAATGTGGTGGTTATTTTTACTAGATAGTAGTATAAAATCTGAATTAAATCCACCATTTGTTATTGCGGCTCTTTGAATGTTTAATCCAGATTCAGAAGTTTCAAATATCATCGTAGCAGAGTTACTTGATCCTTCTCTCTGAACGCCAAGTTTTACAACACCCTCCACATCAGTAGAAACAGGATATCCTGTTTGTAACGCAATATATGCTTTTGAATCTGCTAGACTTGTAGATTCATGGAATTTAGAAATTATGGAGGAATTGCCAGCAGATGAGGAAATAGTTAATTTTTGAGGGGGATTTGTGGTGCCGATGCCGACATTTCCATCTGCGTTTACTCTGACTTTTTCAGAATTGTTTGTATAAATTCTAACGGGTAGATTAGAGTTTGTACCAACAATAAACCGAGTTCTATCAGCAGCGTTAGCC
>JGI11705J14877_10002360_pt1 | contig 10208 bp, 7 predicted proteins | sample Etolaghawater15m_FD_14877 | JGI IMG/M metagenome (IMG submission 14877) | reverse complement strand
CTCCTTTTGGTACCTGGATTGAAATCCAGGGTTACAATGTCGGTCGTGCCTACGGCACTTTGAAGTGGGGTTTGGGAAGGCTGTGGGCTTTTGGCTCAAGAAATATTGAATGCCAGCCTGTCCGCCTACGGCGTGAAATGATGATTTAAGAAGGAGAATTCCACTTCGACATTCAGCGTTCGTTAATCCGTGTTCTGTGTTCAAAAGGGTTGTATGTCAAAGGAATAATGCACATCGATTTGCAATCTTTCTGCCTTATAAAATGATGATTTTTTATCCCTTCCCGCCGGGTCGGGAAAAAGACAGGACCTCGATTTCGACCCGACGGGTTATGCTCAACCCGGCGGGTGGGGTATTCGATATTCAAAAAATTGCAAATCAATGGAATAATGAATATCGATTAAGTCCATGATTCGTGGCCATTTTTTTTAGCTCTTACGAAGAATTGCGATGCTTTAAAAGCGAGAATCTCCCTTCGCCACTTTGCACTTGTTAAAGCGCAGGAAGTATCTGTTCGCCTTGACTTAAGTTATAGCTTCATTTGTGTTTAAACCTATTTTATTCTGTGTTTATTCGTAGTTTAACCGTAGTTTAACCGCAAATAATCGTGTAAACTCTATTTTATTTAGGTTTATTTCATGGTTTATTATACTTTTGTCACTAAATGAAGTTAGGTATAGCTAAACACAAAAACCATGGCAAGTTCAAATGATGCATTTTTCGGGAAACTTTCAGGAAAGATTGGGAATATTGTAGTTTATCAGATGTATGGAAAAACGGTAATCAGGTCGTTGCCAACAGGGCGCTCAAAAAAAGCTTCTCCCAAACTCGAAGCTAGTCGCACCGATTTTAAAACGGTGGTTAGCTTGCTTCCGGCCTTGAAACATCTGCTGGCCTTTGGGTTTGGTTCTCTTGCTGTAAACAGGTCGGCTTATCAGGCTGCGCTATCGGTTAACTTAAAAAGCTATCAGCAGGCTATGGATAAAAGCATTGTCGATTGGCTCATACTGAGTAAAGGTGAACGTGAGCCGGCCATTGATCCTCAAGCTGTGCTAGGCGAGGCCGGAACTATACTTCTCAGCTGGTCTGCCTCGCCCGTCAAGTCGGATAATTCAACCGACAAATTGGTTGTTTTTCTCTTGTCGGGGCAAGCGCTAAGCAGATCGGCATTTGAAATTACTGATGCCCAACGACACCAAGGTCATGCTTCGGTGCGCATACCTGCTACCTGTCTGGAAAACACAATCGAGGTGTTTGTTTCATTCATCTCCTCCTCCTATCTCGGCAAACAACTGCCCGCAGGCATTTCAAGCAGTTGCCACGCAGGAACGCTTACGATTAAATAAATGCTTTGGTAATCAATAGGCTGTTGGCCTGTGGCTTGTGGCTGTTGGCTCAAGGAATAATGCATATCGATCAACAGCCTGTCCGCCAACGGCATGAAATGATGATTTAAGAACGAGAATCTCACTTCGAAAATTCAAAAATCGGTGTTCGATATTCGGTGTTCAGTAAGGCTTTGGCCGTTAGTCTTGGTTGGTAACAGCTTCCCTACATCACGAACATCCCCCTGCCCGCCAACCCCCGGATTGAAATCTGGGGTTACAGGGTCGGTCGTGCCTACGGCACTTTGAAGTGGGGTTTAGGTAGGCTTTTGGCTATTGGCTTGGCTATTGGCTCAACAAATTATGAATATTGAACACTGAATGATGATTTATTTAATTCAGACCCGTCGGGTTTTTTCAACCCGCCGGGTCGGGAAAAACGACAGGACTTCGACTTCGACCCGACGGGTTTTGTCCAACCCGGCGGGTGGAGTGTTCGTTGTTCAAAAAATTGCAAATCAATGGAATAATGAATGTCGAACACCAAATACCTCTCTATGAAATCCCTAAATCGTTTTTCAACATCAACGGTTCAATCCAAATATTCTATTATTTTTGCTCAATACAGCATGGATTTCGCCAAATGCCGGTGCAATCTTTCATGCCATCGGGGTGTCATTGCTATTTTAATTCACAACTATGGGACATTGTCAGGATAATCTTAAAAATCATTTTGCAGCATTCAGAAAACATATTATCGGGGATGATTTGGTGATCGAGACTCCGTTGGGTAAAAAAAAGATGGTTTATGCCGACTGGATCGCCAGTGGCAGGCTGTATGCTCCGATTGAAAAAATCCTGACTGAAAAAATCGGGCCTTATGTTGCTAACACCCACACCGAAACTACCGAATCGGGTACGATGATGACCAAGGCCTACCACAAAGCCCACCAGATGATTAAACAACATGTTGGGGCTAATCAGGATGATGTAATCATTACCGCCGGATTTGGCATGACCTCGGTGATAAACAAAATGCAACGGATTTTAGGTCTCAGGAGTTGCTCGGTAATCCCCATTAACAAAGAGTGTATTGCCAGCGAAGACCGACCCGTGGTGTTTATCACACACATGGAACACCACAGCAACCACACTTCATGGCTCGAAACCATCGCCGACGTAGTGGTGTTGCAACCCGATGAGTTTAACAACGTGGTGACCGATGAGCTTCGAAAACAATTGGAGAACTATGCCGATCGAAAGATGAAAATTGGATCTTTTACGGCCTGCTCGAATGTTACGGGTGTTGAGCCTCCCTACTACGAATTAGCCGAGATCATGCATGAAAACGGCGGACTGGCCTTCATTGATTTCGCCGGATCAGCACCTTATGTCGACATCAACATGCATCCCGAAAACCCAAAGCAATCGTTGGATGCCATCTTTTTCTCGCCTCACAAGTTTTTGGGAGGACCAGGCAGTTCAGGCGTGGTTGTCTTTAACAAACACCTGTACCAATGTCAGGTTCCGGATCATCCGGGCGGTGGGACAGTTGAATGGACAAATCCCTGGGGTGGCCATAAATACTACGACGACATTGAATTGCGCGAAGATGGGGGCACACCGGGTTTTTTACAAGCCATCAAAGCTGCCCTCGCCATCCAGGTAAAAAACCAACTCAACACCAAATGCATGCGTACGCGCGAAAAACAGCTCGTAGCAAGAGCCTTTTCCGGATTCGAGGCTATACCGGGCATCCATATTCTGGCCGACAACGAAAAAGACCGTTTGGGCATTTTTTCGTTCTGGTTCGAAAAAATGCATTTTAACTTAATCGTGAAATTACTCAACGACCGGTTTGGCATTCAAGTGCGCGGCGGATGTGCCTGTGCAGGAACCTACGGCCATTTTCTGCTGAACGTTTCGCCTGAAGAATCCTTCCGCATTGTGGAGAAAATTAATAGCGGAAATCTCTCAGAAAAACCAGGTTTTATCAGGGTTTCGCTTCATCCAACCATGACCGATGAAGAACTGGATTTCATTATCGATGCCGTGAAGCAAATCAGCCTCAATTACAGCGTGTGGGCCAACGATTATACCTACGACCAACACACCAACGAGTTTCATTTTAAAACGGAGTCAAACAGACATAACGAATTGCTTAACACATGGTTCGACGTTTCGGAGTAAGAAATGAAGCATCGTTGAAATCTATTGGTTGGCCACTAACTCCAGCCGTTATCTGATTTCGGGGTAAAGCCATTTTACAATTACTGCCAGTATCAGACCAAAAAGTCCGAGTAAGGAAAACATCCAGCCCAATGGAGGTTTCTTTTTAACGAAAAAGAAAATTCCCCCCAAGAAAAGCAAACCTGATATGATAAATAAGGATAAAATCATGATCTAAAAATTTGGGTTAAAAGTAGTGAATTATTTGCGTAAGCGTTAAGTTCTATGAAAGAGAACACCTCAAAACGAATAATTCCTATTTTTGCGAATCAGGCGAATTAACGAAAAAAATAGGATTTGAAGCTGTGACCTTTTTTTCAAAACCGATCCCGGATTTATTTGTCTGAATTATTTTAGCGATTTATTTGATAATTAATTACAATAACATGATGATCCAAAAATCTAAAATTATCCTTTTAGCCCTGTGGTTTTTTATGGCAGGAAGCCTGTCGTTGCGTGCCCAAATAAATGAAGTCGCAATAGATTCTTTGGTTGAAACGGCTCTGCAAAAACTTAAGGTGGCGGGAGCTGCCGTGGCCATTGTAAAAGACGGCAAAGTAGTGCACAGCAAAGGCTATGGGGTAAAATCGGTTGCCACAGGCGAAAAAGCCGATGCCAATACCTTGTTCGCCATCGCCAGCAACAGCAAGGCGTTTACAACTGCCGCCCTTGCCATCCTGGTTGAGGAAGGTAAAATTTCTTGGCACGACAGGGTTGTGGATCACATTCCGGAGTTTACCATGTACAACCCCTATGTAACCTCAAATTTTCTGATCACTGATTTGTTATCGCACCACAGCGGACTGGGCTTGGGCAATGGCGACCTGATGTTTTTCCCCGACAGTTCGAACTTTACCATCGAAGATGTGCTGAGTTGCTACAGTCACTTCCAACCCCAAATGCCTTTCAGAACGACTTTTGCTTACAACAACCTGCTGTATCTGGTAGCAGGTGAACTGATAAAACGCAAAAGCGGCATGAGTTGGGAAGCTTTTGTACAAGCACGAATACTTGATCCGCTGGGCATGACCCAGTCTTCCCCTGCTCTGTCGCAGGTTAAAAATCCACAAAGTCTGGCCTCCCCTCACAATACCAACAAAGGAGAATTGCACGCTTTTGCTAATTATTCTGATATGATCAACGGGGCAGCAGCAGGCATTTACTCTTCTGCCAACGACATGAGCCAATGGATGTTGATGCAGTTAAACGGAGGCAAGTACGGCGACAGCCTAGAGTACAGTATTTTCAACAAAGCAAGCCAGAACGAAATGTGGAAAATATATACCACCACACGCGCTTCTAATAACCCACGTTACAACACCCGGTTTGCCGGATACGGGCTGGGATGGGGATTAAAAGACATGTGCGGACATCTGACAGCCTCGCATACAGGTGGTCTCCCGGGCATGTTGTCCATTACGATTCTAATTCCCGATCTGAATTTTGGCGTGGCAGTACTCACCAACACCGAACCCGGAGGTGCGGCTCTTTTTATGGCTATCTCACAAACCATTGCCGACAACTATCTGGGGTTAGACGATTTCGGATGGATAGAAAAAAATGCGGCGCGTTTTGAGCACATGGAATTGGCCGACACAATTACCGATCAGGTGTGGGAAAAAGTAAAGCAAAATGCTGACCATAGCCCTGAAACAGCTATTTATACGGGTGTTTATGAAGACGATTGGTTTGGGAAAATTGAGGTCTGCAGCGTCGATGGCCAATTGTGGTTCAAATCGTACCGTTCTCCCCGATTGAAGGGTCGTATGCATTTTTATCAGGCTAACACATTTGCAATCCGTTGGGATTACCGCGATATGAATGCGGACGTCTTCGCCACTTTTTCACTGGATGAAAACGGCCAGGCTCATTCAATTGAAATGAAAGGCATTTCTCCAAACATTGATTTCAGCTTCGACTTCCACGATTTGTCGCTGAAAAGGGTAGAGTAGCCATAAGTTTTTGGACTATTTATCAATCAGAGGTCTTGACCCCCCCAGACCAGAAAGCTCATATCCCCATTCTTTCAACAAAAAAAGAGACCCCCGATGAAGGTCTCCTTTAAAAATCCTGATTATCTGATCGCCGGAATTATAGTTTAATTCGCTTGGTAACAGACTCATTTTGCCGGCTAAGCTGGATGTAATACAGGCCAGGCTGCTTGGCACTTAAGTCGATGGTTGTTTGGTACACGTCACCAACCATCTCGGGTTTGGCGGAAAACACTTTATCACCAAAATAATTATAAACTGTCACTTTTACTTTTCCTTTATCGGTGGCGGGCATAAATCGCAAAATAACCAACCCGTTCTGGTTGTTGATATCGAGAACATCTAACATCAGCTTATCGGGTTGCTCTTTGATTCCGGCCTCACGTAGCTCCTCTTGACTGACCATACCATGACTTTCGTTTCTGTCGCCGAAAAATTTGTACTCGTAACGCTCAGGTCTGGGAGGAGGAGGAGGTGGGAGGTGCTTCCACCGAAAACCATCAGGCCCTTTAACCACCTCAACTTCACGTTCAATCTGCTCCCGGTGTTTTTCCAAATCCTTCATCTGGTATTCCAGATTCATGGTAATCTCTTCAATTTCTTCCATACGAAAATCAAATTCCTGTTCTTCTCCTTCTGCATCGATCCACCTAAATCCTTTTTCTTTGCCATTTGGTGAAGTAATAAAAACCTGCTTTCCTTCCTCCTCGTCCGAAAAAATCATGACTTTATAATTTTCCTTTGACGCATTTCCGCTTTCACCAAACACCTCTACTTTAATGACTTTCGTTTCGTCAACCGAATCATGACCTGTGATTTCATCAATATAAAGCTTGATCTCGCTTTCGGCATCACCCCTTGTTATAAAAGTGGTGTCAGTAACTATGGATTTACCGTCGCTGATTTTAACCATTTTAACTTTAACCTCCTTCTTTTCCTCATCCTGTGCCCTACTCAGAAATGGCATTAGCAGCATGAAAATAACCAGATAAAAATAATTTACTCTTTTCATTTTTTTAGCTTTTAAAATTACACGACAAAACTAGACCGCATGCCATTTATAAAAGGTTAAACGCGGTTAAAAAAGGTTAACATGAGGTTAAAGTTTTAACATAATGTACATAGTTTCATTAGCTTTGCTGCAAGAAACAGTATCAATTGAAAAAAAAGTTTAATATCATTTTGGTTCTGATGACCCTGAGTTTAGGGGGCATCATTTTTATCCAAAGTCTCTGGATACAACATGCCATGAACATGGAAGCCTCCCGTTTCGACAAATCGGTACAGGAAGCCTTACTCGAAAGTGTGGAAAGCTGGCAACGATTCGACCGTTTCTCGTTTATCGACAAAAAAATCAATTTACCGCCGCCACCACCTCCGAAACAGAACCGACCTGAACGGGCAAAAAGACCAGACAGAGCGAAAACACACAAGTCGCTGATAATTAGCGATACCGCATCGGCAAAAATCATGCAATACCAGTTCGACTACGATGTGCAATGGACACCCGATTCAATCATGGAGACAGAAATACGTCTTCAAACCGATAACAACAAAAGTGTGTTTATGGTAGCACGAAAAGTGGACAGCCTTCGTGTGTTTATGGACGAAATGCAGGTACGCGCCGAGATGGAAAAAGCCCGGCTTATTGAGGAAAAGATTGACGAGTTTAATGAAAATATGGAAGAATGGGTGGTAGAATACAGTTTCGACATCAATAAAATGCTGACCAAACTCCCCACAAAAAAACTCGATACACTCATCAAAAACGAACTAAAAGCGCGCGGCATCACGATTCCTTTTAACTACCAGGTGGAACAAAAGTTTGACGATACCACAGAGATAATTCTGCCATCAGGCAGTCAGGACTTTAACATACAGGACACCTATGAAACAGAACTGTTCCCGGATAATTTTTTCGGAAACAACATCTACCTCCGCGTAAGCTTTCCAGAGAAAAAAAACTTCCTCTATCAATCGATCATCCTTCTTATCGCGGGCAGCATTTTGTTTACCCTGATTATGTTAACTACGTTTTGGTTGACCCTCTATTTTATGGTTAAACAAAAAAAGGTGTCCAGGATAAAAACAGATTTCATCAACAACATGACCCACGAGTTTAAAACGCCCATCGCTACGATAGGATTGGCCAGCGACGCGCTGCTGTCGCCCAAGGTTTTTGGAATAGAGGAGCCCACCAGATACTACCTCGACGTGATTAAGCAAGAGAACAAGCGCATGAACAGTCAGGTGGAAAAAGTTTTGCAGATGGCACTTATCGAAAAAGGAAGCCTGCAATTTGATAATGAATGGGTGGACGCCCACCAGATTATTGAGCATACGGCTGATATGATGCAAATCGCTGCTCAACAAAAGTCCGGACGCATAACCACTGTACTCCGTGCCAATTGCTCAGTTTTACTGACCGATGAAATCCATTTTACCAACCTGATGAACAACTTGCTCGACAACGCCATAAAGTATTGTGAAAACAATCCGGAAATTGTTATCGAAACCTTTAATCAGCAGGAGAACCTGATTATCCGTGTCGCTGATAATGGCGTTGGGATGAGCAAAGAGGTCATGCGTCATATTTTTGATCAGTTCTATCGCAAGCCAACGGGAAACATTCACAATGTGAAAGGTTTCGGACTTGGGCTCAGCTATGTAAGAGCTGTTGTAAATGCCATGAACGGCAACATCCGGGTTGAAAGCGAACCGGGACATGGCAGCGTGTTTACCCTAACTTTTAAATGCCACAAAAATGAATAACCACACCAGAATACTCCTTGTTGAAGACGATCTGAATTTCGGTGCTGTGCTTAAAAGTTACCTCGAACTCAATGATTTTGAACTTATCTGGGTTTCAGATGGTGCAAAAGCCGGTGAAGTCTTTAGGCAGGACAAGTTCAACCTGGTGCTCCTCGACGTCATGCTGCCCAACATCGATGGCTTTTCGATAGCAAGAGAAATCCGGGCTTCCGAAAAGCATGTGCCCATCATATTTATTACGGCCAAAACCCTGCGCGAAGACATTGTCATGGGATATAAAACCGGTGCTGATGACTACATCACCAAACCTTTCGACTCAGAGATTCTGCTATATAAAATCAAAGCCGTTCTTAACCGACACAATCACAACGGGTATAAAGAAAAAGACACCACCGAACTGGGCCTGTTTATTTTTGATTTCAGATCACGTTCGCTTACCAACACCAAAGTGGGTAAAAAACAATCACTCACACCAAAAGAAAGCGAATTACTAAAAATGCTGCTGGAAAAGCAGGGAGAACTATTGCTCAAGGTTGATGCACTGAATAAAATATGGGGTGATGCCAACTATTTTACAACCCGAAGCATGGATGTGTATATAACTAAATTGAGAAAGCACCTGAGCGCTGACCCTACCATTCAAATTGTTACCATGCATGGCGATGGTTACCGTATGGTAAAAGGCTAAGAAAGTATGTTTTACAAAGTATTTATATATAAAACCATGACCGAAAAAGCGACCCGTGAAACCATGACCTGCCATTCCGAAAAAGGCGTTGGCAAGCACAAATTAATCATCAACTTGCTTATTTTAAGTTCATTGTTGGTACTGAGTGGTAATGCTCAGGAAGTTAAGCAAATAAAAATAGGGAATCAAATATGGATGGCCGAAAATCTGGCTGTTGACACGGGAGATTTTGCAACACTGATAACTGACAGCATAACCATGGCCCGGCAATACCTGTATAGTTGGGAAACGGCACTTAAAGCCTGTCCTCATGGGTTCAGGCTGCCTAAGGATGCTGAATGGGACAGTCTGACGGCCTTCTTTGGCGGGCACAAGAAAGCCGGAATTCATCTTATCGGCAGCGGAGAGGACAGATTTAACGCCGTCCTTGCCGGAAATTACCTGCCTAGCGGAGGGTTTTTCAGTTATATAAACGACTACGGCTATTATTGGACCGCAGACAAATTCAACAAAAAAAGCGTTTGGATAAGGGTATTGGGAGCTCATCAAACCAACATCATGCGTACCACCATCCCAAGTCATTTTTACTTAAGTGTTAGATGTATAAAGGACTAAATCTCAGAACAACCAGTTAGATCTTCGGACAAAAAGCGACAAACCAAGGGTTTAGCAAATCCTGCTTATTGTAAGCCAGTGCTTCGTCCGGGTAATCAGCCTTCATCACACGACCTCCGGCAGCCAGAATAATGGCGTGACCTGCGGCCACATCCCACTCGCTGGTAGGCCCAAAACGCGGATAAACGTCGGCCGTACCTTCAGCAATCAGGCATAACTTGAGTGAACTTCCTTTGGATATGAGGTCAACCGACCCATGATCAAGCCTGATTCTATCAATATAAGCCTCTGTTTCCGGGTTCAAATGTGAACGGCTGGCGACCACGCCAAAATAAGACTTTGATGCGGCAAGTGGCAACCGTGTGGCATAAGTTTCGGGGTCATCAACAGGCCAATTAATGGAAGCCCGTTCAACGCGATAGGAACCTTTTTCCAGATCACCAAAATACAATACATCGGTAACCGGCACATAAATTACACCCAAAACAGGACGCCCCTCCCTAACCAAAGCGATATTTACCGTAAACTCATCATTCTTCTTTACAAACTCTTTGGTTCCATCGAGCGGATCAACAATCCACAAGGCCG
>JGI11705J14877_10002359_pt1 | contig 10210 bp, 6 predicted proteins | sample Etolaghawater15m_FD_14877 | JGI IMG/M metagenome (IMG submission 14877) | reverse complement strand
TCCAGCCGCTCCGGCTTGAACCCTACCTGCACAATACCGGGCTGGTCGAGGCGGGCCACGCCGGCATACTGGAAGAGGGTATTGTCCACGCTTTTGGGCTGGGGCTTCTGGGCAAGCTCGAAATCCTTATAATAAATAGCCAGCATGAACGCTTTCGACTGGGGGCTGGATGCCATGTCGTAGCCGATGTAACTTGGGATGGTACTGCCGACGAGGATGCCGTTTTTATCGGACACATGCAGTTCGTCCACATCAAGCATTTTCCTGATCCGTTCAAGCTCTTTTTCATCACCGATAATCGATGGACGCAGGTCAATCATATATGCGAACGCATGTGCCTTGGCGATAGCTTGGCCATCGGATTCCAGACGGATTGAATTCATTGCTTTGCCATAATCCTGTATGGTGGCCTCGACATCATCCATGTTCAGCTGAATGATCTTTTTCGCCCCCTCAAGAGACTGTCCTGACTGGAGCGTAAAGGCTACCCCTGTCATCACAGCCAAAACTGCTGCCAGATACCAGACCGGTGCCGGTATCTGCCTGAATGAGATTTTTTTCATCGCCTGCTTGATGTTCATGGTGTTCATGATGGACCCTGTTGATGATTATGCGATCTGCCGACGCGCCAATTCCTTGAAAAAGCCCTCAACCGCCATGAGCTCTTCGTACGTACCCTCCTGAACAATTCGGCCCTGGTCGAGGCAGTAGATCCTGTCAGCATTGCGGATCGTGCTCAGGCGATGGGCAATCACAATTCTGGTTGACTTGAGGCTTTCAAGGCTTTTGCTGACTACCTCCTGCGTTTTGTTGTCGAGAGCACTTGTAGCCTCATCGAAGAAGATGATGGAAGGCTTGCGTACCAGCGCTCCGGCAATGAGCAGCCGCTGTTTCTGTCCGCCTGAGATCGTTTCACTTCCCTCACTGATGACGGTATACATGCCCATCGGCATGTTACGGATGTCTTCATCGATGCCTGCCATTTTTGCCGCTTCCCATGCATCGTCGACCGTAAGGACCGTGGAGCCGATGATGGTCTGCAGCACAAATCCCGGCTGCAGCTGCCCGTTCTGCATGACAACGCCCATCTGGCGGCGCACTGCCTGCACGTTGAGGGATGCGAGGTCGATACCGTCGTAGGAAACGGTCCCCATATCCGGCTTTTCAAAGCCGAGCAGGAGCCGCAGGAGGGTCGACTTGCCGGACCCCGACCCGCCGACAAGGGCGATGAACTCGCCGGGATCAGCTTTGAGCGACACCGAATGGAGTATCTGCGGCGAGTCGCTCTCATACCGGAAATCGACCCGCTGCACTTCAATCCGTCCCTGCAGTTTATCCGGCTGGGTCTGTGCCTCGGTAGCTTCCGGCACCGCTTCGAACACCGGCTTGATGCGCTCATACAGCGGCACCACATTGAGGCTTGCGATGATGGTCATTGCCGACTGCATGAGACTCGTCTGGAACGCGGTGAAGGCCGTGGTGAACGCAATGAACGAGCCGCTGTCGAGATGTGCGCCGGTCAGCATGCCGCCCGCTGAAACGATGATGACGGCCATGGCCACAACCGGGAACGACGCCGTTGTGGTGGCAAGGATGTTCTGCATCCCGCCAGCCTCGAAGGCCAGCTCGCGTTCCTTCCTGAACAGCCCTGCCCACTGGGCGAATGCCGGTTTTTCCGTGCCGGTGATCCTGATCTTGGCGATGCCGGTCAGGAGGTTGCCGAGCAGACCCGATATCTTGCCCTGCACACCGAGCATCTCTTTGTTCAGGCTGAGCTGGCGGTAACTGATCCATGCCGTAAGGCCGACCAGGATGGTGGTCATGAGGAGGGCCCAGAGCGCAAGCTGCCAGCTGTAGTAAAAGAGCAGGAAGAGGTTCGAGATACCGAAAAGCAGACCCAGAACAGCAGTAAGCACCGCGCTGCTGAGGATCTCCTTGATTTGTGAGACACCGAGCACGCGCATGGTGAGGTCACCCGAAGAGAACTTCCTGAAAAAGGTGCTCGGGAGGTTGAGCAGCCGGTCGATCAGTGCCGGCTGGATGTGCATGTCCATGCGGGTCTGCAGACGCATGACAGCGATCTGCCGGGCAAGGTCGAACCCCGAGGCCGCAATGACGCTTGCCATGAGGATCAGCGCAAGCTGCAGGAGCTGGCTCCTGGAGGACTGGGGGATGACCGTTCCGAACAGGATGCCGGTGAGGATCGGGGTCAGAAGCCCGAGAAGCGCACCCGCCACCCCGTACAGGGCGGTGAAAGCAACATCGTTGCCGCCACCCCTGATGCCGAACGAGAGGACCTCTTTTCCGCCGAGCGGTTTATCGGGAAACGGGCGGTACAGCACCCATGCCTCTCCCCCGTCCATCTCCTTTGCCATTGCACCCTCGAACTTCACGTGCAGACCTGCAGCGGGATCGTAGAGGCGGTACCCGCCGATGGGTTCAGGGATGAGGGCAACAGGACTCCTGCTCTCACTCCGGAACGCAAGAAGCGGACCGTTTTCCTCCTCCCACCACCGGGCATCGCTCCGCAGTGCTACCTTTCTTGCCCTTACGCCGGAGTGCCGGCAGATGGACTGCAGGGGGTCCTCATGCGACGGCCCGCTGCTCGTCGGTGGTGCCGTTATCCTGATGCCCGCGGCTTCCCCGACCATGAGGCACGAAGCAAGCAGGGGATCGGACACCTGCGGGGCCACTCGTGCTCCCCCTTCGGCCATGACGCCCGCAAGCCCTTTGAGGGCGCCGCTGTACCGCTCCTGCTGGAACCTGGACCGTTCCATGACCCGCCGTGAAAACGGGATCTTTCCTGCAGGGGTCTCCTGCTGTCCGTCCTGCATCGTCATCCTGTTTTTATGAGTCCGGCATAGACCCCGCCAAGGGCCATGAGTGACTGGTGGGTACCGCGTTCCTTAACCTTTCCGTATTCGAGTACAATGATTTCATCACAGTCGCGGATGGTGCTCAGCCGGTGTGCCACGATCAGGCAGGTGCACCCCCGCTTCCGGATATTTTCGTCGATACGCTTTTCCGTCGTAGGATCAAGGGCACTGGTGGCCTCATCAAGAATCAAGATCGAGGGGTTCGAGGCAAGCGCCCTTGCGATTTCGATTCTCTGGCGCTGTCCGCCGCTGAAGTTCGACCCGCCTTCCGACAGATTTGCCTGATAGCCGCCGGTGCGTGAAGAGATGACCTCATCGATTGCCGCATCCCGGGCTGCCCGTTCAATCTCCCCCTGCAGCATGGTTCCATCCCACATGGAGATGTTTTCGGCGATGCTGCCTTCAAACAGGCTGATCTCCTGATCGACCATGCCGACCGATGCGGCAACCCGCCTGCGCGGCAGCTCCCGGCGTGGGATGCCGTCAAACAGCAGTTCCCCCGACCAGGGTTCGTACAACCCCGCAACCAGCTTCGACACCGTCGATTTCCCCGACCCCGACCCGCCGACCAGCGCAACCCGCTGGCCCGGCTCGAGCTTCAAGGAAAAGTTCTCGATGAGCGGTGCTTCCAACACATTGTAGCCGAAGGTGATGTCGCGCAGCTCGATATGGCCCTCGAGCGGCTGATGCTCCTCATCGTCGTCTTCATCGGTTTCGAGTTCCACATCGTTGTCCATCACGTCGTCAAGCCGCTGCATGTTGCCCTCGGCGTCCTGCAGTTTCTGGCCGAGGGTGACCATTTCGTTCACCGGAGCAAGGAACGACATGAGCAGGCTCTGGAACGCGATGAGCATACCCATGGTCAGCTGCCCTTCCATCACCCTGAGACCGCCGACCGAGAGGATGGCGATGTTGCCGAACGACTGAAGGAACGGAGGCAGGGCGAGCAGGAACACCGTGGCGACCTGCAGCTGCTGCTGGCCGTTGACCATGTTGGCGAAGAGCCCCGACCAGCGGGCGAAGAAGTCCGGCTCGGAGCCCGAGGCCTTGAGGCTTTCGATGGTCTTGATGCCGTAGAAAGTGGTTCCCATGAGCTTGCCAGAATCCTGCTGGAACTTCTGGTTGAGAACGACGCGCTTGCGCGACACATAGAACAGGGCCGCTGCATTGACGGCGGCGATGAGTATGGCTCCGAGGGTGAGGACGGTATCGTAGCGGAACATCAGGAGCGCATAGAACGCGATCAAGAGAAAGTTGAGTGCATTTGCCGTAAGGTCCCCTGCCACCAAGGTGGCGACCTGGTCGTTGAGCTGCACGCGGTTCGAGATTTCACCGGCCTGGCGCATCGTGAAGAAGCGCATGGGCATGGCGAAGACATGGTTGAAGAACTTCGCTGAAGAAGTGAGGGCGAGCTTGGTTTCTGCCCGGAGGAGGTAGTACTGCTTCAGCCAGGTAAGCACGCCCTGCAGGAGAGCGGTGAGCAGCATGCCGATAAGCAGCGGGCGCAGCCAGTCCGTGGCCCCCTGCACCAGAACATAGTCGATGAAGATGCGGAGGAACGAGGGCACGACAAGCCCCGGGATGACAAGCAGCAGGCTAGCAAGCACGATATAGGTGAGCGCCCGCTCGAGACCCGGCATCCTTTTTTTCAGTGCGCCGGCAAGACTGAACGGCCTGCCGCCCGGCTGAAACGCATCGGTCTTTTCGAACGTGAGCGCCACACCCGAATAGGACTCGCTGAACTCCTGCGCACTCACCTTCCGCTGACCCGAAGCAGGGTCGTTGATGTAGTAGATGCCTTTCCGGTAGCCCTCGAACACCACAAAGTGGTACATGTTCCAGAACAGGATCATCGGCAGCGGCTTACGGTGGAGGTCGTCAATGTCAAGCCGTGCGCCTTTCGATTCCAGCCCGTACCGTTTCCCTGCGGCAATGAGGCTGCTCGCCTTGCTGCCGTCGCGCGACACCCCGCACTCGACCCTCAGTTCCTCGAGCGGAACATACTTTCCGAAATAAGCCAGAATCATGCCGAGCGAGGCCGCACCGCACTCCACCGCTTCCATCTGCAGGACAGTCGGGGTTTTGATTCTGTCCTCTTCCCAGAGGATCTTCGTCGGGAACAGCATGAAACTCATCGCTGTCCTCCTTTGGCCAGAGGAACACTGAAGATGTTCGCCGCCTGAATGGTTGCTGCCCCGCCCTCTTCAGCAACAAGTGTCCCCGTTGCGCGCCGGAGGCCGAGCACTGCCAGAGCGAACGACTGTTCAGCAGAGAGCAGCTGCAGTTCAGCAGTTGCGAGGTTGTTGCTCGCGGTCTGCAGGTTGAAGATATCCGACATTCCCATCCGGAACTTCCTCAGCTCCCCTTCCTTCAGCCTGCGATACGACCCGGTGCTGTTCCGGGTGAGCTGGTACACATCGGCGGCGTTCCTGACGGCGGCAAACGCAAGGGCGACCGTGCTCTTCACAGNGCGATCAAGTTCGGCTTCAAGGATCAGNCTCTCTTCGAGCTGTGCGGACCGGGTGATATAGGCNGCNTCGGCGGAGCGGTTCCCCGCATCAATGGTCCAGGTAAGGCCCGCCGACACGCTCGTGCCNGGTATGTTCCCTGTTGCCGATNGGAGATAGTCATGGAAGCTGTCTCCATCGNNNGANCCNNTNTAGCCGCCCCAGAGCGAGAGGGAGATGTCGGGCCTGCGTTCGTTGCGGTAGCCCTCAAGCAGGGTTGAAGCCGCTTGAGACCCAAGACGGCGGGCCTGCAGGTCCGCGCGGTTCCTCATGGCAACAGCCTGCAGCGAGTCGATTCCAGGAAGGGAGGCCTTGAAGCCTGATCCGGGAACAGGAAAACGGTCAACCGGCGGTTGCGGAACGGGATACTTGGCAGCATCGAACCCCATTGCCAGCATCAGCCCGTGCCACGCCTGCTGGATGGCAAGTTCACTTGAGGCCTCCGAGGCCTGCGACTGCTGCAGGTAAGCGCTTGCCTGCTCGATCATGAGGGTGGCTATGGCATCAGCCTCCGCCAGCGCTCTGGTGGCGTTGAGCTGGCTTTCGGCGCTCTCTGTAAGGGTACGGGCAAGCTCGCGCTGGCGCCAGGCATAGACATAGCTCCAATATGCACCAGCCGTTGCATAGGTACTTGATTCCAGAATATCGACGAGCGTACGCCGTTCAGCCTCGAGCGACAGCTTCGCCGCATTGCGGTTCGAACGGTACAGGTTGCTGCTGCCGAGCCCCTTGAAAAGCGGAACGGTGATGGTCATGCCGGCAGCAGCGGCACTGGAGGCTGCCGTACCCTCTTTATCGGTGCGGTTGATCGTGATGGCCGGCGCAACGGTGATGCCGGAGGGAAGATGCTGCGTCACCGAGAGCCCGGAGGAGACGGTATGCAGGTCACCACCATCGGGAGCAGTCCCTGCGTCTTTGCGGTAGGCGGAGGAGAGCGCAATTGTCGGATCGTACCGGGCCCGGGCGTCCTCCAGCGTGGACAGGCTGATCCGCAGTGCCTGCCGCTCCGTCAGTACGGCCGGAGAGTGCTCGAGGCCTATCCTGACGCTCTGCAGCATGCTGATGCCCTCCCCCGCCTGCACGGAAGTTGCAGGAAAGGGCAGAAGCACCATACACACTGCCAGCATGGCTATGCTGAGGGCGCTTTTTAGCTGAATGACCTGGGGGATGCGGGGCATAGACCTGAATCCTTGGTATGGGAGAAGTTAGGGGGTTAGCTGCCTTCGCCGGATACGAACTTCTTCAGCAGGGGAACAACCAGTTCCACCGGCCGTTTCTCTTCAACTATGATTTTGCCGCCGCAGAGCATGCCTGAGGTAATGGTCGTGCCAGGCCCCTTGCCCGATGTCCACCGGTAGCCGCTGGGAGTACTCCGGTCGCGGAGCAGCTGCACCTTTACCTTGTAGGGCGGGCTCGTCTTTGCGAAATCGCCTGCCAGCTGCTGGTTTTTGATGTCCGTGGCGATGGCTTCCACAGAGACGGGGTACTCGCTTACCGAGTAAACCCGGCCGACGATATACCCATACTGTTCAGGCTTGACGGTAGAGGGTGAGATATAGGCCAGCATGCCGGTACGGACTTTCTTGGCATCGCCTGAAGCGACATAGAGGTCAAGGCGGAGGGACTCTTCCGCTCCCTCACCGATGGGTTCGATCTGGAGGATGTGTTGCCCGGCGGCGACCTGATCGCCGTTTCCGGCAAGTACTTCGGTGACTATGCCGCTGAACGGGGCCATGAGGGCGGAACGCCATTTGTAGTCTTCCCGGGACTTTTCAAGCTGGCGGGCCGCATCCGAAAGGCTTTCGTCAAGGGCGTAGAGGCTGTTCTTCAAATCCATGATGTCTCGCTCGGTCGCGTTCAGGAGGGCCTTTTCAACCAGCCCCTCTTCATACAGACGCCTGAGTTTTGCGGCCTTGTCTTCCTGCAGGATGATCTGCTGCCTGATGAACTCGCTCTTCTCCTCCTGATGGGAGGCCAGGAACTCATGCTTGGAGAACGCTTCAAGGAACAGCTGCTTGAGTTCAGGCTGCTCGATGATGGCAAGAACCTGCCCTCTCTGCACCGGTTCACCCCCTTTAAGGGTAAAGCCGGACACAACTCCGCCGGTACGGGCCGTGATGGTGCGGATGGCGCCGGTGGCCATGGTGATCCCCTTTCCGTCGACAGAGGTGGAAATCGCCCCGAGTATGCCCCAGGCAACGGCTGAAGCGATGAAGACACCAACGGCGGCAAGGGCTATCCAACCCCTGCGGTCCGTCACCGGCATCAGGCGGTCGAGGTCATCGGGCGAACTGAGCTTTTTGAGGGCTTCCTTGCGGAATTCTACTGCCATGGGGGGTCAGTCTGGATGCATGAGTGAGCAAAAGCACCTGTTCATCGTATGATAATACTGAATTTATGGCTATAATACAGGAAGAAGCAAGTTTTAATCCCCCTTTTCCCCCGTGAGCCAATGAAACCCTGGTCACGCTATAACACCCTGTTCCGCAGTGAACGCTACGGCTGGTTCCTGCACAATACGCTTACAGGCATAATTCTCGAGCTAGACGAATCACACAACACGGCTGCAGAATCCCTCCGGAACGGACTTCCGGCTGCTGAACCATTGATTGACGGGGCATTTATCACCGCCCTTGAAGAGCACGGATTCCTTGCTGAACCGAGTGAGGAAAAGCTCAAGCTGATGGAGCTTCGCTACCAGCGCAACGCAGCCTGCTTCAGCACGGGCTATGTCGGCCTGACCATCTGCCCGACGCTCGCCTGCAACTTCGCCTGCCCGTACTGTTTCGAGCACAGCCAGAGTGACGCCACCGTGATGGACAATGTGACGATTGAGGCACTCGTCGCGTTCATAAAAAAGCACAACGATGCAAGACACCTCTCGGTAAGCTGGTACGGCGGCGAGCCGACGCTCGCCTTCAGCGTCATCGAGACCCTTACCGAAAAGTTCATCGAAGCCTTCCCTGACTACGCCGACGCAGGCATTGTGACGAACGGCTACCTGCTTGACCAGGCGAAAATCGAGCGGCTCGACGACCTCCGGATCACCAGCGTCCAGATCACGCTCGACGGCAGCGAACAGACCCATAACCAGCGCCGCACGCTCCGCAACGGCGGGGCCACTTATGAGCAAATCCTCCACAACATCGACCTCCTGATGGACTCCGGCTGGAAAGGCAATTGCGCCATCCGCGTGAACGTCGACAAGACCAACCGTCATGAATACGTACCCCTGCACAAAGAGCTCCTCCGGCGGTACAAGGGCAGGAACCTCTCCGTCTATCCCGGCCACGTGAACACCTTTGAGGGCCATGACTACGACCAGCAGTGCGGCATCTGCAACAGCGACTGGAGCATGTTCCAGTTCGACGGGTACAGGAAGGATGGCATCACGCCTCGCGGCGGGTTTTTCCCCGCCAGCGGCGCCCACAACACCTGCATCGCCACCAGCCATCAGGGCTATGTGGTCGGCCCGAAAGGCGAACTCTACAAATGCTGGGAGGATGTCGGCAAACAGGATATGGTCATCGGCTCGGTGCATGAGGAGCCGTTCCTCACCAGCCCCGAGCTTCTCACCTGCTACACCATCGGCACCGACCCCCACAGCGACAGCGGGTGCCTGGAGTGCAAGGTGTTCCCGGTCTGCGGAGGCGGATGCGTCAACAAGCGGATGCGGGTGCAGCAGTTCGGTGAAGGCGGCCTTGACTATTGTTCCCCGCTGAAGGAATCCCTGGAGCAGTACCTTGACCTGTACATGGATGTCTGGCATACCAACCAGATCTGCAGTGCCGTGCTCGGCAAGGGCAGCGCCCCGTCGATGGAGAAGGGATACCGCATGGTGCAGCCGGAGAAGAAAGCGGAAGCGGCCAAAAACCCGCTTGAAAGCCTGACAACGCAGGAGTAGGCGGTGCTGCCGGTGCTGGCTCTCTTGAACCTCTGGTATAAGGATGGGCACCGGTTCGCAAGGTGGCACACCCGAAGCGGGAGACTGCTGCGAAACGCCAAACAGCTCCTCCTGCGTACCCTGCTACCGGAACTCTCCGGCACCTGCATGCATGTCAAAGGCAACGGAGGCGTCAAACGGGCTGTGCGGATCGTCAGGCTGCAAGCCAGACACTACCCATGGGCGGCAAAGTTCGATATCGCATCCTATTACGAGTCCATCGACCACCAGGTGCTTCTTGACCTGTTGACCGCTACAGGTACAAGCCCGCACATGCAGGCACTTGTTGCCGACTACCTGCACCTGCCCGACAAAAGCATGAGTGGCAAAGGCATGGTGGCCGGCGGGGCCATCAGCCCGCTCCTCGGGGCCCTCTACCTCCACCCGCTCGACAAGGCCATGGAGCAAGAGGAAAAGAAAGGGCGCATCCTCTACCGGCGGTTCATGGACGACTTCATCATCCTTGCCAAGTCACGCCATACCTTCAAAAGCGCCATCCGGACAGTCCACCGGGTGCTTGCCGACCTCAAACTGACCCTGCACCCGGTAAAGCGGTTCATCGGCAGAACGGAAAAAGGCTTTGATTTCCTCGGTTATCAGATTCACCCCGACCGCAAGCTACGCCCCTCGGCCACGAGCCTGCACCGCTTCACGGAACGCGCACGCCGGCTTTATGAGCAAGGGGCCTCAATCACGAGGCTCCGGCAGTACGTCACCCGTTGGCACCGCTGGCTCCTTGGCGGTTTGGACGAACTGGTAACCTCCAAAGGCGGCGTAACCAGATACCGGGTCTATGTCCTGAAATACCTCCACATCTCAGGAGCCACCCTGCGAACCTGATGCCGGAGCGGTTTATGATCGCTCCGGCATCGCACAGGTAAGGC
>JGI11705J14877_10002355_pt1 | contig 10213 bp, 9 predicted proteins | sample Etolaghawater15m_FD_14877 | JGI IMG/M metagenome (IMG submission 14877) | reverse complement strand
AGCAGGCGTTCTTTTTTTTGAGGAAGCATCACGCCTTTTTTCTGCAGAAAAAATGAAGATTGAAGGGATCCTCCGGTATTTCCTGAACCTGTATCTTCGCAAAGCCGGCTCGTTGCAGCATCTGAACAGCTTTTTCCCGCCCCCACATCATCCCCAGTCCCGTTCCGCCATCCGCCAATCCCACGGGCATACAGTGCATGAGGCTGACCGTATAAAGGAACATGCCCATGGGGTGGTCCATGTTTTGGGCAAGGTCGGTGCTGGCGGCAATATCCACCATGGAAAAAAGACCCCCGTCCTTCAGGATTGCATGAATCCCTTCAAGGGCTTCCATGGGTCTTCTCTGATCGTGAATGGCGTCAAAGGCGGTCACATAGTCCAAGGATCCCCGCAGTTCCATGTCCTCAGTCAATGCTGCGGCATCCCGCTTTTGGAACGTGACATTCCGGATGCTTTTTTCTTTGGCCGTGGATGTTGCTTTTAAAATGACGTTTTCTGATATGTCGATGCCTAAAAAATGACTTTTGGGGAAAGCCTCGGCCATCAGCATCAGCGCAACGCCTTCTCCGCAGCCCAAATCGCAGACAGAAATACCGGATTTCAGTTTTTTGACCATTTGGCCCTTTTCAACCGATGGGAGGAATTGACTGACCAGCACCTCACGATGTTTGGCGTTCGCCAATTCGTTCATAAAGCGTTGAAACCCCGGGTACATTTCATAGGGGATCCCTTGCCCTGTTTTGAAACCGCTTTCAACGGCCTCAAATACCGTTGCGGTGAGTAGCGGAATTTCCTGGGTATAGACCCCCATGTTTTGATTTCCGGCCCGGCGGGTGATCAGGTCCGCATGGGCTTTGGGCAACTGAAACAGGTCTTGCCCGTCCTGATCCTTGCAAAGAGCAACAATGCCGCCCGTCACCATAATGCCCAGCCACTCCAGCACATAGCGTTCGTCCAATCCCGCTTTTTTAGAAATTTCAGAAACCGGTTGAGGGGTATCCAGGGTATCCATGACGTCGAATAGCCGAGCTCTGTAGCCAATTCCCATGGCCAGGTTCAAAGCACCGTAGTTGAGAATATCCGTCAGTTTCTGAGAAAAATCATTTCGATGGTCTTTTGTTTGATCGTTCATTGATTGCCCTCTCGAAAGTTTTTTTGAAATGTTCAACTCCAGCAATCTTACAAAGTGCTAAAGAATATTCAATATACTTTTATGGAAAAATAGCATATTTTCCAGAAACGAAAGCCCAAAAATAAGAACACCCCGTGTGCAGGATTCCGGAAGCAAATGATCGAAAAAGAATTCGGATAGGGGGGGGTATTTTCGCGATGGTCATCTTGATTATGGGGGTTTCAGGATCTGGCAAGACAACGATCGGTCAGAAAGTGGCCCGTATACTTCAGGTCCCTTTCTTCGATGGCGATGATCTCCATTCGAAGGCCAGCATTTCAAAAATGATGAAAGGCATTCCCCTGACCGATAACGACAGAGGTCCCTGGTTGAAACGGGTGGCAGAAAAAATGGCCCAAATGGAAGGGCAGGGGGGTGGCGTGGTGGCCTGTTCCGCCCTTAAAGAAAAATACCGCCATGTTCTAATCGGCGATGCGTCTTTTCCGGTTCTATTGGTGTACCTTAAGGGAAAGCCGGATACCCTGCGCAGGCGGTTGCTGAAACGCACGGAACATTTCATGCCGCCTGATCTGCTGGACTCTCAGCTGAAAACCCTCGAAGAACCGGATTCCGCTTTGACCCTCTCCATTGAACTGTCCCCTGACACCCTCTGCAAAAAAATTATTGATTACGCTGCTAAATGACAGTTTTGTAGCGGTCGCGTCAGGACTGAACTTTACTTGTTATCGAGGTCCTTACCAGCACAATCCGAGGTGTCGCCGCCCAGTTTGGCAAGGCTGTGAGCCAGGGCCGGTAAAACCACTGCAAGGTTTTCACCGGCCCCCCTGGGGCTTCCGGGTAGGTTGATGATAAGAGAGGCTTTGCGAACACCGACCATGGCCCTGGAAATCATGGCATGGGGTGTTTTTTTAAGGCTTTCAGCCCGCATGGCTTCGGCCATGCCGGGCACCTGGTAGTCGATCACTGTTTCCATGGCCTGGGGGGTTACGTCATTGGGGCTCAGACCGGTGCCTCCGGAGGTAACGATGAGGGGCAGGCCGTCCTCATCCGCCCAGGTGATGAGGATATCCGCGATTTCCTGAAGCTGATCAGGGACCATGTGTCGCTGAACCACTGCAATCCCCTGGTTTTCCAGCATGCGCTGAACCGCATCCCCACTTTCATCATCCCTGAGACCCGCGGCCCCTTTGGTGCTGATGGTGAGAACGCCCGCCTTGATCTCATTTTCCATTATGCCGGCCGATCACTCCTCAACCTGTGACGCGGCGATGACTTTTTCCGCCAACTGGGCCGGCAGTTCTTCGTAGTGAGACTGTTCCATTAAGAATGTTCCCCTGCCCCCCGTAATGGAATTGAGGTCCAGTGCATATCTCAGGACTTCGGACATGGGGACCTGTGCTTTGATAACCTGGTATTTTCCTTCGGAGTCCATACCCATCACCTTGCCGCGACGACCGTTGAGATCACCCATGACGTCGCCCATGACTTCTTCGGGAACGGTAATTTCCATTTTCATGATGGGTTCAAGCAGGATGGGATTGGCCTCTTGCATGGCCTTCTTAAGGCACATTCTGGCAGCAATTTTAAACGCCATTTCCGAGGAGTCCACGTCATGTGCTTTACCGTCGTAAAACCGAACCTTCAAGTCTACCACCGGGTAACCGGCAACGGCGCCGCTGTCCAGGGATTCCACAAGCCCTTTTTCCACGGCAGGCACGAAATTTCGAGGAACGTTCATGCCGGTCAGATCCTCCATGAATTCAAAACCGGAGTCCAGTTTCAGCGGGGTCACGTCGAAATGGACTTCCGCGAACTGCCCCCTGCCACCCGATTGCTTTTTGTGACGGTAGACGACACCTTTAACGGACTTTTTGATGGTTTCCCGGTAAGGCACCTTCACCGGGTTCAGGTTTACTTCCACCCCGAATTTTCGATTCAATTTTTCGCAAGCATTTTCCAGGTGAATCTGCCCCGTACCGGACAGGATAACTTCCCCTGTGGTTTGATCCCGCACCAGTTTGAGGGTTGGGTCTTCCTCAAGCAATTTGGCAAATGAGGTGAAAACCTTGTCCTCGCTTCCTTTAACCTTTGCTTCCACCGCGTAAGAGATAACCGACGGCAACCCGGCGGTGGGTTTGTAGATGATGGGGGCATTGGCGGAACAGAGGGTGTCCCCTGTGACGGTTTCTTTGAGCTTGGCCATGGCAACAATATCACCGGGGCCGGCCGTTTCAATGGGCTGCTGTTTCTTCCCTTCAAGGATCAAGAGCTGGCCGATTTTCTCTTTAACATCTTTGTTGGCGTTGTACACGGTAGAATCTGAAGAGAGGGTGCCGGAGAAAACCCTGGCCAGGGTCAGTTTGCCGGCAAAAGGATCGGCAACGGTTTTGAAAACAAGGGCGGAAAAAGGAGCATCAACGGTAGATGCCCTTTCCGTTTCTTCATCCGTACCCGGCACGGTCCCTTTTTTGGGCTTTCTTTCAAGGGGTGAAGGGAATCCGTCCACCAGCAAGTCCATCAGCTGGGCGACGCCCATATTTAAAACCGCGGAACCGCAAAAAACAGGTGTGACCAATCCGGATTGGATGCCCTTCATCAGGGTTGCTTCAATTTCCTTCTCGGAGAGCTCTTCCCCTTCAAGGTACTTTTCCATGAGGTCGTCATCAACTTCCACCACGTTTTCAATCATCATTTCGCGCCATTCGTCGGCCGTGTCTTTCAAGTCGCCGGGAATGTCGGTGGTTTCAAAAGTGCCGCTGCCGTCTTTGTTGTAAACATAGGCTTTTTGTTTGATGAGGTCCACAACGCCCGAAAAACGATCTTCCGCGCCAATGGGAATGGTGACAGGGGTGGTTTTGATCTCAAATGTTTCGCTGACAGTATCAATTATGTGAAAGAAATCGGCGCGTTCACGGTCCATTCGATTGACAAAAATCATTTTGGGGAGTTCCTGCTCCTCAGCAAAAGCCCAGACCTTTTCAGTGCCCACTTTAATTCCTGCAGTGGCATCAATGATGACCACCGAACCGTCCGCGGCCTGCAGAGAAAATTTAGCATCGGAAAGGAAATTATCGTCCCCTGGGGTATCGATAATATTGATGGTATGCTTCTTCCAGGAACAATGGTGAAATGCGGTGGTCAGGGTCGATTTTCGCTTGATTTCTTCCGGCTCAACATCAAAATTTGAGGTGCCGTCATCCACTTTACAAAGCCGGGTTGTGGCTTTACCGTTAAACAGCATTGCTTCAGCCAGAGATGTTTTACCTGAGCCCCCATGCGCGATAAGGGCAACATTTCTTAATTGTTCAGCCTTTTTTTCCATTTAGAACCCTTTCCTGATCAATTTTATTGTAAGTACGGAAAACTACATCAACCGGTAAAATAAAGTCAAGCCAAGAATTTCCAGTCCAAATTTTTTAATTGCCAATCCAGGAAAATGTGTTATGCTTTAAGATTGTGAAATTTGGATTCCAGTAATTTTTTTGAAAGGCTCTTTTGAGAGGATGCCTGTTTTGCTGCTTGAGGAAGCAACAGCGCTTTTTATCAGTTACCTTCGCCATGAAAAAGGGTACTCAGAACATACTCAGCGAAATTATCAGGTTGATCTGGAACAATTCGCTTCTTTTTTCGTGAGCCAAAACGCTAAGGGCGTCAAGGAAACGGGTTGTGATATTTCCATTGAGGAAATCGAAAGCACCGTCATCAGAAAATATGTAGGGAGCCTTTACGGAAAACGCAAGCGCACCACCATTGCCCGCAAACTTTCAGCTGTGCGAACTTTTTTCCTTTTCCTGGAAAAGGAGGGTTTTATCAAGGTTAATCCGGCTGTGGAGGTACAAAGCCCCAAACTGGAAAAGTACATTCCCAGCCATCTTCCTGTCGATGATGTTTTCAGGCTGATGGATTTGCCGGACCGTGAAAACGCTCTGGGTTTGCGGGACCTTGCTATCTTGGAAGTCCTTTATTCCTGTGGCATCAGGGTCGCTGAACTGGTAGGAATGAATGTTTCCAGTATTGATTTTGATCAACGGCTTGTGAAAGTAACCGGAAAAGGGGACAGAGAACGTATTGTGCCCATCGGCAGGCAGGCCCTGAAGGCTTTGAACGCTTACCTTGAAGCCACGGATGATGTCAGAAAACGAAGGGCATTGGAAGGTCGGGACGACCCGCTCTTTATGAATTTTCGGGGCGGGCGTTTGACCACCAGGAGTGTTGGCAGAATCGTCAAACGATATGCGGGCGCGGGAGGAATGACCGAAGACGTCAGTCCTCACAGCATGAGACATACCTTCGCCACCCATTTGTTGGATGGGGGCGCGGATCTGCGTTCCGTTCAGGAGCTTCTGGGGCACAAGAGCCTTGCGACGACACAGAAATATACCCATGTGAGCCTAAAAAGGCTTATGGAAGTCTACGACAAGACCCATCCCCGAAGCGGGTGAGAGTGAATCAAAAGAGGATCGGTTATGAAAGAAGAGGGTTGGGGCAAAATAAGGGCGACGACCGTTTTGGCCGTCCGGAAAAACGGCAGATGTGTCATGGGGGGAGACGGCCAGGTAACCTTAGGGGATACCATTATGAAACATAAGGCCTCAAAAGTTCGCCGCATGTACAGGGATACGGTTTTGGCCGGTTTTGCCGGGGCGGCAGCGGACGCGTTTAACCTCTTTGAGCGGTTGGAGGGAAAGCTGGAGAGTTACGGTGGAAACCTTGTCAGGGCCGCGGTGGAGTTGGCAAAGGATTGGCGAACCGACAAGATCCTTCGCCAATTAGAGGCGCTGCTGTTGGCCGCGGATGAAGAGCACATGTTGATCATTTCGGGAACCGGGGACGTCATCGAGCCGGATATGAGCGTAGCCGCCATCGGTTCAGGGGGACCCTACGCCCTGGCGGCCGCAAAGGCGCTGACGCTGCATTCGGATCTTGAGGCGGATGTCATTGTGGAAGAATCCCTGAAGATTGCCTCCACAATATGTCTTTACACAAACGATCATATTACGGTTTTAGAATTAAACGATGATAAAGCTTGATCAAAGTTGATGCATTCGTAAAAAGTCGAAAACGCTCTCTTTGCGTCATTCCGGCGAAAGCCGGAATCCAGTTTTATCAGATACTTGAGAAAGCACTGGACCCCGTTTTTCAACGGGGTGACGGCTTTTTACGAGACCGTCAAAGTTACAGCAGAAAGGTTTTTTGATGTTTGACCACGAGGGAACCATGGAAAAGGCTCAAGAAGAAGAGACGCCACGACAGAAAGTTCTGACCCCCAGGGAGATCGTCTGTGAGTTGGACAAATATATTATTGGTCAAGATGGGGCCAAACGCTCGGTGGCCATTGCACTCAGGAATCGATGGCGGCGTCAGCAGGTGGCGCCGGAACTGAGGGATGAAATTGCGCCTAAGAATATCATCATGATGGGACCCACTGGCGTGGGTAAAACCGAAATTGCCAGACGCTTGGCCCGGCTTGCCAATTCACCGTTTTTAAAGATAGAAGCCACAAAGTTTACCGAAGTGGGCTATGTGGGACGTGATGTTGAATCCATGGTCCGGGACCTTACGGAGCTTGCCGTCAACATGGCCAAAAAGGAGGAACAGGAGATTGTAGAATCAAAAGCGGCGGAGCTGGCCGAGGAACGGTTGCTGGATATCCTGTTGCCCAAGAAAAGCGAAGAGACCCAGGAGATGGAAGAAGGGGAGAAGGAACGTATTCTGGAAGTGGTCAAGTCGGACCGGGACGGCATGCCGTCCACCCGGGAAAAATTGCGCCGCATGCTCAGAAGCGGAAAACTGGACAGCCGATATGTGGATTTGGAGGTGGGCAGCAGCAACATCCCCATGGTGGAGATCTTTTCCAGCGCCGGCATGGAGGAGATGGAGTTTAACGTCAAAGAAATCTTCGGCAATATGTTTCCCCAGAAGAAGAAAAAGCGGCGGGTCAAGATTCCGGAAGCCATGGAGATTCTGTTCCAGGAGGAGTCCCAGCGCCTCATTGATATGGACAAAGTGGTGGAGAAAGCGGTTCGCATCACAGAACAGAATGGGATTATCTTTTTAGACGAACTGGACAAAGTGGCCGGGAGCGATTCGGGCCATGGGCCTGATGTTTCCCGTGAGGGGGTTCAGCGGGACCTGCTGCCCATCGTAGAAGGGTCCACGGTGGCCACTAAATACGGTATGGTTAAAACAGACCATATCCTGTTCATTGCGGCGGGGGCCTTCAACGTCAGCAAACCATCGGATCTGCTTCCCGAGCTTCAAGGGCGTTTTCCCATTCGGGTGGAACTGGACTCTCTCACCATGGAAGACTTCGTTCGTATTCTGGTGGAGCCGAAAAATGCTTTGATTACCCAGTATAAGGCCCTTTTGGCCACGGAAGGGATCGACTTGATTTTTGAAGATGAGTCGGTTACCTCTATTGCCGAAATGGCCAGTAAGGTGAATGACAGTATGGAAAATATCGGTGCTCGCAGGCTTCATACGGTCATGGAGAAGCTGGTGGATGAAATATCTTTTGAAGCACCCGATTTGACTGAAAAGTCCGTCACCATCGACAGTGCCTATGTGGCTGAAAAACTGGAAGACATCCTTGAAGATGAAAACCTCAGCCGGTACATCCTATGATCAGTCAAAAAGAGAGAGCCAAGATTTTAATTGAAGTGCTCCCCTATATCAGAAAATTCAACAGGGCCGTCATTGTCATCAAGTATGGCGGTCATGCCATGGTGGATGAGCAGTTGAAAAAGGAATTTGCCCTGGATGTCATTTTGTTGAAATACGTGGGGATGAACCCGGTGGTGGTTCATGGGGGAGGACCACAGATTGGTGAATTCCTCAAAAGGCTGTCCATTGAATCAGAATTTGTTGACGGCATGCGGGTGACAGACCGGCAGACCATGGATGTGGTTGAAATGGTGCTGGTGGGGAAGGTAAACAAGGAAATCGTGAACCTGATCAACCAGAACGGAGGTGTTGCGGTCGGCCTTTCGGGGAAAGACGGGAAGCTGATTGCCGCCAGAAAGATGAAGTACCTTAAAAAAAGAGGCGAAGATCCAGTCCCTGAAATTATCGATATGGGTATGGTAGGGGAGATCACATCCGTAGACACCAGCATCCTTAAGAATCTCATGGAGAAGGAATTTATTCCGGTAATCGCCCCGGTGGGATTCGGAAGTGAAGGCGAAACCTACAACATCAATGCGGACCTGGTGGCCGGTAAGGTGGCCTCAGCCCTTGACGCCAGGAAATTGGTCCTCCTGACCGACACCGCAGGGGTGCTGGACGAAGAAGGGGACCTCATTTCCACCCTCAAAATGGATGAAGCACAGAAAAAAATTTCAGATGGGACGATCAAAGGGGGTATGATCCCCAAAGTGAACTGCTGCCTGGCGGCTCTCAGGGAAGGGGTGAAAAAGACCCATATCATTGACGGCCGCGAACCTCACGCCATTTTACTGGAGATCCTGACCAAGATCGGTGTGGGAACTGAAATTGTAAAATAGCCGTTAGCTGTTAGATTTATTTTAGGTTTATTTAAGGAGAGAAATAACATCATGGAAAAAGATCCCGAAGGGTTGACCACCCGGGCCAGGGCGGACCGGTACATGTTTCAGACCTATGGTCGGTTCCCCATAACACTGGTGAAAGGGGAAGGCTGCCGGGTTTGGGATGATGAGGGGAACCCATATCTGGATTTCGTGGCGGGAATAGCCGTGTGTTCTCTGGGGCACAGTTCGCCCGTGGTGAGCCGGGCCCTTGCTGAACAGGCCCAAAAACTGGTTCATGTGTCCAACCTCTATTATACGGAACCTCAGACGGACCTGGCCCAGTTGCTGGTTGAAAACTCCTTCGCGGACCGGGTATTTTTCTGCAACAGCGGGGCCGAGGCCAACGAAGCCGCCATCAAGCTGGCGCGGCGATATTCCATGGAAAAATTCGGTCCCAACAGGCATGTGATCATTTCCATGCAAAATTCCTTTCACGGACGTACCATGGCCACCCTTTCCGCAACGGGCCAGGAAAAAATTCAGGTGGGGTACGACCCGTTGCTGCAGGGATTTCGCTTTGTGCCCTTTAACGACCTGAAGGCCCTTGAGACCTCAATGGGGGATGATGTTTGTGCGGTCATGATGGAACCCATACAGGGGGAAGGGGGGGTGGTTTGCCCGGAAACCGACTATTTGAAGCAGGTTCGGGACCTTTGCAGCGAAAAGGGGGTTGCGCTGATTTTTGATGAGGTTCAGGTGGGAATGGGTCGCACCGGAAAGCTGTTCGCCCATGAACATTATGGCATTACGCCGGATATTATGAGCCTTGCCAAAGCTTTGGGGAACGGTCTGCCCATCGGGGCCATGCTTTCCACCGATGAACTGGCCCAGGCTTTCGGGCCGGGGAGTCATGCCACCACCTTCGGAGGGACCCCGCTCGCAACAGCGGTTTCAAAGGCGGTTCTCAACAGCCTGATCAATGAAGGGTGGGTGGCCAACGCGGAAAAAATGGGGGATTATTTCAAAGCAGGGCTGAAGAGACTTGCGGAAAAATATAATTGCATTAAAGATGTAAGGGGGTTAGGGCTTATCATTGGTGTAGAGCTTGATGTTCCGGGCGCCCCTGTTGTGGAGGCGTGTCGACAAAAGGGGATCCTCATTATTTGCGCACAGGAACGGGTTCTTCGGTTTGTGCCCCCGCTGATTGTTGGAAAAGAAGAGATTGATCTTCTGTTGGAAGCACTTGATAACATATTCAATGATATGGAGACGAAACGTGGCTGAGAAAATCGAAAAAATTGTTCTGGCGTATTCGGGCGGTCTTGACACATCGGTCATTCTGAAATGGTTAAAGGAGACTTACAAGTGCCCTGTTGTGGCCTATGCTGCTGATCTGGGACAGGGAGAAGAGCTTTCGGGCATCAAGGAAAAAGCCTTCGCAACCGGCGCGGACGATGTGGTGGTGGATGATTTAAAAGAAGTCTTTGCAAAGGATTATGTATGGCCGGCGCTCAGGGCCAACGCCATATATGAAACCACCTATCTGCTGGGGACCTCTCTGGCGAGACCCCTCATTTCAAAACGGCAGGTGGAA
>JGI11705J14877_10002353_pt1 | contig 10225 bp, 8 predicted proteins | sample Etolaghawater15m_FD_14877 | JGI IMG/M metagenome (IMG submission 14877) | reverse complement strand
ACACCTTAATGGTGCAAAATCTATTCAAGAACAGCTTATCAATAACAGATGGGATTTAGATGACTCTATCGCCCAACTCTTGAAATTTAGTTTTTAGAGGATTGGAGTGTACTTTTCTTTTTTTAGCATACTTTTTAAGATTACTTTTCCTGCTTCCACTCCAGGTTGATCATAAGTGTTGATACGAACAAACTTACCGACTATAGATGTTAGAAGCTCAAAACTATACATAAGTTTAGCAATATTAAATTCATCCACCTTATCTATAGTGATTACATCACAAGGGATATCCCCAAGATCTTTAATAGCTTGGATAGTTGCGTTTGCCTGAGACTCTATAAGCTCCGAAAACTTTAAACCATCTATATACTCAAGATCTTCAAAACCCTCTAGTGTCCCTTTTGGAATAGTTAAATCATCTTCAAAATCATTTATTTTGACAAATGTGACTGTTTTATCTCTTTTACCTTCTGCGATAAGCTGTAAAAAACTATGCTGGTCCACCGGACCAACTAAACCTATGGGAGTTAAAGCTTGTCTAGTTCCATTTACATTTATCTTCCCAAGACTTTCACCCCAAAGCTGTATGTACCATTTATTTAAACCTTCAAGTGAGGAAGAGTAAGAAAAAAGAACATTGATGTTAAATCTATTTTTATTCTCTACCATAAACCTTGCTTTTTGCATCGTAGGTTCATAAAAATCTTTCTTCGTAAAAAAACTCTCTTTTACCATCTTCGCGCCAGCAAGTAACCTGTCGATGTCAACTCCCACGATGCAAAGAGGAAGTAATCCAACAGCCGAAAATACAGAAAACCTTCCACCGACATCTTTTGGAATAGTGAATGTTTGGATTTTATTTTTCTTAGCATAGTCACTTAACTTACTATCATCTTCACTGACTATAACACAATTAGACTGGTCAATCTTTACTAAAGATGCAAAATACTTAAATATACTGATAGTCTCTATAGTCGTTCCAGACTTACTAATTACAATAAATAAAGTGTCTTGCAAGTTAAGCTTATTCATTCGTGATTTAATATCCATTGGATCAGTGGATTCAAAAAAGTGAAGTGTTTTGTGATAGCTATGTGCTTTTTTCAAAAAGTTGTAAATAGCATACGTACCTAAAGTACTTCCTCCAATCCCGATAATAGCAATATGTTTTTGAGTCACATTTTTAGAAAATTCTTTCATTGCACTTGTATCTTGAAGAGGAAGATTATAGTATCCCACTTCATTAACTTCACCTTGAACTAACTCAAAGATCTCTTCATTGGACTTAATTTGGTAAAAGTTTTTACTATATCTCATTTTAATACCTATTACTATTTTAATAAGCCATTATATCTAACTTAATTTAATTTCTTTAAGGATATCATTCTTAACACTGTTAAATACTTCAGAGATATTGTACTTTTTATTTAAAGCATTAATTATCTAACTCAGTGTAGCCACGTTGCAACTGTGCTTTTTTAGCAAGGATTTGTACACTTTTAGTAATGTCATCTTCAGCAATTTTGTAGTGTTCATGAAGTTTATTTAAGGAGTCTTCTATTTTTTTTGTTAGAACTTCACCTAGGTCTTCTATTTGTGCTTTCATAGCACCGATTTGATCATCTTCGGAGGATTGTAGCTCGTTGGATATTACACTTAACTGGCCTTGAGCTTTAACGTAGTCGGCTTTTATAACTTCCATATCTGCCATTAACTCTTTCATAGTTGCATAGACATCATATAAGCCTGTATTTTTTTCTTGAAGATCATTCATTTTGTTTGCTGAGAGTATCATTTGCTTCATTATGAGTTCACTTTTCTCTCTTATAACAGATAAAGTATTATCACTTTCTAAGAGGGCTGTATTTATTCCCTGAGAATGTGACCTTAAAGAACTTATCTCATTTTCAAAAGATTTTGTAACACCTGAGAGTTGTTGGAGTGTATGCTTTGTAATAGATTGCGCAATAGAATCTGCTATGCCTTGCATGTTTTTTAAACTCTCTTTTACATCATCCATATCTTGAGCAATATTATTACTACTAAGACTTGCCTTATCTAAAATAATCTTGATTTTGTTGTAGTGATCTTGTTCTGAGACTCTGAATATATCTATATGTTCATGTATGATAGAACTTAACTTTGGCATTTGTTCATTTGTAAATAGTTCAAATTCTCTTGAAACTTTTTGGTGCCAAGCATCCATTTCTTCAAACTTTGATAAAAACATTGTTTGATTGTCTTTGATACTACTAAGCGCTTGAATATCTTCTTTGAATTTTGCTCGAATCTCTTCTTGTGCGAGTCTGTCATCCTGTTGACATGCAGTAAGTCTACCTTCAAGCTCTGACATAAAGCCTTTAAGCTGTGTGACTTGCTCTACCATAATGCGAGAAAACTCATTATGGAGCTTGTCATTTTCTTTTTCTTGGGTTTGATGCATGATGTTCATCACTATATAAAGAAATAAAGAGACGAGTAAGGGAAAGAAAGATTCTCTCAAAAGCATTACAAAATTTTGTACTTCAGGATGAATGATAAAATGCACAATAGAGCTTATAAGCCCTATCCCAACCATTAAAGGTGCATAGTTTATTTTATTGGGTTGTTTAAGTATAGAGATTTGTCTTAAAAATAGCAGTGCCATAAAAGCAAAAGATAATAATAAATCGTTAGCGAACATAAGTAACTCCAAAATCAACTTTATAATATTTTATCATAAAATATTATAAAACTATATCTAAAACCTCTTTTGGATGGTGAACTAAGCTTTCAAAGTCGCCATGAGGTGAAAAACCCCATGTTGCAAACGCCGAAGCAATATTTGCATTTTGAGCACTTAGCATATCTTTTGAATTATCTCCAATCATCCATGCTTTATCTTTGTCATGCTTAAAATCATAATGCTTTAAAATATGGTTTATCATTTGCGGATCTGGTTTAGAAGCACTTACTTTATCTGCTCCGATAATCACATCAAAAAGATTAGCAACATCTAAATGGTTTAACATTCTAAGAGCAAAGGGTGTTGGAGCATTGGTTGCAACTGAGAGTTTAATTCCTTTTGAGTAAAGACTTTGCAATGTATCATGTATACCATCATAAAGGTATGGATTTTGTACACATTGCTGCGCATAATGTTCTTCAAAGAGTTTTTTATCTTTATCTTCATAAAGTTCAGTTCCATAAAACATCTTAGGAAGATTTCGTACATCCATGTTAATAGCTTCAACTACAAACTCTTCACTTAATGGAGGAAGTCTATAATGAGAATCCCGAATATAATTGATAGAAATTGTAATGTCTTTTTTAGAATCTAGGAGCGTTCCATCCATGTCGAAGATAACAATTTTTTTCACCGTATTTCCTTACTTCATCTTTTTATAAATTTCAATTAAGGCATCCACAAAAAGATCACTATCATTTGGACATCTACATACTCTATAGTCTTTAAATCCAAGTTCTTCTGCTATCTCTCTGTACTCTATCTCAAGCTCAAAATCTGTTTCAGAATTATCTATAGTAAAGGCAACTGGAACAATAATAATTCCTCTATTTCTAACTGTTTTTAGTTTTTCTTCCAGAGATGGTCTTAACCATTCTAGTGGACCTACTTTTGATTGGTACGCTAAATGAAAATCATTAAAATCCATTTTTTCAGCTTTGAGCATTTTAGTCAAAATAGCTACATGTTTTGTAACATGCTTCTCATACACATCACCTGCATCAATAATCTTTTTAGGAAGACCATGTGCTGAAAAAATGATATCAAAATCTCTATAATCATCACTTCCAACTTTATTTTTAATGGTTTCGATGACAGATTGGTTATATGTTTTGTTTTCAAAAAAATGCTTTATTTCAACAAGAACAGCATCTCCACCATGGTTATGATAATGCTCTTCAAAGTCTTCAAGTGATGACTTTGTTGTAGTGGATGATTGTTGAGGGTAGAGAGGAATAAGGTAAATCTTTTCAACTTCTTCTTTATTGAGTCTCTTAATCACTTCATCTGCAAAAGGTGGTGTATAACGCATAGCAAAATCTACTATGACATTTTTTCCAAGTTTTTTTTCCAGTTTTGCAACAAGAGATTTTGTATGACCTACTATAGGTGATTTCCCGCCAATCTGACGATAAATCTCTTGTGAGCTTTCCGTGCGGGAAAAGGTAATCATCCCACCAACAAACTTACGCAGCAAGTCACTTTTCATAGTTAAAATATTTTTGTCATTAAACATGTTTGTTAAAAAAACTTCAACCTCTCTAAGGTTATTGGGTCCACCCATATTAAGTAAAACTATTGCTTCTTTTTTTGCCATCTAACATCCCTCTTTTTTTTATAATAGAGTATTATCATATTAAAACTTCATTCATGTTAAATATGATGTTATCATATATTTTATTTTCATCAATATTCAATATAAAGTGAATCCCCTTAGAAGTATCTAATTCATCCAACTTAAAATATATATCTGAATTTATCCTAAATACCTGTGACTTATTTATCACTTCACCTGTTGCTAAACTTTTAGCAATACCATTTAAAGTATATTCCTGATTATTAGCATTTGCAAAATTAAGATTAATTCCTTTTTCTTTTAATATAACTTCATTGATAAATAACCTTTTATTATGAAATAATCCATCAGAAGTAAATATTTTTATCTTATCTTTTATTATTTCCTTTGTAGTTTCATCTAGCAAATGAAGTAACGTATCTTTATCTGCTTTTGATCTAACACAAATCCATTTTAGTGAGTCATAAATATTTAATTCATCTTTAATTAAAACTTCTGCATTTCTACAATATATAATATGAGATGCATTACTAACTTGATATAATGATTCTCTATGATATATATATTTCCATTCTAACTTTTTTAAATTATTTATATCTTCATATATTTCGGGATAGTTCGCACCCATATTTCCATTACTAAACAAAATGCTATCCATAGATAATATTTTAATAAAATCAAATAATAAAAAAATAGGAACTGGGCAATGTGCTTTATCAATAATCTTATTTTGAGGAATCAATCCTTCATTCCTAAATAATGTAGGTGTTTTTGCTCCAAAATAGAATCTGGCATAGTCATGTACATTAGCATTTGTATGAGATATAACATCATCATTCGCAATATCAGTTTTTAAAATATTTAAATTTTTTGCTTCATTTCGACTATAGAGTTTACCACTATCTAAAATTGATACAATATTGTTAATATCATTATAATGAAAAATAAACTGAGTCCACCAATTTTGGTAACCATTTTTAAATATTGATTTTTGATTACTTTGAAACTCTTTTAAAAACTTTTCTTTTGTCATGCTACAAAAAACTCTTCTACTTTATCTGCTGTTTCTGGTTGCTTGAATGCTAATAGTCTGACTGCTATATCTTCGTTATCAAGTTGAGTCAATGTAATATATTCAAGTTGAGATAAAAACAACATTAGCATCTCTGAGGATTGAGCTAATTCTTGAGACAACATCTCTTTTTGTAGTACACCACCATTTTTCAGAGTCTGCCAAATATTATTCAATGTGTTATTTGTTATACAAATTTTAGTTTGCTTTGATGTAATACAAAATGCTTCTTCATCATCCATCTGTTCTTGTGTTACTTCTATAGTTAGATTTAATTTTTCATTTGAATATGAATTAATTAATTGAGAGGATAATTGTTTTAAATTTGTTATAAATTCAATGCTAGATAAATAATATGGTTCATTTTTCAACCAACTGTCTATCATTTTTTGATTTTTATGCTCTGGAATAAATTTATCAATCTCAGCTGTATGTATAAAAATATCAATAGGTAGATTTTTAAGATATTTGTACATGAGAGGTTTTACGACACCTTCCCAATCTAAACCACCATTTCCGCAACCAAGCATAGGAAATGACACTGATTTTATACCTTGTATCTGATATTGCTCTAGAAATTTTTGAAGTCCTAACTCTATATATTCAACTTTTGAAGCATTTCTCCAATCTTGTTTAGTGGGGAAATTCATTATCCACTTATTTGATGTTCTATAAATCTGTAATTTACCTATATTGAATACACCTCGTTCACAATAGTTTTGGTAACTTATAAACATATCAGGATAGATTCTTTTAAACTCTTTAGCCAAACCCTTACCCATTACACCAACCGTATTTACAGTATTTACTAAAACCTGTGCATTTGATTCAAATATATTTGTTCTTGTATATATTATCATTCAATTTTCCTTCGTATATATTTTAATGTACTTAAACCTAATTATATTCAACTCTCAAACTAACTTCATACATATACTGCTGCAGAGGCAACATATCTTCATAGATTTTGTAAAGAGTGTCTATAAACTCTTCACCTTTTGTTATTAACTTCGGATCAAATATCTTATAAGTCGCCATTCCCTTGTAAAGGGCTAAATCAGCATTTTTCATATCGGCATTAAATCCCTTTGGATAACGCTTATAGCCTTTTTCCAAATGTGTATAGTCTTTATCTTTAGCTTTTATAGCTTCAAGTATATCATATAACTCTTGACGCTTTACATCATCCTTTATGTACTCACGAAAAGCATCCAACATAGGCTTTTCAAACCATCTCACACCCACAGCCACATATAACTCATCTGGTGAAAAGTGTAAATAAAACGAAGAACTTTGCATTCTTTTGTTTGCACCTTGCCAAAATATCACACCGATTCTATGTTTGATAGGAGCTTTATTTGCACCCATCCTTCTAGTGTCTCTATAGATTCTATACAGAGATTTATTTATCTTAGGTTCTGCATTTATGGTCGGTTCTAATGCCTGAAGATGTTCACCCATCTCTACGACAAAAGCACGAGAAGGATTAAGGATAAGTTCTTCATATTCACTTCTATGTGCTTCAAACCATTCTTTGTTGTTGTTTTTTTTAATATCCCTTAAAAAGGAAAGAGTTTTTTTACCAAAACCCGTAAACTCCACTAAAAAACCTCTACACTAACTTTCTGTTTCTAAATGCAAGTGCTACAACTAAAGCCAACACTGTGTATGTTACTGGTACAAAATCAGGAATTGGCACTGGATCACCTGCCGCATACGAGTGAAGACCTGAAAGGTAATAGTTCACTCCAAAGTATGTCATCAGTACTGAAGTAAATGCAAACGTTGTAATTACAGCAAAATTGAACTCACTGTATAGAGACTTGATGAATCTTAGGTGAAGTATCACTGCGTAGATTAAAATCGTTACAAGAGCCCATGTCTCTTTTGGATCCCATCCCCAATATCTACCCCAAGATTCATTTGCCCAAACACCGCCAAGAAAGTTACCTATAGTAAGTAAAACAAGACCAACCATGATACTCATTTCATTAATAGCATTCAGCTCTTTAATCGAATAAGAAATATGTTTTTCATTTTTCGCAGTTTTAAGGTTAAATAATAAAATTGAGATGAACCCTAAAAGTGCTGCAAGACCCAAGAAACCATAACTTGCTGTAATCATAGATACATGAATACTTAACCAGTATGAATTAAGTACGGGAACAAGTGTGGTAATATGAGGATTCATCCAGTTTAGGTGTGCAACAAATAAAATGAGTCCTGTCAAAACTCCCGTTGATGCCATAGTCATTGGTGAACGTTTCGAGAAAATAAAACCTGCAAGTACTGTCGCCCAACCGATGTAAATCATAGACTCATATCCATTCGACCACGGAGCGTGACCTGAGATATACCATCTGTTTGCAAGACCAATTGTATGTGCTATAAATAGAGCGATCAATACATACATAAATATTTTTGAATATCTGTCAATATTAAAAGCTGGTTTTAATATTTTCACAAAACTAAGTACAAGTAAAATAAGTCCCATCAGTAAATAATATGGATAAATTCTTTCAAAAATTTGCATTTCGTTATATAAAACTTCTGCTTTAATTCTTGACTCCGAAGGATATACAGCTGCACCATTTTCTTTCTGGTATGCAGCGATCTCTGCCAAAGCAGTATTTGCACCACTCCAGTCTCCACCTGCCACTGAAGCATCAACAGCAGTAAAGTAGTCCACTGCTCTACGTCTTACCTCTTCACCCTCAGCATTATCAAATGTTTGCAGTGCCTCTATAGTTGGGAACCACTTATTGTTTGCATCATCTATTTTAGGCCAAATTTTCACAAGTTGCCCTGTAAAAACCATAAAAGAGATATTTACTTTTTCATCAATCTCTAGAACTTTTTTATCAAACTTATCTCTATACTTTGCTTCTTTTCTTACAGCACTGTCTACTGCCTCTGCAAGTTTGTAACCACGGATAGCATCTGAATCTTCAAAAAACTGCGCGAATGAAGCATACTTTGCGTCTGCTGTTGCGCCAATAAGCTTATTTATTCTTTCATCTTTAGTCTTAATCATTTTAATAACTTTATAGGCCTGTGGTTTTACCATCATTCCAAGTATTACCTGATTTGCATCAAGATTTTCACTACCAATTTTTAAACTAGAGCCTTTATATATCTTTGCAAGAACCTCTGTTGAGAGTGTATCCATAGGCTTCATTCTACCAGCAGTGTCTTGAACGATGAGTTCACCAAACTTATCTGCATGCTTTTTATCAAAGGCCAAAATTGTTTTTATACTTGGATCTAAGTCTGTTGCATAACTTGGCGTAAATGTGCTTAAAAGCGCTACGCTTAACAATGCTGCAAGTGCTTTTGCTTCTCTTGCTTTTGAAGCCTTAGCGGCTAACTTAGCAAAACGGTTTTTTCTAGAAAAAAGTGACCAAAACATTCCTATACCAAGAAGTGTGTACCCTATATACGAAGGAAGTGTCCCTGGATCATTGTTTACAGAAAGGATAGTTCCTTTTTCATCTTGATCATATGAAGATTGGAAAAATCTATATCCACGATGTTCTAAGATATTGTTCATAAAGATTCTATACGGCATGTTTATCCCTTCTTCTTTATCTACAAGAACAACTTCACTCGCATACGATGCAGGACTCATAGAACCTGGATAGCGATCAAGTTGGAAATCTTTTAAATGAATCTCAAATGGAAGTGTTAATGTTTTTGCACCATAAGATAAATGTACATCTACACCATTTATATCATTATGACTCTCTTTTGCTAAAACACCAGGTTGACCAAATATAAAAACTTCTTTAGATACATCCTCAACTGTAACTTTAAACTTAAGCGCATCCATTCCTGGTCTTTGCGCAGATGCTTTAGGATTAGATATAATCTTCATACTCGCTTTAGGCATGAATTCACGCAGAACAAAACTACTTTCACCGACAGTAAAAAGTGTACGTTTTGCAAATACTTCAGCATCATTGGCTACTAAATTACCCTCAGATCTATCATCCATTTTAAGATACTGTAAAGTCATGTCGTACTTCATAAAAAGCGTCGCATCTTTGATGAAAATATCAATAACAGGTTTCTCAAAAGTTTCATTAGAACCAAAATTTAAAATAGCACTGTCTGTTTCAAAATATTCACCATATTTTAAAGCTATTGGCTTACCTTGACCACCAGCTGTTACCATCATATTTGCTACTGGTTCACCCTTTACTTCATCAGGAAGCATTTTTTCTACTGCATCTGGAATATAGTCTATAAGTTCTACTGAAACATCTTTTCCTTCAATCTCTAAAGAAGTACCTAGAGTATTTTCCAAGCGCTTTGAAAGATACACTTTTTGAGAATCTTCAACAGTTTTAGTACCTACTTTTGCACTTACTATGAAGTAAGTATCTGAGCTTGTCATAGTAGATGCTGAAGAACCTTCACGAATATGCATAGTCCCTTCATAGCCTACATACCTTGTTACAGCAGCACCAAAAATAATCACAATAAATCCAATGTGAAAAATAAAAATAGGTGCTTTATTTAATGAAAACATTTTATACTTATAGATATTTAAAGCGAGATTTAGTGTTAAAAGTGCAAGTAAAAATTCAAACCATCGTGTATTAAAAACATCAGCTTTTGATGTAACAGTTCCATAGTCATTTTCTATAAATGTAGCGTATCCAATAGCAAAAGCAAAGATCGACATTAAAATCGCCATTGTTTTCATAGAGTCAAGCAAGGATATAAGTTGTTTCATAAGAGTAGTCCTTTTATTAAAAAGGACATTTTAGTTAAAAAATACTAATGGAAGGATAAAGAAAACTTAAGTTACTGCATTAGTTTAAAAGATAAAATATTAAATATTTTTCTT
>JGI11705J14877_10002346_pt1 | contig 10238 bp, 8 predicted proteins | sample Etolaghawater15m_FD_14877 | JGI IMG/M metagenome (IMG submission 14877) | reverse complement strand
ACGGATTTTTTGCTGCATTGACTGTCGCACCGCTTGTGAAAGCGGCAGGTGAAGCAATCGGTCTTGAAGTTGCATCAGAGTCGGCGTTGGCTGCCGGACTTGTGATGGGGATCATGATTATCCCGTTTATCTCATCACTGTCCGATGATGTGATCAACGCTGTTCCACAATCCCTTCGAGACGCGGCCTATGGACTTGGGTCAACAAAAAGTGAAGCGATTCGTCAAGTCGTCCTTCCTGCGGCCCTCCCAGGGATTATGGCTGCAATTATTCTTGCAGTTTCGCGAGCGGTCGGAGAGACGATGATCGTTGTGATGGCTGCTGGACTGGCTGCAAATCTATCGTTTAATCCACTTGACGCAGTCACGACTGTGACTTCTCAGATCGTCACGATTTTGGTGGGCGACCAAGAATTCGAGTCAGCAAAAACGCTGTCAGCCTTCGCGTTAGCTTTAATGCTGATCATTATCACTTTGGGTTTGAACTTTTTTGCATTGCAAATCGTGAAGAAATACAGGGAACAGTATGACTGATACAACAGTAACGTCGCCTTTGTCTCCTAAGGAAGCTGCAATACGAGTTGCTGCCACACTCAAAACGCGTGGGCGTAGCGAGAGTCGCTTCCAGGGCTTGGGGTTGGCGGCAATCTCGACGGCAATTTTGTTTTTGATTCTGCTGTTTGCCGGAATTTTATCAAATGGCATCCCAGGGATGTTCCAGCATTATGTCATCCTTGAAGTCACACTCGATCAAGAACGCATGGATCCGCAGGGAGATATGTCTGTCGAGTCACTCTATGCTGGCGATGCCGGAACTCTCGTCAATGAGGCGCTTCTGAATGCACTTGGCAATCCGACGGGGCGTAAAGCGAAACGCGCGGCACGCAGCATCATGTCATCGGCATCCGACCTTCGCTTGACCGAATTCGCTGTGGCAAATCCGTCCCTGATCGGCCAAACAGTCTCGGTGAAATTTGCACTTGATGACGATATCGACTCGTTCATGCGCGGATTCATTTCAAGAGAAACGCCTGAAGCTGAGCGGCGGATCAATAATCAGGTCATCGAGTTTGTCGACAAGCTTAACGATGCTGGTCGGATCTCGTATGAGTTAAGTGATTATTTGTTCTTCGGGTCCGCGTCACGAAATGCCGAGATTGCTGGTATCAAAGGCGCATTGATTGGGTCTATTTTTACACTCGCGGTTTGTCTCGTCATTGCATTTCCTTTGGGCGTCGCGACGGCTGTGTATCTCGAAGAAATCGCGCCGAAAAATCGGATCACCGAAATCATCGAAATTAACATTAATAACCTGGCTGCCGTACCCTCGGTTGTCTTCGGTATCATGGGTCTTGCGATTTTCATCGTGACATTCGGGATGCCGCGCTCGATCCCATTGGTTGGTGGTATTGTTTTGGCACTCATGACGCTGCCCACGATTATCATTTCATCGCGAGCGGCAATTCGCGCAGTGCCGCCGAGTATTCGCGATGCTGCACTTGGTGTGGGTGCGTCGAAAATGCAAACGATCTTCCACCACGTGATCCCATTGGCACTTCCAGGTATGTTGACTGGAACCATCATCGGTATGGCCCAAGCCCTTGGTGAGACGGCGCCACTTTTGATGATTGGGATGGTGGCGTTTATTGTGGACATTCCTGGTGGAGTTGCTGAACCAGCCACGGCTTTACCAGTCCAGATTTTTATGTGGGCTGATTTTGCGGAGCGGATGTTTATTCAAAAGACCAGCGCAGCAATTATCGTATTGCTTGCGTTTCTGATTACGATGAATGCGGCGGCCATTGTGCTTCGTAAGAAACTCGAGCGCCGTTGGTAAGGAATGTTTAGGATGGAAACGACGATGACTGATACAGCAGTTAAAGCGACACAACAGAAAATGGAAGACCGCCAGGTTCCTGATCATACGATTGGTGAGGTTCATGTCGATAACGCACGGATGACCGCTCGCGGTGTTGACGTCTATTACGGTGATAAGCACGCCATTCAAGATGTGACACTTGATATTGGATCTAGCCAGGTCATTTCGTTTATTGGTCCGTCGGGTTGTGGCAAGTCCACGTTCCTTCGTTGCCTCAATCGGATGAACGACACCATTGATATTTGCCGTGTTGATGGCGAAATCAAGATTGATCAGGATGATATTTACGACCCTCGAATTGACGTGGTCTCATTGCGTGCACGGGTTGGTATGGTGTTCCAAAAGCCAAACCCCTTCCCAAAATCGATTTATGACAACATTGCCTATGGTCCTCGTATTCACGGCTTGGCGCGGAATAAAGTTGAGCTTGACGAGATCGTTGAACGGTCTCTGGAGCGTGCGGGCCTCTGGGGCGAAGTCAAAGATCGGCTTGATCAGCCTGGAACAGGTTTGTCAGGTGGCCAGCAGCAGCGGCTTTGTATTGCTCGCGCGGTTGCAGTGAGCCCAGAAGTCATTTTGATGGATGAGCCATGTTCAGCGCTCGATCCGATTGCCACTGCGAAAATCGAAGAGTTGATTCATGAATTACGGGAACAATATACCATTGTGATTGTGACTCACTCGATGCAACAGGCAGCACGTGTCTCAGATCGGACAGCATACTTCCACTTGGGTAAGTTGGTTGAAGTGGGTGAAACGAAGCAGATATTCACGAATCCAGTGCATGAGTTGACGCAGGACTACATTACAGGTCGATTCGGATAATTTGATGGCAGATTTAAAAGAAGATTTTGCGCGACATATCTCCAGTGAATTTAATGAGGAGCTCGAGGGGCTTTGCGCGGATCTTCTGAAAATGGGGGGGTTGGCGGAACGCCAAGTTCGCCTCGCTATTGAATGCCAAGAACAGTTCGATTCAGCGCTCGTTGATCAGATCAAAGCGGCCGAAAACGCGGTCAATGCCTGGGAAATTAAAATCGATGAGTTGGTGGCGACGTTGATCGCCAGACGCCAACCCGCAGCAACCGACTTGCGCCTTGTCTTAGTGATTTCCAAGATCGTTCGAGATTTAGAGCGGGCCGGAGATGAGGCCAACAAGGTCGCACAGATGGCGCAAAAAGCCCATGAATCTGCGCATGCATCGGCGATCGGGCTCTCAGAGGTTCGGGCGATCGGTGATCAGGTCTTGCGGATGCTCGGAGACGCGTTGACTGCTTTTGCTCGCATGGATCCTGAGATGGCACTCGATGTCGCAAGAGACGATAAAGAAGTGGACCGTACCTATGAAGCCGCATTGCGTGCCTTGGCGACTCATATGATTGAGGATCCTCAGGAAATAGGATCCGTGTTGAATGTGATGTGGGTACTACGCGCACTTGAGCGTGTTGGTGACCACGCAACCAACATTGCCGAGCATGTCATCTACCTCGTGAAAGGGACGGACATCAGACACTTGTCAGTCACAAATGTTGAAGAAACACTGAAGACGACCGCCAATTTAGTGAATTAACCGGTCTGCCGGAATCACACACCGAAATTCTGAACCTTGTCCGACCTTGGATTGAATCTCCAACGTTCCTCCATGGCGGTAGAGGATATGCTTGACGATCGCTAACCCAAGGCCAGTGCCTCCCGTTTCCCTCGAGTGACTATTATCTACCCGATAGAAGCGTTCGGTGAGCCTTGGTAAGTGCTCTGTTGAAATCCCCGGGCCATCATCTTTCACTGTAATGACGCCATCTTCTCCGCGCAGATTGAAACTCACCGCAATCTGCGCGCCATCATGTGAATATCGCACCGCGTTAGCGGTCAAATTGGTCAGCGCCGATGACAATTCATTCCAGTCACCTCGTATGGTCTTTGGCGCGCAGTCAGCCATCACAATCTGTGTCTGTTGTTTCTGCACTGCGCGTTTGACTTCGTCTGCATCCTGAATCGCATACTGGATCAAATCTTGAACTTGAAACTCTTGAGGGGTGGCGTCTGGGGCGGTCGTCTCCAACTGTGACAGGATCAACAAATCTTTGATCAGCGAGTTCATCCGATCCGCTTGTTTAAATGCTTGCCCAACAGCACGCACACCTGCATCACTGACTAGATCGTTATCGATTATGGTCTCGAGGTACCCTGTAATGACCGTCAGCGGTGTTTTCAGTTCGTGCGAGACATTGGCAATAAAATCAGACCGCATGCGTTCGAGCCGGGTAAACCGTGTGACATCGCGAACGACTAACAAAAACCCCGTTTTATCGATCGAACAGACGGTGTATTCGAGCATTTTCCCAGAGGTGATGGGGGAAGGAAGCGTGATGGGTAAATCGTATTTCCCGGTTTTGACGTAGGTGTAGAGTTCGGGAGTTCTGACTAAATTGAATAGCGAGGCGTCTTTGTCAAAAGACTCACGTAACCCAAGCAAACGACTGGCGGGCTGATTCCACCAGTTAATTCGCCAATCTAGGCTCAGATGAATCAGTCCCGCATCGAGACTTGCGAGGGACTGATGCAGGTTGGCGAGGAGTTGATGGACGGAATCTCTTTCAGCGGCGATTTCCGACTCACGTTTTTGGATCCGTTGTGTCATATCAAGCCATAGACCAGGAACTTGTGTCATTTCTTGGCCTGGGCGCTTTTCTAACCAGCGATACATTTGGTTACGACGCCATACCGAAATGACTAACGCTCCCGAGATCAAAACGAGTGCTGTTTCGGTCCAAAATCCAGTGAGTTGACCGAATGTGAGAATGCCGGCAACTAAAAGACCGGCCTGAATAATTGTTGTTCCGAAATAGCCGTACATACTGCGCCTTCAGGCCGGATTAGACATTGTTTTAACAGTCAACATCGTTGAACATAAGGATCTACGGAAACTATCGGATTGAAGGATCAACATTGCCGTCCTATCCCTTCATTGAAAAAGAGTTAAGTTGGCTATCATTTAACCATCGGGTGCTCCAAGAGGCGATGGATAAGTCGAATCCGCCAATTGAGCGCGCTCGATTTTTAGGTATCTACTCAAGCAACTTGGATGAATATTACAGGGTTCGAGTCGCAGATGTGCGCCGTCGGATACTTTTGCATCAAGAAGTTGGCGGCGATCCGCAGGCACGAGCACTGTTGACAGCCATTCAGCGTCGAACACTTGAGCTCAACGCGGAATTTGAGCTGGCACATTTGGAAGTGGTGCGAACGCTCGCGAGACACAACATCTTTCTGGAAAACGATGAGCAGCTGAGTATTGGGCACCGTGAATGGCTTCGAAAATATTTCCATTCGAGAATTCGGAAGTTCATCTGTCCTATTGTCGTGAGTCCGCAAGTCGATATGGGCGACGTGCTCGCGGATGATGCCACCTATTTAGTCGCCGAGCTTCGTCGGGGTGATGCCTATACCTATGCACTGATTGAAGTTCCCACCGACCATCATCCACGCTTTATCGAATTACCTGTAGAAACATCGCGCCGTAAAAAACCCCTGGTGTTGCTCGATAATGCGATTCGCATTGGTCTTCCAGAGATCTTCGAGGGTTACTTCGAATTCGATGAAGTGCAAGCATGGTCAATGAAGATGACGCGTGACGCCGAATATGATTTGTCTGACGAAATCGATGAGAGTTTGATGGATCGATTGTCCTCTGGGTTGAAGCAACGACTCACAGCCGAGCCGACACGCTTGGTGCATGANCGAGATATGCCAGATCGGGTCCTTGAAATGTTGAAGCGTGAGCTTGGCATTACCCGAATGGATGCGATTATCGCGGGTGGTCGTTACCACAACATGAAGGACTTCTTGGGCTTTCCTTCCATTGGTCGGGCGTCCTTACAGAATCCCGATCTCGAACCGATCGCTTCCAAGGCACTCGACAATCAGCGGAATTATTTTGATGTGATTCGCGCTAAGGATGTTCTCCTTCATTACCCCTATCACGATTTTTACCATTTCACCGAATGGCTTCGTCAGGCTGCCCATGATCCGGCAGTGGAATCGATCCGGATTAGCCTCTATCGCGTGGCCAGCTCGTCGCTGGTGATCAAGGCGCTGCTTGATGCGGCGGCGAATGGAAAAGAGGTGTCTGTGATTGTCGAATTACAGGCGCGTTTTGACGAAGAAAATAATATTCGATGGTCCAAATTACTGACGGATTCCGGGGTGCATGTCAGCTTTGGTATTGCCAATCTCAAAGTGCATTCGAAGTTGTGCCTGATTACCAGAAAAGAGGGTGATCAGCGGGTCCGCTATGCGCATATTGGAACCGGTAACTTCAACGAAAAGACAGCCCGGATTTATACAGATTTTAGCTTGTTGACGGCACGCCCTGAGATCACTGATGAAGTCCGTGAAGTCTTTGCCTTCGTCCAGGCACCTTATCGCCGGGTGAAATTCAAACATCTCTGGGTGAGTCCAACGACTCAGCGGTACGAGATCTATCGACGCATCGATCGAGAGATTGAATTGGCCGAAACCGGTCGTCGAGGCCGAATTCTGATCAAGGTGAATAACTTAGCTGACACTGATCTGGTGACCAAGCTGTATGAGGCAAACCGAGCTGGAGTCCAGATCGATGCCTGTGTTCGAGGAATGTGCACCTTGATTCCAGGGATTCCTGGTTTAAGTGATCGTATTCGTGTGATCAGTATTGTTGATCGCTTTTTAGAGCATCCCCGTGTGGCAGTTTTCTACAACGATGGTGATCCAGAAGTCTTTATCAGTTCAGCCGACTGGATGACACGAAATCTGGATAACCGCGTGGAGGTGGCCACACCGATTTATGATCCAGACCACAAAAAAACCATCATTGATTTGATGGAGCTTCAGTTTAAAGACACCACCAAAGCCCGATGGATCGACGAAGATCAAACCAACCCGTACGTCAACCGAGGTAATCGTCGCAAAGTTCGCGCACAAATGACGACCTATCACTACATCAAGCAGTTAGAAAGTGACTGATCAAGACACAAACGATGCCGGGCGTTTGGTTGCTGCGGTTGATCTGGGGTCCAATAGTTTTCATGTGACGGTCGCTAAACTGACCGCATCCGGTCTGCAAATTGTCATGCGAGACCGTGAGCGCGTGCGACTGGCCTCAGGCCTTGATGATGCGGATCAATTGGATGATGNTTCAATTGNACGGGGGGTTGAGGCGCTGCAACGATTTGATGCTCGATTGTCAGCGGTGGAGCCTGCTGATATCCGAGTCGTCGGGACGCATACGCTTCGAGAGGCGGTGAACGCTGAGGTTTTTATCGACCGCGCATCGGCGGTTTTTCGTGCTCCAATCGAGATCATTTCAGGTCCTGAAGAAGCCCGTCTTATTTTTCATGCGGTCGCCCACACGCAGCCAGTCGATGGACCTTTTATGGTGTTTGATATCGGCGGTGGTTCGACTGAGTTTGCGATTGGCCAAAATTACGATCCCTTATTTCTGTCGTCGCGAACGTTGGGTTGTGTGACCTATACCAACCAGTTCATGCCGAGTGTGAATAAAAAAACGTGTTCAGATGTGGAGTTAGCCACCAAGCGCGCGATTGAGCCAATCGTGAGTCGCATCAAAGCGATTCCTTTCGACATCTGTTTTGCCACATCGGGAACCGCCAAGGGTGTCAGTGCCCTCGGTGAATATTTAGGGTTCGGTCCTCGGATCAGTCAAGAATCGATCCAGGCATGCAAAAAATTCTTATCGAAAGACAGTAATCGTAAAATTGCAGATATCCCGAACGTCAGCGTCGAACGCATGCAGGTACTCCCTGCCGGCGTAGGAATTTTGGCGGCGATTTTGGCAGAACTTGAATTGACTGAAATTGTTTACGCTGATGCAGCGCTTCGCGAAGGCGTGCTCTACACCATGGATGACCGGTTAAAGGCCGATGATATTCGTGAACGCACCGCGATGGATTTAGTGAATCAATACACCATCGATCGAGCACAAGCTGAGCGTGTGAAACAAACCAGTGAACAAGTCTTTGACGCACTCGCTGAGCATTGGAATTTGAATGATGAAGATCGGCATATGTTGATTTGGGCGGCGATGCTGCACGAAATTGGTTTGCCAATTAACTATTCTGGATTTCATCGCCATGGCGCATACATTCTGGGGAATACGCCACTTCCTGGGTTCAATCGTGAGCAACAAGATGTGCTCGCGATTTTGGTTAGGCTCCATCGGAAGCGTTTGGATTTGTCGGTGATTCCGGAATTGCGGTATTGGTCTGGCAATCGCTTGATGAAGCTCATTCGCATCTTAAGGATCGCCACCGTTCTTCGGATTGGTCGCCAAGAGAAACAGATCCCCGATTTTTCGATTCAGTCTACCAGCGATGATATTCGCTTGGTGTTTGCAAAGAATACGTTCAAACGCCATCCAGTGATGACCTTGGATTTGCAAGAGGAAATCAAGCGTCAGGCAGACGCTGGGTACACCTTGGAATTAGACGGCTGACTGCGTGCCTTGCTCGGCGAGTGGGGCAAACCGGTACCCTGTGCCTCGAACTGTCTCGATCAGATTTTCATGTCGATTGCCAAGCGCCTTGCGAAGACGACGGATGTGTACATCAACCGTTCGCTCTTCCACATACACATCGCCACCCCAAACACGGTCGAGTAATTGGGTGCGAGAAAATGCACGCTCGGGATGGGTCATAAACAATTGCAGTAGCCGATATTCAATCGGACTGAGCGTTAACAATTGTCCGCAGGACGTCACGCGCTGACCGACAGGGTCAAGGCGCAACTGATCAAATTCAACAGGCTCCTCGACGCCTTTTGGTGTTGTGCGTCGTAAAATGGCTTTGAGACGAGCAACAAGCTCGCGCGGAGAAAACGGCTTGGTGATGTAATCATCGGCAACTTCAAGGCCGGTGATTTTGGCGTCTTCTTCACCTCGAGCGGTCAACAAAATCAGCGGAATGTCTGCGGTATCTGAGTTGCGGCGTAAGCGTCGGCAGAGTTCAAGACCTGAGACGTTGGGCATCATCCAATCAATCAACATCAGGTCAGGAATGCGCGCTGTGACTTCGGCAAGAGCAGACTGCGCGCTATCAGCCTCTCGGACCTCGAAGCCCGCCATTTCCAATGCCACGGCAAGCATTTCTCNAACCGCAGGCTCGTCGTCCACGATTAAAACACGGCGCAGCGGTTGCTGACTCATAGCGATTCCTGAAACCTATTCGTGAACAGGATAAAACCATAGGTTTATTACAGAAAGGTTACGATCGAAATAAAAATGTCATAAAGAACCGAGAACCGCACCGACAAAGAGGGCTGCACCGAATCGGTGGTTTTCGATGAAGGCTCGGAAACAGGCATCACGGGACCGAGTTCGTGCGATGCGTTGCTGATGGAGCGCAAATCCAATTGCNCCGATGATCCCAACAATGACCATCGGATGGAGTTGGGCAAGCCAGAACGCATAGGAGAAGCCAGCCACGGCAATGAGTTGGCAACAGCCAATCGCGATGAGGTCAAACCGTCCAAATACGATGGCTGTCGACTTCACTCCAATGCGTAAATCGTCGTCGCGGTCGACCATGGCATAGAAGGTGTCATAGGCAAGCGTCCAAGCCACATTGCCAGCAAACAGCGCCCAGACCAGTGGGTCTAGAGGTTGTTGATAAGCCGTGAATGCCATGGGTATTGCCATGGAGAATGCCAGGCCGAGTCCGATTTGTGGCCAAAACGTGATGCGTTTCAGCCAGGGGTAAATGATCGCGAGTATGAGTGCGATGACCGATAACATGATCGTTTCGGCGTTGGTGAGTAAAACCAGTGCAAAGGCAACCAACAGTAACGCTATCGCTAAGATCACTGCTTCTTTGACCGGCAGGTTACCTGTGGTGATCGGGCGATACCGAGTTCGTTTGACATGTTTATCGAATTGACGATCGGTCAGATCATTCACCACACAGCCGGCGCTTCGAGTGATCACGACCCCAAGGGTGAAAATGACCCAGATAGCCAGATCGAATGAGTCGGCTTTGAAACCTGCTAATGTCAGCGCAATCCAGGTTGGCCAGAGCAGGACAATCCAGCCAACAGGCCGGTCAAGACGAGTCACTTGAATCCAAAACGGGATTCGTGAGGCAAGGGTTCGAATGTCAGACATGGGCAAAGTGTTCCTCATGACCGATCCACCTTTCAATCAATTGTTCACGCACTCCCTGAGGTCCGGTTCGGATTGTTTCAGCAAGCGACGCGATTTCATCCAGCAACCCAGCGTGTTGGGTCAAATCGGCCACGCGAAAAGAGAGTTCACCGGTCTGGCGGGTTCCAATGACGTCACCTGGTCCTCGTAACTGGAGATCAGCTTC
>JGI11705J14877_10002345_pt1 | contig 10243 bp, 9 predicted proteins | sample Etolaghawater15m_FD_14877 | JGI IMG/M metagenome (IMG submission 14877) | reverse complement strand
GTTTACATCATGAAACAAAAGCGTATCAAAACCATGGGATATATTTTGTGCTTCCAATAAATATTGGGACATCTGCTACCTTTAGATTAGGGTCTGGTAAACTTTAGCCCCAATTTTTTGTCAGTTTAAAGAGGATTTTCTCTTAAACTCTTGAGTAGTTTAGCATAAATATCATTATGTCTATTATTGAATCTAAATTCGCTCTCTTTGAGATGTAGATAAAAGGTATCATCACTTAATCCATTAAATTGAGAAAGTCTTCTTTTAGTAAAAGACCAGAAAGATTCAATGCCATTGACATGAGCTTTACCTCTAGCAAATTCATCCTTAGAGTGATAGACTCTATAGTGATCATATCCATTAAGAACCAAACCATCATAGGCTTTCCATCCATCAGTATGAATGGTGCTGCCTTCTAGTACTTTCCCCTCTATAATAGGCATAAGTTGCTCTTTAGAACAATCTTTGACTATTTGCACATAGACATTGCCATCTCTTTTTAATAATCCAAATACAGGTGTCTTTCCTGCTGCACCACGACCACGTTTACCTCTGATACGTTTTGCACCAAAATAACTCTCATCACATTCAAACTCTCCATAAGATTGTTCACTATCTAGAAGATGGTTAAAAATATGGATACGAAGTTTATGATAAATCTTTTTGCAACTTACATGAGAAATATTTGTAAGATTTGAAGTTTCGAGGGCATTTAGATCGAGTGAAAAACACTTTATGAGCTGCCTAAATTTACCCTCTGAAATATGCGAACGATTGTAATACCTATTTTTACCCGTTGTAGTCATACTTTAAGATACCTTTGTGGTACTTAAAGTTTACCAGACCCATGTTTATAGCATGTAACGTGCACATTTTCATATTATAATTGACATTGTACATAGGGTTTAGCCCTAAAATTCGGTACTAAAAGGAAACATTATGAAAAAGTTAATTTTAGCAAGTATGCTGACATTAGGTTTAGGCGCAGGATTTGCTTATGCAGAAAACAAAGCAGCAATAGAGTTGGAACATGCAAATAAAACAGCATCTAGCAATGATGGTGTTGCAGGTGATATGTCAAAAATGAAAGCGGCAGGAAAATGTAATGCTGATCAAAGCGCGAAAATAAAAACCAAAGCTAAAGTCAGACAGCATAAGCCGAGTAAGTCCGAGCTGGAGCTAGAGCATGCCAATAGGCTCTCTACAGGTGCAGATGGGCATACAAAAGGTATGGGAAATATGAAAGCCCAAGGCAAATGCGGCAGTAACTAATTTTTTGCTGTTGATATATACAAGTTTTTCATTTAATCTCCACACTCACTCTCATGCGATGCTTAAGAGTGGGTATTTACTCTTCTCAAAGCTTTTTTAATCTTACTGCAATAAAGGGAATAGAGGGCATAATATTTTCCTCAATAAACAGTAAGTAACTAGGGACAAATTAACATTTATATAGGAAATAACTTTCTACATGGCGACAAGGAATCCTAAAAATAAATCATTTTTAACTTCTCCTCATGTTGATTTCTTAAAGGTATAGCTTGTTTTTTGACCTGCTCTTAACCCATTGGCCACTGCAATTAGTTCACTGGCTTCATGTACAAGTACAGCCATTGCAATAGAGATAAATCCTCCTACACCCGCAGGGATCAAGATAATTAAGATAATAATGGCAAATATGATATTTTGCTGACTTACTTTACGGGCTTTTTTACCTAGTGCCAAAGCATCTATAAGTTTGCTTAGGTCATCGGCCATTAAAGCGATGTCTGCAGCTTCTATGGCAGCATCTGTTCCAGCCGTACCCATAGCAACACCAGAAGTCGCTGTTGCCAATGCTGGGGCATCATTTACTCCATCACCTATCATGAGTGTAGGACCGATCTTTATATATTCTTCAACAGCTTTCACTTTTTCATCGGGTTTCAATCCGGCTCTTACATCATCTATCCCTAATTTTTGTGCGACTCTGTGAGCAGTTCTTTTGTTGTCGCCTGTGAGCATGACTGTACGTATGTCCATTGCATGTAACTGCGTTATAACATCGCGTGCATTTTCTCGCAAGGTGTCTTGTATAGCAATGAGCCCTGAGAGCTCTTTTTCATGCCCTAAAAGTACAACTGTATTTCCTTCAGATTGTAGCATATATATTTGGGGCTTAAGAGTTTCGATATCAAGACCCATCTTATCAAACATATCTGGACTGCCAAGATACCAAAGTTCACCGTCTATCTTACCTTGTACTCCTGAACCAAAGATTGCTTTAGAATCAGTCACTGTATTTGTAGTTATATTTTTTTCTTTGGCATACGTGACAATAGATTTCGCTAAAGGGTGGCTAGAATACTGCTCGAGTGAAGCAGCTGTTGAAAGAAGATGAGATGTATCATCTTTAAAGCTCACAATCTGTGTCACTTTTGGTTTACCATGGGTTAGGGTGCCTGTTTTATCAAAAGCGATAGTCTTGATATTTCCAAGATGTTCAAGATGTGCACCGCCTTTGATGAGAATACCCTGTTTCGCAGCTCCACTGATACCCGCTGCCATAGCAATAGGTAGAGAAATAACCAATGCACATGGTGCAGCAGCAACCAAAAGTATGACGGCTTTTTCTGTCCAATAAAAACTGTCACCTTGTGCAATGAAAGGGATGAGTAGCATTATCGCTGCAGAGAGTAGAACCATAGGACTGTATTTCTCTCCAAAGCGTTCTATCCAAAGTTGTGCTTTACCTTTTTGTTGTTGTGCATTTTCCACTAATTCAATAATACGCGAGAGTGTATTGTCTTCAAATGCTGTGCTTACTTTTATCGTAAGTTTTGCTTCACCGTTAACTGTAGCAGCAAAGACTTTGTCATCTAGTTGTTTGCTTATCGGTACAGACTCTCCCGTGACTGGAGACTCATCCAAGGTAGAGGCTCCCTCTACAATTATTCCATCTGTTGGGATAGAATCTCCGGGAAGTACAATAAAAGTATCTCCTATTTTTAAACTATTTGCTGGGACTATCTCTTCTTTTCCATTGCGTACTACTCTTGCTTCTTTAGGAGCCAGATTTAGTAGAGATTGAATGGCATTACGTGTTTTACTAAATGTATATTCTTCTATACCTTCAGCAGCACCATAGAGTACAACAAGTGCAGCAGCCTCATCCCACATATTTAAGTACGCAGCACCTGCTGTAGCCCATATCATTAACATAGAGATGCTTATCTTCTTTTCATAGATAAGTTCTTCTATCCCTTCCCATATCCAAAGATAACCACCAAGTATAATGGCGATTATATAAAGCCATATAGGGAAAGTATGGTCTTGTAAAGAAGTATATTCTAGTAAAAATGCAATGAGCACAATAATACCTGCAAGTAGGGCATTACGTAGAGGAGGATAGAAGATCCATGATCGTGTTGAAGTTTCTTCTTTTGACATAAGGGTTTCCTTCAAATTGTATAGAGAGTCTTCTCATAGATAAGATCTATCTATGAGAAGATTTATTTAATGATCCCAGCTATGCATAACCTTTTTAAGGTTTGTGAATAATAGATTCATAAAAGCAGTAAACTTTGCATCTTTATCAAATTGATTTACAATTTCTTCTAATCCTATGGTAGATAAGAACGTCATACCATTTTTTTCATAGACTGATATCCTACAAGGAAGATAGACAGAAATTTCTGATGAATGGGTAAGCGCCTGTTGTGCCCCAGAAGGGTTGCAGAGCTCAAAAACAGTAATGTCTTTATCAATAGGAAAGCCCTTGCTTTCCAAAATTTGTTTAAATTCATAGGTGTTAAGTACACCAAATCCAACTTCTTTTGCTTTTGACTCAAGCTCTTGTTTGACAGTTTCCATATCTATTTGTGTTGTTATAGTATAAATCATTTATAGTTCCTTTTTCTTAAAAAACAGTACATACAGACCAGGCAGAACCAAGAGTGTAAGTATCGTAGAGGAGATGATGCCTCCTGTTACTACCACTGAAAGTGGGTATTGTATCTCTGAACCTACCCCTGTGGCATAAAGCAATGGCAAGATACCAAAGAGTGTGGTGAATGCTGTCATAAGCACAGGTCTTAGGCGTAACAGTGTGGCATCTTTGACCAAATCTATGGTTTTTACATGAGGGTACTTCTTGCGTAGTTCATCGATAAATGACACAAGAACGATACCATTGAGGATAGCAATAGCAAAAATAGCAATAAACCCAACGATGGCGGAGACTGAGAGATAAATATCAGCCATAAGCAAAGCAACTATCCCACCCATAAGTCCAAGAGGCACACCCAGCAAGATGAGAAATGCTTTTTTAAAGGAGTTGAAGGCTGTGTAAAGTAAAAGCAGTATGAGTAGTAGTGTGATGGGGATGATCATTGCCAAGGTTTCACCTGCTTCTTGCATATTTTTAAAGTCACCAGCCCATGAGATGTAGTATCCATCAGGGATCTTTACTTTTTCTTTTATCTTGGCATCTGCTTCTTCCACGAAAGTTGCTATGTCACGTTCTTCTACTTCAAGGGAAAGTACCATATATCGGCTAAGGTTTGCTCGTTTGATAAATGCCGGACCCTGCACTGTACTAATATCACAAACCTCTTCAAGGGTAACTACCTTACCTGAGTCTGAACGTAAAATGAGTTTTTTCAGTGTGTCTATGTCCTCTTTTGCATCTTGTAGCTTGGCAACGATACCAAAACGCTTGATACCTTCTATTTTTTGTGTGACAGGCTCTTCTCCTATACCGTAACGTATGGCTTGCATGATGTTTTCAACTGTCAGACCATAGCGTGAGAGTGCAAGGTAGTTAGGCTTGATGTTGATCTGGGCTTGTCCTAGTTGTGTTTCAACTTCTGCATGGTCTAGGCCTTCTATGGTTTGAAGCACTTCAGCTATTTCTGTTGCAATGCCTGACATCACTTTTTGGTCTTCCCCGTAGATCTTGACAGCAAGTTCGGCACTCACCCCTTCAAGCAACTCTTCGATACGCATAGCGATGGGCTGGGTGGAGATGAACTGCAGGTAGTTAAATTTCTCTTTAAGCTTCTTGGTCATCTCTTTATCGAGTCTTGGTATCTCTTCAAATTCAGGGTTAAGGGTGAGCAAGACTTCCATGTAGTTGGCTTGTGCTGTTTCACCTTTTTCGCTACGCCCTATCATTGAAAGTACTGAGAGTACTTCATCCGGGTAGGTTTCCAGTATAAAGTTTTCTATGGCTTGTGCATTTTCGACATTCTGGGTCAGTGCTGTACCTGGTATAGCAATAACCCTGTACATGATTGTCTCTTCATTAAGCTTGGGCATAAACTCTCTTCCTTGCTCAGAGAGCAGGGCAGCCAGTGCAAAGAATATGATAAATGTCGCAGTGACTAATTTTTTTGCATGTTTGAGTGCAAGGATAAGTACCGGTGTATAAAAAGACTTAATGCCGCGCATGAGAGGTGAGTTCACATGTTTCCCTTTTTTTAGCAGCATAAATGAAAGTACCGGCACAAGTAAAAGTGCAACTGCCAATGAGCCTAGCATCACAAATACAATATCCAAAGCCATAGGAGTATAGAGTTTTCCTGCAAGTCCTTCAAGACTCAAGAGTGGTATGAAAACCACAGCGATGATAAGTAGGGCAAAAAGTACAGGTTTTGCCACCTCTGCAGTGGCATCTGCGATGACCTCTGCACGTGATGAATCTGGATTGTCGTGCAAGAGTCTAAAACTGTTCTCCACAACAACGATAGTGCCATCAACTATCATTCCTATGGCAATGGCAAGCCCAGAGAGTGACATGAGGTTTGCTGAAATGCCATACTCCTGCATAAGTAAAAATGCGATGAGCAAAGAGACAGGCAGAGAGAGGATAACGATAAAGGCAGAACGCAACTCAAACAAAAATAAAAAGAGAATAATAGCCACTAAAATTGACCCTGTAAGCAAAGCAGAAGTCATGGTACTCACAGCTTTGTGGGTGATCTCTGTTCTGTCGTAGATAATCTCTATACTTACACCTTCAGAAAGTGCAGCATCGACCACTGACATTTTCTCTTTGAGCTTCTCTACCACTTTTGCAGCATTGGTACCTGAGCGTTGCAGTACCATACCGAAGACACGTTCTTTTCCATCCACTGAGACAGCACCAAAACGTGGTGCTTTACCTTCCTGTACGCTTGCAACATCTTCTATGGTGACTGCTTTTGCATCTTTTGTGCGTATGACGGTATTTCGTATGTCATCTAAGCTTTGATAGAGTCCCGCCCCTCTTATGAGGTACTGCTCACGGTTAAACTCCAGGTATTGCCCTCCGACAGATTGGTTAGATTTTTCCAAGGCTTCTATGACTTCATTATAAGTGACATCTACATTTTGTAAACGTTTAGGATCGATGAGTACTTCATAATGCTTTTCAAATCCACCCCAGGTAATAACTTCTTCCACGCCATCAACAGATTTAAAGAGGGGCGTAACGATATACTCATGCATCTGCCTAAGCGAAGAAGGCGAATAGGTATTTTTGTCATCTTTGAGTGCATACCAGAGGACTTGTCCCAGTCCTGTAGTATTGGGGCCCATAACAGGGCTTCCCCAGCCTTTAGGAATATCTACAGTGTTAAGACGTTCAGTTACGAGCTGTCGTAACAGGTACGTATCGTAATCATCTTCAAAGAAAATGGAGACATATGAGAGCCCGAACATAGAGTTGGAGAGTATCAGTTTCACCCCAGGCAAACCAGACATAGCTGCTTCTATAGGATAGGTAATGAGCTTTTCTATATCTTCAGCAGAGTTACCAACTGACTCGGTATAGATGACCACCTGTTTAGGTGTAATGTCAGGAAAAGCATCCACGGGAATGTCTTGATAGGCTTTATAGCCAAATCCTGAAATGGCTATAAAAAGTGCGAGTATGAGAAACTTGTACTGTATCAGTAGTTTAAAAAATGTGTTCATAAACGACTCCTAGTGACCGTGTTCGCCAAGAGAAGATTTGAGTAGCATAGACTTCACAAAATAGACACCATCTGAGACATATTCTTCTTCTGATTTAAGTCCTTCTATCGCCACTTCATCACCTACATATGCGATAACTTTTACAACATTGGCTTGATAAGGAGACTCTTCTTCCTCATGCTCATCATGTCCTTGATGATCTTCATGTCCAGCTTCTCCTTTACCATGTGCTTCATCTGCATGATTTTCATGGTCTTTGTCTTCATCATGTGTTTCATGACCATGCTCATCATGTTCATATACCTCTTCTTCTTTATGTGCAGCATGATCATCATTTGGATGCTCTTCATGACCTTTCTCTTCTATATGTGCATCATGATCATGTCCATCGTGTTTTGCTTCTTCTTTCTCATGATCATGGTCACTCTTTTCTTCATGATGTGACTCTTGCATATGTTCTTTTTTTGTAAATACCACCCACTCACCATTAAACAGTGTCAGTGCAGTTTTTTTAACCATCACGACATTGCGTGTAGGCGCAAGAGAGATATCCATCTGCGTAAATGCACCTAAAAGAAGATTGTCAGGGCTGTTGGTGATACTGAAGAGTACTTTTGCACGCTGGGTCTCTTTGTCTATGTTTGGCAAAAGTTGTACAAAAGAGGCAGCATAGTTTTTATCACCGAGTTTTATCCAACCTTTTGTATGCTTATCGACCTGCATAGCATGTTTCGCAGAGATATATGCAGTAGCATAGTATCCACTTTGTTTCACAAGTGTCACGAGTGCTGTACGTGCATCAACATTGGAGTGAAGGGGTGCAAGTATTGTCCCCACATCTCCATCAGCATGTGCATAAAGGATGAATTGATCTGTGGCTTTTGTTAACTGGGCAGGTTTTAGACCCAAAGAGCTTAGTTGTGATTCTAAAGTGTTTTGCTGACTACGGATGTTTTCCAGTGCGATGATAGCATTGCTTACATCATTTTGTGAAGCAAGACCTTTTTTGTGCAGGGTCATGGCTGTCTCTTTTTGTGTATTGGCTGCTTCAAGCTGCTTGATAAGTGCCAAATATTCCGCGGTCATTTTAGAAAGCTCTATAGACTCTATGAGTACAACTTTGTCTCCTTTAGAGACGTGCTGTCCTGGTTTGACGTAGTAGGCCTCCAGGTGTCCCGATAGACGCGATACGATGGTTTGCTTCTGGTCTGAGAGTTGGGTAATCTGTGCGTTGGTCTGTACAATTTCCCCCAGGGGTTTAAGCTGGGTATGTTCCACTTTGATCGCTGATGCAAAACCAAGTAGTGGTAAAAGTAAAAATAAAGTTTTAGTCATTGTATTGTCCTTGTATAAAACGGAGTTCTATTTTTTTGTTATTGATCATTGTTTGTGTTTGAAGTAGTGATTTTTGTGTCTGGATAAGTTTATTTTTTGCATTCATCATCTCAAAGATAGATCCTTGTGCAATGCTATAGCCTTCCAAAAGAAGATCGTTTAGTGTCTGCTGTTCTTTTTCAAGTTCTTTAAGCGAATAGTACTGCCTAGAAAGCTCTTCTATAGAACTACTGAGTCTTTGCTTTTGTAAATTAAGTTCTACTTTAAGCTGGGCACTGTCAAGCTCAAGTTGTTGCATTTTTAATTTTGCTAGTACTTTTTCCTCTTCTTTGTTATGCTGCACGGTCAAAGGAATAGAAATACCAAATCTTAAGATAGACTGGTCTGGTTCCTGCTCTATGCCAGCACTCAACTCATAGCTGTTAAAACTACTGTCATTCATAAGTACTTGGCTCGCCAAAACTTTTTCTTTTGCAGCTAAAACCTTTTCTTCAGGGCTAAGTTTAGATACATTTTTTGTTTGAGATGAAACAGAATAGATAAATTCTTTATCTAAAGTGACCTTCTCGATAAAACCTGCAATAGATAAAAGTTGAAAGTGTAGTGAATTCACCCGTTGTTTTGTTGTATGTATCTGTGTTTTCAGTGCTAAAGTGTCTGTTTTTGCTTGTAAATATGCCACTTTGTTTTCTGACCCACCCTTATAACGTTCTTCTACTATATTGGTCACTTTATTTGAAAGTTTATATTCATGCTCGATTAACGAAAGTAGTTTTGCTTGATAGACATATTCAGTATAAAGCATTTCAAGCATTTTTATGTATCCTGCTTTTCCTTCAGCCACATAGGCTTGTTGGAGCAAATTAAAAGCATTGGCTCTACTTTGAAGTCCCTCCAAATAGTTTTCTGTTCTGATTGTTTGAGAAGCACTTATCTCATAACCATATTCAGAATCACTAAAATCAGGGTTGTATCTAGCCCCTACTAGGTCTAAAGTGGGGTTTTTAGTTCTTAAAAGAATGTTGTTCTCTTGCCGTTTTACATCCGTAGAGAGCTGCTGACTTTTAAGTACTTTTGAGTTTTCTTGTATATGTTTTTTAAACTTTGCATAACTCATTCCAAAGAGAAAATAAGACAAGGTTAAAAAAATTATTATGATTTTTTTCATTGTCTTTTCCCAGTGTTATTTGTTTTTTTCTTGATAATACTCCCATCTAATGCATTGATGTGAACTTCGCAAGATTTAGATTTGGCAATATAATAAAGAAGTGTGCCTCTATGAGTTAGTTTTAGTCTAGAAGTTTTTTCCTCACAGATTTTTTCAGCTATTACTTTTGCCTCCGCTTCATTGATTTTGTGAAGTTTGTGCATCTTCCTTTCTTTAGCAAGTTTCACAGACGTACGATTGTTATATGTGTGTATGCTCATATGGTCTAAGGGTGATATTTCTTCTGCTGTTAATACACTAGTACAAAGTACAAATATTAATAGGTAACTCATGGATAATCCTTTAGTTGTTTCATCATTTTGTTATTTTAAAATTCTTGGTTTTCTTCCCATCTTAATAATATATTTACATTGAAATATAAAAGTGAGAATTGTGGTATTTGTAGGGGGATTAAGCTATCGGGGGTTTAATACTTTTTTCTTGAAATGGAGATAAATATCTTGTATAACTATATACGGCATTGATACTGTAATGGTTTATGTCAAAATTAGCATCAGATGTATCCAAAATGGCTAAAAAATGAAAAGCATGATGTATTTCACACAGATCACCGCAGTCTGATTTCTGCGTTTGCTCCATAACATATTCATGTACAGTTTCATGATGACAATCGTCTTCTATAGCAATAATTGTTGCATGTGAGATATTGAAGAAAAGTGAAAAAAATAGTATAAGTTGTATAAAGTTTTTTTTCACTGCTTTGCCTTTTTGTATTTTTGGTAGTGTATCTAAAACTATTTAATA
>JGI11705J14877_10002344_pt1 | contig 10245 bp, 7 predicted proteins | sample Etolaghawater15m_FD_14877 | JGI IMG/M metagenome (IMG submission 14877) | reverse complement strand
ATGAGACGCGATCATTCCCCGCTCGCTTTCAGACAGCACAGCAACTGCCTGCTCCCAAGCGAACACGATGTTGAAGACGAGCGTGCCCGGCTGGCAACGGAATACGCGTTTGTCTCCGATGACAGCCCCCGTGGTCGGCGGCTTGTGGAAGACTCCCTTCCCGTGTGACCGGACTCCAATCTCCCGGTACTCGACACCAGACTCCGGCTGCACCGGCTCAACCGCCCGTTCGAAGACGTCAGTGAAAGGCACACAGTGCCACCCCGCCGGGATCCACCCGACCTTCGTTCTCCCGTATCCAGGTCCGTGGCTATCCACCGGGGCCATTCCTCTTGAGTCACTCATACGGCAAATACTCCGTCGGGAGTCCAGATCATGCAGACGGTGGGCTCGTAGTTCCGGACAAAAAGTAGCTTCTCGGCGGTTCGACAATCAGTCCCCGATGCTCCCCCTCCTCTTGGATGACTGTGCCATGTGCCAAGATACGTCACCTTGCCGTGCGTTTGGCGCTCGACCCTCTTGATCTGCGGCTCCAGCCCTTCTGTTCCCAGAACAAAAAGCGTAGCTGTCTCAATGCTATCGGGGGGCGGCGGGAGGACGTCTGTTACGACGACCGTCTTGGCGGCGAGGAAGACGGTGCCAAGCAGAACGCCGCCTGTCTCGTTCCTGCCCTTTGCCTGGCTCTGCATCCGCATTCGATCTCTGACTTCGGTGGAGAGGCGAATCTCCCACGGCTTCGCGACCAGCGGTGGCACCGACAGGCTTGAAGGCACTTGCAGTGTTTGCGCACTGAGCCCGACGCCCGAGCTGCGGAGTAAGGTGATTTCACCATCGTCCGGGAAGCCATTCTCCAATACGTCCTGGATGCGCAGGCTACAGCTAGCAGCCACGAGAGAGACCTGCGCATCGCTTACCACCAGTGTGTATGAACTGCAGGACTGCCCAATCGCCACGCGACCTTTCTGTTGTCCAAAAAGCACGCGCTGCAGCCACTCCGTGCTTAACCCTTGCCTATACAGGTGAGCCCAAAGGTCACAGAGGTTTGCTGTGCGCTTCCTGCTCTCGATCATCAGGATGCCGCAGGTTCCGCTGTCGTACATCCCGGTAGACACAACTGGCGGCAGCCTGTCTTGCGACATGAGAGATGATCTGACGCTCATCGAAGCAGAGGCGTCGATGACCATTCGACAATCAGAATAGCTGGTCCGCAACGCAGACACATGACGAGCATTGTGCCTTACGCCGGATGCGGCGGACATGTGTAGGGACAGGAACTCAGCTTTGCCCAAGAGGGACTTCGCGGTGAGAGCGTGGCGCGCGTTGTTGTGGGGGAGGAACAAGTCGTTGTCGATACAGACAAAGGGCTCGTTGCCGTGTCGTGCCAGACTCATGCCAATCTTAGAACCAAGGCTCCCGCAACCAATGAGGGCGATGGGCCTCTTTTCATATGGATTGGCTTTCGTTCCCGAGAGCCTCCTGAGCAGCTCTGGGCTGACCGTGGAGATGTGGGAGAGCATCCGTGCCGGGGCATTCGAGACCACACGCTTCTTATTTCCCTTCCGCCGAGGCTTATTCACAGCAAAGTGCAGGAACTCGAGATGAGTGTTCGACCCGATGACCTTGCACGGCCTCGGAATGGCCAAAGCAACGAATATCTTGTCTTCCGACCGCTTGATCGAATCCTGTTCCTCAACAAGCCTCCGCAACCCCACGACCCCTGCTTCCTCAGCGTAATCGTACAGGTTGCCTAGGTCCGTCACTGGATTGGGTACGTAGTTAGCCGTTGCTTTCCTGTCATCGGGCACGCAGACAAGGAGCGTTGCAGGGGCGGCCCTCTTCCTGTCACAGAGACTCCCTGCCATGATGAATCCATCGCGTTCCTCATAGGTCATGTCACGGGTGAGTCGCGAGCTGTCTTTGAGCTTCTCTGTCGCCTCCTCCAAGTCATATGCGATAATCCCCGCGAAATCGTCATTCCGCATTGGTTCCCAACCTTGAGAGTAGTCCATGAGGGAGTCAGAGGCGGCCCTCTCAAGCCAATCTACCAACTGGTTGAGAATCCCGTTCATCCACTCAGATTGCTGAAGCAGTTCACTGAGCTCTCCGTCGTAGATACACGGAATTACCTCTTGCCTATTGGGGTTGATATGTGGGAAACCACGGGGGAAGTCGTCCCGGAGGAGAATGCTGGGAGCACGCAGGGGAAACGCGTCAGTGAAGACGAAGGACACCGGCTCGCAGGCTCTTACTCCCTTGTCTGTCACGCCTTTTGCGAGAAACAGTGACGGCAACCCCACCGAGACAGACGCGGCTACAGCTGCCGCCTTCCCGCCATCAGCACAACGGATCTCGGACACTGAAGAGTAGGCGCGGTGTTCGACGATGTACCTATGCGCTTTCTCTACCCAGAATTCATCCATGTGAATACGACTCTCTCGTCGATGCAAGCGCTGCCACCGAGAGCTTCGATTTCTCGCGGACTCCTCGCTCTTGGGGGCCGCTACCAGTCAAGTTGAATTCCAACGGCTCGGGCTTGTCTTCCTTTGGGTATTCGTCGGTGCAGAAGAACCGATCCTCGGACACGATCGTCAGGTATTCCTCTTTGGCTGCCTTGCTCGGCGGGTCAGAGTCGTTGTTCTTGATCGGCTTGCTCTGCGAAACGATGCACGCTCCCTCTTTGGCCTGACTTAGGGCCGACTTCGCGTCTTCCTTGACCTGGGGGTTGTCGTCCTTGCTTTGGCTGTCGTAGGACAGGGAATGCCAAGAGCAATGGTGCGGAGCCTGGAGAACGTCGTACTCGATTTTTTCTGTCTCGTTCCCATACTTGTCCCAGAGGGTTTCCCATACAAGACACTCAGCATCTGCTCCCACCAGGAGCTTGTGCTCGTATGAGCCCTGGTCCACGGTCAACTGCAGGACGATGCTCTGACGGTTCTTGTCCTTGAAACACTCGTCATCCTCTTCGTCCTGCTGGTAGAGCGGCCCCAGAACCAAGCCGGACAGCTTCCCGCTGAGGTCACAGCTGTTCACCTGCGTGAAGACATCGTCGATATCATACGTGATCTCATCCAGCCCTTCGCACTGACCGTCTGGATCAACACCTACCACAATGGCCCGCTCCCCTTCCTCCTGTATCCCCCCTGCCTCCTTGAACAGGTTCACCCGCCGCTTCATCTCTTTGTTGAACGCCTTTGCGTTGTCACATAGCTCGTAGGTTTTTGAGGCCGTCTTCCAGAAGTGGTAACTGCCCCAGAGCTCACGGATCACGATTTTTCCATCCTCACCGTCTTTGGGGTCGGGGTAGTCCGTCAGCACCCCAAGATGGAAGCTCTGCTGAATTCCCCGCAGGTGGTCCTCATGTCTGTGCGTGAGGATGAACGCGTCAACATAGGGACGGCCTTCCGCGTCTGTGGGAAGGCGATCCCGGAGTTCTTGTCCGACATCGCAATGATCGGCAATCGGATCCTCGCCAATGCAGGTGTATACCAGTACCGTCGTTTCCCTGCTGTCGTTGAGACGCAGCAGGACCATGCCCCCATTGTTCTCACCCACCGGAAAAAACGTGACTACTGAGTGCGTCATCTTTCGGTTCCTTCCTTCACTGTCAGAAATTCTGTGAAAAGCCGTTCAGCATAGGCGTTGCCGAATCGCACGAGGATTGGCTTGCTTAGCACCAGGAGAGCCACGTACGCCACAAGCATGGCCAAACCGAGTGCGAGAGCAGTCGTGTTGTTCTGCCGCCACGCGAGAACAGCACACAGGGCGGATCCCGGGGCGGCGAGGACAGCCCCACCAATGAGGTTCCTGCTGAACCCGTAGTGGATGTTGTACTGCAGGACCTTGACGCCATCGCCAACGCGGTGTCTTACGAGTGCAACGGCGTCGCGGATGACCTTCCTCGCTTCGTCTGGATCGCTCTTCTCCTGATCCTGTTCCAAGAGCGCCAATCCGAAGTCCTGCCGGATCTTCTCTCTGACCTGGCTTTTCATAGCATGTGACAGCCGTTCATCCGAGAAGAGCAGCATCCTCGTTGTGGGGAACTCCTTTCCAGAGTCGAAGATGCGATCCTCGAACAGGTGTTTTGATATCCCGCGCTGCACGTGGATCAGCAACCGGACAGCGATCAAGCTCAGGCTGATGTTCTCGACAACGAGAAAGCACTCAACATTCTGGAAGAGCGTTATCCAGACTTCCCTCTTGACGAAGCCAGACAGGACGATTATCGGGAGAGCCGCGACTACCGCAGGAGTGTATCTCGCTCTCAGTTCGTAGATGCTCATCAGCTTCATCCTGTTGTGTCCTCGGTGCTGTTATTAGTCCGTGTCATTCCGTGCGTTCCGTGGTGTCATTCTCCGCAATCAGATTCGTCAACATGGCCGTGATGACGTCCTTCTCGTCGGGCTTGCTTTCGGCGATCATGAGGGTCATGGCAACGAGGGCGTTGTCGGCGATCCGCTTCCGGCCGTCCTCGTCGTAGATGAGCCCGTTCTTCTCGGCGAAGCGGAGGAAGACAGCGGCGGCGATGCGTTTGTTGCCGTCGACGAAGCTGTGGTTCTTGACGAGGAAGTAGAGCAGATGCGCCGCCTTTTCCTCGATTGACGGGTAGACATCCTGGCCGCCAAAGCTCTGCATGACCGCGTTGAGGGAGCTGTGCAGGCTGTCGTCTTTCTCCAGGCCGAAGACCGCGGAGTCACCGAACGTCGTCCGCATCTGGTCGATCAACTCGATGGCTTCCTCGTAGCCGACGGCGACGGCCTCGCGTCTCGTCACCTGCCGGATGGTGACGCGCTGGTGATCGTAGTCGTCGAGCAGGTCGAGGGCATAGGCGTATTGCGAGACGGTCTGGAGCAACGCAGTCGCCTCGTTAGCCGAAAGCTCTTTCCGCGTCGAGACGTCGGAGGCCAGCTTCAGGCTCTGGCGCAGCGCCTTCAAGCGCTTCTCGTTGACGCTGTACCCTCGCACCAAGTGCTGCCGGAGCACATTGGTCGCCCAGATCCGGAACGCTGTTCCCCGCTTCGAGTTGACGCGGTAGCCGACCGAGATGATGACGTCGAGGTTGAACGTGTCCATCTGTCGAATCTTGCCATCAGCGGCAACTTGTGCAGTTTTTGCACAGGTTGACTCTCTCGGCAACTCGTTGGTCCTGTAGATGTTGCCGATGTGCCTCAGGATGACGGATCGGTCTCTGTCAAAGAGCTGGCCCATCTTGTGGGCGTCCAGCCAGATGGTCTCGTCTTCCAGTCGCACGTCCAGCCGCACCTGCCCGTCCTCGGCCTGGTAGACGACAATCTCGCCTCGGTCTGCGGCCCCCGCACCCATGTTGTTCTTCGTCTTCCGTGTCATTCCGTGCCCTCCGTGGCGCCCTCGATTTCTTTGGCGGCGGCTTCCAGGCGCTTCAGCTCCCTGTCGAAGTCGGATTCGAAAAGGCGGTCCTGGACGATGCGGTACTTCTCGAACTCGCTTTCTGCGTGTGCCTTGGCAAGCTCAGCCGTCACCTTCCCGGCATCGCTCAGCACTTCCCGGTCCCATAGTCTGAGGAAGCCGCTCAGGCGCTGCTCCCAGTCTGCCATGGTCATGGGAATACGGCGCATGGCCTGGACTTCCGCCATGTCGAGATAGGCGGAGACAACGCGCTGCATTTGCCCAAGCTCGAACTCGGAGAGGTAGTTCTTGGCAATGGTGACATCGTACCTGTGGATCTTCCCTTTGGGAGCGCCACCCCAACTGGTCAGGCCCATGTTCTCCTTCTGGTGATCCGCACGGTCCACAATGACTGCCGCCGCCGTGTTGCCGTGAATGGCATAGTGCATCTTGTTCTGAACGGCTGCGAAGAAGCGCCTTGTGGACGTGGCGCTCGGGTCATAGTCCAGTGAGGTCGCGTAGATGTCGGTGATCTTCTGGTAGAACTTGCGCTCCGAGAGCCGGATCTCCCTGACCTTCTCGAGTTGGCGCTCAAAGTACTCGTCGCTCAGGATGCTGCCCCCGTGTTTGAGGCGTTCGACATCCATTGTCCAGCCCTGGATCGTGTACTCCTTCACGATCTGGTTAGCCCATTTGCGGAACTGCACGGCACGCTCGTTCTCGACCTTGAAGCCGACAGCGATGATGGCCTGCAGGCTGTAATGGTCCACGTTGCGCCGGACCCGCCTTTGGCCCTCGGTTTGAACTATTAAGTATTTCTTAACAGTTGCCCCGCGCTCCAATTCGTTGTCGTCATAGATGCGCTTCAGATGCTGGTTGACGGCGGGAACGGAGACATCGTAGAGGGTTGCCATCATCTTCTGCGTCAGCCAGATGTTCTCATCCTCGTAGCGCATCTCGACGCTGGCTTCCGAGTCGCCCCCGGCGGCAACAAACGTCAGGTACTCGGCGGCTGATGAACGAACGATCGCTGTCTCGTTCCTCTCGGGTCTCTGCGAGTCACTCTTCTTCATGCCTCATTCCTCACGCCGTTCCCCGTGTTCTTCCGTGTGTATCGTGGTTCATTTCGCGATCCCCAGCGCGTTCAAGTGCCCGGCCATCTCCGCTTCGAGCTCGACCAGCTCGGCGTCGATCTCGGCCAGTTCCTTCAGGTTAGCGGCGATATCGACTTCCTCTTCCTCCTCGAACGTGTCCACGTAGCGGGTGATGTTGAGGTTGTGGTCGTTCTCCGCGATCTCCGCAGGCGGAACCGACCGGCAGAACTTCTCGATGTCCTGGCGTTTCTCGACGGCATCCACGATCCGGGCGATGTGTTCGTCGTCGAGGAAGTTCTGCGCTTTGCCCGAGCGGAACAGCTTCGAGGCCTCGACGAAGAACACGTCCTTGCGGTCGGCATTCCTGCCACCCGGCTCGCGAGAGCGGTCCAGGATGAGGATGGCGACCGGGATGCCGGTGGTCTGGAAGAGTCCGGCCGGGAGCCCGATTACGGCATCGATGATGTTCTCCTTGAGCAGGGCCGTTCGGATACGTCCCTCGGCGGCGCCGCGGAAGAGCACCCCGTGCGGCACGATCACCACGACTTTGCCTTCGTGCACCTTGGCCGTTTCGACCATGTGACTGATGAAGGCGTAGTCGCCCTTGGTCTTGGGCGGAACGCCGCGGTGGAACCGGTTGTAGTGATCGTTCTCGATGGTCTCGCCGGCCCACTTCTTCAGCGAGAACGGCGGATTGGCGATGACTAGGTCGAACTTCATCAGCGCATCGCCTTCTTTGAGCAGAGGGTTGTTGAGCGTGTCACCCCACTCCAGGCGCGCTGAGTCCTTGCCGTGCAGGAACATGTTCATCCGCGCCAGGTTGTAGGTGGACCCGATGCTCTCCTGCCCGTAGAGGGCGTAGTCGTTCGAGCCTTGCGCCTCGATCTCCGTGCCGGCCAGCAGGAGCAGGCCCCCGGAGCCGCAGGCGGGATCACAGATGCGCCACCCCGGTTGCGGCTTTGCGAGCTTCGCAAGGAGCGTGGCCACGGACTTCACGGTGAAGAACTCGCCTGCTTTCTTGCCGGCGTCGGACCCGAAGCGCTCGATCATGTACATGTAGGCGTTGCCGATGACGTCGTCGCCGGCCTCGGTCAGGTCGATCTTGGAGAAGTCGTCCATGAGGTGTCGCAGCATCTTGTTGCGCTGCTCGGTCCGTCCCAGGATGGCATCGGAGTTGAAGTCGATGGAAAACAAGCCTTCCAGGCGTCTGCCGTTGGCATCCTCGATGGCATGCAGAGCGATGTTGATCAACTCGCCGATGTTGTCGGCGTCGCGCTTCTTGTGGAGTTCGTCGAAGCTCGTGTCCTCCGGCAGCACGAACCGGGCGCTCTTCAGTCGCAGCTCGATGCGTTCGGTGTCGTCCCCGTAGCGCTCGACGAGCTTCTCGCGTTCGTGCCGGTGCAGGTCGCTCATGTACTTGTAGAAGAGGAAGAGAAGCACGTAGTCCTTGTAGACGCCGCCATCGACATTGGCGCGGGAGGAGTCCGCCGCTTCCCACAGTGTGCGGTTCAGCGCTTCCTGGCTGTATTGCTTCGTCCCGGCCATCGGTTTCTCCTATCTCAGTTTCGCCATCTCGTGGTTGAGTATCTGTCGTCGCAACTCGAGCTTGCGGGCGGTCAGTCTGGCATAGTCTCGGTTTCCCGCCTCGAGTCGAACCAGAGCTCGTTGCCGTGCGATCGGGGGGATCGGGATGTCCATCTGCGCCAGATTGTGCGTGCTGATGAAGGGCACCGTCGTGGTCTCCTGGCGTCGCCAAAAGAGTCGCTGTCCAGGTGCGGAGTTCAGGTAAAGAGCGACATACTCGGGCAAGACGCTCGGTTGGGTCACCGTGAGCACGAGTATCGACGACGGGACGATGTAAGGGCCGCCTTGTTCGAGGTGGAACACCGCGGCGGCAAAACGCCCGCGGTTGACAACCAGAACGTCACCGGGTGACGCCGCCTTTGACTCGGCCACATCCACGCGGACCAGTTCCTCGTCTTCGACGCACAGAGCACCATTGTCCGTGATGTTCTTTGGCTGAATGACGGCAACGCTGCCATCGGCAACCCCGCGCAAGCCGCGTCTGAAGGTGTGTCCCATTCTGATTGTGCTGAAGTCTCGGATTCGCATGCCTATGCCTGAGTCTTGTGCCGTTATTCTGCAGTATAACGCTACTGCGACAGAAGGCCAGATTGGTGCAGTTTTTTGATACTGCAACAAGAATGGGCTCAGGCAAATCGGGAGAGAATCTGATCCCATCGAGCTCCTGCCGCAGACAGTAGATTCCCTCTGCCTGCTCCCCGCGACCTTGGTCGTGGGAGTTGGTGTTCACAGGCTACCAAGGGGTGGCCACCCAACTCCCCGCCCGGGCCGGCTGCCGGTTTTCCGGTAGCCGGGCCGGGCGGGGAGAGTAGGGGCAGACGTGGGGTAGCTTCTGAACAGTGGTTCCCACGACTAAGGTCGTGGGGGACCGGGCGGAGGGAATCCCACTTGCGGTTTTTGCCTTGACCGTCTCAATACGCCGTGGTGAGTCCTGAAGGTCACTGGGCCTCGGGCACCAGCCGACTGCAGGGGCAAGCCCAATTGCACAGGTCGAGAAAGACGGGGGAGCGCAGGCCGGCTATTCTGCCACCGAGAAGCGCCATACGGCGCCTTGGGTGAGTTCCGCGCCGCGGACGGCGTCGACGCGCCAGTAGTAGGTCTGGCCGGGCTTGAGTCGCGGAGGGCGCACGATGTTGGTTGTGTCGTCTGCGAGGTCCGCAATCGGCTTCAGGTCAGTGGGGTCTTGGCCGAACCACACACGGTGGTGGCTGCACCGATAGGCGTCGAGGAACATGAGGTCGGCGTCAGTCTTGACGTTGGTCGCGCCATCGGGGGGGACAGGCGTGGAGGCCGTCCCTCGCTTGGCACCGGGAATCCAGTAGCGCCTGTCGCCGTACTCGTACGCTCCGATGTCCGGGGCCTCGCCGACGAAGTCGAGGCCATCGAACGCCGCAACCGGGCTCTTGATCTCATCCCTTGCGACCGTCTTCCCGGCGTCCACCAGAGGCGAACCGGCTTTGGGGCGAAAATCGAGATTGCGGGGATCGCGCAGGTACTTGTAGGCGGCCCCCGGTTCACGCATGTTGTGATCGCAGATTCCGGGAATCACGTACGGGCCGGGCGACTTGTATCCGTCCTTTCGGGTCCACCACCCCTTGCCGTCGCCGCCTTTGGGGTTCAGGTTCCAGGACCGGTGACTGAGGTTGGCCAGGTTGTTGCGCGTGACGCTGTTCATGTTGCCCTCGATCTCGTGCATGCACTTGAAGCCCTGAATGCTCATGTTCATGAGTTCCGTCGCCGGGTCCGGGTATCTGTTGACGCAGACCACAGTGTTGTTGAGGACCAGATGGCGATCCCCCTTTATCTGGTTCGGCTGGGTGTTCCAGCAGACGTTGTGCGTGTAGACGCCGTCTCCGTGGATCTGTCCGTCATCCCGCAGGATGTTCGTTCCGTGGTAGTCGAACCGGACCCCCTGCCGATTGCAGTCGTGAGCCCAGTTGTGCGTGGCAACGGCTCCGATCTGGTTCCGTGTCCCGATGTTGACGGCGGCGCCGTCGTGCTGGAGGTTGCCCATGTCGAATGCATGGTTCAGCTCGACTCTGACGCCCTCGTCCATGGCGCGGATTCCCTCTGAATTCCCGGTCCGGTGGATGGTGTTCCTGCGGAATGTGCCGCCTTTCCCTATCACGACGGCGCCGGACGCACCGTTCGAGTTCAGGTCCCACTCGATGTCGTGGAAGGTGCAGTTCTCGACCACGCCTCCCTC
>JGI11705J14877_10002340_pt1 | contig 10261 bp, 25 predicted proteins | sample Etolaghawater15m_FD_14877 | JGI IMG/M metagenome (IMG submission 14877) | reverse complement strand
GATGATAATCTCATCGCCCCATGCTTCACCAATGATAGGTTCGTCTTTACGATACTGTGCGATTGCTTCTTCAAGAGTTACTTCACGAGTCGATACAATGTTCTCACCAATGTGATCTTGCGTAAACTCTTTTGCTTCTCCACAGACTACAGTATCAGACGCATACTCTTCTGGTGTGGTAGGAAACGAACGAGTCCCATCATGGAAAATCATTTCTTCACCGATACCATCAGGCACTTCTACCACATACCGCATACGGAACATCGAGACCGTATCAACCATTACATACTTACTCATCTTCGTTTACACCTTTAACCATAAACCAAATGACTCCCAAACATATTAGGAGTATCCATCCTGATATAATCATTCCTTATAGTCCTCATAAACCAAACGCAGATTCTGACATAGCGTTTGCTTTTCAATTCGATCAATACTATCTAGGTATGGATCGTATTTTCGCTCTGGCGCGTAGAGATTGTCGTCCATACGATCATAGAGTTCGTACAGCAACTGCTCTGTTGGAATCTTACTGAGATCGGACATATTGTAAGATCTCCTTGAATCCCTGAGACTGCTGAATATTCTTTAACACCTCAAGACGGTCAGCAGGTTTCTCAACTCGTAGAACTGCAGAACGAATAGCAATAGCATCCTTTGGGGTCACCCCACTAATCTTTTGTCCATCGTCAGTATTAATATAGTCTCGTGGAAACGGATTGCTTGCCGATACGACAACCTTTTCTAACTGCTCGTACACAGTCAACTCAATGAAATCTGGATCTAAGTCTAATTCGGTCATGATAACTCCTCTGTACCAAGTAACACCCATCCCTTGTGTTCAAGGATGGTCAAAATGTGAGTAAGTCGTTCGCTCTGAACAACCCACTCACCCAACTCACCATTCTCTTTGCGAAAGCGCACAATAAGATTTGATACCATTACACTTTAACCACTGTAACTAATCGTCTTGCTTTACCAGAGTACGCAGATGCGGATACTCCAACGAATTGTGCAATCTTGTCTCTTGCACTGTTCTCAGACAGTGCGGCAATCTTTGCGACGAACTGCCCGTCATAATAACCCAAGTAATAATTAAACACACAAGTCTCCTTCTGGTTCATAGCAAGGATATCCCCAATAGATGTTGGGGCAGTCCTTGTTTGAGTTTCTCAACTCAATTGCATCCTTTGGAAGTTGAACTCGGTAACAATTCTTTACCGCACAAATGTCCAACAAACTGAATGTATGTGGTTTGTAGTAGAGAGTCTCTCCACCATCAAACTCACAGTACATCATGCTCACATAATCTTTAGGAATCATTACGCAACCTCCTTCAAGTAACGCATCAATCCAATTGCCAACTCATACTCAGCATCGTTATCGCAAGTGTCGATCAACTCAACGCGACCATCGTAGTCCATGCTAGTCTCAAACGGAATGTATGCTTCTTCACCCTCACGACCAAACTCAGCACCGTCAGTTTCAACCATGATGGTGTAACCGTCAAAGTGGTAACGACCGTCAACAACGATCTCGCCCTTGGCAATCACTTTACCTTCGATGTAAGCACCTTTGCTACCCATGAAGTCATAACCACGGATAACCATGCCCACTTCTGCAAGATTTTCATATTTCAACATATTCATACCTCTCTCAATCAATATGGTCAGTATAGCAGACTGGTCAGGGAAGTCAACAACTTTTTTCATTTTTTTGTGAAATAATTTTCTATCAAACTCTCAAAAACGATTAGTTTTTTCTATTAGTCGTCATAGACCGTTCAACCCTTTTGCTACTAACTCAAACTGACGATAGCGAGTGCTAAATGTCATTGGGTTTTTGAGAATCTGAAACGCATCTTTGTCGCCCTCTGGATAGAACGCAACTAACTTCGTGCGGTTCTTAGTAACGTAGTATACGTTCTGAGGGAATCCTTCAGTCACTTCTTTCAGAATGTCAATCTGAAAAGGTTGACTCACGTTATTTTTTGCTGTTGCTTTCATACTTTTATCACCTTACCATGCTTGGTAGTCACATTAAATGGTATCACCTCTTTGACACGATCAACCCACTCAGGCAAAATGCAAACCATCTCTGGTTCGACATGCGCGATCATGGGAAATAGGTCATCAAAGAAAAACATCGTGTGTCGTATCACCAATGGATTTCTATGCCAGACCTTTGTCAACTTACCCTGTTTTACCACTTTCCTAATTCACCTTTCACTGCTAAGTAAACGATTGCGGCAACAACAATACCGCCCATCAAAATCACATCGTAGTAGTTCTGCGTGTATTCCATAAAAAACCCCTCTCAATCAATATGTACATAATACCATACTGGTTGGAGGGGTCAAGAACTTTTTGGTCTAATAGACTAAAGTCTAATACAGTTGTCGATGTGCTTCCTGTAAGTCGAGGGTCATTTGATCTAAGTCTTCGGCAGTTTGTGGTTCTTTGTTGTGGTATTCCCAATCCATGACTGACACTTCTTGTCCATCTTCTTTGACAAAGATCAGGTCTTTGACATAACTGAATGAGCATCCATTGAGGAAGTACAAGAAACTCTCAATGATTTCGTCAAGTGTCTCACCTTCCACTGTATGCTCTACTGTTTTGGTTTGACCGTACAGATCAGTGTACTCTCGACGGAATATGTACTTATCCTTCATTCAACACTTCCTCAACCATCTCAACATACATTGAACCATGTGTCTCTTCGATGATCTCCTTGATCTCCGCAAGAGTCTTGTCACCATTCAACAACTCAATGATGTCTTCTTGGACATCAAACACTTTACTACCCATCTTGCTCATTAAGAAATTCTCCTAAAACTTTCTTTGCTTTTCTGCCTTTACCAGATTTAATTGTACCATCATTTGCAAAATGAATCAACCCATCATTTTCAAGTCTTGCTAAAGTTAAAATGGTTGCTTGCTCAACCCCGTTTTTGATACCTGAGTTATATGAAAAAAATACAGAGGCAACGATAGTGCCCAAAAATGCGATTGCCCATTCGATTGGCATATGCCTCTCCTTCGGTAAGGGTGAATAACTATTTATTTGAGTTTGTTCTTAAACGTTGCCATCTTCATACCAACTACATTTGGCGATTCGACAACTCTCATTGGAACAGAGTCTGGAACCACGAAAACAAACTTTGTCCCACTGTTACGACGAGCAAACCACTCCAAGTAACGTATACGATGGTAGTTATCGTCTTGAGATGCATGTGTTTCTGGTCCATAGTTTTCTGTGTTCTTGTATACATTATCTGTTGAAATACCACCCTTTAAGACAAAATCAATACCAATTAAGTATAGAATGTCGAAACCTCGTTTGATTGCAGTTTCCATGGCAACCATTCCTGCATTGTTGCGTCTACGATGTGGACTGTACTCCATTGGTTCGTAGTGCTGATCTTCTGGAGGTACAATCACAATACCATTACCAAATGCACCTTCGGCATTACGAATCTCTTGCACCATTCCTTGATCAATTGATACGAGGTAGTCCCACTTATCAAAATCTCGATACAATGCATTACACCCATAGATTGGTGCTTTACCCACCAATTCATTCAGATCGACTTCGGCACGACTTGAACCGTTACCGACGATGAATGCGACCTTGCTCATCTAACTCATCCTCTAATTCATCCCAATTTTCGCTTTCAATCACATCCATCAAATGCGCCTTATAGTTGTGTCGAGATTCTCGCTTCAACTTTTTCTTGCGAACCAAATCGGTCTCTTCAATGTATTCAGAGAACCCCTTAGTTTTTTTGCTCATTGTACTACTCCTGTGAGCGTCAGTTTTTCTTTACTTCCAAATGGTTCCTTAAACCACGTATTGAATGCCAAAGACACTCTATCTTCATTTGTATTATTCACTCCAACAGAGTGATGTAGATAGTGAGGGAAAATTACAAACTTTCCAAACTCTGGCAAAATGTGTGACAAATTACTATTTGCCCAATTAGAATCGATTGTCTCGTGTGAAAAGTCGTACATATCTTTCCATGGATTTGGATCACGGAAAGTCATTGGTGTTGAATGATCACAGAGAAACATAACACAATTCCAAATACTGTTGCGATGCGTATGCTCCATGTGTCGTGTGCCATGTGGGTTTGTATTTACCCACGATTGCGTCACTTGAAACTTAGTATCGATTCGCATAACCTCATGTAGAAAATTGTCGAGGTGTGCTGTTGCTTCTTCAAGCAAGTCTTTTAGATGCCAATGGTGCAGTATAGATTTGTCCGACGAAATAAAGTTTTTGCCTTCATTCTCTTTCCAACCACCAGTGGCATCGACGACTCTCATCACTTCGTCATAGTCTAATTGTTTGAGAGTCGTCGAATATATCGGAACGGGAAAGATGCCGAACGTTTCAGCGTCACTAAGAACTTTGTCCATATTAAACTCTTATCGTACTTAAAACCAATCCTTCGCTAAGTTTGGAAATGCTTCTGCCACCAACTTGCGAGTTACCCCCTTATAAGGTAGATTACGATCTTTCATGCCCACCAAGACTTTTACTTCATCAGGGTGTACACTCTCTAGTAATTGAATAAATAACTGTTCTCGTCGAGTCTGTTTTAGATTTCTTTGAGCATCAGAATTTCCCTCAATAAACAGATAGAACTGACGTGAAGCATACTGTAAAGTAATCTCAGCATCTGCATCTTTTGGTAGTGGTGTGTGGGGCGGTGTGCCTTCTGGAAGTAACCAATTCACACGAGGATCATACGCAAGTCCAAGAATCTGTTTGAGAATAGGACTGCTATTCTGTTGCAGAATCTCAATCTTCTCTTTCTTAGTCTTTGATGTTTCGACCCTCTTAAAGATAGAGTCAAACGTTTTTGTTGACATTAAAAATCACCTATACATTCAGTTAATAATTTGAGTCGGTTTTTTATAAAATAATTTAATAAACCTTTACGGTCTGGTAAATTATATTCATCGTATTGACGCTCAACCTCATCCTTGATGTGATCTGGCACAAAGTCAAGATCCACCAACTGTTCATTACGCTTATAGTTACGTAACATTTCTTCGGTACAGAAATTCTCTGGTTCTTGATCTACCCATACGTTGAGTTTCTTGGATGCCAAAGGTTTCTGTCGCTCTTTGGCAACGATACATGAGTCGTTTGATAGGAAGTTAGGAATACCATCACCACGATCACCTTTCATAATGTGCTCTTTGAGGAATCGTTGAGCATCGTTGACACGTACCCATCGCTTAGTCACAGGACTAAATTGATCCACATTAGAGAACTTCTGAAGTTGCCCAAAGTCTTTATCACCAGATAGAATTAGAATCTTTTCGGTATCCGCATTATTGAGGTATACACCATGACGACTGGTCAATGTACCGATGATATCATCTGCCTCTGCACGAGCGACTTGAATGACTCGATACGGAAAGAACTCCTTGATCTCTGCTTTGACTTTATTCAGCGTCTCAAAGATCAATTGCCAATCAAGATCTGACTTTTCTCTATCCTCTTTTCTATGTGCCTTATAATATGGAAAGACATCCTTACGCCAGTAGTTCTTGTCATCGGCACAAATCACCAACTCGCCATAATCCTTAAATTTCTGGCGATACAGGCGAATGCTATTCAGCACCATGTGTCGAATCAAGTCCTCTTGTAAGTCTGCTTTTCCCCCCTGAATCTGAATCATCAGATTTGCAATCATTACCTGATTGAGGTCTAACAAAATCATTTTATGTGTCTCACATATAATTTATCTACAACACTATATATTACTCTATTTCAGAGCAAATGTCAACCCCCCATACACCACCAAGGTCAGGATAATAAACTCCATGCGATCTCTTTGGTGTACCATCGGAATTGTATGCCATGGTAGTACAGACTTGCTGAACGCGATTCTGTTGATACTCGCCCCAAAAACTATCTGTCCATGTGCCATTACGTAAATAAGATTCCATTGCTTGAATGTATCCGCGAATCTGCAACTCCTTTGCAATCGCACCTTTAATATTGGCACGAACATTTCGACGCTCGACAGCAAGCAATTCTTTTTGTGTCTTGATCCACTTACGTACATTCTTCATATTCAATGGATCGTCGTCACCACGTTCTAGTACAGACGAATGAATAGATTTGTACTCTGGAGGATTCTCCTTCATACGCTTTTCACGTGCTTCTGCGAGACGCTTGATTGCTGCTTCTCTCTGCTCTGGAGTCATCTGACGCTTCTTACGATATTTTTTCACAGTTGCCATAGGGCACTCCTTTCATTAATTCAGTTCACAGAATACACGAAAAAAAGGAGGTTGTCAACCCCCTGTGTTAAATTTTAATGTATTTTTTTGAGGTCTCAGTGATTGCAGTACGCCTGTCCACTCTGCCGAACGTAAATCCCAATTGTAGAAATTATCGATATAGTTCTTTTGGAACAACAGTTTCTTTTGCTGTGCGTCATCACGATGTCCAATGATTGCTTGGTGTAGTACATTCGCAAAGATATTCGCATGATGATTCATGTCTTCGCTATACTGATATCCTGTTGAGAATCCTGCAGTCGTCTCTGGCAATGCCGCAAGATTGGGGCATACGATCTCACATCCTGCACTCATTGCTTCGATTGCGGCAATGCATGAGGTCTCTTGCCATATTGATGGAAACGCAAAGATGTGTGCTTGCTGTAATGCTTCACGTACAACATGATTAGGTTGAAAACCATGATATGTCATCTGCGGATGTTCCTTTGCTCTCTCAAATAAATCGAGGTAAGGTTCATCCCTCTCTTGCCAACCGTATGCCGCGAATGATGAATAGATGTCAAGATGGATTGCATCACCGTGAATTTTTGCCAACTCTTCCATCACTGGAATCAATATCTGCAGTCCACGATGTGGTGTTGTGTGATAGATCAGTCGAATCTGATCCTTTGGTTTCTCGACGAGAGGAATCGGATCAATGGCATTCTTGAGTACAATCGCACCTGTATACGGAACACCCAATCCCATACTGTAAGTTTGCAACTGCCAGTTAGATACAAACACCAACTGAGCAAATCGCTCACGTGACTGTGGATCTTTTAGATGTTGTGCTTCTGGATCTGCCCACAGATCATGTAACCACAGAATGTTTGGTTTATCGGTTGATACCTCGCGTACACGAGACTTAATGATATTGAACTGATCGAGCAAGTCATTATCAACTCGCTCATACAGTGCCTTATTCATCAACTCTGTACCGCCTTGTGCCTTGTTCCAAGTACCATCAGAATTCATGGCAGATTGAACTTCGTCGTCTTGAATGTCTTCTAAACTCATACTGTAAACTCTTTCACTGAATCAACTCGGAATGAACGCCAACCATTCGACTCAACATCCCAAACAACTTGAACCTCTTCATTCGGTGCACGATTGCGATTCACTTCTTCGTCGCTTGATACTGGTGTTGGAAGAACTTTTGGGTCTAACGTACATTTCATTGTACGCTCTTCACCATTCAATTTTTGGAATACCACTGTGCATACACCCTTTACGAGTGCTTCTTTCATTTCGACTTTTGTCATTATAAACTCTCTGTTAATCCACTATCACTATCATACTGACGCTTTGTCAAAGACCAAGTGCCATCACCATTGTCTATCCATTGTAACACATCACCTTCCTTTGCGTCAAGGTGATCTAATACTTCTTGTGGTAGAGGTAGGATAGCATCATCGCCATCCCACTCTAATTCTACCGTCCAAACATCACTTGAGTTTTTGTGCTCCACGTAGGTACTCCAAAATGTTTTCTGGTTTGGTTTGCTCATATGGATCGGAGTCGCAGTTATCACAACGTCCCTCTTCCTCAAACCACTTCTCAATTTTACCGTTGTCTACAACCATAGCATAACGCCAAGAGCGAGAACCAAACCCAATATTGCTCTTATCAACAAGCATGCCCATCTGTCTCGTGAACTCGCCATTACCGTCTGGAATAAACTTTACCTTACAAACGTTTTGATCTAACATCCACTTACGCATCACAAAAGTGTCATTTACTGACAGTACATAAATTTCATNAATACCTTGTTCACAGATCTCTTCATAGAGTTCCTCAAACCTTGGCACTTGATAGGTAGAACAAGTAGGTGTAAACGCACCTGGTAGGGAAAATACCACCACTCGCTGTCCCAAGAAAATTTCCTTTGTCGTTAAATCTTGCCACTTGAAAGGATTGCTCCCCCCAATGGATTCGTCTCTCACTCTCGTCTTGAATGTTACTACAGGTACGCATACGCCTTCTTTCATTGTTGATGTCTCCTATTTATTGCAATGCATCATTAATATGTATTTTCACCCCACAAAAAATCGGAACTCATTTCCAATGATATTTTTTAATTGCTTTGATTGGTTTTTTTAATGAGTAACTCAAGTTCGATGACTTTCTGTTCCCACTTGGCAACCTTTGCTTCTTTATGTTTTACTTCTGCTTTGAGAAGTTTTAACCATGCCTTACGCAGTTTTAATTGTAGTTCTAGTATTGCTTGTGACATCAGTCCCATAAACTCCTATAGTATTTTCCAAATAATCGTGTACCGTTATTTATTCGCTTGTGGTGTTCGTCTAATCCTTCACGATCTATCTTGAAGGTGTCGTTTGGACCTCTATCCATTCTGTGATAGTGTGCATTCGTTTCATCAACTTCGTTACCATTTTCGTCGATGGGAACCCACTTGATGTCGTGTTCTCCACTGTAGAACTGTTCTTCGTTGTCATCATCTGCTCAAATGCCCAGATCATTTCGTCCATGACATAATCCCAACGCTTGAAAAAGTTTTTGTCTGTTGTACCGTCTTCTTTGTAGCGAACAGTTTCTAACTGTGTTGGTTTGAGAAACAAGGGAACATCCGATGTATCAACATTCGGTGCACCGTGTTTGGTTTCTTTGAGTTGCTTGAGCATTGGCACGATCAGAAGTGCCAAAGTATGATCCATACTCCAAGTATCGTATGGATGAATAACGATGTCTTCATCGCGCTCAAAAGTTTCAAGATCATCTTCTTCAGATGCGTATCTGCCTAGTCTTACATACATACATCACTCATCCAAGTTGGCACCAGTGCAAGGAATCGAACCTCAGTCTGTGGTTTTGGAGACCATCATGTTACCACTACACCACACTGGCATTATTAGTTAAAAGGATTATCCTTCTCGTATTGAACTCTTTTGACAGTTCGATAAGTCACTGTCTCTTCAGTGCCGATTTTACAGAAACTTTCTTCCATCGTCGTCACCACAAATGTATTCTCTGGCGGTAGACAAATCGGTTGTTCTATTGGTTCTGGTTCTGGACAGTTTGGTGCAACTTCAGTACCCCAAACATACTCAAACATCCACCACCAAGTCAATGCCAATAGAACCCAACCGATTGAACCGAACATTAGAGACTATCCAATGCCGTTTGTGCTCGTGTCTTTTCGTTGTCGGCAATCTCTTTGTTGCCAACTTCGCCATGCTCACGATCCATAGGATTGAGACTTAACAGAAGATATGTGCGGAAATTCTTTTCCTCAAGCGTCACTTCCTTTTTCTCAATCGTATACTTAGATACGTCAACCTTCTTGAATCCAGACTTCGATACCTTCGTTGTCTGCTTGGTTGCAAGACTCAAACTCTTTTTAGAGTTGTCTTCGACATAAGCACGAGTCTCTGCCGATGCCACTGACACCATCTTATCACCCAACGTAATCTTTGCAGAGTGCAATGCTTTATCCATTGAGAACTGCATATCATTCGATAATGATGTCCCAACCGCATACAGACGATCTTCTGAATCCTCTGGCGGTTCTATAAACCATTTAGGTACTACGTTCACCTCGCCCTTCTCAACCTCAACCTTAGTGGTCTCGGAGAACGGATTGCTAGAACAACCTGCTAATAGGGTTGCTACCCCAATTGCTACGAATATCTGTTTCATAATGCTTGAACCTTCGTTATAATCAAATCGATTGCGGAGAGTATTTCCTCACGAAATACTGCACCCAAAATCACACCCATAATAAAACTTACCACAATTCACTCCCTATGTCAATAACCAAATTTCTCTGCGAGTAGATCAATATAACGATTCTCTTCTGCCACCTCTGCCTCAATCGCATTGATCAAACGCTGAATCCGCAATGCTTTTCCATAAGCACTGATACCAACATTGGTCTGTGCGATCTCAGAAGAATCCAAAAACTGAACCGCATCTTTCAGCGTGTTCAGAATCTCTTG
>JGI11705J14877_10002339_pt1 | contig 10261 bp, 10 predicted proteins | sample Etolaghawater15m_FD_14877 | JGI IMG/M metagenome (IMG submission 14877) | reverse complement strand
ACTCTCTCAAAGAATCAACCTTATAGAGAGTAAGCAAAAAGATTTAAAAAAAGAAAAAGAACACTTTAAACTCGTAGAGCAAAAGGGTGTGCAAAACAAAGAAGAACTAAAACTTCTTGAGCAATATACTTACAATGAGCAAGCGCACAAAGAGTTACAAGCAAACTTCACCGAATTAGAAGTACAATACAAACATATCATGACCTTAGAGACTGAGCTGAAAATATTTGCACGTGTGAAAGCTGATTTAACAAGCACGACTAAAAAAATAGAAGAGTTGAATGCGGTATGCCAAGCAAAAGAAGCAGAGTTTACACTCATAATATATGATGATGTGCAGCATAAACACAAACTTGATGAACATGATGGACTACTTAAAACCATAGAGTCAAAACAAGAGTTTATACATAAAATAAAAATGCAAATCTCACAAATAGACGGTGAAGTCAAAACCATACAAGCAGCACTTGACAACAACAAAGCCCAACTAAAAAAAGTGCAAACAAAAAAAGATGATCTGCGTGATTATGAAAAAATCAAACTCTCACTAGCTGAGTTCAAAACAAAACTAAACGCAAAAATAGCACCAAGAATCTCTGACATTGCATCAAGCATGTACAGCCAAATAACAAAAGGAAAATACCAACATATAGAAGTGAGTAAAGACTTTGACTTTTTTATCTACGATGAGGGAAAAAAGTACCCCATAGAAAGATTCAGTGGCGGTGAAGTGGACTTGGCAAATTTAGTCCTAAGAATCGCCATCTCAAAAACTCTTACAGAACTAAACGGAGCAAGCAGTATAAGTTTTCTAGCATTTGATGAGGTCTTCGGAAGCCAAGACGAAGCAAGACGCATGGAGATACTCGAAGCCTTTCACACTATAAAAGAACAGTACAGACAGATATTTTTGATAAGCCACGAGATGGAGATAAAAGAGATGTTTGAGCGGGTTGTGGAGTTATGAGTATCTTTGCCCTACAATCAGCGGCAGGTGGTTTTTTGGATGAAGGTTTAAAACGCTTCAATAAAGAGTTGGAAGATAGTTCATATTGAAACCATTCTTTAGTTCTTTGATCTTATTCTTGCTTGTTTGAGCACGTTGGCGGTGCAGTTTAATTATCTTTTCTGGGCTTAATTCCAATTCCTACTAGTTTTTATAAGGAAAAATTTGAGGGTTACTTTATATTACCTAGTATTTAATTCTTGATAAGTAAAGCCCATTACTTGGAGCAGGTTTTATTTTATATTTAGCAGTAGACGCTAGCTGTTCTAAAATTTCTTTAGAACCCAGTTGAAGCAACGCTCCAACCATTAAACGAATTTGAGAACGTAAATACCCATTAGCTTCAAAGTGTAGAACTATATAGTTTTTATGTTGATACGCAAAGGATTTGTAAACAATTCTTCTTGTAGAACTTATATCACTTCCCGTTTTCATAAATTGCTTAAAGTCATGTTCTCCTATAAAAAATTTTATATTTTTTTGGATTTTTTGAAAATTTATATTAGGGATGAAACTAACAAAGTCATTTTCAAAGGGATTTATATTTTCGTTTTTAATTAGATATCTATAAACTCTTTTTTTAGCACTGTATCTAGCATGAAAATCACTATCTACTTGTTCGGCTTTTATGATTCTAATTGAAGGTGGAAGCATCTCATTAAGGACTTTTTTTAACTTGATTATGTCGTCCCAAAAGGAAGGCAAATCTATATGACAGACTTGACCCGTGGCATGCACACCTTTGTCAGTTCTTCCACTTGCTACAACGCGAAAATCAATACCTAGTTGAAAGAGTGCTTTTTCAAGTTGCCCAAAAATAGTATTTGATGTTTCTTTTTGCACTTGGGAACCTAAAAAATGTGTTCCATTATAAGCTATGGTTAAAGCACACCTCACTAAAATCTTCTAAGAATAATTTTTTTGTAAATAAGATAAGTACTAAGTAACCACACAAAAGAAACTATTGGGATTGTGTAAAAAAGAAGTGTTTTGTGTAATGATAGTGTTAGACCATAGTAAATCAAAATACCTAAAAATAAATAAAGGTATATTTTACTCTTTTGATGTCTAGCATTCACTACACTGATACTAAGTATTAAAAATAGACTAAAAATAGGGAATAAAGCAAGAAGGCTGTTTGTAATAAACATAGGGATTTTTTTATTACGACCTGTAGGTTCTTTCCAGTAGTCTATCGTTGTTTTATAAGGTACTATGCTTGAAGTCAATGTATCATTGATATACATAATATTAAAGTCTATTTGTGAAAATTTTTCTTTAGAATAACTATAACCTTCACCATCCGTAAGTTTAAGTCTTAAAATCCCTGAATCATTAATGATATGCGCTTTTTTAGCACTAATAAGAACCTCTTCTTCAGTACTTTTGTTAAATAAAAATATATCAGAGTATGTTTCATCATTATTTTTAGACCCAAGATAAAGTAACCAATTTCCAAATTTATGACCAAACTCTGAGGCAGCAAGGTTAAACTTTGCCTCACTTTTTTTGTAAGAAACAAAATTTCTAGATAATGTTTTTGCATGTGGAAAAAGTACAAAAAATGTAAATATTAGAAGTAAGGTTAAAAGAAGAGCAGGCTTAAATAAGGTTTTTAAAATAAATTTCGGGTGAATCCCAAGAGCAAAAAGAACTATAAGCTCATTATCGTTAGAAAGACGAAATATAGTAAGTGCTGCTGAAACAAAAAAAGTAATAGGGAGTGTATAAAATAATAACTCTGGAACTGTGAAAATGTAAAGTTTAGCCATCTCCCACACGCTTAGCTGAATGATTGCTGTGTATGTTGCTAGTTTTATTAAAAATATTACAGAGGCTATGGTAAAGAGTGCTGAGAATATCGATAAAAAAAGCATAGAAAGATTGTTTATAATATATTTTTCAAGTCTATTCATTAATAGTTTGCCTCAATATACATTAGAACTGCTGTATCGTTTATATAGACTATAAATGTTGCAAATGCTAAAAAAGGAACAAAAGGAACACGTAACTCTTGAGAAGATTTATTTTTTAGTGCTAGCATGACTGGAAGTGCTAATAGGGCTGATAAAAATATTGCAACTAAAGTTAACTCAATTCCAAGAAGCGCACCCATCGTAGCAGCTACCATAATATCTCCTTCACCCATAGCTTCAATAAAAGGGTATGTATGATAGTTTTTTGTCCACGAAGTTTGTGTTTTTTTTGAAAGAGAATGTGCTGAAGATGTTAAAAAATAAGATAGCGTAAAGCGAAGTAAAGTAAAACCACCTGCAAAGAGTAGGGCATTTTGAAAATTAAGAAAAATACCTTGTATATTTGAAGCAGCTAAAACTGCAAATAAAATTGCAAGTAAGTTAAGAGAATCAGGAATCATCATATACTTAAAGTCAATCATTGCTAAGGCTAGTAGCATTAGAAAACTAAGCCCTACGAATAAAGTAGATATCTCTATTGCAAATTGATTGGCTAAAAGAAAAAATATAAGCATTGATAAAAGTTCAATCAATGGGTACTGAATAGATATCTTTTTGTGACAAAAAGAACATTTACCACGCAAAAAGATCCATGAAAGAAGAGGTATATTATGCCAAGGCTTTAGAGGTGTTTTACAATGAGTACAATGTGAAGATGTAAAAATAATGCTTTCGTCTTTAGGAATACGTAAAATTACAACATTTAAAAAAGATCCAAGTATGAGACCTAAAGTTGTAAATAGTAGAATTTCCATCATTTTAGTCCTCCAAATCTTCTTTCAATCTTTGTAAACTTTTTTATAATTTTTTCTAAATCACTTATTGTAAAGTCTGGCCATAAGGTGTTACAAAAAAAGAGTTCAGCATAGGCTGCTTGCCAAAGCAAAAAGTTTGAGAGCCTATGATCTCCACCTGTTCTTATTAATAAATCTATATCATGCTTACAATCAAGTGCATCACTCAACATACTCTCAGTAATTGTGTCTTGAGAATTTTTTAAGTTGTTTACAGCACGTACTATTTCATTTCGTGAGCCATAGTTCAATGCTAATGATTGGACTAATCCATCACAGTGAGCTGTTTTATCTTTGACTTCTTGTATCGTCTTTTGCAGCGATTTAGAAAATTCTCGTAAATCCCCTATTGGCTCAAATTTTACATTGTTTTCAAGATAAGAAGGAAGTTCGTTCCTAAGATATTTCTCAAGTAGTTTCATCAAAAATTCAACTTCTAATCTTGGACGCTTCCAGTTTTCGGTTGAAAAAGCATAAAGAGTTAGTCTTTCAATTTCAAAATGATTGGAACAAAACGTCGTAATATCTTTAACTACTTGTGCGCCTTGCTCATGCCCTTTAACTCTTTTTTTACCTTGCAACTCAGCCCAACGGCCATTTCCATCCATAATTATGGCTATATGTTTAGCACGATTCATTTTATTTCCTGAGTGTGTTTAAGGATTTCAAATGCCAGAGAAAGTTTATCTGCAGTGGGAATAGACACTTGTGTATCTTTTGTTATAAACTCAATTTGATTACTATCCGATCCAAAACTAGCAGAATCTTGAAGTATATTAAGACAAACCGCATCAAGATTTTTACTTAGTAGCATTTTTGAAGCATTTTGAAGTGCATTTTCTTTATCCATTTCAGCTTTGAAACCAATACTGATAATGTCTGTTTTATCTATAGAGGCAAGTATATCTATGTTTTTTTTGAGTGAGAGTTCAAAAGTGTCTCCCAAGGTGTCTTTTTTAAGTTTTCCATCTTTAGGTGAAGCAGGAATATAATCACTGACAGCAGCTGCCATAAAAAGGTGCGGTTTCTTATTCGCTTTTTTTGCACTTTCTATAGAATCAACTAAAGATTCTAGCATTTCATGGGAGCTTGACACTTTAGTTGTGTAGATACTTTTTGGAAGGTTTGATTCAAACTTACTTGCAATAAGATGCACATCAGCACCCATACAATAAAGAGCAGTTGCGATAGAAGATGCCATTTTTCCACTGGAAAAGTTAGAAATATGACGTATATCATCAATCTTCTCAATAGTGCCACCACCAGTGACCATTACCCTTCTGCCTTTATAAAAATCATTAGATAACAAGACCCTTGATACGTGCCAAAAGATATCTATAGGTTCAGCCATTGCTCCATCTCCAACTGTTTTGCAAGCGAGTTCTTTTACTTGAGTTTGTGTTATTTCATAGTTAGTATTTTCAAGTGTAGTTAGGTTGACTTGGGTAATTGGATTTTTTATCATGTTTGTATTTGCAGAAGGAGCAACTATTTTTAAATGAGGGTATGCAAGAGCGCACTGAAGAAGCATAGTGTCTGCAATTGCATTTGCAAGTTTAGCAATTGTGTTTGCTGTACAAGGTGCTATTATAAATGTGTCTGCCCATTGCGTAGCTTTAATATGATTGTGATTATCAGTCCACGATTCATTTGTATCATCAAGAACTTTGTTGCTTGTTAATGTTTCAAAAGACAGTGGAGTGACAAATTTTTTAGCACTCTCACTCATCACAACTTTAACATCAGCACCAGCTTGTACAAAAAAACGAGTAAGTTCAAGTGATTTATATACGGCGATAGAACCAGTTACGCCTAAAAGTATTTTTTTGTTTTTAAGTAAGTCCGCTGGAATTATCATTCTGATACCTAGTTATATATTTATGTGATTATAGCAAAAATATATAAAAGCTATTTTTTATTGAAAAATTTGTAGTAAAAATTTTTGATTGTTGTGAGCTTAGTTCGGCTAATTGCTAAAGAACCTGATTTGACTTGACCGCTTGTAACAGTTGTTCCTGCAGCAATCATAACATCATCCTCTATTTGAACAGGCGCAACTAACTGAGAATCACTACCAATAAATACATTTTTCCCAATGATTGTCTTATGCTTATTAATTCCATCATAATTACAAGTGATAACACCAGCTCCAATATTTGTGCCAACATCTACCTCAGAATCTCCAATGTAACTTAAATGACCGGCTTTAACACCCTTAAGTGAGCTTTTTTTTACTTCCACAAAGTTTCCAATATGTGTATTTTCGATATATGAGGCAGGGCGTAAATGTGCTAAAGGTCCAACATCTGAATTTTTGACGATAGAGTCTTCAATAATACTTGAAGCTTTAATATGTGAATTTGCTATAAGAGTGTCGCCGGTAATCCTACATCCATTTTCTATAGTACATTCACCTTCAAAAGTTACACCTTCTTCAATATAGATAGTCGAAGGAAGTTGCATTATGACGCCAGAATTCATCCATACAGTTTTAATTTTCTCTTGCATTATAATTTCACTATCCGATAAGTCTTTTTTAGAGTTCACCCCTTTAAAACTTTCTTCATTTACAAGCAGAGGTAAAATATTGAGATTATCTTTTTTTGCCATAGAAATCACATCAGTTAAATAGTATTCTTTTTGTACGTTTTCATTACTTAGCAGTGGTATATACTTTTCTATTACAGTCTTTGAGAATGCGTAGATTCCAGCATTTACGGTAGAAACTATCAACTCTTCTGCAGATGCATCCTTTTGCTCAACTATTCTTTGAACTTTATTCTTTTCAATAATGACACGACCATACCCATCTGGGTTTTCTAAATCAAAAATAGACATAATAATATCAGCGTCAGTATTTAAAAAACCATCAAGTGCATCTGCAGTTATAAGAGGCATGTCTCCATTAAGAACTAAAACTTTTTCATTTTTTGGTGCTACATTTTTCATAGCTCCGCCAGTTCCTGGAAAATTATCAGCATCTTGTATGCAAAAGTTTAGATTATTAAAGTATTTTTCCATACTTTCTTTTACTTTTTCTTTTTGGTGCGCAATAACTACAGTAATATCATTAGAAATTTCTTGTGAAGCTTTTATGATGTGATATAGCATAGGTTTGCCACTAATGTTATGCAGTACTTTGGCAGTAGGGGACTTCATACGACTTCCTTTTCCTGCAGCTAGAATGATTATACTAATGTTGTTTTTATTCATTATATTTCTTCGTAATTGATTTTGTGTCTAATTTTAGCATAAAGTTCTAAAGATACTTTTTTCATTGTTTTAATCTATGTACTAATAAAATTTGTGGTATTATAGGCGTATTATTTTATATCAAGGTTTTTAAATGGATTTAGGTACAGTCATTGGTATAGTTCTAATTTTTGCACTTCTTGGGGGTGCAATGACTATGGGTGTTGGGGTTGGAGCATATATTGATGTTCCATCTGCGCTTATTGTTATCGGTGGTTCCATTGGTTCCTTAATGATATCTTTTAAACCATCCCAAATGAAAAAATTTACTAAAATTTTTATGATTGCTATTAAACCACCAGAGACTGATGTGCCTGAACTGATAAAAAAACTTGTAGAATTCGCGACTAAAGCTAGAAAAGATGGTATTTTAGCACTTGAAGGTGATGTGAACAAAGAAGAAAATGAGTTTCTAAAAAAGGGTTTGTCTATGGCTATTGATGGAAGTGAGCCTGATACTATTAGAGAATTATTAGAAATTGAAATGGAACAAACGAATACACGTCATAAAATACATGCTTCTATATTTAACCAGTGGGGTGGATTAGCGGGAGCAATGGGTATGGTTGGTACTCTTATTGGTCTTGTTGCTATGCTTCTAAATATGGCTGATCCATCAGCAATTGGTCCATCAATGGCAGTAGCCTTACTTACAACAATGTATGGTGCTATTATTGGTAATGTTTTTGGTACTCCAATATATAATATACTTTCTATTAGAACCGAAGAAGAGACTTTAGTGCAGGATATGATTTTATCTGGCATTATGTCTATTCAGTCAGGTGATGCTCCTCGGGTACTTGAAGCAAAACTGTTAAGTTATTTACCTCCTGCTGATCGTGTAAGTCAGTTTGATTAAAAGTGCTAGATAATGGGTAAAAAGAAATGTCCAGACTGTGAAGAGTGTCTCCCTGCTTGGTTAGCTGCATTTGGAGACTTGATGTCTCTACTTCTTTGTTTCTTCGTACTTCTTCTTTCAATGTCAAGTATGGATACTAAAAAAATTTCTGAAGCTATAGGTTCTCTTTCTGGCGCAATGAGTGTACTCGAAGGTGGTAATCAAGTAGAGATTTCTAAAAAAAGAATACAAAAAGCTACACCTATAGAAACAACAGAAGAAACCACTGAAACTGTTAATCTTGTAAAACAAGCAATAAGTGATGCGAATGAGATGCAAGATAAATCTCAAGATGTATCTGTTACTGTTGAAGAAGCTCAAGATGGTTTTGTTATTGAACTTCCTGCATCTTTGTTATTTAAGCATGGAAGTGCTGTGATTGAAAATCAGGATACACTTTTGTTTTTACGAAGAATTGCCCTCATTATAGATGACTTACCTAATGATGTTAAAGTGAGTGTTCAAGGTCATACAGATAGCCAGTTGCCAGGTGCTAAAAGTTCTTATAAGGATAACTGGGAACTTTCATCAGCAAGAGCTATCGCTGTGCTTCAAGAGTTGCTCTTAGATGGTGTTGAAGCAGAGAGAATCCATGCATCTGGTTACGGCCAGTTTACTCCAGTTGCAACAAATGCTACAAAAAGTGGACAAGAAAAAAACAATAGGGTTGAGCTTCATTTTTATGGTAAAGAAGCAGACCAAAAGAAGAAGTTGAAAACCTCAGTATTAGATAAGGCAGCCTCTAAATAATGATACGACTCTTTTTTATACTCTTTTCTTTAGTTTCTTTTTTAGGTGCTGAGTCAGTAGCTATACCAACAATGAACTTTCAACTTGATTCGCCAGATACTCCAAAGCAACTTGTCAGTTCATTAAATGTTTTAGTACTTTTAACTTTACTCTTTTTAGCTCCAAGTATGGTTTTAGTTATGACTACCTTTACAAGATTTGTCATTGTATTTGGATTTCTACGTCAAGCTCTTGGTACACAACAAGTTCCACCAACACAACTTTTGGTAATGCTAGCAATGATCCTTACATTTTTTGTTATGGAACCTGTCGGTCAAAAAGCATACGATAATGGTATTAAACCTTACATAGAAGAAACTATAGGCTATGAAGAAGCCTTCGCCAAAACAACATTACCATTTAAAAATTTTATGATTAGAAATACTAGAGAAAAAGATTTAGCATTGTTTTTTAGAATTAGAAAAATGGAAAATCCTGCTACGGTTGCAGATGTGCCATTATCGATAATAATTCCAGCCTTTGTGATTAGTGAACTAAAAACAGCATTTGAGATAGGTTTTTTACTCTTTTTACCATTTTTAGTTATAGACATGGTTGTAGCTTCTATTTTAATGTCTATGGGTATGATGATGCTGCCTCCTGTTATGATAGCTCTACCTTTTAAGATACTTATTTTTGTGCTTATTGATGGCTGGAATTTACTAATTGGAAACCTTATAGCGAGTATTAGATGACATGTAAACATTTTGGAGAGTGTGGTGCTTGCGTAGCTTATGAAGATGGCTACGAGACACAACTAGAAAATAAAATTAAATTAAATAAAGAAAGGTTTGCTCATTTTTATACAGATGACTTCTATATAGCAACTTCACCAAAGCAAAATTACAGATCTCGTAGTGAATTTAAAATATGGCATATTGGAGATGATATTCATTATGCTATGAATCATGTTGATAAAAAAGGTGTGGTCCTCATAAAAGAATGTCCTCAAGTAAATGAGTATATTTTAGAACTTATGCCTAAACTGCTTGAGTCTATAAAAGATAAAGAGATAGGTTTTAAACTTTTTGGTGCAGATTTTTTAAGTTCTAGTAATGGAGAAATTGTTGTATCTCTTTTGTATCATAGAAAGCTTGATGAAGCTTGGCAAGAAATAGCTAGCAAAATTTCAAATGAACTTGGTATTTATATAATAGGACGTAGTAGAAAACAAAAAGTTATAATTGCTCAAGATTATATTACTGAAAGTTTATCTATAAATGGTGAAGTATATAAGTCCAAACATATTGAAAATAGCTTTACACAGCCAAATGCTAGTGTAAATGAAAAAATGATCACTTGGTCTTTAAAGCAATTAGATGGTATTAAAGGTGATTTGCTTGAACTTTATTGCGGTGCAGGAAACTTTACCATTCCTTTTGCGAAACAGTTTAACAAAGTTTTAGCTACTGAAATTTCTAAATCTTCTATTAATGCAGCAAAAGCGAATATGCTTTTAAATAATGTTCAGAATATAGAATTTGTAAGAATGAGTGTGGAAGAGTTTGTTGATGCTCTTGATGGTGTACGAGAATTTAGACGTATG
>JGI11705J14877_10002336_pt1 | contig 10266 bp, 31 predicted proteins | sample Etolaghawater15m_FD_14877 | JGI IMG/M metagenome (IMG submission 14877) | reverse complement strand
TCAAGTGTATCTCGTCGAGACTTATGAGACTGTGTGCCACTGCGAAATCTGGGCGCGTGTGCTTGACATTCTCGTCGAGATCTGATAGACTGCGGGCTAAGATGACTATAAGATCACACATTTAGACTAGATTATGATGACTATATGTGATATAAGTATGAGGGTTTCTAGACTATAAGATCACACATTTAGACGAGACTTTATGAGACATATATGATGATTCTAGACGAGACTTATATGATGATTATATGATGATACACACATTCTCGTCTAGATTCTATAGAACACAATCCATATACATTACTCTATACTATTTTTTTAACCATTTATTAAACCTAGAACCTATGATTAACCTATGCACTATACATAAAATATAGAGCACAACCTTCACCTTCCCTCTATATTATCAGTATGTACGATCTCTCTGAACTACATCCTTCTCTTGACAATACCATTGTATCAGAAGAGGGTGAGGTATACAATAAGAAGACAGGTAAGAAACTTAAACAATACCTAAAAGAAAGAAACGGTGCATCTCTCTATATGGTAAGTGTATATGATAAAGATAAGAAATATGCTCGTCCTTTCTATGTACACAGATTAGTTGGATTTGCTTTCTGTGAAGGATATGAAGATGGTATGATCATTATACACAAAGATGGTAATAAACTCAATAACAATGCATCTAACTTAGAATGGATATATCGTCATAAGAATAAAACAGTAGAGATACCTCATTCCTATACTGATGAGATAGTTCACCTTGATAATGGTATAACAATCATGCCTACAACAGAATGGGATAGAATGCAGAAATATATTAAAATCTTAGTGAATAATGTCAGATACAATAATGTTTAAGGTTTAGTATGTGTATAGTCTTCTAATGGTAATAGAAACTGCATCATATATGATAATCCCATTGTTAACCAAAACTCTGTAAATGTATCAGTAAAGTGTTCCTTCACAAACTTCATTTGTTTGACAATCCTTTCTTTTCCACACACATACAACTGGGCGACAGAAGAAGCAAAGAACTCTTTTGTCATCTCTGGATTACCTTTCTTGAATCCTTCAACATAAAGAGTCCTTGTTTCATCCATGAGGGAGTGTATTTCAGGGAGTGCATTGATTGTTTGATGATTAGGCAATGTGAGACTCTTTGTCTTAATAAAAGACATGCTAGTCTTCATTGCTTCTCGCGTTTGTTCAACAGACAATGCTTTGTCGCTATTGTCGCGAAAGGCATACTGTACACAACCATTGGTACATTCAATACACCGAATCAGTGCAACATGATCCAATCCTTCTTCAGAGAGTGAACTCCATCGTTGGACATAATCATTCACCAATGGTAGAAATGAAGGATCAGATTGCATTGGATTTAATGCACTGACTCGATTCAGTTGTGACAGTGTTAATGGTTTCATTGAGTCTGTGTGATATAAGCGTTGATAGAATTAGCAAAACGATGATAACCAGTACCAATATACACTTGCCCTGCTAATACCGTAACAGTACAAATGCCCCAGAAGACATAATACCAGTTTGACTTACATTGCTTCAGAATCATTCTTCCTCCTCCTCTTCATATGTAATCATCTGTGGTTCAGAGATATACTCCATATAGCAATATCCAACTGCACTTCGTCCTTCATGAGTGTCAAGATTGACATCTCCAACCTTCTCCAATCGGCGGGAAACAGCAGCATTGTTCTTCAGTGTCCAGGTCATGATTTCTTAACTCCAGGGTTTCTTTAATGTGTAATCTTTTGATGTTAATGAGTATCGAGTGATGTATTTCTCTGCATGTTCATAACACTCAAACCAACAAACTCGCTTTTCATTCTTATGATCTAAGCGAAATGGAAATGCATTATGAGGGAATAACTCTTTGTCTCGCGATCGAGTGCATTTGATCTCTTCCTTTTTCTTTCTCTTGGCGCTTGGGTTGGTCTTTGGTTTTGTGGTTGTAAGTTCCTTCAGATTTGAAGATAACTTATCACTGGTTTTGACTCTTGGCATTTGTAATCAGTGTGATGTTTCCTGTAGGTAGACTTTCGATCAATGCATCCATCTCATCCAGTTTATCAACATATTCCATAATGTCAATCATCATTCGCCATTGATACTCACACTCTGCTCCTTCTCTTTCAGAAAGATTGTGCTTTCCCATTGCAGCCAAATACTCATACTTGGCATTCAGATAACTCTTCAACTTGTCATAGTTACTTTCCATTAGAATACTGGCAATACTTCAGTGTCAATACAACCTTTCTCTTTTACATGACGCTCCCACATCATTGCATCTCTGACATCATAAAAGACTGCAGATTGCTTGGAATATCCCTTCTTCTTAGGAAACAGATACTCAACTTTGAACTTCATCGTCATGAACTGATTTTCGCGATTTGACATAAACAAGTTTTGGCCAGTCATGTGAATAACAAACGACCAAACAATGAACCTTGCGGTGAAGTGGACTATGATGAATGTTTTCATCATCTTTGGGTTTGACTGCAATCTCAATCGTAAGATATGTTGATTGCTCATCAATCCAATAGATCCAACCTTCAACCTTGTCCCATTTTACATAATCATTAACCTTTGGTGTGTAGAATGTGGCAGTCATAGAAATGCTCTCTCTAATGGATTGAGATTGAGTTGCATTGCTGAATAAGGAGTTGTATCCTTAATGTCTACTGGATCTCCACACTTGGTGGAGTTAATAGGCGCTGAATAGGTTCCTGTCTTTGTGTTGAAGAATCCCCAGATACAACGAACTGGAGCATAATCACTGTAGACAAACCCACGATCATATACAGTCCACACTGCAATAACATTGCGTTTAAAGCAAACTGCCTCGTATCTGTACCCTTCTGGCGCAGTGTGTGGAAAACTTTGGGGGAGTTCATGATAAACCTCAGGAGAGTTCTTTTGCGCCATCGTACAGTTTGTCAATGATGTCATTACAAATGTCTGAAGCATAATCGTCACTTTGAGCAATCGCTTCAAGCGCGTCGATCGTCAGTTCAAACTCTTCTTCCGAAAAATCAACAACAATGCGTTTCATGTGTCTCTGTAGATTACCTTACTATTTTATCAGATTCCGCAGAACTCTGCAATATAATAATCAACTGTGATCTCAAGTTCAGATGCTTTCTTCTCCGCTTCCTCCAGAAACATCATCAGTTCGTCCGTGTCCATTTCTGCCAGTTTCTTGTCCATGTTGGAGATTAGAGAGTTGTCGCTGAAGTTCATAGTAAATGGGATTGAGGTGATTGTAAATGTATTGCTTATACTCGTTGTTTTGTGTGAGTTTAGTGATTCCTTCCACTTGATATAGTGCCAGAATCAACTTAGTCTGTTCATCCATTTAACATTGATTTTCTTCAATATGTATCTCCTGTTGAAACTGAATCGGACTAATCAGTTTCATCAATCCACTTGCTCTTTCCATTTGCTTTTTGTGATACTCACTCACATCACTCACACAATCCTTCAGTTCATTGTAAAAAGTCAAAGGTGAAACTTCATCGTCTTGCAGATAGTCATCAACACAATCCTGCAATCGTTGCTTACGCTGCTCTGCATAGGTTGTGTCTGGTCCGACATAAGGGCGTCCTTCAATCGTCATTTTTTTAACTCCTGGAGCATTTCCATAATAGCAATCATACAAGAGCGGGAATAACCTGTGGCATAAGGATAACCTTGCTCCTTTTGATTCTCAGGTGCAGTATAACACACATCAATCGCATCTTCAAGACGCTTGATCATTCCATCAATGTATTCTTGTTCAACTTCAATCATTTGTGGTTTGCGAATCGTAGGTAAATCTTGAGGAGTTGGACCTTCCCAGAAGTTCATCCAATCATCATTTGTGACTTCAGATAACATCAACAAGCACCAGACATAGGATTACGGTTAGTTTGAATCATATCCCAGAACTCAACTTTCCAACCACTTGCCAGACGTTGAGTCATCTCACGATCCCAATCCCAACGTGAGATAGTAGAATGCGATTCAACACTACCAAGACGGACAGTTTTGTGAATGAAACGGTCGCTGTCCTGACACCAGTTGAAGTCAACAATCATCTCAACCTTGGGATCGGTGTGAACCATTCGCATGTGCTGTTCCCTTGACGACTTCTATAGTATAGGGCAGAGTGGGGCAGACTCGGGGGCAGAGTGGACAGTCCCTCAGGCGTCCATCCAGGAGTCCTCTGTTACGATTCCTTGCATCTCATACACCTTAGCGCGTGCATGGCACTCCAGGATGGTATAAACAAGTTCCCCAGAGAGCATATTCTCATCACAAAAATACTCAACGGAGTCTTCAATCAGTTCGATCAGTTGGTCGTGTTGTTCTTGAGAAATTTGCATGGTCATTGGTTGTTTTTGTTTAGAATGTAAGCATCGATGATGGCAAGAATCTCATCACATTTTTCGTAGGTTTCTTCATCTACCAGCACACCATAATCCTCTACAGCATCAGCAATCAGCATTATTTGTTGTTCAGTAAACATTACCAGATCTCCGTGAAACGCTTGTGAGTTGCTTTGGTCATTCTACCTTCCTTGAGCATGTTGTCACACACATTGCAGAATACTTGAAACTTTTCCTCTCTTGTGAGTGTGTCTGCATACTCACAATTTTTCATGATGCGGATCATGTATGCTTTGTTGGTAATCATCATCATTCTCCAAACATTGCAGTGTAAAGGTCGCCCATCTGTGCATCTTTGTATTGTTGACGGACAGCGTAGATTTCACGCTCAACCATCTCAACCTCGGCACGTTTCATTAACAGCTTGTGACGCAGTTCGTAGAGTCGTTGGTTCCGTTCGGTGATGGTCATGGGTCGTTTGCTGATGTGTTTAGTATAGGGTGGATCAGGCGTTGCGGATCTCACCACCGACCACTACGTCAGCTGGTACACGAGAGACAGTGTAGCGACGGATCTGACCCTCAAACTGACGCCATGCCTCCACAGTCTCGTTCACGATGCGATTGTGCTGGCGATCCATGCCCTTAGCAGTGGCACACTTGCCACACTTGCGGAAGTATACGATGGGGTGCTGGGGAGCGTCCACGGTGTCGATCTCGATCTTGTAGAAGGAGTGCTTCACGGTTTGGACGGTCATGGGTGGTGCCCCTCGATTACTTTGTAATCATACAGCACCGCAGAGNCGGTTGGGTAGACCAGTGGACACCTTACCAGCTGGTACACCTTGTTTATCAATCAGATACCATTCATATAGTCTTTCTTCTTCCTCTCTTGCCTCAATCTCATGTGGTTGATGCCAATAGTCCCACTTTTCCACTGGTTCTTTAGAATAACACATTTTTCCATAACGAACTCGCAGCGAACCACGTACCCATTGTGCCAGATGGGTCAGTTCATGCAAAAGAGTTTTTATATACAACTCCTCATCCATATAAGTACACAACTCTATAATAAACTGACGTGGCAGTTTACGTTCATCAACCACGTCACAATATCCCCATACTTTTTCACGTCTGAGTCCACGATGAATGATTACAAGATCAATTTTGTGTCGCGGAAAAAAGGTACTCAAAAACCAAGAGGTAGCATCCTCACAGAGTTCTTTAGAATAACCGTATCCATGATGAGAGAACTCAGACATGTGCCCCAATGTAAAAACCAAACAAAAGAAGTGATAAAGATGAGTTTTTCTTTACTATTCATCCGCCAACAGTATTCCCAGAGATATTTGAAGTTTCTTCTCAAGTTCTACATCATTGACGTTATGCCGAACAGCATATGCTTGAGATTCATGTCTGGTTGTTGCCCACATAATGTCAATGAGATACCTCAGTTCTCCAGCAGTCAGATTTACTTCAATCTCATTCATCTTTGGTTATCCTGTCAATGCTGTAACTGTAGCGGAAAAAGCGACGGAAAGCAACCACAAGAGTAATAATCGTGGCACCCACGCCAACAAAGCCAATGAAGGTGGTAACATTGCCCTGAAAGTTAAGAGATTCTATCATTATATCACACTAATCTTCATAGTTTGTAAGATATGCTTCAATAGTATCAAGAATCTCACCACATTCGTCAGCAGAGTCTTCGTCCACCAACACACCATAATCCTCAACTGCTTCAGCAATGAGTAATAGTTGTTCTTTAGTAAATGGTATCATCACACTGTCAGGGGTTGTTTGAAATAAAGACCAGCACGTTGCATCATATCAATCAGTGCCGACTGAATCCCCTCCAGTTCTTCAGCATCAACCTCAGAATCCCAGAAGTCAACAATGTCAAACTCTTCCAGGTTTACACTTCCATCACGATACATTGGAGCATAAAACAGTTCACCTTCAGTGCAAACCGTATACATCCCACCGTGATTTTTAACAGTCAGGAACACACCAGAGAATTCAGGAGTCATTTCAGAAAGTAGCAATGTTTTTGAGAAAAATGAAGAGAAGAGCACAAATACATGCCCAGACAATAAAAGTAGTCATCAGCAGGCAAGTGCTCCACTGGGGATACTAACGGTCTCGGGATCCTTATCCTCAAAACTATGCATGTCAATGCAGACCCAAGTATACTCACCAGCAACCTTACGGTACACATAGTGATACTCTTCACCTGCGTCTTTGTTGGCATAATCCTTGAGAGAATCATCAAGACGAGGAGGACAATCTTCACCGCGTTGTTCATAAGTGAGTGCCTTATACTTGCAGTCACTCCACTCATTACCACTCCAGTCAGTATCTGACCAAGCGCAAGAGATGTCGCCGCCATCAATGAGGTCTACTACTTTCTCCTTTGTATTGTAGTGCGTTTCAAGAATCCGACCCAACCAAGAGGGATATCCGTCCCAGTGTGAGTAGATTGAGAGAATACTGCCATCAGAAAGTTCCATTCCGATTCTTGACCTTGTTCCCATTTGTGTGGTGTGTTTCTTTGACCCTCTTAATATACACGGTTTCAGGGTGCTGTGGGTGCCTCCTGTGCCACTTCCTCAACTGCCACAAGGTCCTTGTACTTTTTCCATAAACCGTTTTTAAGATTGTAAATGCCTGACTTGCTGTATCCATTCCTCTGTGCCCAATCGTGAATAGATTTTATGATAATCTCTCTCCCATCAATATAAACAACACGCCAAGTCTTTGCGTTTCTATTATTAGCACCCTTTTGATTTACGTTGCGTTTGAGTGCATTTTCTCTTGCTTTTTGTTTTTGTGGTTCTGATGTTGGTCTTCCCAAGTTTATCGTATGACCTGGTTGAAAATACATCCAATCACCTGACCATCCATCCTCAATTGGCACAAAACGGCTCTCATCAACTACAACATCCCTTAAGGATGCAAATACATCTTCCATCTGCTTTATGTTTGGCTGATGTTATTTATACAAGAGAGGGACATTTCTGCCCCTCTCTCTGCCTAGTCGCCAAACATAAGCATCAGTATTTATCACTTATGCTGCCCAATAATCACTAAAATCCCAACTCTTTCTTCAACTCATCTTTTGCTTGGTCTTTGATTCTTTTACTCATCGCGTTGACATTGCGATTAGTTTCCCTTTGGCGTTCTGCTTCAGCAGCGTTTGCTGTATCCGATGCATTTGCTTTCATTCTTTGTTTAGCAATCGCCGCTCTACGTTGTTGGATATCTTCTTGAAAGTGCCCAAAGGTTTTCATTGGTCTATGTTTCTTTCAAATTATTTAGATATTACCACTGGCACAACCACAGAGTCTGCTTCTCCAGTTCTTCAGGTAGTTTATCACTCCAGATGAAGTCTGCACTGGTGTCATCAAGTTTAGGATCAAATTTTTCCGTTACATCAATCAGTTGAAGCAATGTAGGAGTATGAGTAGCTCTAGCACCTTCAACCTCAGGGAAGAAATAGTTAGAAAACCCAATGGTCTTTCCAAGACCCAGATAACGACCAACTTCTCTGGTTTGTACTCTCATCGCAAGATCTTCCATAGTCTCTTGATGCCTCATTCTTCCACCAATCACCCAATAGACACCTTTTACAGGTTCTTGAGTTCTTTTAATCAATAGAAACTCTCCTTTGCATCGGATCAGAAAATCCATGCAGAAAACAGGCATGATTTTCAAGATGTCTCGGTATTCTTCTTCAGGAATAAACATGTCAATCAAAGTGGTTGTGTTGTTGTGTACGATAGAGCAGAACTTCTGTTGCTGGTTTTGCTACAAATCCTGCATCGGTTTTCTTTCGTCTTCCTGCTGTATAAGTTACAGGAAACCGTGCGATATTTAGATCGCCTTTGTTATCATCAAACCATCCATCTCCACTGTCACGATTGCACAGAAATACATTCTCACGCAAATCTGAGATTGCAATCAGACGCAACAGTTGATCATCACCAAATCCATTTCCATAATCAGCAAAACTGTCACGATATGGTGGATCGAAGAAGTGAAAGGTCTTTATATCTTGAACTGCATTATTGTAGTCACCAGAGAGAATCTCTGTTTTCTGCAGAACTTGATGCCACCAGTCTAACACATTTCGATCATAAATGACATCTTTTTGATTCAGAAGTCCTGACGGAGTTCCATACCTACCATTTGTGTTTTGATTCAACTGGTAGATACCGTTGAACCCCGTCTTCATCAAAAAGTATAAAGTTGCTGCTTCTACTGGTTTAGACCACTTCTCATAATCGTATGCATGTTCATGACGCACTTCAAAGTAATACTTCTTTCGATCTTCTTTCTTCAGAGGAATATAATGGTCCTCTAGAGCATTCAGTCTCTCTTTGAATACATCATAATCATGTGCAATCGAACGATAAATGTTCATCACATCATCGTTGATGTCATTAATGACCAATCGTGATGGATTGTATGTCTTGACAACATGAATGAACATTGCACCACCGCCAAAGAATGGTTCGCAATAACTATCAACCTCTGTGGGCATCAGAGGAAGATAGTGCTTCAGCATCTTATTTTTACCACCTGCCCAGATGAAGAGCGGCAACGGTTTAAACATTTAATACAAACCCCTTACAGATTTTTCTTTCCCCCCTTATAACTTTCGTCAAAGAAGAAATATCAAGATTATTTTCCTTAGCAAACTTTGATATGTTAGTTATTTCATACACTAGATTAGTTTTTGTGTCAATAAGCGAATATTTATTTTTACATCTAGTATGTTCACAATTTTGTTGTTGTGTAACCCATTCCAAGTTTGATACATCATTATTCAACTTATTTTCATCGATATGATGAACCACTGGAAGATTGTTTGGATTTGGTATATAGGTTTCCGCAACTAATCTATGTATTTTTACAGACTTTCTATTTGGTCTTGACTGAACGTATATGGAAAGATAAACATTATTATATTTCTTATTAGATCCAGTTTTTTGTGGTTTCAACTGTCGTAGATTTCCTCTTTTGTTACTAAAGATCCTACCATCAGGACATACAAAAATACCTTTATATTTTGGATGCTCTTTCATAGTTCGTCCTTACACCACCACCAAAGTATTCCTACTATTATACCACCAATCAGTATCCATTTCCAGTATGTGATGATCAATCCAAACAATAGGATTACTCCTATCAGCATTATACTTCCCATAGCATCAAATCCACTACTTCCACCAGAACTGGATGAATCATCATCAATCGGAGCATTACCATTTATGGGCATTACATCCGAAACATCCACTCCTTCTCTGCGAGCAACATTCTCTCTTGCATATCCCCATGACATTCCATTACCAGTGACCTCATAGGGAGCACTGCCACTCTGCCAGACACGAAAACGATAGGTTGCCATAATCACATAGAAAGGGTCAGAGACGCTCCTGAGAGCGCCTCAGAGGCGTCTCTCAACGCTTGTAAAGATATCCACCTGCCCAGTCTGCATTTTCAAACAACCACTCACGCTCACTGATAATGTTGAGGTTGAAGCGAACACCTTTGGCAGGAGTTTTAAATGAGGCTGGTTTATACACGGAACCAGTCTTCTTGTCAACGAAAGCATGAACCGAACGGGAACCATTAGCGTTCATGATGATCTTGTGATACTTGCGACCAGATTCGATCACAAACTTATACACAGGAGCATCATAACCAGCAACTTTTCCATGATTACGATCCTTGAAGTTCTGCTCCAGAGCATCACACAGCATCAGGGACCATTTGCGAACATTCAGTTCAATGGTGTTGCGAGCATCTTGTTGAGCAACGAAGTCAGCAAAGGTCTCAGTGGTCATGGGGCGTTCCCTTGATTACCTCTGTAATAT
>JGI11705J14877_10002335_pt1 | contig 10266 bp, 21 predicted proteins | sample Etolaghawater15m_FD_14877 | JGI IMG/M metagenome (IMG submission 14877) | reverse complement strand
GGGATCGAAGGTCTATGTCGAAGGCCAGATCCAGACGCGCAAGTGGACCGACCAGCAGGGACAGGACAAGTACAGCACCGAGATCGTGCTCAACCGCTTCCGTGGCGACTTGCAGATGCTCGACAGCAGGCGGGATGAAGGCGGGTACATGGACAAGAACCCGAACACGCCGCCGGATCTGGACGACGAAGTGCCATTCTGATGATCCTCCGCGACCCGGCATATCTCGTCCACCTGCGGTCTCTCCCCTGCATCGTGACCAACACCCTCGGACACGACTACGAGAGCGTTGTTCCCATGCACATCGGGACCGCAGGAAAGGGCATCAAGGCCCCTGACAACTGGGCGCTGCCGATCCTGGACCGCTTTCACCAGAACGGCCACGGGCGGGGCGAGATAACCATGCTGCGGCGCGAGATACCGGACAGGCTGTTGCGTGATGCGCTCAGGGCCTACGCGGAACAGTTCTACATCAGGGAATGGAAGGAAACGACATGAACCGAACGGCAATCGACTGGCCTGCACTGACCGACGAACAGTTCCTTGAAAAGGCGAAGGCGCAGATATGGCTTTCCGCCTTCGCCAACAACAACCCGAACGCGCCCGCACACGACGAAGCCGACAACGCATATGTCGAGTCCAAACGCCGGGAGAAGCCATGGCTCTACCAGCGGGCATGGAACAGCGCATACCGAAGCTGCGGATACGAGCCGTCCGAGGGGGACATCAAAGCCGCCATGACCCCCACCGAGACTACCCCCAATGACTGAATTCATCCTCTCCCCCGACGCCCCGAAGGTCCGGGAACGGGTGCTGGAGCATATCCGGGCGCTCGCAGACAGCAAGCGGTGGCGGGTCACTGTGGTCCGATACCAGAAGCGGACAATCCCGCAGAACTCGCTGTTCCACAAGTGGGTGAGCGCCATCGCACTGGAAACGGGCAACCACAACGAAGACGTGAAAGACGCCCTGAAGCAGATGTTCCTTCAGCCCCGCATCATCGACATGGGCGGGCAGTTGCGGGAAGTCCGCCAGTCAACCGCCGCGCTGAACGTGGACGAGATGACGCTGTTCATGAAGCAGATCGAAGGATGGGCCGGTTCCGAGGGGATCGCCCTTACACACAGAGAGGATTTTCATTGTGAGTGAAGTATCCGACACCCTCCGCGCTGCCCGGAAGCTGATCGAGAAGCCGGAGAACTGGTGCAAGGGGGCGAACGCGGCCACAGCAACCGGGGAGATTGTGACGCCTGACCACCCGGACGCCCACGCCATGTGTGTTCAGGGCGCGGTCAAAGCCATTGCAGGCGACTACGTGTTCCGCCGGTCCATAATGTTCAGGTTAATCAGTGTGTTGCCGTACGGGTTTGAGAGCGCCGTTGCCTTCAACGACCACCCCGACACCACACACCCCATGGTCCTGGACCTGTTCGACAGGGCGATTGAGATGGAGGAAGCGGATGGCTGAATGGCAACCGATGGATACTGCGCCTCGGGATGGAACATCTTTCATCGCATGTTGGCTGGACCCGTTCATTTTCGATGAACCATACATCATCGCGGAGACCCTTTGGATCGACGGAGAATGGGCGACGATGTATGATTTTCTGCCCACCGCAAGTGACAAGCCGGATTGCTGGCAACCCCTGCCGGATCCGCCCCAATGACCCCGCGCGGCATGACATATGACGAGGCGGCGGACGATAATGACTGACCTGTCCCGCCTCCCTGACTGGCCTGCACGGATGAAGGCCCCTGACGCTGCCGCTTACATGGGCGTGAGTGAAAGCGCGTTCCATGCTCGGGTGCGGGAAGGGCGCTATCCGCAGCCGGTCAAGGACGGCGGGAACACGCTCTGGCACCGCGCCTCACTGGACGATTGGCTTGCGCGGGAACGCGGCGAGGTCTTGGATACCCCCACACACAAGACCTGGGGGAACCGGAGGAATGCACGTGCGCGTCAAACATCTGCATAAGCGGGTCGTCAAGGGCCGCGTCTATTACCGCCACCGCAAGACCGGCGAGCGGCTGGATCTGGACGGCAACGGCAACCCGCGTTCCATGGATCAGATCATCGCCCGGTGCATGGCGATCAATGCCCAACTGGCGGCACCAGGACGGCGCAAGGCGGCGGTCGGCACACTGTCCGACCTCATCACCCAATACCGCAAGAACATACGCTTCACGCGGCTGTCAGACGCCACGAAGGCCGGGTATCAGCGCAGCATGGACTACCTCGGCACGGAATACGGGGATGAGCTTGTCCACCGCATCACGACAGAAGACGTGCTGGCGATGCAGGACGATTGGGCCGACAAGCCCCGCACGGCGGACATGCACTGTTCCATGTTGCAAATCCTGCTGAACTTCGCCATCCAGCGGCGTTCGCGCTACGGCGGCATCACATTCAACCCGGCAAGCACCGAAGCAGGGGTTGAGCGACTGCACCGCACGGAAGGCTATGAGCCGTGGCCGGAACCACTGGTGGAGAAGGTATTGACGACCGCGACCCCGGAAGTGTGCTGGCTTATCGACATGGCCCGCTTTACCGGGCAGCGCGCGGCGGACCTCGCCAAGATGAAATGGTCCGATATTCAGGACGGGGTGATTGCAGTCCGACAGAACAAGGGTGATGCCGTGCTGGTGGTCCCCATTCACCCGACGCTCAAGGCCACCATCAAGAGGATCAAGCGTCGGTCACTGTTCGTCCTGACCAACCACCAGGGCAGGCCGTGGCGCGTCGATGCCATGTCCAAGGCCATCGCCAAGGTCAGGCCCGAGGGTAGCGGATTGGTCCTGCATGGATTCCGCAAGAACGCCACCGTCAACCTGCTGGAGTGCGGTTGCACCAACGAGGAAGTGAAAGCCATCACCGGCCATACGACGGACAAGATGATTAACCACTACGGACGGCGGGTGAACCAGGCCCGTATGGCAGGCGAGGCGATGCGGAAATGGGCGGGGAGTGCGAACGATGCATGAACCGGGGCAGGGGCGAAAGTGTACAACTTCCCGCGAAACTGTACAACTTTCCGGCGGAGCACCCGCTAACCCGTTGAAATATGGTGATCCCGACAGGATTCGAACCTGTGACCTACTGATTAGGAATCACCGGGAAACCCCTTGTTTATCAATGGCGTTGTCCAGAAACAAGCGCCCCGACTGGTCATTACATATCAATGACTTGCAGGCGAAATGTACAACCGAACGGAGGACAGCATGACTGACTACCCCACCATACGCATCAAGTGCGACCCGGCGAACACGGTGACCGCGTTACTGGCTGCGGCATCGGGTCTGGAAGGGTTGGCTGTCGGGTGCAGCGCGGTCCACTCCTACGACATTCCGTATGGAGCGCGAACGTTCCACGTCAAGCGCACCAAGACCGGCGTGACAGTACGGCAGATCGAAGGGAAGGTGGTATGAGTGAGCGCACGGGCCTCTGCCCTGAACACAGCGGGTGCAACGCTCTGGAGTTCTGCGCCTGCCTCGCCCTGTGTGAAGCGGACGAGAAGAACGCCCGCCTCCGCGAAGCCCTGGAAGCCTGCGCCGAATACTTTGACGACCGATCTGACGTGGACACCAGCGACGGTGAGCCGGTGGCCAACAAGGAAATGCGCCTGCTGGGCGTGGTGCGTGAAGCATTGGGCGGGTCGGTGCGCGGATGATGTTTTTCGTCGGTCTCCATCAGCCTAGTGACTGCCAGCACTTCGACAGATCATTCGTGAGCGTGAACCGGCTGCGAAGCCGGAAGGGTCCATTCGCCGCGCGTGACTGGATCATGGATAGCGGCGCGTTCACCGAAGTGGCCATCAATGGAGGCTACCGAAGCACGATTGCGGAATACGCCGAACAGATCCGCCGCTGGGCGGGCAACGGCAGGATGCTCGCAGCTGTTGCGCAGGACTGGATGTGTGAGGCGTTCGTTCTGGCGAAAACCGGGCTGACGGTGCTGGACCATCAAAGGCTGACAATAGAGCGGTACGACGCCCTTCTGGCTGCGAACCCCGGCGCGTACATCATGCCTGTCTTGCAGGGGTACGAGCCGCACGAATACGCGGCCCACGTATGCGCCTACGGGAACCGGCTTGGGACCGGCGCGTGGGTCGGTGTCGGTTCGGTCTGCAAGCGCAATGCGGCACCAGACAGCGTGGCCTGCGTCCTTGCAGCAATCAAGGACGTGCGCCCCGATCTGCGGCTGCATGGGTTCGGGCTGAAGTTGACTGCCCTGACCTGGAGCGCCGTGACAAACCAACTGCACTCAGCGGACTCTATGGCCTGGTCATTCGCCGCGCGAAAGGCTGGCAGAAACGCGAATGATTGGCGCGAGGCGGAGGCTTACCGCCGAGAAGTCGAAACCCGGAAAGGAAAAATACAATGTGGCTTTCAGCCTATGCTGCCTCTGTTGTCGGCGTGAATATCGCGTTTGATGTCTTGCCGCTCATCGAAACTCCGTGGGGTGTCGTGCCGCCCGCTGCGGTGTTGGTGGGCGCGGTGTTCGTGCTCCGCGACTTCGCCCAACGGGTCGTCGGTCATTGGGTTCTGTTCGGCATGGCGGTCGGTGTGGCCCTGAGCTACTGGCTTGCATCGCCTTATGTTGCTCTGGCGTCTGCTGCGGCCTTCGCCGTCTCGGAACTGGTGGATTGGGCGGTTTACACCCTCCTGCGCCGTCCGTTCCGGGAGCGCGTCCTTGCATCGTCCCTGCTCGGAGTCCCCGTGGATTCCGCCGTTTTCCTGCTGGGCATCGGCGCGTTTTCGTGGTTCGGCGTGGCGGTCATGACCCTCGCGAAACTGGCAGTTGCGGTTGCCGTGTACTTGCTCCGCCCCGGAGGTGGCGACAGTGTCGTGGTGCGTGAAGCATTGGGAGAGAAGTGATGGATGACATGGATTGCCCGAACTGCGGGGCCGCGTGTGCCGAGGCGTTCATGGACGTTGGCGCTGGCTTGCAGAACGTTCCCCTGTGGTCTTGCCCGTCCTGCCACTGGACTGGACCGTTCAACGCGCTGACGGAGGAACCACCCCTGAAGGACCTGAGCAAGCGGCTGCGGGCCGCTCTGGAGCGCATCATGGCCATATGGCGCGCGCGTTCCTGACCTCCCGCCCCCACCGGAGTGAAACGCAAGCCTAAGCGCCGGTCCCCCATCGTGGTCGATCTGCGTACCCCGAAATACAAGCCGCGCAGGGTCCGAAACCGGAAGCGGTATGACAGGAAGAAGGAGAAGATGTGATGGGACTGGACTGCTCACATGACGCATGGCGCGGGGCTTACACCGCGTTCAACCGATGGCGAAACCATCTGGCTGAGGTCGCGGGGTACATTGTTCGGCCTGTGCAATGGCAACCTGATAAGGAATACAGCCCGACCATCCCATCGCCGTTGCTGGAGTGGCACAGATACGATGGCGACAACATGATGGGCGTGTGGCAGGAATTGCCTGCTGACCCGCTCCTGATCCTTCTGGTCCACAGCGATTGCGACGGGCAGATTTCCGCAGAGCATGCTGCAGTTTTGGCGGACAGGCTGGAGGAGTTACTGCCCGGCGTTTCGGGCGACTTCGGCGGTCACGTCGGGGATGTCAGGACGAAGACGGAAACATTCATCGCTGGGCTTCGTCGATCATCAGATGCGGGCGAGCCACTTGATTTCTACTGACGCCCTCTGTCCGGCCTGTCGTCGTTGAGCTTCCCCACCTCTCTCGCGTCGATCAGGATGGCCATGCAGGCCATGACGTGCGCCTGGTGGGGTTCCCCGCTTTCCGGGTCCACGTCTTCCCCCTCCCATAGCGCCATCAGGTGCCGCATGGCAGCGTCGTAATAGACGGACAGGGTGACGCCCTGGTCACGCCAGTTATAGGGGCCGTACTTCTCCGCACCGCCGCGCATGACCCGTCCCATCGGCCTCAGGGCCGTGGTCGGGATGAAGTGCATGGGGTCTTTCGGGGCGCCGAACGCCGTCTTCGGGTTTTCGTCGGGTAGTTCAGTCACGTATCACCTCCACCAATGCCCGCAGTTTCTCCCGGCAATCGCCGTGCGCGTCGAACAGGTCCAGGATGTACCCGGCAACGTCCGCCTGCGTCTCGGCCATGGGGACCGGCGGGGCGGGGCGGCAGTCAGTCAGGGATGGCGGAATTTGCGGCCGCACCACTTCGACCTTCGTCACGATCCGCACTTCCGGGTCTGGCTTCGCGCAGGCCGTCAAGAGTGCGACCGAGCACAGGAGCAACAGGGCCGTCTTCCGCATCGCGGGTCTCCCTTCGGATGGTGTTGAGGCGGTCAGCGCGGGACCGGGCCTGCGTCTCGGCCCTGGCCAGTGCATCGAGGGACTGCCGGTAGCGTTCCCGTTCGCCCTGCATGGTGGCGCGGAGTTCGGCGTTGACAGTGACCGCCTGATCCAGTTGTGCCGACATGCGGCCTATCGTGGCCTGCTGTTCGAGGATGGTTTCGCCCCGGCTGGACCACGACCACCAGAGGGCTCCGAGAACGGCCAGCAAGGCGGCAGTTCCGATCAGCTTCCAGTTGGACAATAGCCCTAGCATTTACGCGCCTTTGTTGGTAAGATGAGCTCGGTTGGCGGCGGCGCTGAAAGCAGAAGCGTGGCCCTGATCAGGTCAAAAGCTGATCCAGTGGATTGGAAGCGGGACGCACCGCACAGGGCAGGTTCGACACCTGCATCAGCAAGCCGGAGTAGCGCCCGGCCCGCCAACCTAACAACCTGATCATGAACTCCGCCCATTCACGTTCTCCCACGCCGCGCCGAAGATGTATGCGCCGACGGTGCTGCCGGTCAGCATGGCCAGCGGCCAGACGACAGCGGTGATCTTGGCTTCGGGGACAAAGGGCAGGAACAGAGACACGAACAGGGCCAGCCAGCCCGCACCGCAGCCCCACAGGACGCGCGCCACCCACTTGCGGCGGTTCTCCCATTTGAAGCCTTCGTTCATAGGCTTTGCGCCCATGCGAGCACGTCGAAGTTGGGACAGGTCTTGCCCGACACGTCCCTGTGACCGATGACCTGCGCGAAGGGGTAGCGGTCCAGCAGTTCGGGGACGAGGGTCGCGAGGGTTGCCCACTGCGCCGCCGTGAAGTTGCAATCCGGCTTTCCGCCCACCATGCAGACGCCGATACTGTCTTCGTTCCGCCCGTAGGCATGTGCGCCGATGCGGCGTTCGTCCCGGCCCGGCTCCACGGTTCCATCCCTGCGGATGACATGGTGATAGCCGATGTCGGACCAACCGTTGCCCTTGGGCTTCGGGTCTGTGTGCCAGCGGCGTATTTCCTCTGCGCCTATGTCCATGTCGGCAGGGGTGTCGGCGCAGTGAATGATGACGAAGTTGATCTGTCTCACCCCCATGGCCTCCCGTTGATGAGCAGGTATCCGGTCAGGGACAGAAGGACCCCTATCAATCCCGTTGCGGCCCAGAACCACCGGCTTTGCAATGACTGGATCAAGGCGAGTGTACTGTTCTGGGTGTTGATGATCTCTCCGTATCGCCGGTCGCAGGACGCCTCGTGATCCGCCTGCTTCTCCAGCGCCTTGGTCGCCCGTTCGTCAATTCTGGTGAGCTGCACCAGCAGGTCGTGGTCGGTCATCCGAATACCTCCAGTGCATCGGCATACATCGGGGCAATCAGGTCGTGACCGTCGCCGTCCGGGTGGGTGTGGTCGCGGTAGTAGTTCAGCGCCGCCGGGTTGGCCGGGTTGCCCATGACCGCATGCGCCCCGACGTCCACCAGCACGTCGAACTGACCGTTCACGTGGGCTTCGCGAATGTCGTCGTTGAAGGCGAGGCGCTTGGTTTCCCACCCCGCCTGATCCTTCGGCAGCACCGTGAAGACGATGGTTCCGGCCCCCATGGACCGCATCTGCTGCCAGCGCCGCTGGTATTCCGCGAAATCGTCCGCCGTCAGTTGATCGTTGGCCCCGTGGAAGATCGACACGACGGCACGGTGGCCCTGTTCCCGCGCGGCGATGACCATGCGTTCGCAGTCTTCCCATCGGTCGTATCGGATGCCCTGCCCGGACGTGGCCAGGTTTGCCCCCAGCCAGCCCGGTTTCCCGCCGTCGAAATACCTGTGGAAGTAGCTGCCCCCGGAGACGTTGGCCCCCGTGGTGATGCTGTCACCCATGGCGATCCAGACCTTGAGGGGTTCGGCTGGTTCGTTCCCGTAGGTGTTGTGCTGCGCCACGATGTTGCGGGTGGCGCGGGTGATTTCCCAATCCGTCAACGCCCTGTCATAGACAACGATGGCCGAGACCTGACCCACGAAGGGGTACGTCCCGAGGACCTGGCTGGGCGGGTTGGAGAAGGCCCCCAGCACGTCCGCAACCTGTGCCGGCATCACCGCCTCCCTGTGGTGCATCCGCATCCCGTCCAGGAACACGGTCGCATCGGATGCGGAGAAGCGGCTTGCGGCGCAATGCCAGCCTGTCCCGGCAATGAATCGCTCGTCTCCGGGGTTGCTCCAATCCTCGGCGGGGGATGCCGTGACGCGCCCCGATACGGCGGAGACATGCCAGCCGGACCCGGCCCCGGCAGTCGAGACAATCGCCTTGGGCGTGCCAGACGTGTCGTCGGTCTGGAACATGACGAGGATGGTGCCTTCAGTGAAGGTCGTAGCCGCCGGGTAGTTGGCAAGGGGGATGAAGGCGCGGAGGGAGGTATTGGCGTCCAGCGCGTCACCGTCAGAGGGCAGGTCGTCAACCCGGCAATTCGTTGTCAGGTAGCCGTCATATTCCTCCGCGAAGGTCGGGACGCTGGTGCCTTCGTAAAGCTGGATCTGGTCGCACACCACATCAACCGGGCTGCCATTGTGCTGGATCATCAGCCGGGCAACGGCGGGGGAGGCGAGGGTGAAGGTCGCGGACAGGGACGAGCCTGACGTGCTGACGGATTCGACATTCAGGCCGGATTGCAGGTGGCCGAACTTGATGGATTGCGCCGCTCCGGTGGCCCGCACCGCGAAGGTGTACGTCCCTGCGGGGAGGACGCGGTTCAGGAAGTCGTATGTCCCGAAGGCGTCGGCAGGCAGGTCCACGTCAACCGGCCCTGTCTGCGCAATCAGGTTCTCCGGGATGGGGGCGGTTGACGCCCGGTTCGGCAGCACCGGCCCACCGCCAAGGTCTGACATGCGGAGGTCGATGATGGGTGCCGGAGGGAGGCGCGGCACGAAGCTGGCGATGGTCTCCAGTTCTTCTCGGGTCAGGCCGGTCATGCGCCCGGCCCCGCAATCGCGGTCGGCGATCCAGTGACCGTGAAGTCAGAACCCGAACCAGTGTTGGTCCCGCCCGCCGCTGCGGAGTAGATTTCCGGCTGCGTCCCGGTCGCCAGAGACCCGTCAGCGCCGAGGTTCGTGGGAAGCCCACCGGAGATGAACGGGTTGGACGCTGCGAGGTCCACGTATTCGGTCCCCATCCAGATTTCCGACAGGTCCACGTCAACGCTGGTTGCCTGCGGAAATGAATAGGTGCCGGATGCAAGGTCAATGTCTGCCGCTGTTGGACCGCTCGTATCGTTGCCGATTAGGGCTGCATCGACAAACATATCACGCGCACCCGTGCTGGTGTTGGCGGAAAAGGCGAGGTGATGCCAGTCCCCGTCATCCATGCGGTTTGCGCCGCTGTTGCCGAAGAACGTTTGAAAGATGTTCGTAGAGGCAGTGTTCTGCAGCCGGAGCAGCCCGCGCCCGTCCGCCTGCACGGACACGTCGAATACTGTCCCGAGGCCATTCACCTTGAAGGCAAACCGGAACGTCCCCGCTGTTGGAAACCGGAACCAGAACGAGCCAGTGAATCCCGCGCTGTCCACAATGCCCGCGTTGGCGGCAGTCAGCCCGATAAGGTCGGTTGAACCGTTGAACCGCGTGGCGATGGCACCGGGGGCGACTCCACCCCCTCCGCCTATAGGCCCCATCAACCGGCCCATACCGGAAAATTCCATCAGGACGATCCGTCATAGAAGGAAATCTTGTGGCCCGGCTTCACGCCGAAGAACCTGTCCTTGTCGGCAGTGAACAGCGGGTAGACCGTGGCCGTCGCGGTAGGGTTCTCGCCAGTCAGCATGTTGTGTGCCGCGTCTGCCGTCACCAGAACGAAGTTCGTGGAGGCATTGAGTGCGGCGGACTGTGCCGCCGTGGTGAAGCTGACCGTCTGCGTTGCAACGGGCGGTTCCATCGGAACCGGCATCGGACCCGCGCCCGGCACAACCAGGCATCGGGCATATTCACGAATAAAGGCGTTTGCCATCAGGGAACCTCCTAGGCGATCTTG
>JGI11705J14877_10002332_pt1 | contig 10283 bp, 5 predicted proteins | sample Etolaghawater15m_FD_14877 | JGI IMG/M metagenome (IMG submission 14877) | reverse complement strand
TTTGGCAAATGAAGAATTAAAAAAAGCGAGAATATAATTGTTGTTCTTATATTTATTAATTGGAAAAATAGAACTTCCACCTACATCAAAAATGCTTCCTTCTGGCAACAATCGATAAGATGTATTTTTTCCTCCCCCTGCGGAGTATGTAACTCCCTCTCTGAAGTAAACAGTTTCATTTTGCGGTCTTGATTTTTGTTTTCCCTTAGAATCAACAAAATTCTTTATTTCTTTACCATTGTTTTCCCAATTGACAGTTAACCATAAATTACCGTACCATTTATTATAATTTCCACCCTTCGCGTATGGAATCCATTTCCCATCATGACCTTCTACCTCCCACCAAAACCTTAAAAATCTCAGATTGTCTGCTGTCTGTAAACCTACGCAATTTTTTAGCAAATCTTTAACAGTAGTCCCGACAAATTTTTCCCGAAAATTGTCAGAGATCCAATAGATGAATGGCCTGGATTCTATTTTTGCCAAATCAGATTGAGGGATCGTATAGTTATGCACGTTATCAATCCCTTTCACATAATCATCTAATGCATTTAGACAAAATTCTTTTTTATTCTTCTCATTAGGTGTTCTTGTGTATTGATCTAGTGAAATAAATAAGGGATTGCACACTCCATTAGCGTTTTTTTCTAACACATAAAAAACAGGAGCAACCATTATATGACCAAATAAATTGCTTAGACCATAATCAGCAAAGATATTAATATGGAAATTCTCCAGCATGAATTTTCTAACATCTTTGTAATCATCAATAAACATAAACGTCTTAGGGGTTACCATAGCTACCTTACCATCTTTGCTTGTGAAGCTATAGCAGCGCTTGATAAAGGTGGCATACAGGTTAGTGTGGAACTTGTAAGGCTTTTTGTAATTGTCCTCAATAAACTCCTTAAGCTCCGGCCCAAAGTCGGCACTATCGGTATAGGGTGGATTTGCCGTTGCAATATCGTATTCAGTGGTCAGCAATTCGAGGAAAATGATCGCATCTCGGGTCTTGCTGGTCAGGAAAGTATGGCCTTGAGCCTTAGCAAATTGTGTAACAGCAGTTTTCAGGTTTGTGAAGAAGGTAACTGCAAAATTTTCATGGGTCTGCTGTTGTCCCCATGCCAATAAATCCCCAGATTTACTTTTCTTATCTAATTCAGAAAAGCGTGCTTTCAACCGCCTGTCACTCTGAAGTAAGGAGCCAAATTTGTGGGCAAACTGGAGATCGGACCAAATGTCGGCAATCAGTTCCTGCTGGCTATTGTCCAATGTGGTGCCTTCTGTAAAAATGTGTTCAACAACCTCATACTCCGGCAGATAGAAGTCTGAGGAAACCACATTAAAGGCAAGCTCACCGATGGTGCGGCGTTTCTTTTTCGCCTTGATAAACAGGCCAAGCTGAGCCAGCTGCACCGCCCGATCATCCAGATCGATTCCGTGTAGGTTATGTTCGATAATCAGCTTTGGGATATCTTTTTCATCATAATCGACCCCGTAGTTGTCGATCTGGTCGACATAGAGCTCATAGAAAAAGTCAAAGGCATAGAGCAGGAAATTCCCCGAACCGCAGGCGGGGTCAATCACTTTGATCTCATGTAGCGGTTTGGGCTTGCGCTCCTGGGTTTGAGGAGCATTGGCAATCTTGTAGCGACGCTTAATCTCGGAATCCGGATACATTTCCAGATAGAGTTTCCCGAGTGAATTTTCCACCAGAAACTGCACCACCCAGCGGGGGGTATACACCTGAGACTGCAGAGAAACCTTGTTGTACTCGGTCTTATCTCCGCTGTCTTTGTGATCCTTCTTCTTTGCGTTGTTATAGCTTTCATACATCCAACCAAGGACATCATCACTTTGCCAAATATCGGCACCTACTTGTGAGTCCTTTTCCAGCGCATTAAAGGTATCGATGATCTCACCCAGACTGATGGCATCAGGCAACAAGGCATACGGATAGGCTCTGTTGTAGAGTGGAAGGGTCTCTCCCTGCTCATCAAAGGCGTGCTTAAGATATTCACGGATACCTTCCAGCTCGTCTGAGCGCATGTGCGGATTCATTTCCAGCCATGCCTTGTGCCCGAAGGAGCGGTCACCATGTTCCGGCTGCTTGGTCAGCACTGGCGGAAACAGTGCAGCAGCCTCCATTACCTTAACAGCGGCGAGTCGGTTGAATAGCGTGAAGGTCAGTTCATCCAAGAGTTTTTCTCGACCTTGACCATACGAACCAGTTTCGCCTATATGGTTCTGGAGCATTTCGTCAAAGCGCTGACGTTTTAGCCGCAGCTCCGTTGGAAGTTTCTCCGGCTCAATTACTTTGGTTGCGCCTATACCCAACCGGGCAAACTGCTTATCAAAGGTAGCCTCGATCAGGTTTCGGAGCTTGTCGACATGTTCTGAGAGTTTCATTGCGCTGCTACCTGTTATAAAGTTTCAATATCCAATTCGATCTCTTCATCGGGTTGTGCCGCTGCCAGGGCTGTAAGTTGAGTCGTTAAAAAGGTTTTATACTCCTGCACAGTGATCGCTTTTCCTGGAAGTTGCAGCTTTATTTTGCGAGGTGGCTTGGCTGGTCCCGGTTCTGCGGTTTGTCCAACTCCCGGATCTGGCTGAGGCTGTGGCGATGGCGGTGCTTGCACTACAAAACCGCTTTGGATAATTACCAGCTCACTTTCTTTGGTGGGAGCAAGAGCAGTATAATTCAGAACATCAGAGAGTGAGTAACCACAATTCGCACAGGAAATAGAGAATTCCAGTTTCGGCTCGGCAATAATCCTATCTGAGCAATATTGCTTAAGACTTTCCAGCTTTTTCAGATTGGCGACATTCAATTCAACGGGGTAATTCTGCTTTAAATCCCTTATAACTCCATCGACTTTTCCCTGGAGAAGGGTATACACATGGCTCATAGCTGCAGCAGCATTTTTGACTAGTGTAAAGTAGCTATCTTTTACCAGCTGGGCCTGCTGAAGAAGTTGGTTGAAATTTTTCACCATATCCTGCTTATAGAGTCGGAGAAACTCTTCCTGTGCATCGGCAATGCTCCCATCTGTGCGATCCGCTTTTTTCAGTTCGGCAACAACATCCTGAATAAAGCGTTTGAAGTCTTTCACTTTCGAGAAGTTCTTTTTAATAAACTTCTGGGCCTTGAGGATCGCCTGGATCGATGCTTTAAAGGCATCGCCATTAGTGAGAAGGTATTCAACCTTGTCAACGTAGTTGCTCTCCGTCACTTTACCGGAAAAATCAAGCAAGGTGTTTTTTTGCGCTGCCACGTTTGGGAATAGAGTCTCAAAGTTTTCAACAGTTTCATCCAACGTGGTCAAGGCACCCACAAAATGATCCACCATGAACTTGATTGCCTCGGCCAACTCGAAATCGTTGGTGTTCCAGTCAACTTTACGTCCTGTATGGACATCAATCTCCAAATCCATCAGGATCTGTACTGCCTGACTTTTCTGGGCAGCCGTAAGACTCTTAGCTATCGACTTAAACGATGCTGATTTGAATTTTGTTGCGTTAGTAAAGGCATCATGGACCGATTTGTCTTTATAGGAAAAAGAAGGTTCCTGGCCATTATGCTTCACACTGAGTTTTCCGGCTCGAAAGAGTGCCGCCAGGGTACAGACTATTGTGCCAAATGAGTAACCCCATGGGGCTCCAGAGAGATCCGATTCAAGAGACTTGCCATCAACAAAACGAGATTTGATCTTGGCTTGGATCTCTTCAACTACCTTGAGGTGATCGCCGACAAAATTGCCATTCGCATCAAAGTACTTGAAATCTGCACCGGAGAAGAGACCGCTCAGATCTTCTTTTCGCTTACTGAAAATCTTAGAAACTAATCCCTCTGACAACTGGGCGGACAGACGTTTGGTGTAGATTACCTTGACGAGCTTACGCTGAATATCATTGATCGTTGCCTTGAACGAATCGCTGTTAAGGAGATGCTCGTCATACATGTAGATCAACGATCCATTTCTGTAGGCGTTTTCAATCTTAATCCGCAGGTTCTTTTCCTTCTCCTCACGCATACTGGAAAAATCACGGATTATCTGACGCTTGGCCGAATCCGATTCAGTGGCATACTTTTCTTCCATGTAGGCATAGCGCCGAATTTCCCCTATCAGCTTATCAATTTCGGAAAACTCACTATTATCCGGGATCATGGTTATCAGATCTTTCTTGTACTGAGTCTCCAACTTGGTAGACTCGACAAAATCCTGCCTGTTTTCACTGATATTGAACAAGCTGAAGGCCGTGAGCTTCAGGTTCTTACTTCCTGCACTGCACAGCTCATCATCCTGGTCGGATAGTACGCTGAACTTGAATGAATCAACACCATCTGTAAAAGTGGCTACAGCATTAAACAATTTATATTCCTTGATGTAATTGATCAGAGAGCGTTTTTTAATGAAGAGCTCAACGTCAAGATCCTTCATTTCCTCAAGGAGTTTACCTTCAAGATCAGATGTAATTTTGTAATTATTATTGGAGAGCAACAGGACTTTGGCCTCGACCAGCAGCAGGAGCGATTTCTCAATCGTAGGTTTGGTATCGTAGTAGGTGGTCAGGTCTGTTATGTAACTCTTGGTTATGTTCTCGACTGTTGCAGAGACGACTTCTGAATCCGACAAGAGATGGATGGTCTTCAACAGTTTTTCACCATCAACGTCGACCTTACTCTCCTTTAAGACCTTTTTTGCTGTGTCGTACTTATTCACCAGGCCAACAGGCGGCGAGGTCTGAGCTTCGGTGCAGATTGAGTGTCCTGCAGTGAATGCAAACAGCTCCTGATCCTTCATTTGCTTACGCAGAACGTCAAAGGTGGTGATTATCATTCCACGGGCAGCAATTTGCGTAGCAACCAGCGCATTTGAGCTGAAGAGAAATTTCTGGAGAATGTCGAACTGATATTTATGAAAGGGGTAGTAGGTAGCGAACTCGTCAGCGGATGTGGTTTTGGTTGGGAACGATGACTTCAAATTAGTTGCATCCGACACGAGGCCTTCGTTTGTCTTGAAGTAGTCCACCAGCTGACCATAATGCGCCTCTTTTTTCTGTAGCAGGCGGCTGCGGATGATAACATCCACTTCAGTGGCTTCGAGATGTACTTTGGTTTTGAAGCGGTCCGTTACCTTGGTCAGCTGGCTCCTGTTTACATTGGCGTTGTTAATGACGTCATCCAACTTTTCCTGGGCTATTGCAATGGTCCAGACCTTATTACTGATGCTGGACAGTGCTTCACTGATGCCTTCAAGATCAAGAAGGGTAAATTTCTGCTGGCTAATCGCTTCACTTGCTTCATCGAATATAAAAACGAGTGTCTCGTCATCTTTGAACTGTAAATACTTTTCCAGTTCTGTCTTGAACTTGCTGGCAGAGAAGTCGGTTATCGCGGTGCTATAGACACTGTAGGTTTCACTATAGTCTGCTTCGCTATACCCCATCGAAACAAAGACGTTGCGCATGACCTTGGCGACCTGCCTGTTGCTCTTTTTTAATTCCCCCCACTCTTTGCCTTCCAATCTTTTTGTGGCCTTTTGGAACTCATCATACTTCCCATCGATATAGAGGTCGAACTCCATATACCCATAGATATCATCGCGAAAACCGAGGTTTTTCAGGAAATTGGCGAACAAGGTGAAGGCCAGACCACGGTCTGTGTTTTGCTTGGCAATATCCAAAAAAACAACCCGACTATTGACTGAAGCCAGATTGAGTAGCGTATTTTCAATGAGACTTTCGTCAGCCACACCTTTAAGACGGAGAATAAAACGTTCTCTGGCTGAGGTACCGTTTATCATGGGGTTGGCTATGATGTATCCCAGCATTTTGCCGAAATACGATTTTCCTGAACCATAGAAGCCGGAAAGCCAGACCCCTGTTTCTTTGATGTTTGAGGTGAATTGATTGGTGAAATTGTACAGATGGCGACCAATACCTTCAGTGACAATATAGGATTCGATCTCTTGTTGTGTTTCCTGCTCGGAACGGTCTTCAAGATCGATGACATTTTTAATGTCTTCATGAAGATCAAGAGTTAAAATTTCATGTATTTTCGTCATGTTCAGTCCCTTATTTAACCAGAATGCAACGGTACTTTGAAGCTGGCTTAAAGTTCAAAAAATATATATTGTCATCCTCAATACGGGATGGATAAAAAATCACCAAGGGGTGTGGTAGTGCCATTACTGCCGGATGCTCCATGATGTTCACATTGTCTATGCCGGTCCCATACAGGCATCCTGTTCTAATAAGGAAGGGAATCTTGTCATCTTTACAGGCTGTTGCTACCTCACTGATAATCAGATCAAACAGATCGATTGCGGGATCGTCCGATCGAAACACCACATGCGGTGTGTCTTTAAATTCATGGTAGTACTCTTTGAAAGAATCCCACCCGTCCTCATCAATGAATTTCACAAGTAGCTTACTTATATCAATAAAAGCAGCCTCACCATAGTAGAGCTCTTTGGCCTTCTCAAGGTAAAGAGTTTCCTCGCCCGGCTCATATGAAAAGAGGATGCTGTTACCGCCATTGGCCTGTTTACGCAGTTGATCCTGGTTTTTTATGTGTGAATTGAGATCATCGAATTTTTGTTTATGATCAGTTATATAAGGCATCACATATTCCTTTATAGCTATGTTTCAGTTCGATGTTCAAAGCGACACCGTCATAGTTCATATCAAACATGCCTTTCTGTGAGAGTTTTTTGAGTCTCTGGCTGATATCGTCCCGTTCCACAAATGACAAGGGCAGCAAACCGCTCTGCAAAATGTTCCTGTTCGCAGGCTCATACAGCCTGGCAAAGTACAGGAATAGGACCAAGGACTCTGATGTTATTTTAAAATGCTTTAAGGTTTTCTTTCGTGCACCTGAAAGGAAGTTTAATTTTGTCAGCAGGTTAAGATACTTTGTTGATAATGTATGTATCGTGCTTTCAGACCATTTGAGATTAAGCTGCTTATTCTGATGGAGAAATTCTTTTAGATACGCAATGATATCATCCTTTGACAGAATGGTTCTTCCGGAAAAGTAGACTTTGGCAAATACCTGGATTGATATTTCACGAAACAACTGATTGTTCAGTGATATCTGCCAGAACAGAATCAACTCTCTTTCGGGAAGTGAAACATTGTGTTGAAAAACCCCCTGAATCAAATCTCTATGATCCTGATTTCTGAACTGGAGGAAGGCTTGCTTTATGGCTCTTTCAACTCGTATTCTGCTTCGTTCGGTCCTCAGGTTGAGTTCATTTCGCTCGGATATCAGGCCCTGTAGAGTGTCTGCGTCATTGAAATGAGATTCTATGGCCTTGTAGATAAAACTACAATCTCGTAACCCACCAATTATGTTGATGGTCGTATCGTAGTTGTCTTGCTGTATTGTGTTTGTAAATTCAGTCATGCTTTTGCTACTGCTTGAGAGTTCCTATTGCTTGTGGTTGGTGTGAACAATACCTTTCAAATATCCTATTGCACCCTATCAATTATAGCAGACCAGTCTACACCGAACCGCTTCTGATTATTAGGGAAAAGATCAATCATGAACATTTTGTCCCAAAGAGACTGTTGGTGCTTTTTTGTCATCTCCAATGGCAAGGTGAGACGGGTTTTTAGACGATTTTCTATTTTCGCAGCTGAGTATGGAGTCTTTGTGGACATCATCCCCCGTAGTCTGTCGATTTGGAGATGCCGTTCTTCAGGTCGATTTGAAATGATAAGCTGCTCGGCAAAAGCCTCAAACGCAAGAACCACAAAAGGTTCCAACTCGAAAATAGTCGTACCGACTTCTGTTGATGCGCTATCCACCATTTTGTCTAAGTGTGGCCGTTTATCCCTCAATCGCCGGTAAAATTCTTTAGTTCCCTGCAGTAGATCGCTGGGATAAATTGGTGCAGCTGGGCCCGCAAGTGCAACAGCGGGTGCAAGAGGCCCTTTAAAAAACACTTTAATACCGGCAAACCCCGTGCAAGCCGCTATGAAAACAACCAAGTTGCAACGAGTATGGAGATTCAATTTTTGTAGTGGAACTGTCAACTCATCCCAGGTCAGCGTTTCGAGATCTCCAACTCTATTAGGCCCCTCCAACCCACTCTCATCACCATGCGCTTCGATATGAAGTAGAGGAATTGTATCATTGCCAGCAAAAAGCGTTGCTCGTTCTATGGTACGGGTCACTTCCTTCTTACTTCTGCAGACAAAATATTTTGATTTAGTCGCGCAGTGCTTGTGCACCCATTCATGTAACTGGCCACCCGTGCGTTGATCATCAGGAGATAACCATTCGACTATCCAGATTATCGTTGGTTTTTTTATGCTTCCATCTTGAGGCGGGTGAGGAAGTCGCTCAAATATCTTTTGTTCAGTGTCCGTCAGATTCATTTCATGAATGAGGTTCTAGCCTGCTAGTAATATGTTATATTTTCATATTTTAAAAAAAAGATTTATAGTCAATTCTTGTCTACTAAATCCTGACCAAATTATCCTTTTTTACATCGGATACCATAACAACAACCTTATCCAAGTTATCTCGCTATTTTTTAGTTTCTTCTTACACGCTGTTTCTTTTTTCTTCCAGTTAGTTGCCAGGGTTTCTTTGTTTCTTGTCATTGCAGGTAGGGCTAAGGCATTTTTCAGCCATCGTTATAACCCCTTATATTTTCTAACATTGACCGCCTTCCACTCCAAAAGTGGCTGCTTTTGAATACGTTTTTGTAAGTCCGAGTCCGAGGTCAGAATTGTCGAGTCAATCTCACCCTGCTCAAGAAGCAGATCAAGAAATGCTTTTTCATTTTCCGAGAAGGGAAGCACAACAGACAGGGCCTGTCGGCACTCCTCAACAAGGCGTGCGCCATATTGGTCGAAAGATTCTTGTTCTGCAGATTCAGTAACGCGTAAGGTCGGGATTAACTGCCGAGCAAGTTCTGCGCTTTCAAAATTCACATCCTCGATGGAAACCGTTCGCCAGTCCTTACGGTTCATGGCACCGTACACGACAAAAGCAGTGCGCAGCCGGTCATGGTCGAGATTTTCCATATGCAAAATGCGGTGGCTGTCAAACAGGTCTCGTGCCTGTCTGCGTGCATGCAAGGCAGCCAGTTTTCCCGCCGCCAATTCATGGATATCAATGACAGGTATCTGGCTGGCCTGCCAGGTTCCGACCGGATACGAATCAGATAGCGTAACGGGCCACAATGGGACCCTGTACATGAAGTTGAGGTCCACTTCGAGATTTCCGCCCTGGCCTGCAGCACTTTGGTAACGCAGGGACCATTTTCCGCCGGCGTGTTCTTCCGGTATGCGCCTGACCGTGAATCCTTCCCTGGCAAATACAGCCTGAACTGCCTGCTCGATCCTGGGTCGTTCGACAAGCATGGCTTCACGATCCTCCGCCCCCACATAGTTGAGATCTATATCAACGGAAAGCCGGGGAACATTGAATATAAATAGGTTCAGAGCTGTTCCACCCTTGAGAGCCAGCTTGCCTTTTAAAAAAGGATGGCTGCCAAGAGCTTCGAGCAACCCCAGTAGGTGGGCAACCTTTTCAAGCACATCCGGTCTGAATCCTGTTGCTTCCGCTTGAGCTGTCAGTTTCTCATGAGATATCTTCATAGAACTTCTCCCCAAGTCCGGTTGAATAAATCAACGGGGATCACCAGATTCCAGTCTGCGACTACCTTCCCTGATTTTCTGTTGGAACTGTCCAGATAATGTGGTTGCCTGGGGCGATGATCACGAAGAGGTGTCAGATGATTCTCTTCGACCATCAACGATTCGCGATGCTGTTCCAGATAAAAGCCAACCTTGGCAATCGTTGTCGCATTGCCGAGCAGTAGGGCATATTCAACCACTTTATCGAGATCGAAGAATTCGATCGCTTCAAGGGAACGCCAAATTTCTTCCCAGCTTCCTGAAAGAGCAGGCCGATCCAAGACATCCACCAAAGTCCGCTCAAGGGAAGTGACCCTGACCGTAAGACCCACGCGATCGACAGTAGTAACACCGAAATCTACCTTTTCTGCGCGGCAAAGTGATTGGGGGTACCTGACACCTCGAAAAACATGGGATCGAAACGTAACAGGGGAAACCGGGCGGGCTGCTGAATACGTGAGATGCTCACGTATGGAGTAAGCGTAACCGTGTACTTCTAAAGCCGTGTGGTATGCCAGTATAGCATCAGCTGTGAGTTTGGCGGCAACAAGAAAAGGATCAATCGGATACGAATCCGGATCGGCTCCTATTGGGATAACCGCATACAATCCTCTTCGAATGAGAAT
>JGI11705J14877_10002331_pt1 | contig 10283 bp, 13 predicted proteins | sample Etolaghawater15m_FD_14877 | JGI IMG/M metagenome (IMG submission 14877) | reverse complement strand
CAACTTCTCCTCTTTAAGTCTCTCTTTTTCACGTTTGGCTGATTTGTTTTTGTGGTAACCGCCAAAGATAAAAATCATAAAAAAGACAAACAAGACAATCATTATAATGTCTACAATTTCATTCATCTTTTAAGCCTTTGTAAATGTAGAATAATTTTGTCGAATTGCATCATAAAGAACTATTCCAACGCTGATAGCCAAGTTTAAGCTTCTTCCATCTTTTGTCATTGGAATGGTTACATTTTTTTCTTTGTATTTGTTAAGAATATCTTCTGGAATACCAGCAGTTTCACTTCCAAAAAAGATAAAGTCCCCTTCTTTGAATTGTGTTTCAAAGTAAGGTCTGTCTGTTTTTGTTGTAGCAAAGTGGGCATTTGAATTTATATTGTTTTTTTCAAAAAAATCCTTTATGCTCTCCCATACATGTAAGTCAAGCTTATCCCAGTAATCGAGTCCTGCTCGACGAACTGCTTTTTCATCTATATCAAATGCTATAGGCTTAATAAGATGAAGTGATGCACCTGCGTTTACACACAATCGTCCTATCGCACCAGTGTTATTTGGGATCTGCGGATTCACTAAAACTACATTAAAAGGCATTAAAAAATCACCGTTCTGTTTGCATATACAAAAATTCTATCTTCAAGTGCTAATTTTAATGCACGAGAGAGAACTACTTTTTCCACATCACGACCAGAACGCTGCATATCTTTCCAGCTATATGCATGATCAACATGAATTACTTCTTGTGCAATTATTGGTCCTTCATCAAGATTATTGTTGACAAAGTGTGCTGTTGCTCCAATAATTTTTACACCTCTATCATAAGCTTGTTTATAAGGGTTTGCACCTATAAACGCAGGTAAAAAAGAGTGGTGAATATTTATTATTTTATCTTCAAATGCTTCTACGAAACGCGGAGTCAAGATTCGCATATACTTCGCAAGAACAATATAATCAACATCATTATAGGAGTTTATGCACTCTATGATTTTAGTCTCATGTTCTGCTCTTTGCATCCCCTCATGAGAGATGGTAATATATTCAATATCAAACTTGCCAACAACAGACTCAAGGGCATCATAGTTCGAGATGACTGCAAGTATGTTTGCTTCTAGCTCTCCCGACTCATGACGAATAAGTATGTCACCTAAAGCATGTAACTCTTTTGTAGCCATAATAATGATGTTTTTCTTCTTTGGCTCTATGATTTTCATACTCGCACTTGTAGGTAGCACTTTCAAAATAGCATCTTTAAGCTCTTTTTTGTTTACATCACCCTCCACAACACTACGCATAAAAAACTTATTGCTTTCGTTGTCGACAAACTCACTGTTGGAGAGAATATTTAAGCCATAATCATAAAAAATTGTTGAGACTTTATAAACAAGTCCCTTTTCATCATTTGCATCTATTAAAACACGGTATTGACTCATTGAGAGTCTCCTTTTTCTAATGTTTGAACTCGAAGATCAATAGTTGCTAGTGTATACTCTAAAAAATTAAGAGTCATATCTACCTTTGCTTCTATATTTGAATTGTTAGGTGCTTGAAAACCTTCAAAAAGTACGAGTAGTCTCTCTCTGATTGAGTTTAAGTAAGCAAGTTCACTATAGATCTGCTTTTCATCTTCTTGAATATACTCATCATTTTGTGTTTCGTATGTTTCTTCTTTTGCTTGAGGTGCTTTCTCTTTAAACTCAATAAAATCTTGTACTGGCGGTTCATCTTCCATTTCAGCTAAAGTTGAGAGTATTACATCTTTTAATTCCATGTTTTTAATAACCACCTTTCAAACTCTTTAAACTCTACTTCACTATCCATTTTTAAAAAATAATCTTTCATTTGAGTGTTTACTTTTAAAAACTTTTTTCGCATACCAGATAATCTTCTTATAGCTATCTTCGCATCACTGTTTGCAGGATCTTTTTTTAAAACCTCTTTATATATCTCTAAGGCCTCCTCTTTAAGACCTTGAAGTTCATAAATGTTTGCTAAAGTAAGTGTCTGCATAAAATAGTACTTTTTATCTCTCTATATAGTTGGCAATAATAGAGCCCATTTCACTAGTTGAACAGACCTCTTTAGCATCAAATTGTGCTAAGTCTCCAGTTCTATACCCCTCACTCAATGCTTTTTTGATTGCATTGTCAATCTTATCAGCCGCTTGTGTTTCACCAAGAGCAAAACGCAACATCATAGATGCAGAAGCGATTGTAGCTATCGGGTTTGCAATACCTTGACCTGCAATATCTGGAGCACTTCCGTGAATAGGCTCATAAACACCTATTTTATCTCCAACAGAAGCTGATGGTAAAAGACCGATTGAGCCACAAAGCATAGATGCTTCATCACTCAAAATATCACCAAAAATATTTCCTGTAAGCATTACATCAAACTGTTTTGGATTTAAAACAAGTTGCATTGCGGCATTATCAACATACATGTGTGTAAGTGTCACTTCAGGATACTCTGCAGAGACTTCAGTTACAACATCTCTCCACAGTTGTGAAACATCAAGAACATTTGCCTTATCTATAGAGCAGACTCTTTTGTCGCGTTTCATAGCGATTTGGAATGCATGGTGAGCGATTCTTATGATCTCCTCACGAGTATAAACCATAGTATTCCAACCTTTATCTTCTGTGCGACCTTTTGGTTCACCAAAATAGATACCACCAATGAGTTCACGAACCACCATTATGTCAACACCCTTAATGATTTCAGGCTTAAGTGAAGATGCATTTATGAGTTCATCATAAACAACTGCAGGACGTAGATTTGCATAAACGCCAAGCTCTTTTCTAAAACGTAAAAGTCCACTCTCTGGGCGCTTTTCACGAGGAAGTGCATCCCACTTCTCTCCTCCAATAGCTCCAAAAAGAACAGCATCTGACTGTAAAGATTTTGTAATAGTCTCTTGAGGGAGTGGATCGCCTGTTATGTCATATGCACAACCACCCATCAGAGCCTCATCGTAGTTAAACTGAAGCTCACAACATGATGCAACAGCATCTAAAACCTTTACAGCTTCATCAATAATCTCTGGACCTATACCGTCACCCTTAATAAGTGTAATTTTATAACTTTTCATTACTGACCTTTTATCTCGTTTTGTGCAAAGTTCATTAATCCACCTGCATCTATTAACTCTTGCATAAACGCAGGAATAGGAGTGAAATTGTATGTTTTGCTTGTTGTATTGTTTGTAATAGTACCTGCATCCATATCCACAGTTATATTATCTCCCTGAGAGATTTCAGCACTCTCTTGAAGTTCAAAAATTGGTAGTCCCATATTAAATGCATTTCTATAGAAAATTCTTGCAAATGTTGGAGCTATTATAGCTGCGACTCCTGCTGCTTTAAGTGCTATTGGAGCATGTTCGCGTGAGCTTCCACAACCAAAGTTTTCACCAGCAACAATTACATCACCTACACTCATATTGTGAACGAACTCAGGATCAGCGTCTTCCATCACATGTTTTGCTAACTCTTCAGGTACTGAAGTGTTTAAGTATCTTGCAGCAATTATTAAGTCAGTATCAATGTCTTTACCAAATCTCCAAACCTTGCCGTTGATATTTGCTTTTTTCATATAAGTTCCTAGTATATTTATTGAAATAATTTCGTGATTATAGCTAAAAGGAGATTTGAGTTTTATAAAAGTAGTCTAGCTAAAGAGATAAAGAGGATTGATATTAAAGAGTATCAATCCTTATGTTGGGATTTACTATCGTTTTAGGTTATTTACAGTCTGAAGCATTTCATCACTTGTTGTAATGACCTTTGAGTTTGAATCATAAGCACGTTGTCCAGTTATAAGGTCAGTAAGCTCAACAACAAGTTCTACATTTGACAACTCCACAAAACCTTGACGAATTCTACCTAAGCCATCGACACCGGGAGTTCCCTCAACAGGTTGACCAGAACTATCTGTCTCCACATAAAGATTATCACCCATAGAGTGAAGTCCAGCGGGATTTATGAAGTTTGTAGTGTTTATCTGCCCTATTTGAGTTGCTTGTGTCTGACCTGCTTGGATTACAGTAACAATACCATCTGTACCAATGCTAATATCAGTCGCATCTGGTGGCACAACAATTTCAGGAATAAGCTTATACCCATCACTATTTACGATAGTTCCATTGTCATCTAATTTGTATGCGCCATTTCTTGAGTAGACTTCACTTCCATCTGGTAACTCTAGTTTAAAAAAACCTCGCCCAGTTATGGCCATATCTAGCTGATTGTCAGTCTGTTTAAGCGAGCCCTCTGAAAATATTTTATTTATTGCAGTAGGACGCACACCAAGACCCACTTCCATACCCGTAGGGCTCTTTGTTACATCACTTGTAGATGTTCCTGCATACTCCATAACATGATACATAAGATCAGCAAACTCTGCACGAGATTTTTTAAAACCTATAGTATTTACATTGGCAATGTTGTTTGCCGTTGTATCTATTTGTGTCTGCATACCCAACATTCCTGTTGAGGCAGTATAAAGTGATTGCATCATTGTTTTAGTTCCTTTAGTTTATTCTAGGTTTTAAGCTTTTTTAGCCAGTTTTTCTATCGCTTCTCTATTCATATCATTCATGTGTGTATCCATAACTTTTTGGTACATTCCCACAAGGCGATTTGTCTCTATAAGGTTTGTCATCATCTTTACAGCATTTACATTACTTTTCTCTGTAAAACCTTGCAGGACTGCTCCAGACTCTTCAAGTGGCTTTAAATTTGTAATATTGTCTATTTTATAAAGATTGTCACCCTCTTTTTGAAGCATCGCAAGGTTTTGAGGATTGGCCACGAAGAGTTTTTTGTTTTGTGTCAAAGTAACGCTATTTGGTATATTTGTAAAGAGTTGACCATTTTTATCAACCTCTATAACGCTGTCTTGTGATGCAAAGCTAATGTTTCCACCCGCTTTAAAATAATCATCACCAAGAACCTCATAGCCTTGTTTTGTCACTAAAACTCCCTCTTCATTTTTAGTAAATGAACCATCACGAGTAAGTCTCACTCCTTGAGGTGTCTTTACAGCAAAAAAGAGCCCTTCTCGCGAAAGTGCAAAATCAAGGGGATTTGTGCTTTTTTCCATAACGCCAACAGAGTGATCTGTGTATGCATCAACTATCTGAGGTGCTCTAGTCATTGTTCTGTTTATAAACGCAGCACCATCTTGAGAGTTGTTTTGGTTTGGTAGTTCATCTCTTGCCTCTTGGTAGAGTCTCATAAAGTCGCCGACAATAAGATTGTCCTCTTTAAAACCAACTGTATTGACATTTGCAAGGTTGTTTGAAATGGTGTCAAGTCGATTAAACTGAGTAACCATACCCGCTGCTGAAGAGTAATAACCTGTCTGCATGCTTTGCCTTTTGAAGTGAATTTTATGTAAAAAGCAAAGTGTGTTCCAGTTTGTGTTTTATATCTCTTTAATACTGTTTGGGTATAATCCACTCTTTAAAAAACCTTAAATGATGGAGCATACTCCCATATGACAGCAAAAGAACTCAACAAAGCACTCGAGACCTTCTTTGAAGAACACAAAGGGAAAGATTGTGTTACTTACGAATCTCTCATGGGACTTTTTGATAAACAGCCCACAGCTTCACAAGCAAAAAATATCCTCAAACTTATCATTAAACATAAGAAATGTATCTACACATCTAGTGAGCATGCCAAAAAGCTTAATGACCAAGAAGCAGAAGCGAGACGCTCTGCACAGAGAAAAATGCTTGAAGATAATGAAACTGATAAATTTGATATCTTAAAAGAGCATGAGCTTCTTGAGTGGTCACGTTCGGATTCTCCTGTACGTATGTACCTTAGAGAGATGGGACAAATCCCTCTTCTTACAAAAGAGGAGGAGATCGAAATCTCTAAAAAGATAGAAGGCGGAGAGAGTATCATCATAGATGCAATCTGTTCTGTTCCGTACCTTATTGATTTTATTTTAGACTACAAAGAACCACTAATCAACCGTGAACGCCGTGTTAAAGAGCTTTTCAAAAGTTTTGAAGATGAAAAAGATGATGACGATGATGATTCAAATGATGATGATTCAAATGATGATGAAAACGAAGAAAAGTCCCTCTCTGCAAAAGATAAAAGCAGGGTTGAAAAAGTCTCTACAAGCTTTAAAACACTAGAAAAAGCAAAAAAAGACTGGATAAAGCTCACTGAAAAAGCTCCTGAAAATTTAGACGCAGAACTAGACGAGGAGATTGTTACTTACTTTTTATCCTTGACATTTAAAAAGAGCGTACTAAAAGAAAAACTTTTGGATCTTGGACCAACATCGAAACTTATTAATGAACTTGTAAAAGCGATGGAAACTGCACTTAAGAGTGATGATGGGTACGATAAAGAGCTTAAACGTCTTGAGTACAAACTCCCCCTTTTTAATGCAACACTCAAAGCAAATCACAATGTACTTGTTGGAAAAATTCAAGACTTAAACAAAGAAGATATTGCAAATATGGTACCTGAAGCAACTATGGTTTCAACATATATGGAGATAAAAAAGCTTGTTCAAACAAAAGAAGCATCAAAAAACTCTTTTGATATGGAGCCCGAAAAGCTCTCAGACATTTTAGAGCAGATTAAACGCGGTAAAAATATCTCTGAAGTGTCAAAAACAAAAATGGCAAAATCAAACCTTAGACTTGTTGTCTCTATAGCTAAACGCTACACAAACCGTGGACTTCCTTTTCTTGACCTTATTCAAGAGGGAAACATCGGTCTTATGAAAGCTGTTGACAAATTTGAATACCAAAAAGGTTATAAGTTCTCCACTTATGCAACTTGGTGGATTCGTCAAGCAATCTCACGTGCTATTGCAGATCAGGCGAGAACAATTCGTATTCCTATTCATATGATTGAAACTATCAACCGTATCAATAAAATCATGCGTAAACATCTCCAAGAAAATGGAAAAGAGCCAGATGTTGAGACAATTGCAGCAGAGGTTGGACTCTCTGTCGAGAAAGTAAAAAATGTCATAAAAATCACAAAAGAGCCAATCTCTCTTGAAGCACCTATTGGTAGTGAAGAGGATGGGCGTTTTGGGGACTTTATAGAAGATAAAACATCACTCTCTCCATCAGATGCTATACTTAAAGATGACTTAAGAGTTCAGATAGAGACAGTCTTAGAGCAACTCAATGAGAGAGAAAAAGCAGTAATCAAGTTGCGTTTTGGAATCATGGATGATGAGAGTGATAGAACACTTGAGGAGATTGGTAAAGAACTCAGTGTTACACGCGAAAGAGTACGTCAGATTGAATCTTCTGCAATTAAAAAACTTAAACACCCAAAAGTTGGGCGCAGACTTAAAAACTATATAGAAGAGTAGTGCCTCTTGATGACATTTGAACAACAGTGGATTGAGTATGATTACAATCCTTTTGTACTATTTAACTCAAGTGGTAAAATTATTTCGCTTAATTCTGAAGCTCAGTTTTTACTGGGTGCAACAACTGCATCAGAGCTTTTTACTCTTGCACAGACATATGCAAATATCAGCTTTGGATTTAAAACAAGTTTTATAGATTTAGAGTATGGAAGATATAAGTTTTTTGGGCTTACCGTTGGTTATGAAAATGAGGATGAGATAGGTATAAAACTCTATCAAATGCCATCCATGAAAGTAACTACTAAAAAGCCAGAGGGTGAGCTTACAAATATATTTACTATAACAGACTTGTGCATATCAACAAACTCTATAGGCTCTAGCACTAAGTTTACAAAGTCTTATGACCCTGCTATTCCTGATGTTATAATCAACTCCAATCTTCTTATCAAGGTCTTAAATAAGATGTATCACTGCTTTGATGACAACACAACTATTGATACAAAAGTATTTTACAGGGTGGGAGAACACATTAAGTTTGAAGAGAAAAAATATAGTATATTTTCCATATCTATAAGTGCAAATGAGATGAATCTTAAAAAAAGTAATGAAATTAAGACACTAGCACAAAGCAGTGGCTTTCACCTAGATACAGCAAACCAGAGTCTTACTCTAAATATCCCTATGATAACCGCTTAGAGAGTACTGAGGCGGTTACAATACCTACAAGAAGTGCCGGTAAGTAAAACTTCAGTTCAAGTATCTCATTGTTTTTAAGTGCAATAAAACCTAAAACAAGCAAGAGATAGGGAATAAGTCTCATAAAAGAGAGACTTCCTTTTGCCCCATGCTTAATACTACTCAAACTAAAAGTTTTGATTTTTGCTCTCTCCTCTTTGACTATTGCTTTTAAATCTAAATCTTCTGCTGGAGCTTCATTAAGAGGTTTTTCATCATAAAGCTCATGAGGATCTTCTATGGTATCTAAGAGGTCTTTTTGCTCTTCAAATTCACCACTGTGCACCTGCGTTTGGACCATCTTTTTGTAGGCTAACGCAGAACCAAGTATGATAAAAAAAGAGCTTAAAAAAGCAACCTGAATATTTACAAATGCGGTCTTTGAGTATAGATAACTTATTAAAACAAAAAATTCGACAAATAAAAATATTTTAATATTTAGTTGCACCGTAGTCCTCATCATCCTCATCGTCTTCAAGCTGTTTTTTAATAGCATAACGCGGTTCTTGAGCTAAGTCTTGCATCGCTTTATACTGCTTTGAGTATGCCTTGTAGACATTCAAAAACGCAGCAGCAACACCAATAAACACACCTATCCAAAATGTCCATGGAGTAGAGGTTAAACTCTTAAGCAACCAACCAATTCCAACACCCATAAGAACTGCTACAACCATAGATATACCAAGCGAAAGACTATCTGCTGCTTCTATGATTGGTTTAATTCGAGGTGCTTTTTCAGTCGTATCACCCTCTTTGTTTTGATTATCCATTTTTAATCGCTTTGAAAACTCTCTTAGCTGCGTCTATCGTCTCATCTACCATTGCATCTGTAACTGCTGTTGAGATAAAGCCTGTTTCATAAAGTGAACAAGCAAAATAAAAACCTTCGTCTAACATTGCTGAATGAAATTTTGCAAAGAGTTCTGAGTCAGAATTTGCTGCATCTGCAAAGTTTTTTACAGGTTTTTCATTAAAGAAAAAGCCAAACATACTCCCCCTAACATCTGTTTGCATTGATATACCCTGCTCTTTTGCCGCTTCTTGCATTCCATCTACTAGTCTCTGTCCGCGTTCTTGAAGCACAGCAATAACTCTGGCATTTTGCTTGAGTTTACTAAGAGCTGCTAGTCCTGCTGCCATAGCAACTGGATTTCCACTCAGTGTTCCTGCTTGGTAAACTGGCCCCTCAGGAGAGAGCATCGCCATAATCTCACGTCTTGCTCCAAATGCACCTACAGGCATACCACCACCTATAACTTTACCAAGAGTAAGAATATCTGGTTTAACACCTGTGATAGACTCAGCCCCATTTACACTTGCGCGAAAACCACTCATAACTTCATCAAAAATAAGAAGAGTTCTGTTTTCATCGCAGAGTTTTCTAAGAGCATGTAAAAATTCTTTATCAGCTGGAACAAGTCCCATATTTCCAGCAATTGGCTCTATGATAACACAAGCGATATCTTTTGAATCTGCAAAACATTTTTTTACACTCTCAATATTGTTATATTCGGCTAAAAGTGTATGTTTGGTAAAATCTGCTGGAACACCAGGACTTGATGGGTTTCCAAAAGTAGCCGCTCCACTTCCTGCTTCTACCAAAAGAGCATCACTATGTCCATGATAACAGCCTGTAAACTTCACAATATCATCACGACCTGTAAAACCACGAGCGAGACGAATTGCAGACATTACAGCTTCCGTTCCTGAAGATACAAAACGTACTTTATCAATTGAGTCAAAAAATGAAACAACAAGTTTTGCAAGATCAGTTTCAGCCTGTGTTGGTGCTCCAAAACTAAGACCATGTTTTACGGCATTTATAACCGCTGCTTCTATTGATTCATCACGATGACCAAAGATAAGCGGACCCCACGACTGAACATAATCTACATACTTGTTACCATCAACATCTGACAAGTAAGCACCCTCGCCCTCCGTAATGAAAATTGGAGTTCCTCCTACGCTTTTAAATGCTCTAACAGGAGAATTTACTCCCCCAGGAATTAATTCTTGTGCCTCTTGAAATGCTTTTTGGGATGTTTCTCTACTCATTTATAGCGCCTTAGATAATATTTTTTGTCATTATATCTAAGTACTATTAATGTTGATTTGATATAATCTTTAAAAATATAAAATAAACGGAACTTTTTTGAATAGATCTACCTTTGCACTCTTTGTTGCTC
>JGI11705J14877_10002330_pt1 | contig 10289 bp, 6 predicted proteins | sample Etolaghawater15m_FD_14877 | JGI IMG/M metagenome (IMG submission 14877) | reverse complement strand
TGGGGTTTGCCGCCCTGGTCTTGATGAAATCCGGCCAAATGGCGGAAGTTCCCGGCAGTGAAGCCTATGCCGCGCTGGTGGCCAAATATCTGCCCACCGGATTCGGGGTGTTGTTCATCTGGCTGATTTTTGCCGCCACGGTGGGTACGGTTGGCGCGGCGATGGTGGCCATCGGCAACATCGTTGGCAACGATATTTACAAATCATACATCAATCGGCAAGCCACCGATCGGCAGGTCAAACGGGTGGCCCGCGGCGTGGTGGTGGTTTGTTCTATAGCGGTCATGACCGTGTCGCTGACAGAGTGGTCGATTTTGATGGTGCTGTTGTTCATGCCCATGTATTGCGCACCGTTTGTATGGGGGTTCATCCAGTCGCAATACAAAAACTGGATGAGTTCCACCCCCATATTTTTGGGCGGCATCATCGGTTTTGGCGTGGGCGCCTATATGTTTTTAGGGCTGGGCATGTGGGGCTGGGCCATGATCGCCGCATTCGGCGTGGCCGGACTGATCTCCGTGGCCGGCAGTAAATTGTTTCCGGACAATTTTGATTTTGCGGTGCTGAAAACCGCTTCGGCCACTGGATAATTGACTGACATGCAAAGGAGGTGATACGCATGAACGGTGCTGAAGGTTTTTTATGGACGGCGATCATCAGCAGCACGATCGTACTGCTGGGGTATGAAATCTGGAATTTTATCGTGGTGGTCAAGGACTTTGCCAGCATGGCCAAAGCCGCCAGAACGGAGAATGTCCCCTCGTAAACATCGCGGGTTCCCGGTTTCAGCCAGACGCTCACCGGGAACCAGAATTTTCCATTGCCCGCTGCCTGTTTCTATCTTAGATTCCGGTGTCGGGCAATTATGCATAAATGCATCATTTTATGCCGACGGACATGAATGGTAAGGAGGAACGGCATGCATGCTGAGGATTTGAGCAAGTTTTTCGCGCCTGATTCGATCGCTATTATCGGTGCGTCGACCAACATTCAAACGATCAACGGCAAACCGCTGCATTATTTGACCAAACACGGTTATGCGGGAAAAATTTATCCGGTCAATCCCAAATACCGCGAAATTGACGGCCGGCGGTGCTATCCGAGTATTCAGGATATTCCCGATGAGATCGATCTGGCGCTGATTGCCGTCAACTACAAACTGGTTCCGGCGATGCTGAAACAGTGCGTTGCCAAGGGCGCGCGGTTTGCCACCATATTCAGTTCCGGTTTTGCCGAGGCCGGTCAGGCGGGACGCGCCATTCAGCAGCAAATCACCGATATATCCCAGGAGAGCGGGTTGCGCATTTGCGGTCCCAATTGTCAGGGCGCGGTCGATTTGCACCACACCGCCAGCGCCGCTTTTTCAGCTTCCCTGGATCCGGCCCCGTTTCTGGCCGGTCCGGTAGGCTTTGTCACCCAGAGCGGGGCCCTGGGGTTTTCGATTTTCAATCTGGCCCAGGAAAACGGAGTCGGATTTTCATTTGTGGTCAGTACCGGCAATGAAGTCGATCTGGATTGTGTCGACTACATGAATTTCATGATCGCCGACGAGCGCACCAAAATGGTGTTCGCCTACATCGAGGGCTTTCGCCATGGCGCCAAATTCAGGCAACTGGCGGATCGGGCGTTAGCCGCCCAAAAACCGCTGGCCATCCTCAAGGTGGGCCGTTCGGCAGCCGGCAGCAAAGCCGCTTCATCGCATACCGCCGCCCTGACCGGTTCGGATCAGGTCATCGATGCGCTGTTCAAACAAAAGGGCATCATCCGGATAGCGGACATCGAAGAATTTTGCGGCCTGGCCAAACTGATCGACCGCACGCCTGTGATGCCCAACGGCAAGGGTCTGGGTGTGGTCAGTATATCTGGCGGCGGGGGGGTGATTTGTGCTGATGCGGCCGAGGCCTGCGGCCTGGAAATGGTCACCCTGCAGCCGCAGACCACTGCAACCATCGCAGCCAACATTCCGCCGTTCGGCTCGCCTTACAATCCGGTGGATATCACGGCTCAGGCCATCAATACCGCGGACGGCTTCCTGAATGTGATCCAGGCCATGCTGGCCGATCCGGGCGTGGATGCGCTGGTGGTGGTCATCACCATGATCGTGGGCCAACCAGGCTTGCGGATGGCCAACGATCTGGTCGATATCAGCGCGGCAACCGACAAGCCGATCGCCGTGGCCTGGACAGCCGGCGCCAATCTGATGAAAGCGCAATTCCAGGTCTTGCATGATGCCGCCATGCCGCTGTATCAGTCTCCGGTTCGTGCGGTTCAGGACCTGGCCAAACTGATGGCCTATGGCCGGGCATTTCACCGGCGCCAGGCGCAAATGAAATCCGCCGCCGGAAAAGAAAACATCCCGGCAACGGTTCCCGCTGCAGCGACGGCCCTGTTGCAGGATGCGGCGGATAAAACCATGACCGAGCGGCAGTCCAAACTGTTGTTGCAAACATTCGGCATTCCCATCAGCCGAGAGATCCTCGCGGCCACCCTGGCCGATGCGGTGGCCGCCGCTGGGCAGATCGGTTATCCGGTGGCCATGAAAATCGATTCGCCTGACATTCCGCATAAAACCGAAGCCCGGGCAATCCGCTTGAATGTTCAGGATGAGACTGAATTGCGAGACGCTTTCAGCGCCATTTTGGACAACGCCGGGGCGTATGCCCCCAAGGCCCGCATCAACGGCGTCCTGATCCAGGAGATGGTGCCCAGGGGCGTCGAAGTGATCGTCGGCATGCAGCGCGATCCCCAGTTCGGCCCGGTCATCATGTTCGGGCTGGGCGGTATTTTTGTGGAAATCCTCAAAGATGTATCTCTGCGCGTGGCCCCGATCGACCGTCGTGAAGCATTGGCCATGATCACCGACATTCGCGGCTATGGGGTGCTGGCCGGCGCGCGCGGGGGGCGCAAAGCCGATATCGATGCCCTGGCCGACACGCTGGTCAAGGTCGCTGACATGGCCCGGGCCCTGGGTCCGGCATTGCAGGAACTCGATATCAACCCCTTGATCGTTTTGCCGGCCGGACAAGGCGTCAAGGTGGCCGATGCGCTGGCGATTTTGCAACCATCATGACGGCCATATTTTATGCGGTTTCATTTTGGAGCTGGATCTTGCTGGCCGGAGTGGCCGGCGCACAGCCGCTGCTGGTCAACAGCTATTATGGAACCTATGACGCGGCCAGCAAAACGCCGGGGCTGGCCGCCAAGAGCCTGACCGGCCCCAAAACTGAAAACTGGCGTACCTCCGCGCCGGCAAAACGGTATCATATCGGCGTGCTGTTTCCCCATTTGCAGGATCCCTACTGGCGCACGGCCAATTACGGCATCGTGTCCTATGCGCGCAAACTCGGTTTGCAAATCACCTTGTACACCGCCGGCGCCTATATCGATTTCGGCAACCAGCGTGCCCAAATGCTGGGTCTGATCTGTAACCGCCGGGTGGACGGCATTTTGCTGGTGGCCGTTGATTACACCAAGCTGGATCCCTGTGTCGCCAAAGCCGATCGGGCGGGCATCCCGGTGGTCGGTCTGATCAACGATATCCATGCGCCGGCAATCAGGGCCAAATCGGCGGTCAGCTTTTTCGACATGGGGTATCAAGTCGGCCGCTATATTTTGCGGCATGCCCGCGGCGCGGATTGCAAGATTGCGCTTTTTCCAGGGCCTGAAAACACGGGCTGGGCCCCGGATACCGTACCGGGCTTTGCGGCCGCGCTGACCGACGGCAAAGGCGCGCGGCAACAGATCGTTGTGCTCAAACCGCTGTATGGCGATACGCGGCCGGATGTTCAGCGTATGCGGCTGGATATGTTGCAGCGCAAGGAAAACCATCAAGTCGATTACATTGTCGCCAATGCCGTGGCCGCCGTCGAGGCGATCGGCTTTTTGAACAAACACAGGGATATTCAGCCACGGGCCAAAATCGTGTCGACGTACATCACCGATCCGGTGTATGATCAGATCAAAAAGGGGAGCATTTTGGCGGCGCCTTCCGAACAGGCATTGTCGCAATGTCGCATCGGTCTGGATATGATCGTCAACATTTTGAACGGTGATATCGCCGGGCAAGATTTTCCTTTTCGCGCCGCGCCGCTGATTCCCATGATCACCGCCGACAATATCGATCGCCACGATTATGAAGCGCTTTTCGGCCCAAAGGGCTTCGAGCCCGTATATGAGCATTTCGACAACCCAAAGCAGGCCGGCGTGACATGCCCTTGACGGCCGCGCCATTCAAATCGATGCGCAACCATCAGGACCATTCGATTGCGCGCAGGCTGGCCGTCAGCCTGATTATCACGGTCTGTATCGTTTCCGGCGGCGCCATGAGCCTGATCTATTATCAGGAAACCCGGCGCGCACGCCTGGATCTGGAACAGAAAGCCGATGACATCGTGGCCTATCAAATCGATGCCCTGGGAAAACCGCTATGGGATTTGGATCACAATGCCATTCGGATGATCGGTAAATCGATCGCCAGAAATGAAATCGTTGCCGAGCTGATCATTCGCGACTATTTTGGCCGCGAGGCATATATCCACAAAAAAGCGGCCCTGCAGGGTTTGATCAGCCGCTCGGCGCGGGTGCTTTACGATGATGTCGATGTGGGGGGCGTGTTTATCTCCTTATCCACCCATCTTTACCGCCAGGGAAACCGCAATGTATTGTCCTGGTTTGCCCTGATCATTTTGCTGATCCTGATCTCCCTGATTTTCGTCGCCGGATTTTTGGTGCGGACGTTTCTCAACAAGCCCCTGAGCTTGCTCAACGATATTGTCGAGTCGTATGCCTCGGGTGAGTATCACGCCATCGATCCCCATCAGCCATATATCGAATTCAAGCCGTTCACCGATATTTTGCGGCAAATGGGCGATAAGATCGCGCAGCAGCTGACGGAATTGTCGGCCGCTGAAGAGAAATATCGCAGCATTTTCGAAAACGCCATCGAGGGTATGTTCCAGTCCACGCCGGACGGCAAATTTTTGAACGTCAACCCTGCCATGGCCGATATCCTGGGATATGACAGTCCGCAAGCGTTGTTGCAAAACGTGAACGACATCGCCGGTCAATTCTATGTGGAACCCGATGACCGCATCCGCCTGAAACGTATGATGGAGCTTCAGGAGCGCGTGCTTGAGTTCGAATCCCGGTTTTATCGACGGGATGGCCGGATCATCGATGTGTCCATATCCGCCCGCACGGTTCGGGATGCCCATGGCCGGCTGCAACACTATGAAGGGTTTCTGGTCGATGTCACCCGTCGCAAGCGCGCGGCCGAATCACTGCGCCAGGTCAAGGAGCAGCTGGCGTTGCTGCTGGAATCGCTTCCGATCGTCCCGTTTACCTGCCGGGCGGATGGAAATTTCGGCATCACCTATGTCAGCAAAACCATTCAGGAAGTGACCGGTTATCGACCGGAGCAGTTTACCGGCAATTCATCCTTTTGGGCGGATCATGTGCTGGCGAAAGATCGCAACCGGATATTCCGCCGTTTGCCGGATGTGATCCAGGAGGAAAAATGTCGCGCGGAATATCGTTTCCGGGCGGCTGACGGGTCCTATCGCTGGTTTGACGATACCCGTCGCGTGGTCAAAACCGCCGCTGGCGCCGTCAGTTACATTGCCGGCGCCTGGCGCGATATCACCGAAGACAAACGGATTCGCAAAGAGGCTGAATACCGCTTGCAGCAAGTGATTCAGGCCGATAAAATGGCGTCGCTGGGCCAGGTCGTTTCGGGGGTGGCGCACGAAATCAACAATCCCAACAGCTTCATCGCGACCAATGCGCCCCAATTGGCGGAAATCTGGCGTCTGCTGGCGCCGATTCTGGAGCGATATGCCCAAACCCACCCGAACTGGCATCATCGCGGCATACGCATGCTGGAATTGTGCGATGATATGGTTGAGATCATTCAGGCCATCAAGATCGGATCGGATCGGATCAACCGCATCGTTTCCGATTTGAAAGAATTCGTGCGCCAGGATGATCGGCTTTGTCTGACCCCGGTGAATCTCAATCAGGTCGTGGACAAGGCCTACACCATTTTCGGCGCCCAGGTACGCAAATCGATTGCCGGTTTCAAAACCATGCTGGCGCCTGATCTGCCGCTGGTGCAGGGCCATTTTCAGAAGCTCGAACAGATTGTCACCAATCTGGTGGTCAATGCGCTCAGCGCCGTATCCGACAAACATACCGGCAAACTCTCCATTTCGACGCGACATCTGCCGGCGCATGCCGCAGTGGCCCTGGCGGTCGAAGACAACGGCCTGGGAATGACACCGGATATTGTCGACCGCATTTTCGAACCCTTTTTTACGTTGCGGCGCGACAGCGGCGGCACCGGCCTGGGTCTGTCGGTTTCCTATGGTTTGGTCAAAGAGCACAGCGGTATTCTGGGCGTCCTGTCTCGGCCGGGCAAAGGCAGCCGCTTCACGATTTTTTTGCCGGATGATTCGGGCATCGCGCTGCAATTGAAACCGGCCGTTCTGGGCATTGGCGACGATCCCGCGCTGGCGCGATTCTTGACTTCATTTTTTGACGAAGATCAGGACTGGGTTCTGATCGAGGCGCCGGAACAAGCGCTGCCTTATCTGGAACAAAATTTGCTGGTTGACATCATTATCATGCAACTGGATCCATCCGACGGCGCGGGGTGGTCGCGCCTGAGCGCAATCAAGGCGCGTTTTCCATTGATCACCGTCATTTCATATGCCGATGATCCAGCGGGCATCGATTTACCATCTGAGCCGACCGGCATCCCGGACCATCTGCTGATCAAACCGTACGATGCCGCTGAATTGAAACGCATCATCACATCCATCGGGAGGCAAAGGCTATGAAAATACTGATTATCGATGATGAGCCGATTGCCCTGAAATCAATTCGCAGACTGCTGAAACAGCGTGGCTTGCGAGATGTCAAAATTTGCGACAATGGGCCGGAAGCGATCGATTTGATCAAATCGGAGCCGTTCGATGTGGTCGTGCTCGATATTTTGATGCCGGAGGTCGACGGACTGCAGGTGTTGGAAGCGACCAAGCCCTTTCAGCCGAATGTGGAGTTTATCATTCTGTCGGCCGTCGACGATGCCGGCAGCGCCGTCAAGGCGATTCGATTCGGCGCCTTTGACTATCTGGTCAAACCGATCGACAATGACCGGTTGTTGATCACCATCGAACGCGCCTATGAGCGCCGGGGATTGCGCGCCGGGCTGGCCGGCTCCCATCGGCACACGGACCGGGGCGACATTCCCCAGGCGTTTGCCGGGATCATCACCCGTAATCCCAGAATGATCGAACTGTTAGCCTATGCGCAGATCATGGCGCGCGGCAACAACCCGGTTTTGATCACCGGCGCCTCCGGAACCGGCAAGGAATTGATGGCCAAAGGCATTCATGCCGCCAGTCCTGTGGCCGACGGCCCGTTTGTGGCGGTCAATGTGTCCGCCATACCGGAAAACCTGTTCGAGAGTCAGGTTTTCGGTCATATCAAGGGCGCGTTTACCGGCGCGGCCGAGGCCTACCAGGGCCTGTTCGAGCAGGCCGATGGCGGCACGTTGTTTCTGGATGAAATCGGTGAGCTGCCCATGTCCCTGCAAGCCAAACTGCTGCGGGTGATCGAAGAGCAGACCCTGTGCCGCATCGGCTCGACCCAATCCATTCCAGTCAATGTGCGCATCGTTTCAGCCACCAACATAGACATCGACCAGGCCCTGCAGCAGGGAAAATTCAGACTGGATCTGATGTGCCGACTGAAATCGGCGCATATCCACCTGCCGCCCCTGGAGGAGCGCGATGAGGATATTGCCCTGCTGGCCGAACATTTTCGGCAGCGCGCCTGCCGGCGTTATGCCAAATCGATCCAGGGGTTCAGCGCGGCGGCCCTGGAGCTGCTTTTGAATCAAAAATGGTCCGGCAATATCCGATCCCTGGCCCAAAAGGTGGAGCATGCCGTCCTGCTGGTTGACTCAGACTGGATTGAACCGCGTCACCTCGACCGGTTTTCGCCGCCGGCGCCCCTGAGCCGGCGTACCCTGTGCAGTTTGAAGGAAAATCATTATCGCCATGTCGCCTATATCCTGCAGCATACCCGCAACAACAGCGCTGAAGCGGCCCAAATCCTGGGGGTGTCGGTGCGGCAGGTGCAACGGCTGATCGCTCAAATCAGGCAGGATCCCGGTTACCGGTTCCTGCTGAACGATATTTAAATCCATCTAAATTGGCAAAACTCTTGCCATCGGCCAAGAAGGGTTGGCAGGGCATCAGTAAAAACAAAAGAACAAATACGTGTCCTTGTCAAATATTTTTACAGAAATAATTTATGACACTGAAAGATAGCAAAAAGAGTCAGAGTGTGTCTGGATTGTCTGACTAAATCTGACGATCAAAAATGGAAAGGATCAACGGTTTTTGCTACCGCCAAAAATTGGTTGCAAGACATTCTTATCTCAACTTCGATATGCTGGCTGTCATAAATATGATCAGGGCAATTTACACAGTTTTCGTTTTGCATGCCCCTCAATGTTTGCTTTTTATTCTACCCCGGCGCCTGTCAGTTTCCATATAAAATCCGAACCACTCTGACCAGCGTATTCAAAGTCAGCCCAAATATCGATACTCCCTGTTGGATCATTAAATCGCAGAATAGGCATGTGAATGCTCAAATCCGACTTCAGGCTGGGCAGCGACGGGTTCGGTCGTTCGATAAATTGTCCTGGGGCATGGCCATCGTAGCTCCAGGTATCAATCGGCAGACCGAAATTATCGGCCAGGGCGTTTAAACGCTGCCAATATTTTTCACCTTTCACCGGATCTTCAATGATCAGCACAATGCCGGGTTTTCTTGCGGCTGAATAATGCATGGAATAATGCAAACTTTGAGCGACTGACTGGTACCATTTGTCTGCAAAATCAAATTCAATGATGTGGGTGTCGGTCACACAGTCCGCACGGGTGCCGTCATCCAAGGTAATTCCGGTTTCGCCATTGTGTTGGGCGCACCATATGTCTTGATACCAGGCTTCATTGTGGGCGCTGCGGGCTTGACCGGAATCCGGGCCCACCATGAGCGATGATACGTCAACCGCTTCAAATGCCGACCCCGGCACCTGATGCAATTCGCGCAGCGCGTCATTGTTCCATCGCTCATCCGGCGCACCGGATATATACCAGGACGATCCATTATCGGCCAGCATCATGCCGTATTTTTTCAGGCAATTCAGGATGACCTGAATTTCAGGAGAGAACCCGGACACGTCAAAGTCAGCTTTCAACCGAAACCGTTGTCCCATCGGCGGGTACTGAGTGCCGGTAAGACTTGATGCATCGTGCGTTGCAGGCCAGGTGTACGCTTTTTGAGTTTGCGGAGCGGTAAAGCGCAAGGCATGATTGATTTCACCTGCCTGAACCTCATCATATCGCACAAGCCCCGGCAGGACAGGCAGACCGGCTGCATCCGCCGATGTCCAGCCGTCTGGTCTGAGCGCATGTGATTGCAGGTCAAAGATTGCCCCGGAACCGGCTGACCAGCTTCCGTCTTGGTTCGGAAAGGCGTAAAACAGCTCGTAGAGCATGCAATTGTCATAATCGACAACCAGCACATGCCGGTCTCCATCACCGCTGGGGCCGCCCTCGATCAGGGCATTGGGCGGTATCGGGTAGGGGCCGGGATCGCTTTCATCGGCATAATCGAAAGAGACAGCCACGGTGGGCTGGCTTCCGGCAACGGTCACATACGGGATGCCAATCGGCCCACCAGCCCATGTGCCTGATCCAAAGTCTGCATGAACATAGGCCTCTGCGCCAATGGTGTTGACGTAGCTATTTGAATTCGGGTCTGTCGGAAGATTTTCGATTTGCGTGTTCCAGATGCTGTCAGGTGGGAAAACAGCGCACCCCTGGATTGTAGGGGCTGCGCTGGCGTTGGTAAAATTGATATATAACAGAAACAATAGCCCGAGAGCCAGCGTCTGTGAAATGTATTTTTTATTTATCATAATTGATGCCTTTAAATATTATAGTCATCCAACTTAGATCCTTAATTCTGATATTCGTGTTATTTTTGGCAGAAAATGAAAAAACACTCTCATCATTCCGGCGCAGGCCGGCATCCAGCTTCTATCTGAGCGGCAACGTTATCTGGATGCCGGATCAAGCCCGGCATGACGAAGTTAGGTTGAATTTTTATGTGATGTTTGAAACCCTTTTTGGTTCTGGCTTGGCCAGGTTAGGTTTTTCTTGGTAGTATGACTGACAACTGATAACTTAAAGCGAATGGCCCTTTTCATCCCTGCC
>JGI11705J14877_10002327_pt1 | contig 10298 bp, 9 predicted proteins | sample Etolaghawater15m_FD_14877 | JGI IMG/M metagenome (IMG submission 14877) | reverse complement strand
CTGGTGTCGTAGACCGCTGAACCGCCCGCGACCGTGAACGCGCGATCGGTCACCGAGGTTGCCTCCGATGCGGCGTGCATCGCGGCGAGACGCATGCCGACCCGATGATCTACGTCGATTGGCCGGCCAGCGAGTGCCTCGTCCCAAGCCTCGCCAACGCTGGTGTGTAGGTGAGCGCGCGCCGCTCGCCAGGACGCCTCGGCTCGCGCCAACTCGCCCTGTGCGAAACCGCTCTCGGCAAGCGTGCGCGAGGAGAACTGAGGAGTCTTCGCTCCGGCGATCGCGACCAACTCATCGAGGGCGCGGCGCGCCACTCCCAGGCCGACCGCGGCGACGCCGATGGCGAGGAGCGTGAAGTTCGGGAACCGTGCGATCGGGTCCTCCAAGCGGGGCGCCTGACGCCCCGGAGCCACCGTTCGCTCGAGTGGGACCCGGACTTCATCGACGGAGAAGTCNAGCGAACCCGAGCCCCTCATACCCGAGGTGAACCAGGTGTCATGGAACTCGATTTCCGAGGCCGGGAAGATGCAGGTGCGCTGAATCCCGTCGTCGCAGCGAGCTCCGCCTACCACCCAATCGCAGTGCTGGGTGCCGCTCCCCCATTGCCATCGACCTGAGACCACCACGTCGTCACCCTCGACTCGGCCGACTCCATTCGGAGCGAAGACCCCGCCGGTCGCCCGCGCCGATGCGAACACCGACCGGGCGATGTCGGGTTCTAAGAAGACGGCCATCGAGGAGGTCGTGCTTGAGATCATCGAGCACCACCCGGCCGCGCCGTCGGCGTGAGCGACCCGTTCGATCAACTCGATCGTCTCGAGTGGACCGACTCCGGGCCCGCCGAGGTCGACGGGAAGGCACATGCTGAGGAGTCCTGCCGCAGCCAACGCGTCGACAGTCTCCGGCGGGAGGCGGCGGTTGGCCTCGGCACGGTCGGCGCCGTCGCGGGCCACGGNCACAGCGTTCAACACGAGCTCGTCGGAGATGGTGCTCGCCATGTCGAGATCGTAGGACCTGNGGACTCTGCCTGCCGGATCGCCCGTCGCTAGCGTNCNNNCGATGTCCGGATGGAACTTCGCCGACGTCTTCGAGGCGATCGCAACCGCGCTTCCTGCGGCACCTGCCCAACGGCATGGGGACCGCGCCACCACTTGGGCAGAGTTCGATCGGCGCGCCGATGGTCTCGGTCGCGCGCTCCTCGACGCGGGGCTCCGCGAACAGGACAAGGTCGCGCAGTACCTCTACAACGGTTCCGAGTATCTCGAGAGCGTCCTCGGCTCGTTCAAGGCGGGTATGGCGATCGTCAACACGAACTATCGCTACACCGCCGATGAGCTCGTCTACCTCTGGGATAACGCCGATACAGCGGCCGTCATCTTCCACGGAACCTTCACCGACCGTATCGAGGAGGTCCGCTCACGGGTGCCCGGAGTTCGCCTGTGGATCCACGTCGACGACGGCAGCGGCCCCACCCCCGATTGGGCCGTGCCCTACGAGGAGCTGGCGAACTCGAGCGGTGACCGCGCGGTCGGACCTTGGGGTCGCAGCGGCGATCATCTTCTCCTTCTCTACACCGGTGGCACCACCGGCATGCCGAAGGGGGTCATGTGGCGTCAGGCCGACGTGATCGGCGCGCTCGAGGCCAACAATCGTCGCCGACTGCCCGACACGGTCGATGCGGCGGCAGTGATCGACCGACTGCGCGGACCCGGACCGCGGGGCCTACCGGGNGCTCCGTTGATGCACGGGACCGGCTTCTTCAACGCGATGAGCACCCTGCTCGTCGGAGGATCGATCACCACGCTCGTTGGACGGCGGTTCGATCCGGTCGAACTGCTTGACACGATCGACCGTGAGGGAATCAACTCGATCTCGATCGTCGGTGACGCCTTCGCCAAGCCGATTCTCGAAGCCCTCGACACCGAGCCGGAGCGCTGGGACATCTCAAGCCTCCGGGTCATCGTGTCGTCGGGGGTGATGTGGTCGAAGGCCACCAAGGAGGGCCTACTCCGCCATAACCCCCGTCTNATCCTGCTCGACACATTGGGGTCGAGCGAGGCCATTGGCATGGCGACCAACACGACAACATCCGACAGCGCCGGGGAGACCGCCACCTTCACCCTCGGTCCCGGCACTCGGGTCGTCACCGAGGACGGGCGCGACGTGGTCCCCGGTTCGGGAGAGCGTGGTCGTGTCGCCCTGCGTGGCCACATGCCGCTCGGCTACTACAAGGACGAGGAGAAGTCCGCGGCCACCTTCCAGGTCATCGATGGGGAGCGCTATTCGATTCCCGGCGATTGGGCGGAGGTCGATAACGACGGGTCGGTTCGACTCCTCGGACGTGGGAGCCAATGCATCAACACGGGAGGCGAGAAGGTCTACCCCGAGGAGGTCGAGGAGGCCCTAAAAACACACGCCTCGGTGCGCGACGCGGCGGTGGTCGCCCTCCCCGATGAGCGGTTCGGGCAAACCGTGTGCGCCCTGGTGGAGACCGTGGATGGCTCGTCGCCCGACGCGACCCTCCTCATCGATCACGTCAAGTCTCGTCTCGCCGCCTACAAAGCCCCGAGGACCATCCTCGGTGTCGACTCGGTCGGCCGAGCGGTCAATGGCAAGCTCGACTACCGACGTCTCGGCGAACTGGCTCGAGAGCGCACCGGACACGCGAGCGAGTGAGGCGACACCGCTTCTAGGCTCCCGCCGTGACCGAAGGACCAGGTGGGCTCGCGCTCATCGATCGATCCCAACATGAGCTGGTTCTGTTCGACCTCGACGGCGTGATCACCCCGACCGCCGACCTGCATCGCGCGGCTTGGGCTGAGCTCTTCGCCGTCTACGGGTTCACCGATCGCGACTATCTGACCTTNATCGACGGCCGCAGTCGATATGACGGCGTGCGCGCCTTCCTCGTCTCGAGAGAGGTCGACTTGCCAGAGGGCCAACCCGATGACGCTCCCGGCGACGGGACCGTCTGCGCTCTCGGCAACCGGAAGGATGCCGTCTTCCGCGAGCGACTCGATCGCGGTGGCGTGGCCGCATACACCGACGCGGCGAATCTGATCGATCGACTCGACGAGGAAGGGGTGGCAAGCGCCGTGGTGTCCTCATCGCGGAACGCGCGAGCGGTGCTGTCCGCTGCGGGGCTGCTCGAGCGCTTCGAGGTCATCGTCGACGGCGTCGTGATCGAGTCCGAGGGAATCCGCGGAAAACCCGACCCGGAACCGTTCCTGCTCGCCGCTCGTCGCTCCGGGGCTTCACCGGCGCGAACGATCATCATTGAGGACGCCGAGTCTGGTGTGGCCGCCGGTGCCTCTGGAGGATTCGGTCTCGTTATCGGGGTCGATCGGGTGGGAACCCGCGACACGTTGCTCGCTGCCGGAGCCGACGTCGTCGTCGAATCGCTCAACGAGGTCACCGTAAAAGGAGCGACGACGTGACCGGCGCGGTGCGGCGCCCGACCGAGATCGATCGTCATCGGTTCCCGGTCGATGAGTGGAGGCTCACCGAAGTCGAGTACCGAAGCGACGACCTCGGTCACACCGAGACGCTCTTCGTCGCCGCAAACGGCTACCTCGGTCTTCGCGCGAACCCGCCGGAAGGTCGCGACGCCCATTCACACGGGACCTTCGTGAACGGCTTCCACGAGACCTGGCCGATCATGCACGCCGAGTCCGCCCACGCCTTCGCCCGCACCGGCCAGACCATCGTCAATGTTCCGGACGCGAAGCTCATGAAGCTCTACGTCGACGACGAGCCGCTCCGCCTCGGCTCCGCCGACCTCGAGCACTACGAACGATCGGTCGACTTCCGGACCGGCGTCGTCACTCGTGACCTGATTTGGCGCACTCCGGCCGGCAAGAGGGTCCGCGTCACCTCGTCGACCATGGCGAGCATGGTGCATCGCCACCTCGCCGTGCTCAGCCTCGAGGTCTCGATGCTCGATGGCACGGCGCCGATCGTCGTGTCATCTCAACTGCTCAATCGCCAAGATGGCGAGGACGAGTACCACGTCGAATCGGCTGCGCTCGGGGCCGGCACCGATCCGCGGCAGGCCCGTCGGTTCGACCGGCGTGTGCTGCTCAGCCGCGTCCAGCGCCGCCTCGAGGTTCCCGAAGGCGATGGCGTCGTCCTCGGACATCGCTGCGCGGAGAGCGGAATGACCATCGCGAGCGCCTACCGCCATCTCATCGAGTGCGAGGGCGATGATCTCGAGACGAATGTCGAGGTCCGGCCTGACCACGCCAAGACCGTGGTGGCGACCACGCTCGCCCCGGGCGCGAGCGTTCGGGTCACCAAGTTTGTGGCCTATCACACCTCCTCTGGAGTGCCCTGCGAGGAACTGGCTGACCGATGCGCGCGCACGCTCGATCGCGCGGCCTCCACCGGTCGAGAGGCTCTCGAAGCTGAGCAACGCGGCTGGTTCGATGACTTTTGGTCGCGCAGCGATGTGCGTATCGGAGGGGACCCATCTACCCAGCAGGCCGTCCGATGGAATCTGTTCCAATTGGCGCAGGCCAGCGCGGCGACCAATGAAGCCGGCATCGCTGCCAAGGGTGTGTCGGCGGCGGGTTACGAGGGTCACTACTTCTGGGACACCGAGGTGTACGTGGTTCCCTTTCTTGCGTACACCGACCCTGAGGCCGCACGCCGCCTCCTCCGCTTCCGCCACGGCCTGCTCGACGCTGCACGCCGGCGTGCCACCGAGCTGAGCCAACGTGGTGCCCTCTACCCCTGGCGCACGATCAACGGGGAGGAGGGTTCGGCGTATTACGCGGCAGGCACCGCTCAGTACCACATCAACGCCGCGGTGGCCTACGCCCTCGAGCGCTACACCGAGGCGACCGGCGACATCGACTTCCTCCACGAGGAGGGCGCGGAGATCCTCGTGGAGACCGCACGCCTGTGGGAGGACCTTGGGTTCTACGCCCCTGCCGACCGCTCAGGCACGGCTGGCCGGTTCCACATCCACCGCGTCACCGGGCCCGACGAGTACACGACCGTGGTCAACGACAACCTCTACACGAACGTCATGGCGCGTTTCAATCTGCGGTTCGCCGCTCGCGTGGTGCAAGAACTCCGGGATCTCGGAGGGGAGGCGCTCGAGCGCTTGATCCGCGCGACAGCACTCACCGAGGGCGAGGAGGACGCATGGGATCGTGCGGCCGATGAGATGTATCTGCCCTTCGACGAGCAGCTCGGCATTCACCCCCAAGATGAGGCGTTCCTCGACTTGGAGCCCTGGGATTTCGACGGCACCCCGAGCGATCGATATCCCCTACTGCTCCACTTCCACCCGCTGGTGATCTACCGCCATCAGGTGCTGAAGCAGGCCGATGTCGTGCTCGCCATGTTCCTGCGGGGCGAGCATTTCGACCTCGACACCAAGCGACGCAACTTCGACTACTACGACCCGATCACTACTGGCGACTCCTCGCTCTCCGCCTGCGTGCAATCGATCATGGCGGCAACCGTCGGTCACCCCGAGCTCGCTCATCGCTACTTCGCGGAGTCGCTCACCCTCGACCTCGTCGACTCCCACGGCAATAGCGCCGACGGTGTGCACGTGGCCAACGCAGGCGGCGTCTGGGCCGCCGTCGTGAACGGGCTCGCCGGGGTCCGAACCGAGAGCGAACGGGTCCACGTCGATCCGAAGCCTCTGCCGGGCTGGTCCTCGCTCTCGTTCTCTGTTCGACATCGAGGCGCTCGGCTGCAGATCGGGATCACGGCGGAGGCATCAACGGTCGAGCACCTTGAGGGGCCCAAGGTCACCGTGGTACTCGGCGAGACCGAGCACCACCTCGAACCGGGCGGATCGGCACGGGGACCCGGCGCACCTGCTCGCTAACGTCTGGCGCATGACAGCAGAACTCGGATTCGACGGCAAGGTTGCGATCATCTCCGGGGCAGGTGGTGGTCTCGGACGCCAGCACGCCCTGATGCTCGCGTCCAGAGGGGCGTTGGTGGTGGTCAACGACCTCGGTGGTGCCGTCGACGGAACCGGGTCCGATAAGGGCGCCGCCGAACGGGTCGTCGACGAGATCAAGGCTCTCGGCGGTGAGGCGGTCGCCGACACCAACTCAGTCTCCACTCCCGAAGGAGGGGCCGCCATCGTGGCGACCGCCGTCGAAGCCTTCGGCACGGTCGACATCGTCATCAACAATGCCGGCATCCTCCGCGACAAGGCGTTCCACAACATGGATGCCGCCATGTACGACGCCGTTCTCGAGGTACATCTTCGCGGTGCGCTCAATCTCACCCAGCCGGCGTTCAAGATCATGCGCGACAAGGGCTACGGCCGCATCGTGTCCACCTCATCGGGGGCTGGCGTCTTTGGCAACTTCGGTCAGGCCAACTACGGGGCCGCGAAAATGGGTCTCGTCGGCCTCACCCGAGTCCTCGCCGTCGAGGGCGCCCGCAACAACGTGCGAGCGAACGCGATCGCGCCGATCGCCCTCACCCGCATGACCGAGGATCTGCTCGGTGACCTCGGGCAGAAATTGCAACCCGAGTTCGTCGCCCCGCTCGTCACGTACCTGGCGCACGAGTCCTGTGAGGCCTCGGGGCGGCTCTTCTCCGTGGGTGGCGGCCGCGTCGCCGAAGTGTTCATCGGGGAGTGCGATGGCTACACCTCGGCCTCACTCAGCCCTGAGGAGGTGCGCGACAACTGGTCGCAGATCACCGACCGAGAGGGCTACACGGTTCCGGCCCACATGGGTGACGAGACCGCCCTCTTCGTTCGCGCCCTCTCCTGAGTGAACCGTTAGATCCGGATCACGTGAGCATCCAGGCCTTGAGCACGGTCGAGGTGGACGCCTCCGACGGCGTCAAGCTCGCCGTACACGACTTCGGAGGTGACGGCCCTCCGCTCGTCGTGTCCCATGCCACCGGGTTCCATGCGCACTGCTACGTCGACATGATCGGACGTCTCCGAGGGTCGTATCGAGTTCACGGTCTCGACTACCGGGGGCATGGCGGCTCGTCCGAGCCACGGTCAAACCTGACCGACTGGTCGGGTTTCGCTGCTGACCTCCTTCAGGTGTGCCGATCGGTCGGTGCTGGCGAACCGGTCTCGGTGTTCGGCCACTCGATGGGTGCGGCAGCGGCCCTGATGGTCTCCGACCAGGAACCGGGACTCATCTCGTCGGCGGTGCTCTTCGAGCCGATCACACCTCCTCCAGCGCCGGGACTCGACCCCGAGTCGATACCGCTCGTGATCGGCGCGCGACGCCGGCGAGCGACGTTCCCCGATCACCAGACGGCGATCGAGAACTACGGATCTAAGCCTCCGCTCTCGCTGATGACACCATCCACCCTCCAGGCCTATGTCGAGTTCGGCACGCGACCCCACGACGACGGCGTCACCCTCGCCTGCCGGCCGGGTTTTGAGGGCGATGTGTTCGCCAGCGCCCACGGGATCGACGTGTGGAGCCGCCTGCCCGGGATCTCGCTTCGCTGCCTCGTCCTCGCTGGAGCGGACGAGGCGAATCAACCCTCCTCCTTCGCGGGCCCAGTGGCCGATCGCCTGCCGAACGCGACGTTCCGTCGGCTTGCGCACCAGACCCACTTCGGCCCGTTTAGCCACCCCGACGAGATCGCCGATTCGACGACCGAATTTCTTCGGAGCGCAACGTGAGCCACACCCCGCCGACCACGCTCTCCCCATCGCGGATTGAGTCGTTTCTGTCGTGTCCTCTTGCGTTCCGGTTCGCGAGTCTCGACGGCCTCCCCGACCCACCCACCGAGGCGACGACCAAGGGCTCCCTCGTGCACCGCGCGCTCGAGCTCTTCATGGAGGCGCCGCGAGGCGAGCGCACGCCAGGCTTCCTCGACCAGTGCACCGAGGCCGCCATCTCTGAGTACCACGACGGTCCGGAACTCGCTTGGCTCTCCCTTGACGAGACACGACTCGCCGCATTCGATGACGATGCCCGTTCGCTCGCTCGCAACTACTTGACCATGGAGGATCCAGATTCGATCGAGACGGTCGGCCTCGAGTTGCGCCTTGAGGCCGAGGTTGGGCCGGTCACCCTGCGAGGCATCATCGACCGACTCGAGCGCGACGCCGAAGGTCGACTCGTGGTGAGCGATTACAAGACTGGGCGCACTCCCCCTCCCGCGTACCAGAAGAAGTCGATGTCCGGAGTCCACTTCTACGCGCTGCTGTGTCGTGAGCGCCTCGGCGAATCGCCGGGAAGTGTGCGCCTGCTCTTCGTTCGTTCCGGCGAGGTGCTGAGTGCCGAGCCGACCGAGCAGGCCATCTCGTTCCTGACGACGCGTGTGAGTGCCGTGCACAGCGCGATCACGACGGCCTGCGAGCGCGACGACTTCCGACCGAAGAAGAGCGCGCTCTGCCGTTCCTGCGCCTACCAGCGCTGGTGCCCGGAGTTCGGCGGTGATCCTGCTCGCGCCGCGGAGGAGGCACCCGTCGTCTACGCCGGAGTGGCGCCACGATGAGTTCGGAACAGCGCGAGCACGCCGAGCACACAGTTCCTGGCCTCGGTGGCCTCGGACCCCGGGTCGCCCGATTCGACATCGCTGTCGATGAGTGGCTTGAGTCGATCCGCGGTAACCCGACCGTCGATCGGGTGGCCACCACCGCGTCCAAGCTCGGAGACTGGAGCACGATCTGGCACGCGGCCGGGTTGGCGCGCGCCCTCGCTGGCGGTCGTCTCCGTGAGTCGATCGCTCTCGACATCGGACTCGCAGCCGAGAGCCTGATCGTCAATCAGGGCGTGAAGCGACTTTTCCGTCGTGAGCGACCAACCGAGTCCGGCGATGACCGCTACGACGTTCGGCGGCCGAGCACCTCGGCGTTCCCCTCCGGACACGCGAGCGCCGCCGCCTTCGCTGCCGTGACCCTCATCAGATGGTCTCGTGGTCGCACCTCACCGATCTGGTTGACGATGGCCGTGGTGGTCGGCGCCAGTCGCGCCGTCGTGCGTATCCACCACGCGAGCGACGTCGTCGGCGGCGCGTTGACCGGAATCACCCTCGCGAGGGTTCTCGCGCGACCACTCGACCGGCTCGCCGGACGTCGCTGACTTCAGCCGCAGCGTGCTCAGCTGGAGACGAGCACGCTGCGAAGGTCGAGCAGCACATCGGTGACCTCGTTGGAGGACACGAGTTCGCGCTGAAGCATCCGACCGAGCGCCTCGTCGACCATGGCGATCGCGGAGGCGAGCACCGCGTCGACGTCGCGCTCAGGACGATCCTCGAGCGCCACCGCTCCCGTCGTCGAGTTGGTGTTCCCGTCGTCGGTGTGGAGGCTCGGATCCGTCATCGCCCACACCGTATCGGGACGCTGGGTCCTCGGGATGCATCCCCACCTACGATGACGAGATGGATCTCCGAGACCGACATGTCGTAGTGACCGGGGCCGCTGGCGGAATCGGCTCGGCCATCGCGCGGCGACTGCACGAGGCGGGCGCACGGCTCTCGGTGACCGACCTGCGGGGCGCCGACTCCCTCGCCAGCGAGTTACCCGGCGCGTTCTCGGTAGCGGCCGATATCAGTTCGGAGGCGGGGAATATCGATCTCATCACGGCAGCGCGGTCAGCGCACGGTGAGATCGACCTGTTCTTCGCGAACGCTGGAGTGGCGATCGGAACCGACCCGATGGACGCGGAGGGACACCTGGGAAACGGCCTTCGCCATCAATCTCCACGCTCACCGTTGGGCCGCGCGCCAGCTCCTTCCCGCCTGGCTCGAGCGCGGTGAGGGCTACTTCTGCTCGACGGCCTCAGCCGCCGGATTGCTCGCTCAGATCGGGTCGGCGCCGTACTCCGTCACCAAGCACGGCGCCGTCGCGTTCGCCGAGTGGCTCGCCATCACCTATGGCAGTCGCGGACTCCGGGTGTCGTGCCTGTGCCCCCAAGGTGTCAACACCGACATGTTGAACTCCGATGTGGTCGGCGGCGGCGGAGGTGACGTGGTCCGAGCCGTTGGCAACGTGCTCGAGCCCGAGGAGGTGGCCGAGGTGGTGCACGCCGCCATCGTCGACGAGCGCTTTCTCATCCTCCCCCACCCTGAGGTTGGTGATTACCTCCGCCACAAGGGCGACGATCCGGCGCGTTGGATCTCTGGGATGCAGCGGCTGCAGCGCCGCACTCTCGGACTCTGACCGTCGTGGCTGACCGGACCGCCCTCCGCCAGATCGGCCTCGTTCACGGCGAGGAGGTTCGCTTCAAGCCGCATGCGAACCGGCGATGGGTGGTCGGTCGTATCTCTGGGGTTGAGCCTGACGGGAGCATCTGCCTGCACGACCCAGACGGTTCGGCTCGCTCGCTTCGACCCGAAGC
>JGI11705J14877_10002323_pt1 | contig 10312 bp, 10 predicted proteins | sample Etolaghawater15m_FD_14877 | JGI IMG/M metagenome (IMG submission 14877) | reverse complement strand
GACTACTCAACCCAACCCGATCCCGCCGGCTTCCCAATGCCGTGTGTCAGGCGTCCGCGGTACCGCCATCATTTTCCGCCCTCAACCCGCCGTCCGTGCTCAAACCCCAGGCCGAGATCAAGATGTCTGAGCCTTTCTCGCCGTGGACGTTCACGCACGCCACGAGGCGCTTGCCCGCCGCGTGTCTGCGGACCTCACGCACGTTGTTCACCAGCGGATGATCCAGGCCGGGCCACACGATGTCGTCACGTTCGGGGCCGTCGCTCGACGTCCAATAGAGCGAGTTGATGAAAACCTGGTCAACGAGCGACGCGAACCTGTCGAGCGTGTCCAAGTGGTCCGCCCGGCACACCCAGATCGACGACATCCGGTATCTTGGATGGTCCGCGACCTTCTGCTTCAGCGTGGCAAGGGCTTGATCGATCTCCCCGTGCTTGTGCGCCGGACAAATCATGAGCATGCCGTGAGCGTCGCCGTACGCGTCCTGCTCGGGGATGAGGAGGAATGGGGCGGGCGTGTGGCGATTGGTCCGAGCTGCGGGGACGGCGGCGGCAACCAGCAGGGCTGGAACAAGGCAGCGCCCCACCCAGCGCTGGCACCATCCGCTCCCCACAGCCGACGGGCTTCCGTTCTGCTCACCGTCTCTCACTCCTCGTCGCCTTCCGGCAGGACTATCAGGCTTTCGAACGTCCTCAATCGCACGAGTTGCTGCTGAGCTTGCGGGTGTCCGATCTTCGCGAGTCTCTCGATCTCCGCGCGGCAGGCCGTCACCGCATCTCCGCCGTGTATCCGGAGCATGACTTTGGCAACGCGCGCCAGAGACTCCGGCGCCAAATCGTGGAAACGGACGTGGAAGAGCATAGACTGAACACGCGCCCGCCGCCCGATCTTCAGGAGAGCTACGACACACGGGTAGGCTTGGTCTGCCTCGCCTACCACAACTGTCTGGGGGAAGTCCTTGCTATCGCCTCCTTCGTCCTGAAGCTCGATGTTTAGGAGGAGGGGCCTGGTAGCATTTGGATCTCGGAACTCTCCGAGCAGATATGCGGCGGCAACTCTGGTTGCATGTCGCGATGGCGCCGTCGCGGATGTCAGATCGTCCGCAGGATCACGCAACAGAAGGTCTCGGGCAACCGAACATATATCTGAATAGCATTTCAGGATTGTAGCGAGGCCTGCCTCACGTCGGGCCAAGTGCCTGGAACGGAGTTGAAGGAGAGCATACTGAACCGGCAGATACTGAGTAAGAGGGCGGCTCGCACCAGGCAGAGGACGAGCGACCTGCTCCGTAGCGGCTAGGCGCGCGAGGCCGTATCCGCTTGGGGTTTGACCCCAAGTGAGTTCCTGCCAGTCGCTTGGCTCATCGACTCCGTCTTCCCAGGGACGAAGTGGCGGCGGGGCCCACGCTCTGGCGTCGTCCAATGCCTCCAACCCAGCTACCAAGCCAAGCTCGCCTACCAACCGCAGAGCATCTGCCTTACCAGGACCGAGCTCCTCGTCTGCGCCTGCCTGCGTGATTACAGAGAGCAACTCCTGCCACAGCGCCTCTTTGAGCGTTAGTGCCCGCACAACCGCACGACGACGGTCACTGCTGGATGGGGCATCCATGCCCCGCAAGAGGGAATCTCCTCCCCAATAGGACATGCCTGGGGCCACCAACTGGCTGCGCAGGGGTGAGGACAACAGTGCCAGAAGACACAGTAACCAAGGCATGGAAGGGGTCAGTGGCACGTGGCTGGGCTGCATCACTCCTGCCCACTATACTCGGATGGCTCACACTTCGCTGCTGCGCACTCCGCCACGTTCCATTTCGTGCCATCATGGGCGCATTTCCCGGTCATCCCCCAGTAGATTTTGGGGGACACACGCACCCATATCGTTCCCTGCTTGCGTTCCACCCAAGTCAGGTAGTCCTTATCCTTGACACGTCCCGGCCCGTCCGTAAGATCGTCGTCGGTCAGGGTTACGATACGGGGAACGTCGAAGGCGTAAAGGTACGCAGACGCAATCGTGTCAAGCCTCGCCAGGTTATTCGTCGATGCGCGCACGTAGTCCTCAACGAACACATCAGTGTTGCTCAGGTAGGCCTTGATAGACCCGTCCGCGCGTGTTCCGGCGTAGTACCCTCTCTTGTGCTGGACAAATCGCCATTGCCCCGACTGGTCAGCCGGATCCGGGATATGGGCATATATCTCTGCCTTCAAGCCCGTACCCACTGCTCTCGGATGGGGGGCGGCGAAATCAACACTACCGTTGAAGAAATCTCCCTGCGCGTGGTCCGCCGAGTACGTTTTTGGCAGCGTTCCCTTCCACAATCCCATGAGGCTGCGACTGTCGGGCCCAGACGTCCCGTCAGTCGACTCGGATCCGTTTCCAGCCCATCCCACGCGTATGGTCACTGCGGCCATAGTAATGTCCAAGTCGGAGGCGATCACCTTCACTCGGTCAGAGTCACTCATTGCCCCGTCGTTCCACGAGAGATCGATGAAGCCAGAACCGGAAGAGTTGGGCACAACAAAGGAACTACCAACCACTTTCTGCTCAAAATCGTGCCGCTCATCCTCGTCACTCAAATCCCAAGACTGGTTCTCCAGTTCCACTCCGAAGGTATCATCAGAATATAGATCGACAAAGACAGGCACGGTGAGTGTCATTGTCCCGGTCTCGGGTGTCTTTGGCAGGAGGACGGTTAGTTGCTCAATCGCCCCAGTAGCGATCGCGAGGTCGTGGTTTTCCTCGTGGGGAGGGGGCTTAGAGGACCCCCTGTTGTTTGCGAGCCCCAACATCACCAAATCCAGCCTAATTCCAGTGAACTTGGGGATGTACTCGCTCTTCATCCTGCCAAGCCCGTGTGCCCCGCCGACGGCAAAGAACAACAGTGTGACCGATAGTGCGGCCTTTCGTCCACAGGCGAGGGTCCGTACAGAGCATAGGGCTTCATCTCCATCTACTCCTTCTGGTTGCCTATCTTGCTGAGTCTGCGCACGGCGTCTAATCGCATCCTCGCCAGCCGACCACTCCCGGCGGCATCAACGAAGAGCGAGAAGAAATGGAAGGCCAAAGACTGTTCTCCCATTCTGTCCAAACAATGGGCCTTGTAGTAAGTTGTCGCGGAATCGAATTCTCCCATCGGCAGCAAGCTCCGGTCAAGCTCCAGCAGGTCGATAACCTCAACACACTCGCCGTACTCCTTGGCCTGCCACAGGAAGAGCACCACCCGCTGGTACGCCTCTTCGCGTGTGTAGTCTGCAGGCGTGTCCGTACTCCGCGTGCGGCCGCAACGGACAAAGTCCCAGAACAGCCCGTCGCGTTGATTGACAGGAACCGACAGGCCTCCATCAAATGAGAGGCGAAACAGATCGAAGTAGTGCTTGGGGGTCTGTTCGGCGATGCACTCGTAAATCTCGAAGGCCCTCCGAACGTTACCTGAACGCTCGTAGGCAAGTGCGACATGTGAAGCTGCATCTGGATGGCGCATCAGCTCCGTGTTGTGTTCCCGGTCAAGCTCAATGGCGATGGGAAGCAACTCATCGACAGGGCGCGTCTCAGCACCACCACGGATATCCCGCGATAATCGAACGAACCCGTCGGGACTCTTGACCGGTTTTGCGGCCGCCAACGGGCCGCGACCTAGTGCCCCCGATACTCTCGCCAACGCGCGGCGAGTTGCGAGCGGCTCACCGTCACCCCTGATGTCCGCGTTCTGAAGGACCTCAACGAACTCTCTGAGGCAGCACTCTCTGGTGTCTGCTGCCAATCCCACCGTCCACACACGCGTACCAAGGAGTTGGATGGTGGTCCGAACAACGTCGTCCAGCAGGACTTCCGCTGCGGGTCCGGCGGCTGTGCGCACGGATACGAAAGCCATTACATGATGGCGGACGACGCCATCTCTCAGACGATCAAAGGTCTTCGGATCCTGCGTCCGCTTGAACCCATGGAATGCCTGCCAGTAACCGTTCCTTCCGAGAAGGAACTCATAGGCGGCGCGTTCCACGGGATCATTCTGGCCCTCCAGACTACGACGCAAAACAGCAGCCGTTTCTACGAAATCGACTGTTCCGCGCTTCAGCAGCATGGCTTCGACCCGGCCGTAGTTGCGGACGACATCCGCAAGGTATCCGTCCAACGACAGCGCATTGGCATCGATCTCCGCGTCAGTCGCGCGGCGTGCTCCGCGGGATTCTGTTCCGAGCACAAAGAACAAAGCCCCAGAGACAGCAAGCACCAGAGGGCCACGTCTGCGAGGTACTATCGATGCCATGGTTACCGAATCCATCAATGCCCCATCTCACTACTCGCCGTAGACGTTGTCGTCACTCGCACTGAACCCGTAATCAACCACGAGCGCTTCCTGCCAGACCCAGCTCCCGTTGTCTTCGAAGAAGTCGAAGTAATCTGACACAGTGTGCGTCTTGGAATATACGCCGTCAGGGCTCTCGCTCCCGCCCGTGTAAGCGACGAAGTCGTCAATGTCCAGCGCAAACGGAAGCGTGGCGTCACGGCCGTAGTCACCGACCGTGTAGGTCTCGTCGCCAGTAGTGGTGTTCCATTCGTAGCAGTCAAGAGACACAGACGCGGTTTCCCACAGCATGGTGTGTCCCTTGATTGGCGTGCCGTCTTGAGTTCTACAGGTGAAGGTGCAATCATCGCCGATCCCCGGGAGGAAGAAGGGAGGAACAGCAAACTCGTCGCCTTCCTGGTTGTCCCACACGAAATCGATGGTTGCCGAGCGTCCCCCGGCGGAAATGCCACAGGACTTAACGACGTTGCTCGATACCAAGCACACGATGCGTTCTCCTGCGCTGGAGTTCGTGTTGGTGATGGTCAACGTGCCGGTCCCGCTGCCGTCTTGGATGATCGTCGTCCCGGATGTGAGTTTGGCGTTGGTCGTAGTGAGCGGCGCGGCATCGGCACCGCTCAGTGTCACGGGGACGGGGATGGAATACGTTCCCGCCGGAACGGGGGCGATCTTCACCGCTACCTGGGCGCTGTGGATGTCGGATCCATAGCCACCGGCCACGATCTCCGCAGCCGTGTCGAACGGGTCTGAGGTGGCGTCCTTGCGCCGGACCTTGACGTAGTCGATATCCACTACCTGCACCGTCACGGACTGGGTTGTGGCGGCGGTGTCGTCCACTTGGTTCGGTACGTCATCCACCGTGACGGTGATGGTGTAGGTTCCAACAGCACAATCGGCTGTCCACGGAATGGTGACTTTGTTCGGGTCATTCTCGTCCGGGTAGTCAAGGTCGCCTGTCGTGCCGCCCGTGGCAGTGAACGAGAACGTGAGGTCATCGTCCACGACCGCGCACGCGACGGTGTCTTCGTCGCTCGCCTCGCACGTGATGATGGCTGTCTCGCCTTTCACGATGAAGCTGCCGGTGGAACAGGTGAGAGAGTCGATGGAGATGGCGGTGTACGGACCGTCGGCGCGGGCGGATGCTGCGATGAGGAGGGGGATGGCGGCGAGAATCGGGAGAAACTGATGTGTCTGACGGCTGAGTGTGGTCATGTGTATCGTCTCCTTTGACTGCAAGAACAGATCGTGTCGTTTCTTACATAGTGTCAGGGGTGTCTAGTCCGGTTCGGGGAGCGGGACGATGCTGGTTGGTGGGGCGGCTGTCCACAGCCGCCATTCCCTTGCGAGATGTCGGCCGTGGACGTCCGACCCACTCTCTGGCAATCCGAGCGGTCGCGGTTGTTGCGGTCATCGGGCGAAGTCCTTGGGGAGTGACCAGAGGTCGGCGTCGGCGAGGCGCAGGTGGACCATGGCTTGGGCTTTGGTCTCTTTGCTGTCGTGTGTGGCTATAAGGTGTTCCATCGCGGCGACGAGTAGAGAGGCGTCGAGGATGCGGGCGGTGCGAGCCAGGGCGCCGATGGTGCGGCGCGTGCTCTCGGGGTCGGCGGGGATGGCGATGGCGGCGTTGTAGTAGCGCATCGCTGCCAGGAAGCGGCGGTCGGCGTTTGCGTACTTCGCAGCCGCAAGCGCTGCTTCCCGGCGTATCTTCCCATCGTCCTTGCACAGGCCCATGATCGCTTCGCAGTATGTCGATGCCTGCTGCAAATCGAGCGTCTGCCCGGTCCCCGGCACCAGGTTCTCGCCGTGCAGCCGGGCGAGTCGCCAGAGCACGTCGAGACGCTGCTCCGGGGTGGGATTGGCTTCGAGAGCGCGTTCGTACAAACCAATGGCGTCCGCACGGTCGAACGCGCCGCAAGCGCAGTACTTGCAGTCCACGGCACGCGCTTCTCTGATGAGCTCCGATGCCGGATCGGCGCAGAGGGAAGCTGCGGACAAGGCAAGAGCCGCGATGGCCGGAAGCGAGTACCGGAGCTGTCGAGTGGGCGAGTGGAGCGGGGTGCTCTGCATCTACTCCGTCCTCCGCCAGAGCCCGGTCTCCGCGTCAACCGTGATGAGCTCCAGCCTGGTGAGCCGGTTGCGGAATTCGCTCAAGCGCCTGGCAGCACGCGCATCCGGGAATGTCGTGCGAATGAGTTTGAAAGCGCGGTTCGCCTCGTCGTCGTTGCCGTCGGCGAATGCCCGCATTCCGGAGACCAGGTGGATGTCCGCAGCCCACGCGTGCTCAGGAAAGGCGGCGAGGAACTCGCGCGCCGATGCGTCCGCGTTCCCGGTCTCGCCGAGACGTCGGCACGCAAGCCAATGCAGGTACAGAAACTCGGCTTTGCGATCTCCGCAACGTCGGCCGTCAAGACAGTCCCGTGCCAGGTCCCGCGCGCTGGCGACTTGGTCGTCGTCGTAGAGGTGTCGCGCCAAACCCGCGGAGATGGTGGCGCATTCCGGGAGTTGCGGGAATCGCAAGGCAACTGCCCGCAGGTGCTTGATGGCCTTTTCCGCATGCCCCGCATCAGCGAACGCCCTGGCCGTCTTCAGGTGCAGCTTCGCAGCCGTCCCCGAGTCACCCGCCGCTTCCGCGATCTCCGCACCTGCCGTGCTGGTAAGTCGCGCGGCGCCCAACTCGCCGGCCTCCAGGAGTTCATCCGTCGCACCGCACAGGTACGCCACGCGACCGGGCGGCTTTGCCTTCTCCCGTGCAGACGCCAGGCTCCAGGCGGTCAGCGGACGCCCGGCACACAGAGCGAATCGCTCCAGAGCCGGCAAGCCCTTTCCGTCGGTCATCCATGCTGGAAGGGACTTCGTGTTGGCAGCGGACCATTGGCTGTCAGGCATTGCCAGCAGAGGGAGGACGAAACACAGCTCGGCGACGCGGGCCGTTCCTTCACCCAAGATGCCGGCGCGGGCGAGACGTCCCTTCTCGCACACGGTCCGTGTTGCAGCGGCGAACTTGCCGGCGAGCTCCGGAGAGAGCGTCCGGGGCGTGCCGTCCTTCGCGGCGCGATCGAACTCCACTGCATACTCGCGGAACAAAGAAAGCGCATCGACCCGTGTCGTTGCGGACGGTACGCGCACCTTCCCCCGCTTGGGTTGTTGGTCGCTGCCAGGCAGGCCCGGCAGGTCGTCGTCGATGAGATCGAGGACTGCCTGTGTCCCAAGCTTGCGGCATGATTCGAGGCCGGCGAGCAGCTTACCGGCGATCTCGTCCACCAGCTCGACGGAGGGCGCAGCCGGGTCTGCGGTGTCCGCAGGGCCAGCGGATGCCACGGAGACAAACGCACAGCCGGCCATGGCCAGAAGGGCCATCGCTCGGTAGCTTCTTGTGGATGATGGAGTGGCTGTCATGGACGCCTGTGTTGCAATGGTCGCGGCTCCTATTTACATAATGTCGGAGGTGTCTAGTCCTGGCGGACGAGCCGCCGCAATAGCGGCTCGATCTCCTCCGGCGTCGCACGTGTGGCGCATGGCGTCGGCGCCGCGTCGGTCGGCGTCTCCCGGTCGAGGAGCAGCCTGGCGCGTTCTCCCAGTTCCGCGGCGTCCGCTCCGGCTTCAGTGGCCCGTGCGACGACCGCGTCCAATAGGCAACGCGTGAGCGCGGAGGAATCTGCGATCTCCGCAGCGATCCGGGACGCGTTGTCTTCCGTCATTGCGCGCAACAGCAGTTCCAGCTCGACGATCGCTGCCTCGACATCGACCGATTCGGTGAGCGGCTCGTCTCGCGGAATCCGCACGAGCGCTGCCCAGTTTTCCGCGTCTGCCTTGCCCGATGCCTGGTCGTCCCGATCGAGCAGAGGGAACATGCAGCAGGCGATGAGCAATGACACGGCAACCGCGGCGCAGGCCCATGCGATGCGTGCCGCGCGCGGTCGCGCCACGGCCACGGACACAGGCACGGCCGCCAGCCGCTCAACCGCGGCCAGGAGGCGTTCTCGCCGGATTTCCACTGACCCCGGGGGACGCGCGTCCGAGAATGTCTCGACGAGAAAACGGCGAAGCTCTTCGTGCTCCTGTCGGCAGGCGTCACATCGTGTCAGATGTTGTTCGATGCACACGTATTCGCGCGGATAGACGTCCCAATCGATGTACGCCTGGAGCCGTGTCCGTACCCACGTACACGATCCCTCCCGCGCGAGGCGGTCTCTCAGCCAGTTCCAGATGTCACACAAACGGTCAGTCATACCAGTCGCCTGAACAGAGGGACGGACAGTTGTTCTGATATCATAGTGTCGGGAGTGTCTAGTCTGCATCGTTCGTCTCCGACTCATTGCAGGCCGATGCTGGAGTACTGGAATGCTGCTCGCTACTTGCCTCGCCACTCGCTACTCCGAAACAGCACTCCTGCCGTGCCCGCAGTTCGACGGTCGGGGGATCGATGGTTGCCTGGTAAGCCAGCACCTCCACGCCCGCCCGCCTGGCCTCGACCAAAGCCGCGGCGTAGGCCGGATCCACCTCGTGAGCCGGGCGGAATCCCTGACCGTCACTGCGCTGGATGACGAACAGCATGACGGCCCGCTCGCCATCGCGCACCACGTCGGACAGCTCGGCCAAGTGCTTGAGGCCACGTGCAGTGACGGCATCCGGGAAGCAATAGCGCGCGTCTTCCCCGACGAGTGTCACGTTCTTCACTTCGACGAAGCAGCGCTCGTCGTTCGTGCTCAACAGAAGGTCGATCCTGCTGTTCCGCCCGTAAGGTCTCTCGGTCTCGCAGCTCGTGTATCCCGTCAGCTCCGGAATCCAACCGCGCTCGACGGCTTCGCGTGCGAGACCGTTGGCAGAATGAGTGTTCACCCCGATCCAGCACCGACCGTTATGCACGAGTTCCCACGTATACTTCAGCCTCCGGCCGGGGCGGTCGTGAACGGAGAGAAGCACTTCCCATCCCGGATCGGCGCACATCGTCATGCGCCCCGAATTCGGACAGTGGGCCGTCACGGTCTCGCCGGTCTCCAGCGTGACATCCGCGAGGAAACGCTTGTAGCGACGGACGAGCCGTCCTCGTACCAATGGCGAAGGCAGCTTCATCCCCGGTCCTCCAGCACGCTCCGCATGTCCTGGGGAAGCGGCGACGTGAAGACCACCGGACGTCCGGTCCGCGGATGCGAGAATTATAGCTCTGAGGCGTGCAACGCCTGTCGCGACATCCGCAGGCAACGCTGGTCTCCCTCGGTCAGGCCATCCCCGATAAACCGCAGGAACATCGTGTCGTCAACCCCGTAGAGCTTGTCGCCGACCACGGGGAAGCCGAGACTGTAGAGGCCGGCGCGGATCTGGTGGAGTCGACCCGTTTCCGGCTTAGCTTCCACCAGGCTGATGCCCCCGGCTACGGAAAGGCGCCGAAAGGTGGTTGCGACCCACCGCGACTTCGCTCCCTCTGCGTCCGTTGCCAGCACCACACGTTGCTTCTTTCTCACCGGGCTGTCCGTGTCCGGAACGAGTTCGCCCGTGCACTCCGCCGTGTCCGGGAAACTCCGCTCGACGAGGGCCAGGTAGCGCTTGTCCACACGCCTCTGTTCGAACTGCGCCCGGCACGCTCGTGCGGACTCCGCACTGCGGGCCAACAGCACCAATCCCGACGTCTCCCGGTCCAGGCGGTTCACAAACTGGAGTTTCTCGTTCACGAACTCCGCCGCCAGCAACGCCCACAACGTATTCTCGAAATACCGCCCCGCGGGGTGACACGGCAAGTTGCCCGGCTTGTCGACAACGAGAATGTCGGCATCCTCGAACACAATCCGGAACTCCGTGTCCACCGACGGCTCCTGCACATCAGGGATCAGGTACTCGATTGCGTCTCCTTCCGCGAGTCGGTCGTCGGCCCTTCCCGCGCGGCGGTTCACGCACACCCGCCCTTCATCGATGAGCAACTCCCACTCTTCACGCGTGTGATACGTAAAGCGCCGAGCCAACAGATCGAGAAGCTCGTGGCCTGCCTCATCCCGCGATACGTTTGTCCGGGCT
>JGI11705J14877_10002322_pt1 | contig 10312 bp, 4 predicted proteins | sample Etolaghawater15m_FD_14877 | JGI IMG/M metagenome (IMG submission 14877) | reverse complement strand
AGCGATCCACGAGCAGGCGGAGGCGGAATTTCCCGTTTTCGAGCGGCAGCGGCGCGGCGTGCTTGCCGACGATGAGGGTCTGGTCGCCGGTCAGGTACCGGACCTTGAGGCCGCGGACGTCGAAACCGCAGTCGATGGCGTTGCGCGGCGCGACCTCGGTCTCGATGTCGAGGAGCTCGCCTTCGATTTCAAGCCCTTCCTGCGTGTCGCGGTACAGGCTCTCGATCTCACGCACCGGCCACTTGCAGAGCCGGTCGCCGCGCAAGGTCAGTTCGCACGGGAAGGTCATCTGCTGGTTGAAGGGCATGTCCGGGTACTCGCCGCCGCGCATCCAGCCGATGAGGATGCGGCGACCGTCCGCGGCCGGAATGTCGCTGTACGTCTGAGCCGCGTAGAAGTTCGGGCCCCAGTCGCCGACGTGTTTGCCGCCGCCTACGGTGAAGGAAGTGCCGTCAAACCGGCCGACCACGTAGTGACCGTCCGCACCGAACAGCACCCACGCATCGCCCATCGGGAAACAGTCCGGGCACTCATAGAAGCCGCCGATCTTGCTGAGATACGTCCAGCGCTTGAGGTCGGTCGAGGCGAAGAACTGGACCGTGCGGGCGCCGTCGACACCGACGTACAACGCCATGATCCAGCGCTCGGTCGGCGCATGCCAGAAGACCTTCGGGTCACGGTTGCCGGGCGTGATCTCGGGCAGGATCGGGTTGCCGTCGTACTTGGTCCACGTGCGGCCGCGGTCGGTGCTGAAGGCGAGGCACTGGGTGGTGAGCGCCTTGGGCTCGACGCACTCGCCGGCGGCGGTGTAGAGGGCGATGAGGGCCTCCTTGCCGAAGCCGGCGGTGTTGTGCCAGTCGACCACGGCCGAGCCGGAGAACATCGTGCCCATGGCGTCGGGCTCCAGCGCGTTGGGCAATTGCTCCCAATGCACGAGGTCGGGGCTGACCGCGTGGCCCCAGGTCATGTTGCCCCAGTTGGTGCCGAAGGGATTGTGCTGAAAGAACAGGTGATACTCGCCGTCGTAGTACACCAGCCCGTTCGGGTCGTTGAGCCAGCCGGTGTGGGCGGTGAAGTGGAACTGCGGTCGGAGGTCTTCCTGGTACATGCTATGCCGGCTCCCTGTTTGATTGGGTGCTATTTGCCGCGCAGCACGGTTTTACCGTTGCGGGTCATGGCGACGATCGTACGCCCATTCACTTGCTTGTGAAAGGTGAACTCATCGATCTGTTTGCCGATCCTCACCGTCAGTTTTGTGCGGTCGGCGTTCCACTCGGTGACCATGTCCGGCATGCCGGGCTTGTGTGGGTAGATCAGGACTTTGGTGTCGCCGTTGGTGGCGCGGGTCTCGACCACCAAGCGGTTGTTGGTCTGTTCCTTGTCGTACCGGTCGGTGTAGACAAGCGGGTTCCGCCCGGAGGCTTCGGCGGTCGCCGCATCGACGTCCGTGCCTCCGGCCTCGACACAGCGCACCAGGCAGCGGCGGGGGCCGTCCTCGATCAGGGCCAAGTCCAGCATGCCGTCGGCATAGTTTTTCTCAACCTTCAGATCCTCCGCCAACTGCATCTGCCAGGTATAGGTGCGGGCCTGGTCGTCTTTCCTGATATCGTCAACCACCAGGACATAGGGGTATTTGCCGCGAATCAGCCCACCTGTGCGGAAGGCGTGCTGCACGGGGTTGTAGTCGCGCCAATGGCCGTGGCCGCTGCCGTGTTCACGGCCGGGTTTGCCGCCGGTGAACCACTGCGGCAGGAAGCTCCAGGGCTGATTCATCCACGGCAGAGGACTCGGCTTCAGGCGCGATTGGTTCGGCGTCACATCGATGGGTTGGCCAAAGTCGACCTTGTTCACCATTGTGTGGGAATAGGCCCGGGCCGCATCCCCGGCCATAAACGTGGCCTGCGGTCTGTCCACTACCGCGACCGTCCGTCCGGGGGGACATTTGCCGCCGGCAGCTTGCCCTTTACCATCGATCAGGATGACGGAATGCCAGGTGCTGTTGGCCTCGACCGATTTCGGGCGTTCCGACCACTTGCGCCCGAGCCCGACCACGATGAACTCATTCCGCGAGGCATGCGTGTGCCCGCCCGGCACGTTGCGCGGCTCCATGTAGAACATGACCGCGTCTTTGTCCCAGCCGCTGCGCGCGGTCATCACGCCGCGGTAGTCGGAGTAATAGACCAGCGGTTCACCGGTGTCCTTGAGATATTGCATCGTCTTCTCAAATGTGGCATGCCAGTCGTACTGGCCGTTCTCCACACCGATTGGATCATCGGCAACGAACAGCGTTTCATACTGGGGTGGATAGGTGGTGCGAATATTCGGCCAGCCGGCAAAATCGTCCGACTGGATTCGGTCTTTCACGGTGTAGCCGTACATCATGTCGATGACCGGATCGGTCGGATGCGCGTACTTGAAGTACTCGATTCCCGGATTGACCGGGCCGATCTCCGTCTCGTAAATGAACTGGCCACCCCACGGCACCATCATGTGCAGGTTGTACTTGCGGGCAACGTTCTTTGAATAGGTCGTCCCGCACAGCGGCACCCCGCGTTTGGCCAGGTAGGGCAGCCAATAGGGGGCGTAGCCGCTCTTGTTGAATCCCTCGAACGGCGCGCCGAGAGGCCCGCAGGTCACGTACACCCATTTCTTGAGTGCCTCTGCAATGCGCTCATAGGTCAAGCCGTCGTACCCCTCCTCTCCTTCAATGGCGAGCACCATCGGCAACATGTTGGCATGGATGATCAGCCAGTTGGTCGTGTTGCCAGGGAACGCGGGCAGGTGCTGGGTCGGCAGGATCTTCTTGTTGGCCGTAACCATGGCGATGAACTTGCGCACATCGTCCCGGTCGTCTTCCGACATCTGATTGCAGGCGAAGTCGTAGGTCAGCCCGATCGCCTGGCTGTGGATGCGCTGGTAGATGGGCTGCCATTCCGTGCCTTGGGCAAGCTTCTGAATCTCGGGGTCCCCCATGAACCGACGACACAGCGTGGCCAACGCCCGGCCGATGCGGCCCGCACCGTCGGGGTCTTCATCGAGCAGACAGCGGAAGGCTTCGTACGGCATCTGATGGACAAGGTAATGCCGCGGCGGTCCATAGTGGCTTTTCCCCCAGGCTTCCTCCAGTCCTTCAGGCATCTTGCCGGACGCCAGTTCGTCGACCATGCCGCCAAGCCAGGGGCCATGGTACCCGGAACGGCCACCGCCAATGTCAATGCCTCTCTCCAGATACTCGGCCCGGAGATCTGACTTGCGTACCGCGCCATACGGAATCGCTTCCCAATGACTGGGGTCGGCATCGAGCTGCAGACAACGCCCGCGGATGGATTGCATCATCTTCTTGCCAATGACCGTCTGGTTGAGGCGTTCGCGAATCGCCGGCAGATCCTCGGCGTTGAACAGAACGCGCGGATGAACATACGGTTCAGGCGGGCTCTTGAAGCGGCCTGCGGCAAAAGTCGGGTCGAGAGCCGCCATCGCATCCCAGTCCGGCCATTGCTCAAGCGGCGGGAAACAGGTCTTCAGCTCCCGGATCGTGTAGCCGGTCTCGCGCTTCTTTTCGCCCAGCGTCTCACTGGGGCAGTTGGGCACGGGGTCCTTCTCGCCGGGCAGGTCTTTCGGCCTGTTGAGCGCAATCAGGTCGGTGATCTCGGCTTCGTCCAACGTGCGATCGTAGACTCGCAGATGCGCCATCAAGCCTCCCCACTCCCTGGAGCCAAGGGTGATGCTGCCGCGCAGGCCGGGTTCGAGAGAATCAATCGTCTTTTCACCGACACCATGGCCGTTGAACCAGAAACGGGCCGTGGTGCCGTCCCAAGTCAGGACAACATGCGCCCAGCGGTAGGGTTCAAGCGTGCCATGCGGCTTACTGGTACGTGTGTCGTATTGGGTGGAGGAGTACTGTTGGAGGATGAGCCCGTTCCAGCGGAAGTTCATATTCACGATCTGGCGCAAGCCGGGATTGGTGATGTTGAAGAACGGCTGCCAGCTCGCATCGCGCGCCGTGTGCTCCGTCCACAGCCAGCAGGCGAGGGTGACGGCCTGTGTTTTGTTCAGCTCCTGAACGAGCTTCTCCGGAAACACCAGCCTGCCCTTGAAGCGGACGCAAGAGCCAAAACGTCTGTCCGACTGGACCGACACCTCGCCCTCAGGCGCCAGCACATACGTTCCCGACTCATCAGTGAAACCAGCGTCCGCTCTCTCCGCCAGCGGCCAATAGCCCAACGGCTCCGGCGCTGCTGCGGTTGCCAGCCCTGCCAGCATCAGTCCTGTGATTGTCATCAGTGCGTATCGTTTCATCCGTTGCGTCCTCTCCAAAGTACTGATTCTACAGCGCCGGCTTGCCGTTGCGTGTCATGGTGACCTGGCGCTGGCCGGTGGGCAGTTGCTTGAAGGTAAAAACGTCGGTCTGGTCGCCGAGCTTGACGATCAACTCCGTGCGGTCGGCGTTCCAACTGGTCTCGGGCATCGTCGCCCCGGCGGGGTTGTCGTGCCAGGCCTTGCCGAGCTCGACCCGCTCCTCGCGATCCTTGCTGGTGGGCTGCATGGCGGTGCGATAAGGGAAGAGCAGCACCACGAAGTTCCCCTCGACGCCGCAGTAGGGGATGACCAGCCTTCGGCCCATCTGCACGTCGTATTGCCCGCGTGAGCGGTTGCCCTTCGGCCCGTACATGTGATCTTCCATGCGCGCGTCGGTGTGCCAATTGGCCCGTTCGTAGGCCATGGGCTGGGTCTTGGGGAAGTTCTCCCACGGGCCGAGCGTGCGGACCAGCATGCGCGGCGAACCGACCGGCGCGAACGTGATGACCTTTTTCTCGTCCTCGGGCTTCAGGTAGATATCCTGGTGCTTCATGGTGGCGATAGTGATGTCCGGAGCGGTCTGGAGATACCATTCGTAGAGGTGCGGCTGGTCGTCTTTCTTCACATCATCGACGATCAGCACGTAGGGGTTCTCTCCGCGGGCCATGATCGCGGTGCGGAAAACGCCGGCAACCTCGTTGATGCGTTTCTTGTACTGCCAGATGCCGATGAAGCCCATCTCCGGCTGGTCGTGGATCTGCGTGGGCATCCAGTCTTCTTCCTTTGGCCAGCCGAGGTCGTAGGGGTTTTGCTTCTCCAGCATCCAGGGGGCCTGGGGGAGCCCCTTGAGTGCCGACTCAATCCAGTAGTAGTGCCACACCCAGTTGTAGGCGTAGGTCAGGTCCACCGAGATCCGCGCCGCAGCGTCGCTGTCGGCAACGTCAAGAGTTCTAACGGTCGGAGGCTTCATGCCTTCGCCCTTGCCGTCGATATGCACCAGCGAGAAATCCTTGGAGGAGAAGCTGGCGGTCTTGTCGCCGTTACTGTTGAACACCCAGTTGCGGCCGAAGGCGTTGAGGTTGAACGAGCCGGAATCGGCGGCCGCGTGTCCCACGAACATGTTGTCCGGCCGGGCGGAGAAGCGGAACTGCAGGTCGTCTTCCTTCCAGCCGTTGCGGGCGATCATCACCCCGCGGCGCGGATCGTGGATCATGTTCTTCAAGTCCAGATTAGCAGGACTTGAAACGACGTCGTAATCGCCGTCGTAGTCGGTGCCGAATGCGACGGTGTCGAACATGCTCTGCCAGGCCATGTTTTCGTCGTAATCCCGCCCGACGCGACGAGCCCAGAAGGAATTGACCAGTGGGTCGTTGGGGTACATGTACTTGTTGATCACGTGGAACGTCTGATAGCCGCCGAGCTCTCGGCCGCTGAGATTGACCGGCTCCCAGTGAGCCTGCCAGCGGAACATGTTGCGATAGTTGGGGATATTGAAGAGCTTTTCGCCGCGCCGCTGGGCGGCCAGCATCATCGGCGCCCCGCCGCGCAGGGCGTAGTAGATATATCCGTCCTCGTGGTTCACTCCCTTTTTCGAGATGGCCTTGGTGATCCAGTCCCGCAGCAACCTGACCCACATGTCGTAGGTCTTCTTCTGGTAGCCCTCTTCGCCTTCGATGCACAGCGCGATCAGCCCCATCTTCCCGTGCAGCGGGGAGTGGTTGGAGAACTGCTTCAGCTCGCCCCAGCCCAGCCCGTGGGAGATGCGGTCCTTGATCGCTTCGGCGATGGCCTTGCGGACGAGATCCTGCCGGGATTGGCTCATGGCGTTGTAGAGCAGGTCGTACGTGAAGGCCAGGCCTTTGACGTATTGCTCGTCTCCGAGGTGCCAGTCGCGGCCCAACTCGTCCTTCTCACGCCAGAAGCTGTTTTCGGGATCGAGTGCCTGGCTCGCCAAAACGAGTTTGGCGTATTTCTCGGCCCAGTCGACCATCTCGGCCGTCAATTGCGGGTCTTCGTAGAGCCACGCGCTGTAGGCCGCCACGCAGGTGGCCTGGGTGAAGCCTTCACGCCCGGCGAAGTGCCTTTTGCACAGCTCCGCCGTGGGGGTGTTCCCGTCCCATTCCCGCAGGCCGGCGGACTCGTTCAGGAAGTTCTGGGCGAACTTCTTCAGATTCGGCTGGATGACCTTCTTGCCAAAGGCCGTGTTCTGCACCCGCGCTTTCATCGCGGGCTTGTCCGCCTCGGTGAACAGCACGCGCGGATGCTCGCCGACCGGTGGGGGCGGCGGCAGCTTTCGAGCGCCATCACTATCAAGCTCAGCAGCCATGGTTCCGACGCCGATTAAGCAGTTCAGCGACAGCAGGCAGGGCAAGTGTCTCATGTGTTGCTCCTTGGGCTTGGTGTGTTTGAGTATAGTATTGGCCTGTCATGCCGCCGGCAACTATGAGATTCCGCCCAATCGGTATATATTTCGGACAACATCCGGCAGCTGTGCCAGTTAGAGAATGGCGTGCAGAAACTAACTTTGGGACACTGGCCGTGCGCAGGAGCATCTACCAAGACCGCGGGTTCTTTGCGCCGATCGAGTCGCTGATCTTCGACTTCCCGGTTGCGGAAGTGTCGGTCCGTCTTACCTGCGACGTACTCGAATACGCTGTATCCCGTCGACTCGCACCGGAGGAGTGGACGCATCCCAACCCCTCGTTCTCGCGCCTTTTCTGTTTCCAGAGCGGCGGCGCGCGGGTGACCCGCAATGCTCGGGAAACAGAGCTGGTGTCGGGCCCCATCTACCACCTGCCGCCGGGACAGCCCTTCACGATCTCCTACACTCCTTCGGTATTGGCGTACATGCACCTGCACATCAGCGACATCAGCGGCGAATCGGTCTTTGGCGCGGAGGCCGGCATCGCCGCCCTCGACCAGCCCGACCTGGCGGCGCTCATGCCCACTGTCGTCCAAGGCGACCAGCCATTTGTGCGTTTCGCATGCCTCGCCCGGATCATCGGGCACTTGCTGCGGCCTCACCTGAAGGAGATCGTCGCGCGAACGCGTGCGGCCAGCGAGTTCTCGCGGCTGTTCGGATGGCTGAGGGAGCAGCCGCTTGCTGGCGTGTCCGTTGCCGATGCCGCACGCCTCTACGACCTTGGCGATTCGGCCTTCTCCAAGCGGTTCCGGCGGAAGATGGGGGTGTCTTTCAAGGCCTACCTCAATGCCATGCTTGTGCGTCAAGCCCAGCATCAGTTGCACTACACGGATCGGACGGTCGGCGAGATCGCCGAGGACTTGGGCTTTGTCTATCCGCAGTACTTCCACCGTTTCTTCCGCACCCATTGCCACTGCACGCCCACCGAGTTTCGTGAGCTCAAAGCCGGGCATTGACGTCAGCTACGGTCGGTTGCATGTCCTCGGTCTGGCCGTCGATATGCACCAGGCTTGAGTCGGCGACGGACAGGGCGGAAAGGCCCGGAAGTGCCATGATCCTAGATCCGGCAGTTGAGCGCACCGGATCGCTGCAATCTCCCACCACTGTGGCACTTGCGAGAATGCTCGACAGACCCCAGCGCGTATGCCTGCGCTTCTCGCCAAGCATCCCGGCAGCAAGACCTCACGTCGGTCAGGACCTCAAGCGTGGCAAAACGCTCTTCGGTCACGTCCAGTTCTTCCAGCAACTGCGAGGGCTTTGCGGAAAATGCGTGTGTCTCGGGGGCATGTGTGCCTCCGATCTGGTTGTTCCGGTGATCGTCAAAGGCCGAACCGGAAGGTCTTCGCCTCCCCCTGGTCTTCCCGCGACAATACGAAACCCGTGCGGCCATCGTCGCTGTCCTCGAAATGGATTACGTCCTTCTGGTTCCCAATCTCGACCACGAGGTCGCCGTCCTCTGTGAATGCCAGCTTCGGCTGGCTGCTCCTGCCGTGCACGTACGGGAACAGGACCGCCTTGAACTTCGGCTCCTGGCCGATGACGCCCAGGCGCAACACCCGGCCGCCTTCCACCTCGATGCGCGGCTTGGTCGTCTGATCCCGCTTGCCCTCCATCTGCACGAAGATGATCTTGCAGCCGGGCGTGTCACGCGGAATCCTGTAGCCGCCATACTGGTCAAGCTCGGTCAAAGCCCCAGCCCCCATCAGCGTCAGTTCGGTGATTTCCCGGTCGCCGGTTTTGTTCTTGGGCACGGGTGTCCCATCGGTGTTGAGCCAGTAGGAACGGGCCGTCGTCAGAACGAGGTCCGTCGGCACGCGAGCGTTCCAGGTGAAACGGTGTTCTTCACCGTCGCTCGTTGCGATATCGTCGATGACCAGCGCGTAGGGATAGCGCCCGCGGACCAGGCCCGTCGTGCGGAACGCCGTCTTCACCGCGTGCTCGGTCCTTGCCTTGCGCACGCTCGCCTGGATCTTGCCCGGCTTCAGCCAGTCGGGACGCAGGAAGTACTCCATGGTGAAGTGCGGCTGCGGGTCCTGCTCGTAGGCAAAGTCGTTGAAGGTGGCGGTGTTCCGTTCCCAGCCTTCAGGTATCTCGATCTTGCCCGTATTAGCGTCGGCCAGTGTGTACTGTCCCCAACTGCCAGCGCTCTTGTACTCCCATTCGTAGGCGGGCTTGGCATCGCCGCAGCTGAAGGTGGCCAACTCGGCGCGTTTGTAGTCGATCATGCGCCCCGGTGCGTTGTTCTTCTGCTGCCAGTCGTCGATGGTCACCACGTTGTTCTCGTGCGTCTTGTAGCTGTGACTGCCGTTGACGATCCACACACGGCCCTGGCCGGCGAACACAATGTTGTTGCGATCGGCAAACACGTGCCCCCCGCTGGCGCCGCGGCAGTGATGCTGCAGGTATGCGGCCTGCTTGCCCCAATCACTGCGCGTGATCATCAGACCGCGCTGGGCCCCGAAGAAGGACTCCTGCAACCCGAGCTTGGCCGGATCGTCGTTGTCCTTGATGTAGTCGGTCAGGAACAGTGCAATCATCAACGCGTTGTTGCCCCATCCGCCAACCCGGACATTGTCGGCCCAAAACTCGCAGTGCACGTTGCGGTGGGTGAAGGAGTAGTCCTCGTAGACCGTGTTGCGGTAGACCCAGTCGATGCGCCGGTCGTTTGGGAAGAGGCACTTGATGGGCAACATGTCGCTCGGATTGAGTAGCCGGACTCCTCCCAGGCGATCATAGGCGATGTACTGCCCGCCCCACGGCAGGATGGCGTGTGGCATGTACTCGCGCACGTTGGCCAACAGGTGAGGGTGGGCCGCCACGTGGTCACCTCGTCGTGCCATCACGTATGCGACTTCCCCGCCGAGCTGGTTCTTGCCCATGCCTTCCCAGCATGGACCGCGCTTGAACCAACCGTAGGTCAGGAAATTGTGCATGCCGCGCACGTAGCCCCGGTACATCAGGTCGTTGAAGCCCTCGTCACCGTCCAGGGGCAGCCAGGCGAAGATGCGGTAGGAGAAGGTGGTCCAATTACTCGTGGACTGGACCGGTTCCTGGAAGCAACCGTACTGGTTGTTGTCATAGTTGCCGAACAGGAGGATGGAATGGGCCAGTTCGCGCTGCTCCGGAGTCATGTGGTTGTATAGAAAGTCGTAGCAGAATGCCACGTTGAAGTTGGCCTGGGGGCGTTTGCCTTCTTCGGTCTTCGCGATGTTGTCGCGCAGGAACGTCTCGAGCGCCTTCGCTGCCAGTTTCGCCGCCTCGTCGTCCTTCCACACCCAGCAACGATAGGCTTCGACCGCCAACCCGCCGAGGTTCAGTTGGCCTTCCGCCTTGCCCTGACTGTAGTTGCGGTACCCCTCGCCTGATCGGTCGCCGTAGCGGAAGAGCGGCATGAATCCGTGTGATCCCCAGCCACCCTTGAGAATGTCGGGTTTGACGTACTCCGCGTCCCAATCCAGCGTCCCCTTCAGGCACGCCACGTAGCAGTCGATGACCTTCTTCGCGACCTTGCCCGCTTCCGTGTCCTCCAGCCGGTTCCGGTGCTCCTCACGTTCCGCGTCCGTGAAGAACATGCGTGGATGGCGGCTCTCC
>JGI11705J14877_10002319_pt1 | contig 10319 bp, 13 predicted proteins | sample Etolaghawater15m_FD_14877 | JGI IMG/M metagenome (IMG submission 14877) | reverse complement strand
TTATGAATATTACCAGTTTTCTTTTCAATAAATCCCCAAACACTGCTTGGTTGCCCTTCACAATATGTGAAATATTTTTTATTTTTTATCCACACCCTGACAAATTTTGAACTGAAATCATCAGTCCAATATTCATAACCTTCAGGTGCAGAATGTGGAAGATCAATCGTCATTTTCATAACTATAAAGAAGGTCAAGGATTTTTTGACGCCAACCCATCAATTCATTGTAACATTCTTGATTGTGCGCACAACCCCTGAGTTTACTATCAGGTTTATGTACGCTCTCAATCATAAGTCCTAGTGCTGCCTTTTCTTTTTCAGTCATACATCAAATACTTTACACATAGGTGAACCTGGATGATTATCACAGAACTTATCTAACTCCTTGTCCCTATGTCTTTCATGCCAATCAGCAATCTTACCATCATGCTCTGAATCCCACTCATCTTCTGCATGTTCTTCATTAGCATGAAAGTCTACCTTATACTCATTGTACTTGTCATTAGGATCATAAAGTGGATCAGATGGACTTTTTTGTCTAGGTTGAGACATATTTTTATGTTAGAAAGGACGATACTACTCTACTATTTTCGCTTTGGTCTTGAATGGCAAATTTTGATGCTTTTTTGATGTTCTCTCTCAATTTACCATAACAACCTATATTTAGTTCTTCATCTTCACAAACAATAATATCAAAACATTGTTCATCATTGTCAGCAATGACATTCCATAATCCACCATATTCACTTTCTGGAAATGGAACAAAATGATCAATTAGATAAAGGTACTTCATCAGATCCAGTAATTACTCCTTTACTATACTGCTTTTTTAGTTTTCTGACAAGATATTCTGCCCATTCTTCCAACTTTTCAGGATGAATGGATCTTATATCTGCGTCTTCAACTGCTCTCCTCATTGATTCCATTTCCTGAATCTTCAGTTGTTTCTTTGGATCTAGCGACATAGTTTCCAATTGTTTCAGTTTCCACATATTTAACAATATCCTCATATTGAACATCAACACTTCTTGAAGTTTTGTAAGGATTATCTACCTTAGCAACTTCACTAACTGTGTTGTTCCATGCTCTTTTAGATGCTTTATCATACTGTTTAATATAAACAGGAATAAATGCAGTCATAGCAGCAGTAATGTCAACAATAGACTGTTGATCACCATTATTTACTGCATCATTCAAATCTTCAATAAGATTTTCAAAGGTAGCAATGCGATTAAATGATTCTTCTAGATCATTCATCACTTCCCATGTCTTTCTGTAACTTAAGGTCATTTAATCAAACTCCAGTTAGGATCATTTTCTTTGGACATCCAGAAGTGATACCTCCCAGAAATAGAAGCAAGAAACATCTTCTCTTGATCTTCCTTCTCTACTCTACACGAATGTAGTTGATCCATCAAGTTATAAAATCTATTCTTTGCTTTACTACTAATTGGTTGAACTGTAATGATCTTAGTCTTCATAAAGCTCGTAGAACCTCATCTCAAAAGCAACAAAGCAATTATAGACAAAAAAAGACCCCTAGTCAAGGGGTCTTGTGACAGTTCTTAAATTGATTTATCTAATTGGTCCCCATTTATTAACAGGACAGTGATCCATTTTTACTTTACATTTTAATTTCATAAAACTGGAGTTTGTACTTAACTAGGTTGTTCAGGCCAAGTGACGTTCCAAGGAAATCCAGATTGCTGCGGTAAATCACGTAACTCACCGCGATACGTTGCCCATGCAGCTTTATCAGCATCAGAAAGCGGACAGTTGCTAAGTTGAGTCCAATCGCAATCAGCAAGACGCCTGTTGCGATCTGCGCGGACAGACTTAGCCTGCTCTTCATCTTTACGGGCTTTGTATTCAGATTCCTGCTCTGCTGCAGTGTGCAGCACGCCCTCCTCGTCGGTGTAGTCCTCAAAGACTGGGCCAACTATGTACTTAGTGAACCATTGACCATTGACCTCTTCGATGCCAGCACGTTGGCTGTATTCGTAAGGAGGAGTGACGGTGGCTTGTGGACCCTCAAGGATGGGGTCGTAACCGAATCCATCCAAGATGTCTGGCGTCAGCACCTTGGGGAAGCTGGTGTTGGGATGCTCGGAGCGGAATTGGCTGTCGGTGATGACAGCGCCGGTTGTTTGATTGCGGAGTTCCATGGTGATCAGGCGATAGCTAAGAAGATGAAGCTGCCACCACTTGCGTTGATGGCGGCAGGAGCAGTGGAGCTGATTTCAAAACCAGCAGAGTATGGGTCGATGTAATCGGTGTTGGTGACTTCGGCGGCAGTACTATTCAGCAAGAGGTAAGGATCATTGCCACTAACAATGCCGCGAGTAGTGTCCCAGACGTACCAGTCACCCGTAGAGTCGGTACGTTTAATTAGGACGAACCGTGCACCTGCAGTAAAGCCGCAGTCAACTTGCAACGTTGTGCCAGTGCCGGTATAGCTGCCAACTTTAGAGACGCCTGGCAAGGTGGCGAACAGGTAGGCGATGTAGGTAGAACTGCTTGAGTTTACTTCCACACTCGTGCCAATCGAAAATGAAGTTGAGCTTGGCGTGGTGTTGTTCCAGTAAGTTGCAGTAAAACTTTGGTTTGAGCTTTGTAGTTGAATGCCTTTAGTATTGCCAAGCCCAGAAGCGTAAACCGCCCAGTTTTGAACGGCAGAGCGGCATTTGACTATCATGAGTTCAGGCGCCACACCAAGATTGTGACTTACTGTTGTCGCTGAACTTGTCCCCGTATAAGCCACCACGTCGAAGAAGCCGGGGGCGCGACGGAATTTGTAAGCTACATACTTTGTGCCAGATTTATTCATATAATTATTGCCTGATGATCCGCCGTAAAGGCCCCATCCTATATCGTTATTTACATCGAAAGCGTAATAATTACTCCAGTCCCCTACTTCTGCCGAAGTAAACGTTGTAGACAATGTTCTTCCGCGCAGTATTTTGCTTATAAAATAATGAGCATAGGTTGTTCCCCAGCCATTTGATGTGGCGTCTCGATCAGAAAGAACAATATGATCAACGGGAAAACCAGCAGACCCGGCGACTGCAGTATTAGCAGTAGCATTGCCGGTGTATGCAGTTAAATTAAACACCTCCGTCGCATCGGTGGGCGTCTTCATCGGACCACGGCGGATGGCGACGTAGATGTAAGTTTGGCTGCTAGCGTTAAACGACTTGAATCCTGTCTGAGTCAAGGCGAGACCGTTGGTGCTATTAACTTCTGCGGCACTTGTATTTGCAGAAAGAAACTGATCCGAGCTGTCCTGGTCTGCTCTAAATCCCCGCATAGTGTCAGCTACGTACCAGTCGCCAGTCGCGCTTGCCGACTTCATTAGGACGAACTGCGGTTCAAAACCTAAGTCAACATTGTTGCCCAAGGTAGCAGTAAAAGTTCCACACTTAATCACACTTTCCGTGCCATCATCGCCAAACCCGCCAGCGTCGTGCGCGAAGACGTAGGCGACATAAGTCGTTCCATTCCCATTCACATTTGCATTTGAGCTTAATGTGAAACTGGTGGAATTCTCGCTAACAAATATTGTCCTTCCAGAAGGCTGATTAGCAATAGTACTGTTTAATTGCATGTAATTATCAGGAAACGAGCTATGCCATGTCAGCCAACTTCCAGGTGAAGATATAGGCTTAACTATAATAAATGCTGGTGTTGATCCTAGGCCATGGGCTATGGACTGCTGTGAGCCTGTCCCCGTATAAGTCACCACATCAAAGAACTTCTCCGCCTTGCGGAAGGTCCAAGAGGCTACCTCATCTCCAGTGTTGTGCAGATTATTCTCGGCACCAATAGTAAATCCATCTGAATTAAAACTACTTCCAGATGTTCCTACGGCCAAAGCATTGGTGAAGTTGGTATATAGAAAGTTATCAGCACCATTTTCTGTGTCATTCAAAAACCAATAACCAACACTTCTGCGCTTTTGAAGCACCATCCCACCTTCACCTGCCAGATCAATCCCATTCGTGATCGTCTGCGTGGTGCCAGTGCCGGTGTAGAGCCAGGTGGAAAAGACGTCCTCGACGTACACCTTCTCACCACCAGCACCGGCTGTGCCAAGCAAAATTCGTGTGCTTATAGTATCCATTTACTTACCTCCTATCAGTTGACGTAATCAACAAGAGATGCACCACGGAATCGTGTGCCGCCATCATTCGTTTCAAACACGAAAAGGTGTGTCTTTCCAGTAGTTAAAGTCGGCGCAGTATCAGCAGGGAACTTAACAGAAGCAGGCCATGTAACTGTGCCACTTGTATGCGTTAGCTCCAGCACAAATGAAAATGATCTGTTTGATGGTACATTGCTGAAGGTAAATGTGCTATTGCCGTTAATGGTTTTAGTGAAATAATTTCCAGCACTGCAATCAACATCTAATGCAGCCATTGCAACAATATTAGACGTTTGATTTCCATTAACGTCTAGTTTTGCGGTAGGGATACTAGTCCCCACACCTACGTTGCCCGAGCTGTCGATAAACAATCTCCCCGTGCCATTAGTGGCGAGGGCTACTTTGTCTGTCCCTGGTGAATAAAGTCCATTATCTGTAGTACCAACTGAAACGGAAGGTGCTGCTGCTGTACCAGATGTGGCATTTAATGTCCCAATAGTAATATCAGGTGTTCCACTTAATCCAGCAGAAGTTCCTGTAATGTTGACACTTTCAATTGATAAATCAACTGTTTTAGTTCCAGAATTATATACAAAAGTATTTCCAGCACCAATAAAATTGAGTGCTGTAACAATACCTGTAGTTATATTGGTTCCTCCTGATTGGATACCAATATTGAAACCACCTGATGCAGATAAAGAACCATTAATACTTTGATCACCATGACCACTAAGAGTATCAGCAACATTAAATGAATCAAAGGTATGAAATTCAAGAGTATCACCAGCAGCAGCAGGGGAAAGTAACGTTACTGTTGTTCCATCTCTTGCTGTATAGTCTCTAGCATCTACTAACCTAACACCATTTCTGTATACAGACAGTTCATTTATCCTATATCCACCACTAATAGTGAAAACAGTTTGATTAAGTGTTGCTTCAACACTAGTTGTATGAGTTGCAATATTAGTTGATAATGATAAAGGTCTTCCTATTGCCATCTGTTTAGGTTTTTAGTTATTTAGCAGAGGATGATATCTTATAATGGTGATTGTGGAAGTTCAATGTTTTCAAGACCTTCTGTTGCTGCTTTTTGTGGAAGATCTCTAAGTTGTTGTCTGTACAATCTAATAGCCGTTTGATATCCTTCATTATCATGAGGACTATCTGGCAATACTGCCCAATCAGAATTTGACAATGCCTGATTTCTTGCAGTTCTTAATTCATCTATAGTATTAAATGGCATTTTTATACACTCCTAAAGGTTGGGAAATCTGCAACTTTTGTTCGAACATAATAGCTTTCCATTCTTGTATAAAGGATTTTGTCAGGTGATGCATCACTACTACTTGCATATAATGGAAACATTCCACCATAAGAAGATTCCATACCAAGAGACAAGAAATAATCAGGTGTTGTGACGCCTGTTATAGTAAATCCTGTTGTAGCATTTAAAGTTGCTTTTACCAATGGAANTCCAAATGCCAGNGGTGAACTANTANTAAGTGATAAAATAAATTCATTATTTCCAAGACCAAAGTGATTAAATGAATAATACATGTTTCCACCTGGCCATGGTTTAGCAGACGTCATAGAGGTTGAACTATTATATGCAGTGAACTTCAATGGCGTATGTGCATCAGAATAAAGAATAACATCACCATTTGTCATCTGAAATGCAAATGCATTTGAATCCCAAGCAGTTACTGTATGATCAGCAATACTGCCATTTGCAGATAATGCTCTTACTTTATAAACATAACTATTATCTTGAAAATAAATTAAACTGACAACCTGATTTCCTGTTTGATAAACATTAGGTTGTGAAATCATTGATACACCATAAGAAGTTGATGTATTTGAATTAAGAGTGGTCAAACTTCCAACACTGATTGAACTTCCATTCATATAGTGTATTCTGTAATGTGCTGTACTTCCAGAATTCTGGTTATATCCTGCAGATAAAAAACGACCTGTATTTATAGAACTTGGAAGTGAGGAAAATCCTCCATTATATCCATGATCTGCATTAGTATATGAAGCGGAATTATCTGATATTGTTCCATTTGCATTTACAATAAATTTAGCATAACCAAATACATGACTGCTATATCCTGGATATGCATTGTCCGCCAGAAAATACTGCACCAGTTCCATCTGGTCCAGTAAAATACGTTGTGCTTATAGCAGGTCCACTTGTGTTATTAAAAACATTAGATGCAGTACCAAGTGTAATTAAACCAGAGGATCTATCAACGGTAAATGGATAGACTCTTAATCTAGTATCCGATTGACTGCCATTATATTCCATTCTGGCAAAGAAAAATGTATTGCCTTTTTGACCACCTGCTGTTCGCATAGTAGCAGCATAAGTAGTATTTGCAACCCATCCACTGTCATTTTGAATCATTTCATCATCATAAAGTGTTGCAAAAGAAGATGAAGAATCTCCTCCTCCAGCTCCCCCAGAAGAAGTAGCACCAAATCCTTTAAGTGTAGAAAGTTTAGTCATTTATTTTACTATCCATCCTGTTGTAGAGAATCCTGTGTATGTGCAAGTAAATGTAGCATATTGAACATCAGCATCAAGATCACTTGTTGAACCATGAATATATGAGGCAGCACCACTTGCTGATGCATGTGTTTCAACAAAACAAGTGTACAATCCAAAAGAACCTGAATTATCTATAAAAGTAATATAATCCCCAATATTTGGTGTTTGAGGTAAAGTGCACGTAACAATACCAGATGCAGTATTTATATTGTAATAATGATTTGATTCAACTGCTTGTACAGCAGGACCAGTAATGGTGGTATATGTAATACCTACACCCATTGCAACACCATTCTGATCAGTTATTTGTATTTGACCAGCATCAGACTTAATAGTGCTCTGACTTGCACCAGTTCCAACTCTGATTTCTGTAGCAGTGATAGAATTATTAGATGGATCAAGTGTGATGGAAGCAGTACCAATGGTCAGAATACCTGTTACTCTGGCATCACCATTTACAATTAAATCAGTAGTTCCACCACCAATTACAACATTACCAATAGTTGTAACACCTGTTACTCTGGCATCACCATTTACAATTAAATCAGTAGTTCCACCACCAATTACAACATTACCAATAGTTGTAACACCTGTTACTGTGACGTCACCACCATAAAACTCAGTTGCACTAACAACACCAGCAACATTCAATTTTGCTGTTGGATTTGTTGATCCAATGCCAATATTGTTAGACTGAAGAGTTAAGTGTTCAGAAGATATTACTCTTGATAAATCTCTCGCTCTTGACATTTTTACAACATCTTTTTACTTATTTATGATGTCAATAGTCTAAAAATTTTACTATCTTGATCTATCCCATGCACATTGTGCCCTAATGCCATCTTGGAGAACATAATGAAAAAATATTTGATGATAATATACATCTAAATTATTTTTAGAAAATATTCTCTTTCTGGGACATGGTAAAGGTTCACGCCAATGAGGTCTTTCACATCCTTTATAGAGCATACCATCACCAGGTTTTAAGATGAGTGAATGATTCTCACCAGCAACCATAATCTTTGTCTTTCCATTATCAATATAAGTGTCTGGTGTCTTAATCCATATAGGCCAATTAGCATCCTGACCTTCTAAATTAGTGCTGACATGAATAGACACAGAAATTTCACACGCATCACGATCTGCATGTTTTAATAATTCCTGACCAGGATAATAAAATCTATCATAATAATAGGTATTATATAATTTACGACCAATTATTTTTTCTAATTTGAGACGAATATAAGTATGAATTTGCCTATATTGTGGATACCAATATCTGGAGGTTGAACCTTCAACTTGTGCCTCAACAGGTTCATGTGTGAAATGTTCTGGATTTGCATCCCAATAATTATACTGACCTCTCTCATCTGGAGGATCACAATAAAGTTCTTTAGGATCCCAGAAATTCTTTAAAAGAAGGTATCCATTTCTATCAAAAGTATCATTATTTGTCCAAGAGGTTCCTGTATTTAATCTTTCCTGATGAGCAATTTGCTCTTCTGTCATTCCTTTTGTCATTTTCTACCTCACTTCCATCTTTTTCCGACTACCCATCCAACAATACTCTTACGAGTTCCTTTTGTAACTTTTAATACTCTATGTTGAGTGCGAGAATCAAACAAAACAATTGTTCCTCTTTTACGTGGAACAATATAACTCTTACCTGCCTCATCTAGTAGTTGTAAATTACCACCCTCATAATCATCTGAATCAGAAAGTTGTATTGCAAAAGATAGTTTGCGAACCATCTCAATGTTTTCATTCAGAAAGTCTTGACCCAAACCTTCTACACGATTACCAACTGCTACTGGTTTATAATGTGTAGCTAGTCCAGCATCATTATGCCATCCATAAAACATTCCTTCACTATATCTGGTGTATTGCATTGATTCACCATCAATACATTTTATATCATAAAGGAAATTTTCTCTATTAGCACGTTGAACATAGTGCCACAAAAATCCACCAACCCAGTGATAAGTGGGAATCCATGCATTTTGTGAGTTTCTTTTATCTTTGTTGAGTGCATCACCATGTAATTTAGAATCACCCATATTGTGATCAAATTTATCTGCTACATCTCTTTCAATGATTTCAACAACATCTTCAGGGAGATCAGTATAGTACCATATTGATTGATATGCCATTAATTAATTAATTCATTTTAAGTAAATTATATATGAAAAAAAATAGATGTCAATATTATGATCCACTTATTAAATTCCATTCCTGGTTCTCTTCATTCCATTCATAATAATCATTAGAATTTCTTTGTTCTTCAGTTAAATCTGGACATGGTACAGGAGGTTGCCAATGACCAGTTCCATTATCTAAAGACCAAGAAGGATATGGTTGAGGTTCAGTAAATCCATCAATTTGTTCATTATAAATCATTCCCACCCCAGCATAATTTTTTCTGAATGGAGTTCCACCATTTACATGAACTCCACCAAAAGTATTATATGAAGTTCTTTTGCAGGTCTGACCTACAATAGAACCATACTTTTGTTCCCAATCAATACCATCCTCATTTTCATCTTTACCAACAATTACATGAGTAACAACATTGTTCTCATCTAAAAATGCATAGTGTGCCATGTTTTAACTCCAAGAAACGTTTCCAGTGCCAGCACTAATTTGAGTATATTTATCACTACCAGGTGCTGGACCTGTTAAATTGTATCAGGATATCTGACAACACATATACCAGGTGCTCCAGTACCAATATAAGGATATGTAGTTGGTGGTCCTGATGGTGTGGGGGGATAAGATGGGTTATTTGGATATTGTTCACCATATGGTATGAGACCTCCAGCACCACCTCCTCCACCACCATAAGGTTGTCCTGGATTCGCAGCACCATAATCTGACGAATATGGTAAGGATTTTCCAGCACCTCCTTGTCCTGGTGATATATAAGGTCTCCACCAATTACTAGGAGGCATTGGATATCCTCCAGCATTTCCACCTCCGCCTGCATACAAAGGTGCTGTTGGTGGACCTCCAGGAGCGCCACCACCTCCTTGTCCACCTGTGGCCTGATATACTGGACTACCAGTTGGAAAATTATAAGCAGCTCCAGACCATCCACCGTAGCCAGGATCCCATGGTAGTGGACCACCAGCACTTCCACCCCCTGCTACTATATAAGCATTAAAGGGATGAGTTGAAGGAGGTAAACCAAGAGATGATGGGTTGCCAAAAACAGTATCATCTCCAAAAGCAGTAGCATAATGTGGGCTAGTCCCAGTATTCATTTGATTATCACCGCCAGAACCTACCTCAACATTATAGGATGCAGGTGTGAGATTATTACCTAAATTATGTACACGAATTCCACCACCACCACCACCACCAGCGCCACCATTTCCAGGTCCGCCCGATCCAAACCTTCCAGATGCACCACCACCAAGAACCATTACTTCTATATTGCTTCCAGTCCCTCTTGTGATTGTAAAAGTTCCTGGGGTAGTGAATACATGATAAAAATATCCACCAGATGGTCCTGTTTTCGAACCGCCCTCTGCTTTAAAAGGACTTAGTTCTAATGGTGTCCCTTGTTTGATTGATAATCCAGCTCCACCACCTCCAAATCCAAGCATGGATATGATTGGAGCTAATT
>JGI11705J14877_10002315_pt1 | contig 10326 bp, 6 predicted proteins | sample Etolaghawater15m_FD_14877 | JGI IMG/M metagenome (IMG submission 14877) | reverse complement strand
ATTTGGACAGCCAGCCCACGTGACGATCGAGAATGTCGTAGTTCACGATAAAAACATCGCTGAACGCATTGAGCTCGGTGCCGTCCCCGTGAACCACAGTGGGGCGCCGTTGCGGCAACCACTGGTGAACTTCCCTCAGCCAGTTCGTCTTCACCACGTTCGGGACCACCACCAACAGTGGGAAAGCTCCCGCAATTTCGGCGGCAATGAGCGCTTGAGCGGTCTTGCCCAAGCCGGGCTCATCGGCGAGGAGGAAACTCCGGTGACCACCCCGCACTGATTCCACAAACTCAGATTGGTGGACCATGAGGTCCAAGCCACCAGGGGTTGAGAGGTTTGCCGCAGAGGGAAGATCCATGGTGGCAACCCCACCGCCCGAGCCCTGCTCAAAGGACCGGAAGAGAGGCTCCATCAGTTCCCAATTCAACAGACGGCCCTCAACGGAGCCGTGGGGCTTTTGGTAAGCGGCGAAGTCCGGTGCCATGAACGGGTTTGCCAGCTGAGCCTGGCGCACTGACGCGGGAACAACCTGCTTGGCCGTCTCAGGGCTGACTTCCGGGGTCTCATCCACAATGATCAAGTCATCGGGCGCAAGCTCCTGACCCGAGGCGACCAGGTAGTCCCGGCGCAGCTTCTTTGCAGCCTCAGAGATTTTGGCCTCAGGGGCAAGCAACTGAATCAAGCTGGTGTCTTTAGCAGCTGTCTTCGCCATGATGGACGCCAGGCCATCCAGGCGTTTCAATGTTTCTTGGCGTTCAGCAACCGACAGCGCTGCGTTCTCTTTGGCTTTTGCGCGCTCTTCACGAACGAGCAGGGCCGTGACGTGAAACTTGACTCGATTGCCGGCCGTCACTTTCCCGCGGCCCGCGGCCGATTCAACTTCACGAACAGCACGCGCGAGAATCGGGATTATGCCCTCATCATCGATGGGCTTCTTGCGTCCCTTTTTTGCGCCCGAGGGGCGCGACCGGGTTCGTGAGGGGCCTGTCTGGGCCATTCTTCTCCTTGAGACAACCTAGGAATGTGTGGAGCTGGAGAGCCTGTCCCCGTGACCACACCCTGCCTCGCCCGTGATGCGAGACCGACACAAACGATCAGACCTGAACGTGAACCGTCTCAGTGACCGAGGTGCTATTCCAGTGTAACGCCTATTCCGTGGTTGCCAATACCCGGGCAGAAAAATGCTGCTCCGCCGCCTTGCCCATGGACTTAGCCATCCCGGCGAACACGATGCCGTGAAGCGGCGTGACAGCCATCCAATACAGGCGACCACCGAGCCCCTGAGGGAAGAAGATCGCACGCTGGGTCAAGGTGCTCTTCTGGTCGGTAACCGGAGTGACGGTGAATTCCAGCCAGGCCAACCCCGGCACCTTCATTTCCGCTCGGAGGCGCAAAAAGGTCCCACGCTCAATTTTCTCCACTCGCCAGAAGTCGAGAGCATCACCGGTAACGAGCTTGTTCGGATCGCGACGTCCGCGACGAATACCCACTCCCCCGACCATTTTGTCGAGCAGTCCCCGGGCGGCCCAGGCAACGGGTAACGAGTGCCAACCGTTCTCTCCGCCAATACTCTCCACCACTGCCCACAGCTCATCTGAGGGAGCGTCCACCGTGACCTCTCGGGTGTCGGTGTACACCTTGTGACCTGCCCACTCGGGGTCACTGGGCAGAGGGTCTGAGGGCGCCCCAATCACCTCGGTGTTTTGCCACGAGGTTTCCACCTCACCAGAGCGCATCCGGACCAGTGCCAACTCCACAGCTTTGCGGTATCCAATCAATCCTTCAGGAGGAGGCGCAATCACATCGTCGATGTCATGGTTTTTCATCACCGCATCGTGCAGCAGGGACTCAATAATCGGTACGGCAAGGCTCCGCGGTATGGGGGTCACCAGGTTGACCCACTGGGAGGCCAACCAGGGAGACAAAACCGGCAGCGCAACAATGAGCCGTTCTTTCAAGCCCGCCACAACCGCATAACCATTCATCAGCTGCCAGTAACGGAAGACGTCGGGACCCCCGATGTCGAGAGCCCTGTTGAGCGTGGGGGGAAGTTCAGCTGACTTCACCAGATAGTGCAAAACATCGCGGATGGCGATGGGCTGAATGCGATTGCGGACCCACTTGGGGGCGGGCATCGCCGGCAAAATATCGGTCAGGTTGCGAATCATCTCGAAGCTCGCGGACCCTGAGCCAATAATCACCCCCGCCTGCAGAGCAATGGTGGGAACACCCGAAGCGAGGAGAATGTCTCCCACCTCCTTACGGGATCCCAGATGCCTGGACAGCGGACCCTCGGGGTGGAGACCACCCAGGTAGACAATCCTTTTCACTCCTGCAGAAAGAGACTCCTCGGCGACCAGGGTAGCCACTGTCCGTTCGACCTCTTCAAAATCCCCTGCACTCGACATCGAGTGGACGAGGTAATAGACGACATCGATGGAGTGCACTGCACGGGAGACGTCCGCTTGCACCTGCAGGTCACCCTGGATTATCTCCACATCGCCCTGCCAGGGCACACCGTCAAGGCGATGGGGATCTCTCGCAAGAACGCGAACCTGGTATCCCCGCTCCAGGAGCTTTGGCACGAGCCGACCCCCGACATAGCCGGTAGCGCCCGTCACCAAGACCTTCATGGCCTCAGGCTAGAGCTATCGTCTGTGAAAACACCAGTCAAGGGCTATACCGTGGCACCGTGGATATCCCGTCTCTTGCCGCGTGGTTCACCCTCCACCACCGCCCACTGCCGTGGCGGGACGACTCCTGCTCGCCCTGGGGAGTGATGGTCTCCGAGGTGATGCTTCAACAAACGCCCGTGGCGCGCGTTGAGCCCGTCTGGCAGGAATGGATGGCCCGTTGGCCCACACCTCCCGATCTCGCGAGCTCATACCAAGCAGAGGCCGTCAGCGCCTGGGCTCGACTGGGCTACCCCAGAAGGGCCATGCGCTTGCACCAGGCAGCGACGGCCATCAGCCGGGACCATCACGGGCGCGTCCCACAGGACCTCGACGCGCTCCTTGCACTGCCGGGCATCGGTGACTACACAGCCCGAGCCATTCGGACATTCGCTTTTGGTATCCCGGAACCTGTGGTGGATACGAACGTCCGCCGCGTCATCGCGCGGGCCGTTGGTGGCCAGGCTGAAGCGGGGCCACCGCGCACCAGGGCGGATCGCGAGGCATTGTGGGAGGTTCTCTCCCCGCAGAACGCAGACACCCAAGTCTTGGGAGCTAAAGCCCTGATGGAGCTAGGAGCCGTTGTCTGCAGCGCGCGGAAGCCGCACTGTGAACAGTGCCCCGTCCGTGACGCGTGCGCGTGGCGCTCCGCTGGATACCCCGCGTATGAGGGCACAAAAGCTCCCACGCAACCTCGCTTTGAGGGTAGTGACCGCCAAGTCAGAGGAATCATTCTGCGGGAGCTTCGTCACAGTGACACTCCCGTGCCTGAGGGCTTTCTGGTCACACTCTGGCATGACCCAGCCCAGTACGAACGTGCTCTGGAGTCTCTGCTTCAGGACGGATTAGCCGTGCGGGAGGCTGAGGGGATTGCTCTCACTCGCTAAAGGGCAGCCTTATCTCTGCGGATAATCTCCCGCATACCCTCAATGGCAACGGGAAGAAGGTTCTCGACCTTAGACGCGTCCCACTCCTCGGGACTCATCGGGGACTGATCTGGGTGACCCATCACCATCATGATTCCGCTCGCGCGAACGCCCAACACGGAAGCGACGATATAGAGCGGAGCGGCTTCCATCTCGGAACAGATTGCTCCGCCTCCCATCCATGCGCTCCAGCGCTCTGCCAAGCGCCCCGCAACGGGCATTCGCTGAGGGGAGTGCTGACCGTAAAAGGAGTCTTTGGATTGCGAAACTCCCACGTGAACAGTTGCCCCCATGGTGCGGGCTGCCTGGGTGAGTGCCCCCGTGAGGTCTACATCGGCAACGGCCGGGAACTCAATAGGTAGATAGTGGACGCTGGTGCCTTCATCACGGATTGCCGCTGACACAACAGCAATATCGCCGGGCTTGATGTGGTCCTGCATCGACCCGGACGTCCCCACGCGAACAAAGGTGTCCGACCCGATGGCAACTAACTCCTCCATCGCGATGGCTGCCGAGGGGCCACCAATACCGGTCGAGGTCACCGAGACTTTCTCACCCTCGAGGTAACCGGACCAGGTCTCATACTCCCGATGGGACGCGACCTTTACGGGGTCATCAAAATATGACGCGATCAGTTCACATCGGCCGGGATCCCCGGGCAGGAAAACGTAGCGTCCCACATCGTCCTCAGCGAGAGCAATGTGGTACTGACGAGGGTCGTCGCGTTCCATGGACATGTGGTGCTCCTTAGCCTCTTACTACTGCTGGTCCGACTTGGGGACTTTGTAGGGATCCTCATCACCAGCGTATTGCGCAGTGCCCTTCTGGCGCTCCATCTCGGCGTCACGTTCCCGCGCTTCCTGGAGGAGGTTTTCAATGGCCGCGGCATTCTCGGGAATGCCGTCCGGAACAAACTCCAGAGACGGCGTCAGCCTGGCCGTGATGTTTTTTCCCACCTCGGTGCGAAGCATTCCGGTGGCGGCCGACAGTGCGGCGTGCGTGTCAGCACGCTCCTTCTCGTCCCCCAGCACCGTGTAAAAAACACTGGCGTGCTGTAGGTCCCCGGTCACGTGAACATCCGTAATGGTCACATATCCCATTCGAGGATCGCGCAAGCCTTTTTGGAGGCGCTCCGCCAGAATCTGGCGAATCAAGTCGGCCATTTTTCTGGCTCGAGGCGAGTTGTTAGACACGCACCTTCTCTTTCATCTCGATGGTTTCGATCTCGTCACCAATCTGAATGTCCTTGAGCTTGCCCAAACCGATACCGCACTCGAAGTCAGTCTTGACCTCGGTGACATCGTCTTTGAACCGACGCAGTGAATCGATGGTGAGGTTGTCCGCAAGAACAACACCGTCTCGAATAATTCGCGCCTTTGCGTTTCGGGTGATGGTTCCGGACCGCACGATACATCCCGCGATAGTTCCCGCCTTAGAAGACTTGAAGACTTCGCGAACCTCGGCAACACCGGATTGAACCTCTTCAAACTCGGGCTTGAGCATTCCCTTGAGGGAGCCCTCAATCTCTTCGAGAGCGTTGTAAATGACGGAGTAGAACCGAACGTCGACGCCTTCTCGCTGAGCACGCTCGCGCGCCTTCGAGTCGGGCCGGACGTTGAATCCCACGATGATCGCGTTGTCGATGGTGGCCAGGTTGACATCGCTCTCGGTGATCGCACCGACACCTCGGTGGATGATGCGCAACTGGACCGTATCGTCCACCTCGATTTTCAAGAGCGACTCTTCGAGCGCCTCAACAGCACCGGACACGTCACCCTTCAGAATCAGGTTCAGCGACTCAATCTTGCCGTCCTCCAGAGCCTTGGTGAAGTCCTCAAGGCTGATGCGCTTCCGCGCCTTCGCCAGCAGGGCGTTACGCTCCGCGGCTTCGCGCTTTTCCGCAATCTGGCGGGCGGTGCGGTCATCGTCGGTAACGATGAAGCTGTCGCCGGCTCGAGGAACGCTGGAGAGACCCTGAACAGCAACAGGCCTCGAGGGGTATGCCTCGTCCACCGATTCGCCATTCTCGTCGATCATGGCTCGAACACGTCCATACGCGGTTCCGGCCACAATGGCCTCACCCACACGGAGAGTTCCCGACTGGACCAACACGGTCGCCACAGCTCCGCGGCCCTTGTCCAGGCGAGCTTCGATGGCAACACCGCGCACCGTGCGGTGCGGGTTGGCCCGAAGATCAAGCCCGGCATCCGCGGTGAGCAGAACCGCATCCAGAAGCTCCGGGATTCCCTCACCCTTCAGCGCCGAGACCTTCACGGCCTGGGTGTCTCCACCATATTCCTCGGCAACGAGACCAAACTCGGTGAGCTGCTGCAGTACTTTGTCGGCTTTCGCTCCGGGGGCATCCATCTTGTTGATGGCGACCACAATGGGCACACCGGCAGCCTGAGCGTGGTTCAACGCCTCAATGGTCTGAGGCATGATTCCGTCGTCCGCAGCCACCACCAGAATCGCGATATCGGTGACCTGTGCTCCACGAGCTCGCATGGCGGTGAAGGCCTCGTGACCGGGTGTATCGATGAAGGTGATGGCTCGCTCGATACCCTCGTGCTCCGTCCACACCTGGTAGGCACCGATGTGCTGGGTGATTCCACCCGCCTCGCCAGCGACCACGTTGGCACTCCGAATGGCGTCCAGCAGCTTTGTCTTACCGTGATCGACGTGACCCATAACGGTCACCACGGGAGGACGGATGACCAGGTCCTCTTCGTTCTCTTCCTCGTCGAGGTCGATATCGAAGCTCTCGAGGAGCTCTTTATCTTCATCCTCGGGGGAGACAATCTGGACTTTGTAGCCGAGCTCAACGCCCAACACCTCAAATGTTGCAGCGTCGAGGGACTCGGTGGCAGTGGCCATTTCACCCAACTGGAACAGGACGGTCACCAGGTTTCCTGGGGGAACCGGGAAACCCGTCAAGTTTTCAATCTTGTCGGCGAAATCGCTCATCGATGCGCCCTGGCGCAGACGAATAACCGTGGATCCATCCCCACGAGGAATGGTGACACCGCCTAAGCTCGGCGCCTCCCGCATTTCAAACTCTTGACGCTTCGTCCTCTTGGATTTGCGCGATTTACTCTTGCCGCCACCACGACCAAAGGCGCCCGCGGTTCCCCCTCCGGGTCCTCTACCGCGACCTCCGGCTCCCGGACGACCACCACCGGGACGACCACCACCGGGTCCACCCCCTGGTGCACCGCCGGGACCCGCGAAACCGGGACCGCCCGGACGTCCACCGGGTGCGCCCTGACGTGCCTGGAAAGGAGCCCGAGCTCCGCCTTCACGATCAAGGGGCCGTTGGGGCGTTGCGCCCTGACCGGGGCGACCGGGTGTGGGGCGACCCATTCCCTGGGCAGAGGCGAACGGGTTGTTTCCCGGGCGTGGAATGCCGGGGCGAGACATGCCCTGACTCGAGGCGAACGGGTTGTTTCCTGGCCGGGGAATACCGGGCGAACCAGCCTTCGCAGCGGCGGGCCCGTCAGTCGCGGGTTTTTCCACGGGAGGGGCCGAAGGCTCGGGAGCAACCTCAGGGGCGGCGTCGGGAGCAAGTGCCGGCGCTGGCTTCGCGGCCGGCTTGGGTTCAGGCTTTTTCTCGACCTCAACGGGAACAACGCCCTCTTCGGCGAATGCTGCTTTGAGCTTGCGAACCACAGGAGGTTCAATCGTCGACGAAGGTCCCTTGACGAACTCGCCGATTTCTTTCAGCTTCTCCAAGGTGCGTTTTGAGTCGATACCCAATTCCGCGGCTATTTCGTGCACGCGTGCTTTTGCAGCCACAATTCTCCTGTCTGGGCACACCCAGCCAGGGCGCGCCGTTACCTACAAACGAGGCTCATTTCGAGCCACTCATGAGGATTCCATTAGCCATTCAGCCTTGTCTTAGCGAGGTCGGGTGACCTACTCAGGTTATCCAATGCGGAGCAATCTAGCGAAGCCCCGGTTTTCAGAGCTCTGCTCCATGCCCGCCGTTGAAGAGACCGAGAGAGGCATTCCTGGTTGCGGTGCACCCACGCACCACGTCCGGGTTCTCTTTCCTTCTCATCCACGACCACCTGGCCATCTCGTGCCACACACCGCAGAAGATTTTCCGTGCTGTCTGACTCGTGACAACCCAGGCAACGCCTGGAAACTTCCATTGTAGTCCCCTCCATCGCCTCCAGCACGCCCCGGGCGTGCGTGGTGGCTAAGAATCCATGACGGAATCGGGCTGAATGTCAATCTTCGCGCCCGTCAATTTGGCCGCAAGCCTGGCATTTTGGCCTTCTTTGCCGATAGCAAGAGAGAGTTGATAGTCCGGAACTAACGCCCGAACCTGCTTGGCAGCCTCGTCCAACATGAAGGCGCTCGTGACTTTAGCCGGGGAGAGAGCGTTGGACACAAACTGGGCGAGATCCTCCGAGAAATCGACAATGTCGATTTTCTCTTCTCCCAACTCTGCCTGAACCGCACGAACCCGCTGGCCGAGCTCCCCGATGCAGGCACCCTTGGCGTTAATGCCGGGCTCCAGTGCCTTCACCGCGATTTTCGTGCGGTGTCCGGCCTCGCGAGCGATGGAGGCAATATCGACCAACCCTTGGTGTATCTCGGGAACCTCCATGGCGAAAAGCTTGCGGACCAGTCCCGGGTGGGTGCGACTCACGGTGATCGAGGGGCCCTTCGTGCCCTTCTCAACTTTGGTGACATAGACCCGGACCCGTGAGCCGTGCTCGTAGTTTTCCCCCGGCACCTGCTCCTCCGGCGGCAAAATTGCCTCCACCTCACCCAGGTTGATGTGAATCATGCGGGGATTCGGGCCCTGCTGGACGATTCCCGAGACGATATCTCCGTCTTTCCCGCGGTATTCACCGAGGATTCGGTCATCGCCAATGTCGCGCAAGCGCTGGTTGATGACCTGCTTTGCGGCGTGCGCAGCGATCCGCCCAAAATCTTCGGGGCTATCCACTTCCTCGCCCGTTTTCTCGCCCTCCTCGTTGAGGATGGGGATGAAAATGGTGACGTGGCCGTTTTTGCGGTCCAATTCCACGCGGGCGCGAGGAGCATGGGGGTCACTGAGTTGGCCGCGGTGGTCAGCAATCCCCGTGTGCTTCTCATACGCGGTCAAAATGGCTTGCTCGATGATCACGACGAGCTCGTCAAACGGGATTTCACGCTCAGACTCCATGAGCTTGAGCACACTCAGGTCGATATCCATGAGAGGCCCTCCTGTTCGGTTATCTGAGCGAAATGTATCGCATCCGCCCCACCAGAGTACAAGTGGGGCTCTTTTTGGGCTACCCGCCCCTACCGAACGAGTGCGCCCGGCACATCTGCCAGGGGCATCTCGGTGCGCTCACCACTGCGACGATCCCAGTACTCGACCATACCGTCGGCGGCTCCGCGGCCCACGATCACGATGCGCGGTACCCCCAGAATTTCTGCATCAGCAAACTTCACACCGGGTGACAACTTGGGTCGGTCGTCGTACAAGACTTCGTGCCCGGCAGCCTCCAGAGTCGCCGACAGTGTGGCAGCGACGTCGAACACGACCTCGTCTTTGCCCGCCGCCACAATGTGAACGTCAAACGGCGCTACAGCCTCGGGCCAGATCAGTCCCTTGTCGTCGTGGTTAGCCTCGGCAAGAACCGCAACCAGCCGAGTAACCCCAATGCCGTAGGAGCCCATAGTGACCGTCACGAGGGACCCATTCTCATCCAAGACCTGAAGTCCCAAAGCTTCGGCGTATTTGCGACCAAGTTGGAACACGTGCCCGATTTCCATTCCACGGGCAGCTTTCAGCGGACCTGAGCCATCAGGAGCGTCATCACCCTCGCGCACAGAAGCAATATCGGCCACCCCATCGGGAGTGAAGTCTCGACCACACACCAGGTTGAACACGTGCTTCTCGTGCTCGTTGGCTCCGGTTACCCAGGAGGTTCCCTCCACCACTCGAGGGTCGACAAGGAACCTGATGCCACTGGAGGACTTCTCCCCCAGCACCGCTCCTGTGGCTGACCACGGGCCGATGTATCCCTTGACCAGCGCTGTGTACTTACGAAAGTCAGCATCCTCAGCCTGCTCCACGACTGCGGGGCCAAAGAACGCCTCGGCGCGCTTCATGTCAACATCGCGGTCACCGGGAATTCCCACAATCACCAGCTCAGACTCTCCCTCGGGCTGGGTCAGCTTGAGCACCACGTTCTTGAGAGTGTCCTCAGCCTCCCAGACGCCGTCCTCTTTCGGGTGGCGCTCGTTCGCCAAGGCCACAAGAGTGTCAATCGTCGGGGTATCGGGGGAATCAAACACGACGGGGGCTGGAGCCTGGTCGAAGGGAATCGGGGCTGGTGGGGTGACTCGGTAGGCCTCCACGTTCGCTGCGTAGCCACCATCGGTGCGAACGAAGGTGTCCTCCCCCACGTCGGTGGGGTGCAGGAACTCTTCACTGCGAGACCCGCCCATCGCGCCCGCATCGGCTTGGACAATCACATACTCAAGCCCCAGGCGCTGGAAGATTCGCTCATAGGCATCTCGCTGAGCCTGATACGACTTCTCCAAACCCTCATCGGTGTAATCAAAAGAGTAGGCGTCCTTCATCGAGAACTCTCGGCCGCGCAGCAGACCCGCGCGTGGACGGGCTTCATCGCGATATTTATCCTGGATCTGGTAGATCATCAGGGGCAGATCTTTATAACTGGAGAAGAAATCTTTGACCGTCACGGTAAAGACTTCTTCGTGGG
>JGI11705J14877_10002314_pt1 | contig 10326 bp, 11 predicted proteins | sample Etolaghawater15m_FD_14877 | JGI IMG/M metagenome (IMG submission 14877) | reverse complement strand
GGAGCAGCAGCAGTTCCAGCAGCAGCACCAAGCACAGCACCTGCAGCAGCCTCAACCATACTCGGAACAAGCTCCCCAAGAGTTCCTTGCGCCCAATCAACAGCACCACCAATACCCGCTTTACCAGTATACACATCTTTGAAAGAATATTTCTTAGGATTCTCAGATGCTTCTGCAAGATTTCTACGATAGCCTTCCATACCCCAATCTTGAACATTTTGTCCAACATCTTCAGCACCCAATGCTTTAAGACCTTTTCCTGCTAATGCACCCGCACCATAAAACATTGCCTGTGTTTGATCAATCTTACGCTTTACTCCTGGAATAAAATCAGCCCCATCTTTATCAGGTGTTTCGGAAACACTTTCAGAAAACAATTCATCATGCGTGTAACTATTTTTATTTTTAGAAATAGTAGAATTATTATTTTTAATTATTTGATTATTCTGAATATTGTTGTCATTGTTATTGGCATCACTGTTGTTTAAATCAGATGTGCCAAAAAGTTCATCATGAGTATATGTATTCATAAATTAATCCATTTTAAAAGGTTCGTAAATCATATTTCCTTCATCATCTATCCCTTTATACATTACAAAACCTTTTGGTGATTGATAAACGGCACCAACAATTCCTTTACCTTTTACTGGTGGAGGATTAATCTTAATGCTTCGTCCATCAGAATTGAATAACATATTTTGTTGTTGACCTAATTCATCCTTTCCCATATTTTTGATTGTCCAGGCAGAATCTGATTTTGACTTTGCTTGTTCTAGCATTCTCTGACTATCTCTAATATTACTTTCTTCAAGAATTCTATTTCTATCTTGTGCAATTTTATTAGTATTTATATTTTCCAAACCTGATTGTCTATTTCTAGATTCTTGCAACATAAGTTCTCGTTTAGCTCGTGCACTTAGTCCAGCATACGGATCAGTTTTTGGTTGATATCTACCACTTTTTAATCCCTGCTGATAATCCCATTGTGCAAGTGCTTCTTTAGTAGGATTCACAGCAGGTCGTGAATTAAATCTTGCTTCAGCTTGTTGTGCGGCAGTACCGTTAGATAAATTTTGCAATGATCTCTTATGTCCTATAGGAACACCATCAGCACCTACATCATAAGAAATAGTATTTCCTCCAAGAGAAAAAGTATTTCTTTGTCCTCCTCCAGGTAATTTTCTTGCAGATGAAGTCATTTTTCCTAATTCAGCATCTCTTCGTGCATTATAAATTTCGTTAATTTTTGGTGCAGATAATTGCTCCAAAGATTTTCGAGGTAAATTAATAGTATTAGTATCGGATATTGCCGTATTATCAACAGGAGAAATAACAGCATTTTTTGAAGAAATAACAGCATCTTTTGGAGTAATCTCGCCTAATGCAGCTGCACGCGTAAATTCTTTTCCACTTTGATATAATTCTGATAATCCTCGTCGTACTGGCTCAGGAGTAACAACATCTCTTACCGTAGCTGCAATTATTCCAGGAGCTTTTCTTGCAGCAATACCGGCAGCAGACGGAAAGCCACCTTCTTTATATGCAGTTCCTACTTCTTTAGTCGCATCAGTAAATTCACGTCCACCGGGCCCCTGAATGTTTTCAAGAAATCTTTTTTTATCTTCATCTTTTTCATATGGTTTCATAATTATCTCCTACGTCTATAATGTATTGAATAAACAGCAAGTATTGAATCAATAGCAAAAAATGATCCATTAACATTTTCAAATTTAAAATCGGCATAAACCCATTGATAACCAGTACCACGAGATATAGAAAACATTTTACTTTGTTTTTCTTCATCTGCATTATGCGTTATTGTATAAGGGCCATTAATACTGTTATCATTTCCAGTAATTGTAAGTTTTAATTGATCATCAAATATACCATCGACATAAACTCTTCTTAATCTTTTATAATGATCATCATTAAAATCAACGGTATATGGTACAAAGTAAGCATTTATCGGTGTTCCATTATCATCATCTCCACTACAAAGTTTAAATAATCCATCAGGCCCAGCACCAAGTACTGTTCCATTGAATAAGCACATAGAAATAAAATTATAATTTATATATTGTGTTGATGCTGAATTTACTAAATTTGTTCTTACTGTTTGCATAATAGTCCTTTAAAACAAGAAACCCAAATGTTTAAACTCTGCTTCAGTAAATAGACAATTTTGTATTCTTACTGAATCAATAATTTCATCATAAAATACATTATCTTGTATTTGTTTTCCATTAAATTCTATTTGCCATCTAGGTGTATCTGTTGTTGGTGATCCACTCTCATTTAGGATAGGTTCACCAAATGAATCAACTAAATAAGGTGTATAATATGATCCACCAATAGTTATGCCATAAGGAAATTCATCACTTGTATTATTATCCACTAACAAAAATCCATTAATACCTAAAGCATTAGCAATACTTATAGGTAATATAACCATCGGTAACTCAAAGGAATAAACAGGATCGCTTCTTGTGAATGAAATATAAGTATAACTTGTGATGGAACCTGCTGTAGCACTTAATGATGCTCCAGTAATAAGAGGGCCACCATTACTGTACTCTACCGATACTCCTGTCCATGCACCATAAAAAGATTCTATGATCTGTTTTTCATACAATGAACCAGATGGATAATGTATGCCCATAACAACCTGTGATATACTTAAAGAACAATTTCTTTCAATTTCTCCATAGTAGTCTCCATTTGAATGTGTTTCTACAAGAAGATTAGAGATATATTGTTCCTCACAAGGGTATGAATCAACATTATAATAAACAGAATCTTCTGGATCACCAAAATCATAATATATTACGCCACCTAAATATGATTCTTCCAGAGAATTTTTAACTTCCCATGTAATGGGCGCAAGTTCTCCATCTATAATCGTTGTGCCGTTTGTTTTCAGAGAACTTTCAGAATAAACTTCTGTATTTAAATCTAATTCCCAATACGTATATATCGTTACTGTCTGTCGCGTATTAATTAAATAATATGGATTATCTATAGGATTAGCTCCTGTTACTAATGATGGATCATAATCTGGATTATCACCTAATGCACTTGAGTAACCTAAATAAGCAATTCCGTTAGTATCTACATATTTTCCATAATTTGAAATAGTTGCTGGAGGATTGATAGTAAAACTATTTAACAATATATATTCTACAACTCCCCCAGAGATTTGTCTCTCGTAAACCATTCCTAATGTAGCATGGAAAATGTATAATTTACTTTTATCATCGTTGAAGTTTGCCGCCAATTCGGCTATTTCTAAAGTATTACTATATGATAAATAATCAAACACACTGACACTTGCCCCAGAAGGAACAACTATAGTAGTATTTTTACTTGCTCCAGGACTAGGTAATATAATATCTTTCAAAGCGTCAAAATCATCTACACTAGCATTTCCTGTTCCACCTATAGCTGTAGTAACTCTTATTTTAAAAAATCCTGGTATTCCTGAAAAAGAAATCGATGTTATTGTTTTTACTTCTGACAAATCATCTAAAGTAATTATGTCTGATTTGTATTTAAGTTGTATAAATTGTGTTGGTTGCAAATCCATTATAGGAGATACCTCTAAAGGATCACCATAATCTATTAAATTATCTTGCCACTCATTTAATGGATTATCCTTTGGAGGTATTTGTGCAATCTGTATTTTTTGATGATATGCATCAGCAACAGGAGCACCACATGCATATAAGTAAGATAATGGTAAAATCTTTTCCACAAATTGTTTTTGTTCTAATAGTAAATCAACATCTTTTACTTTATCTTCCATATACTTTTTAGGAGTTACATATATTGTAACTTCTTTTCGACCAAAACTTATTACGCAATTTATAATAAGCCAATCAAAAGGACTTATAACTCTGTGACCTTCATTTAAATTTTGAAAAGTCATTTGACGTTCCAAAATAGCTAATTGGTTATGAGCAAATTTAATATATCTTTGACTAGCTATTTTATCTCCAGAAAAAATAGTTTTTATTGGTGCTATAAAAACCATTAAGTTTCCTCATAACTATGTGTTTCAGATAGTGTATTATTTAAGCTTGTGCTAACATTTGCACTAAGAGATTCACTATGAGTAAAACTCTCACTACGTGATTCTGAATGTCCCCATGATTGACTGACATTTTCGCTACCACTATAACTTAATCCTGCGGATGAATTAACAGCTCCATAAGCAGAAGCCATAGCCTGCATTGCTACATTTGCTAATGCTTCAGCAACTTTTTCTCTTAAACTATATTCAGTACCATATCCTTTAATAGATGCTTCAGCAGATGCGATGGCTCCTTTAAGTTCATTGTCCGCATCTTGAATCTTTAATGCATATGCTTGCAAAATATTTTTCTGATTTTCAGCAACAGCACTTGTTTCAGAAGAGTATCCATCAACTTCAGCTTTATAAACATCTGTAATAGCTTTATTTTTATTTGCTTTAGCATTTACAGATATTTCAAAAGCACTAGCCTCAGCAGCATAAACTTCTACGGCACCCCGATTAGATTCAATAACTGCTTTAAGATTTTCAACTTGTAATTGCACATAAGTTTTGTTAGCTTCTAATGTTGCTAAATATCCACGCACATTTTCTGCATATATACTAATAGCATTAGCAGCAACCGCTTTAGCATAATCCAAAGAACGATCATTTTTCTTACTTGCATAATCTCTAAGAACAGCTTCAAGACCTTTAGCGGCCTCTATAATAAATTGACTATTCTTTTGCGCAAGTTCAGCTTGCTCAATTATAATTTGACTATTCAAATCAAGCTCACGCATGGCTCTACCATTAGCGTGTTCTTGTAATCTTGCTACCATAGCTCCTGTAGGCAAATCAAATCCAGTAGAACTAAAATATTCTTCTATTTCTGTTTGTAGCTTATCTTCTTCAATTGCTTGTCTAGCCAACGCACGATCGTAAATCTCCTGCTCAACAGTTCCACCTATTCCAGATGCACCAACTTGAAGATCTGTAATAAGTCTATCATAAAGTGCTGTGTACAAACTATCATCATAAGTTTCTTCAAACCATGTTATTGCAGAAGATATCTCATCTGGCATTGAACCTTCCAAAAGAGCCGATAAATCTACGGAAGGAATTGTCGTTAATACTGGAGCAATTGCATCAAAGGTACCGAAATCAGTCTCTAATCCACCACCAAAAACAGGTGCTGAAGGAACAATAGTAGTTGCATCATCGCCTATCGTCACATTATTATATATAATATCATCAGCAATACCTGTAGCAAAATCAGCTATTATATCTTGAAGATCATTTAAATAACCACTCTCTGTACCACCTCCTATGAGTTTTTCTAGTAATGTTTCAGCAGTTTCCATTGACTGGTTAAAACGATCACTAACTAAACTCCAAGGTGAATCTGGAGAAACACCAAAAGATGGTACAAAATCTCCATCAGTTATGCCTACTGGAGGTGTAGGAACCTGTATAGCCCCTATAACAGTCTTATCTACATAGCTCATAAACTACCTCTAAATTATTTAACGATTTTAATATTTGATTATATCTGAAGATAAGCTAATGGATGTTTGTCCATAGACTTTAGGTAAACGTGGTGTAACATTGCCAATAGCCATAGCATAATTACTAGCAATTCCTTGTAAAAATACTTTTGGTGTTTTTAATGCACCAGTGACATAAACATCTTGAATCACAACACCTGATATTGTAGGTATTTTACAAATCACATTTCCTTTTGCTGTATTCCATGACAAAATATTTCCAGTCATAGATGGTTTTTTTGGAATAACATTTCCAAGACAATTAATAGGCGTTGTAGCTGATGCATTTATATTTGGAAGAAATACATTAATTTTTCCAGTCTCACCTGTATCAGCATTAATTTTTATTTTTGGTGGAAATAATCTTCCTTCACAGATAGCACCTGTAACACTTACTCCATTTATTACAGGCAATCTAGGTACAACATTACCGAAAAGCCAGTTAGCCGTATCTGCAACACCATTTAATTCTACTAATTCTGGTATAAGCTCGCCAGTAACATTATATAATGCAATAACTTCTCCGTCACCGCCTGCAATAGCTCCACCAGTACCAGCATATGTCAATGATACATTTCTAGAAACTATTAATCCTGCACCTCCTCCTAGAGCACCACCAATACTAGCATACACTAAAGAAGAATAATGCGAAGGAGACGTTCCGCCTGCAATAGCTCCACCAGCTCCTACAATAACTGGCATAGGAATAGTTGGAGTAATAATCTGCTCATCTTCCGTATTAGCAGCAACATGCTCATCAAAATCACCAGTAAAAACTACCATTGAATTTGAAATAGCTTCATTATAAACAGTGCTAATAATTGTGTCTGACGATATAGTTATTGTTACATTACGAATACCTGCATCAGTATCACCACCATAATTATGATAATTATTAATACGAATTTCATCAAAAGTCTTTGGGCTATTAAAAACACAAATAATTCGTTGAGAACTTGTTGCTGTCGTTAGCCATCCATCTGCGGAGCTTCCGGTCTTACTTTTAGTTGTGTTAAAAACATCTGCCGCATTATAAGTAAAACTAAGTTCTGATGTATTATACGCGACAAAAGTACCTATAGTTACAGCTATTTTTGATCCACCAAACCAGAGATCAACAGAACGCACACCCAAATAAGAAGCAGATCCCCAATTAGAATGTATATCAAGAATAATAGATTTGGCTGTAAAGCTCATTTATGATGGTGTCCCAGAACTAAGTTGAAATTTAGGTGTCACTTTTATGTTATCTCCACTTGACAAAGGCTCAAATGGAGTAAATGCCTCAGCATAAATTACAGTATCATCGGCATCAGTAATGTAATATCCATAGACAGTACTATTAGTAGTTAATGCTCCAGTGAATGTAAATGTTTGCTCAGCATACACAGCATCACTTGGGTCATTTGCGGAAGTAATTGTCCACGATCCGTTAGTTAGTGTAATAGCAGCATACCCACCACCAGTCGCTTCAACATAAGTTACACCTGATTGCGCAGGAGTAACATCAGTAGCAAATAAACGGAGAGCAAGATTATTACCTCCAGCAGGTCTAGTATTATTAAAATAAGTCTTCAGAATCTCATCTGCGCCTACATCAAGTAAAACAAGTGCCATAATTTACCTCTATTGTTTAGGTGGAGCATATGTGAAAGAAGTTATTGTACTTGGGCCATCTTCAACAATTGTTGTATTTGACATCTGAATCTCATAAGAACTAGACGTACCAATAGCCCCGTCAATTCTAACAGCCGTCGTACTTGCTCCTGTAGTAACTGAATTATCATACCATCGAAAATGACCGACAGCAGTTCCTGTGCCAGCAGCAGCTAATCCAACACCACTCCATACTTCAGTTGTATCTTTTGCAAGAACACCATCAGTTGATACACCCATATTAAGTCCATTTGTACTAACACCAGGAGTAAAAGCGCCAGAATCTTTTGTATAAATAATTAGCAAATCCCCTGATTCAGCAGCATCAGCTGTTGCTGGTTGTGGGCCAGAATAACCATGAATAACACCATTAGCCATAACACTTTTTACACTGCCTACAGCATTCACTGCATCAACAAAACCTGTACTCAATCGCTCAGCCATAATAAAACCTCTTAATAAATTGTATTTATAGCAACATGATCATTTATAATAGTTGCGCCACTTGATCCTTTTGGATATATAAGTTTATTTTCTGTTACATTGATTAGTTGTCCATCTTCTGTTCCTATGCATAAGCCATCATCGCTAGACCATACAGCAGATAGTCCTGGTATCTGCATTTGCGTATTTTTTAAATCAACTAATTTATGATTATCAGACCACTCATGCGCTGGGATACTAGCTTTCCGCTCATATTCTTGTTTATCCCATGTTTCCGATATTGATATAAATCCAGTTGTTTCAGAATCAGAAACCCATACACCATTTTTCACAGGACGAATCATTCTGACAACAGTGCCAAAGGAGAAAAATCTGCCTGCAAGTCTAAATAAACCAGGCTTAAAAGGTTCCGATACAAAAATATCACTATCTACAGCAATCCACATACGACCTAAATGATATGCTATATGTGATCCTACAGGAGCTTGTGAATATTCTTTCAAAGTATCAGGGCCTTTGTATACGCCTAAGGGCCATGATGTAGATATACCTTCAATAATTACGCCATTCTGAACTCCATTAGAATAATAAGTCTTTTGTCCCACTTGACAGTAAGAAATTTTATTACTCTTAGTAAGTCCTGACCTAACGCCGACTAAAGAAAAATCAGTACCTATTTTGTATATAGCTGTATCAGAAACTCTATCTTGTGCCACAAAACAATCGCCGCGATCACAGAAAACAGAATGTGAATAATTAGCAGAAACTTCTGCAAAACCATTTCTGCGACTAATCATTCCACTATCATCAATATCACAATCAATAGCTTCTGCTAAAAAACCAATTCCAGTCTCTGGATTATATTGGTGACGCATAGGATCTATTTTATTATTAATACCGAAAGCACCTTTAATTATAATTGATTCAGCCATAATAATTAGTTACCTTAATTGTAATCCTCGAGTGTATGATGGAAGTGTCAACTCAAGTGTCCTTATAGATTCTAGAAAAGAATTTTTAAATTTTAACGTATTTGGTATTTCACCTTCCATACCATCTTCTATATATTCAAAGGCTTTCCAACAAGCAAAATTAACTAGTAATGATATTTGTAAATGTTCAGGAATTCCATCAGGAGTATCATCATCATCAACCATTTCTACTGGTTTTCTATAATAATATAATGTTAATGTTTCACTACTTGTGGGAATTCCTTGATAATATAATTGATTTCCATGCTCGATAACTTCAGATATATTTCCTGTTTTATCTAACAATGGATATGTTTCAATAAATTCAATAAATGAATGAGCAATATCAAGTTCTCTTCCAGTCGATGATGCCACCAAATATAAATCACGTTGAAAATCTGCAGGCATTGCTACGAAAGCATCGATAATAGAAGTATCAACAGTATCAATAGTAAGCAAATCAGGTAACGGAGGTGTTAAAGTATTCGGTACTGGATTAGCAATACCATCCAACAATGACGGCCAACCACCAGCAATTTCAGAGACACCTTGATTCAAAAAATCACCTACAAGATTTTCTATAGAAGAATCATCAATAAGCGTATTAGCACGATTTTGTAAAGCAATAAAAGTAGCCATGACTTTTCCTATAAATCATCAGAGGTTATTGGATCACTTACATCAATAAAATTTTCTTCTGGCTCAGGGCGATGCACAGGCACACTTTGTTTTTCTCCTAAGGGTTTAGGATCAGAATAATGTGGATGCTTAGGTTCCCAACAAGTATCAGAACAAACAAATAATTTATCCCAAGTCATTTGACAATTAGAAGCGTATCTTTCAAAACCACATCGATCACAGATAACCTTATAATCACCAGGTTTATATGTCATTTTAATTTTCCTTTAATTAACGATGCCCATCATGACTCAAACTATAATGATTCATATCATGAAGCAATCTTTCTGAACCACCTACAGTATCCCACCAATCATGAAGTCTAGAATGGAGCTCTTGTATGGCAGGTCCATCAATTTTACCATCAACAACGAAGTTTATATCAATGGCGAGTTTCAATTTATGGCATGAGTTTTTATGCCCATATCCTTTCTTTATTCCCATATAACCATGCACTCTTGGATCACGATAAAGATCACCAAGCCTGACAGAATTTAACTTGTTAGCTTCAGATAACAATTCTGGAAGCAATGATGCAAATAACTCTTGTTTCTCGCCTAACTTCAAAACGGCCACCTCTCTTTTCTTCTGGATCTCATCAGATGCATTATTCTTTGGTACTCATCCCACGACCTTATGCTTCGCAAAGCATGTTGAAACGACACGATCATACTAGCCACCTGCCAGTACCATCACTATCAACATTCTTCATCGGCAGTCCATCCACACGCTAAACAAATACTTGCTCCATCTTGGAGATTGCAGTTGCACTCAGGACATCTCATATTTAATCCTCATATCCAACACAATGTCTATGCTCGTGCTGGTAAATCCACTCAGCATCAAAAGCCATATAGATTGTACAATTTTGTTTATTGTTTTCCCTGTTGTATTCAAGCTTAGCACAACCAAACAACGGAGCACCTAATACAACAAGGAGCGGATTAACACCGAGAGCAATACACCGGCTATACACATCGACAGGGCCGACCACAAATACAGTTTCATTGAGATCCTCCAG
>JGI11705J14877_10002311_pt1 | contig 10336 bp, 22 predicted proteins | sample Etolaghawater15m_FD_14877 | JGI IMG/M metagenome (IMG submission 14877) | reverse complement strand
TCTTGCTCTTAGGGTCACCCCGATAATAGAGCAAAGCCTTAAGCGCCTAAGAGGTTAGACGTTTAAGCTTTAAAAGAGAGAGGAAAGATTATGACTAATCACGTTAGAAATATTCTTAAGCTATACCGCCAAGCGACACAGGAAGACACAACCAACGGCGTCGAATGGTATGCAAGGGCTGAACGTGAGGCCAAGACTATTGCTGAGGCTTGTGAATTACCCTTACCTACTGTGATCGGCGTCATGGCTGCACTCTCACCTAACAACCGTTGGGAGCGCAACTGCAGGGATGCAGCGACTATGTGTAAGGCTTGGCAGAACGGTGACAGCATGGATAGCTTTAAGGTGTCATGTTATAACACAATGAAGGCTAAGGCTTGGACTATCCTTGAGCTAGGCTTAGCGGATGACGAAGATATCCTGTCACACCTTAACGGCCAGAAGATACGTTCGTTTTACTCTAACATTCGTGGCTTGGATGAAGTAACAATTGACGGCCATGCCCTAAACATTGCACGGGGTAAACGTGAGGGCCTTACAACTGACAAGACTAACATGGGGAAGCGTGAGTATCGTGAGCTGCAAGCCGCCTATGTCAGAGCAGCTAAGAGGGTTGACGTTAAGCCCCATGTGTTGCAGGCTATTACTTGGACAACATGGAAGCGTATACATAACATCTAAGAAAGGAAACACTATGTCATACGAAGAAAAACTATTGCTTGTCATTGAGGATCACATAGCCTTTATCTTGTGTGACCCACAGGGGCAGGAGCTTCTAGCAGAATACCTAAGCAGCGGCTTTAAGGGATTCACTAATTACACCGAGGCGGAGCTTGATGCAGAGATTGGTGCAATTCTGTCAAGAGATTTATGACACACGTGCCTGACCTTCCGCCACTACTTGAGCTTGAACTTAGGGTGCTAGGGGTGCTGCCTGTAGAACGTAAGGCCAATAAGCCAGAGAGGCAGGCCCCCGAACCCTTACCTACTATAGATGAAACAACAGGCAACTACGCCTTCTAAGAGGAGAGACTAATATGACCATGACGACACAACACAACAACATCCTGAAACACCTCCGCACAGCTAAGGGTCTGACAGTCCGTGAGGCTATGATCGAATATAGCATTAGCAGCCTAACCAAACGGGTGCATGAGCTAAGAGCTATGGGCTATGACATTGTGTCAAACAAGAAGCACCACCCTGTCACAGGTCAACGCTACGTGCGTTACACATTGGAGCAAGAGACATGAGCACAAACTATTTCAAGGATAAAGATGACGTTTGGTATGCTGAGTTTACGTTTGATGATGTCCAGTTTGATCCCGTGTATGTGTCAATGTTTACGCTAGGGCCAGACGATTACGAGGCTAGGCTTAGCTCTGGGTCAAAAGAATATATAACTCTTGGGTTTGTGGAGATGTCTAGCCTTTTTGAACGCATAAAGGAAGCGCACAGAACCTTGCTTATCTTGGAGGAGCAAGAGCAATGTTAATGACAGCGACAGCCTGCCTTACAGCAGCCATATTCTTTGAGGCTAGGGATCAGAGCACATTCGCACAACAGATGGTCGCTCAAGTCATCATGAATAGGGTTAAGCACCCAGACTTCCCTAGTGATGTGTGCAGCGTAGTGTTTGAGCCTAAGCAATTCTCATTCACTCATGATGGTATGTCAGACGACCCCAGCAATTATAACACATACCATGACACACTAGCGGCACAGAAAGCCTCACAGGTGGCCCAAATGTTTATCCAAGGGGGTGACCTAGGCTCAAGCTCAACACACTACCACACGGAGGCTGTGAGTCCCTCTTGGGCTAATGTTTACGAGGTAGACGGTAGGGCTGGTGCTCATATCTTTTACGTATGCTCAAGGGAGCTAAGGAATTGCTAAAGTATATCACTCGCATTGGTGTATCCCTCTCGGTTCTAGTTAACGTAGTGCTAGGGGGTGCAAGTAACCAAACGTTTAGCGCAAGGAATTACCAATGGAAGAAGGATGGCAAGCCTAATCTTGTCATTCTTATTGACACCCTACTAGGATTTGATCATTGTCTTATGTGCTGGACATACTGGAAGGTAAGGGAAAACAAATGGTAGACCATAAGCAACAGAAGCTAAGCGTTCACTCACACCACAGACAAACCATCATGCTTGTTGATGAGTCTGTTGAGCTATACGATGAGGAAGAGCTTGAAGAACAGGACAAGATAGACCATGAGAGTATATTGCATGAGATAGATTCTTATGGTTCTATTACCTGAGTTATCCATAGGTATTACCTATAGGACCCTTGTCAGGGACAAGCCCTATTATACAAAGGTTTTACCATCTGTCAACAAGAAAGTTATACAACATGAAGTTTAATTTTGAGATACAAACGGAAGACCTTGAAGAGATTCAAGTGGAGGCCGAGGTGACAAACCATGGCCACTTCACATGGGAGACAGGTTATGGTGCAGAGTCAGGTTTCATTGAGATACTTGAGGAACCTACGTTCTCCTTCTCTGTCAACTCATACGAAGACGAAGCTTTCCTCTTGACCAGTGAGGACACTAGCTTTATGCAGGGTGTCGCACAAGCAATCTACTGGGATCGGATAGAGATATGACATGGAGAAGCCACTTAGCTTGCCCTTATGAGGACTGTGGAAGCACAGATGCCTTCAGCTATAACACAGACAGTCAGGCAGGCAGATGCCATAGCTGCGAGAGGCTTTACCCAAGGTGTAAAGACCGCAAACTAGACTGGGCAGCAGATGAATACCCTGCAGACATACAAACACAAGGAGGATGGGAAGTGCAGACACAAGCAACTGTAACACAGATTAAGACTGAACCTACTGAGATGCTGACACCTGTCTATCGCACAGTGCGTAGCATTAGCGACAGCACCATGAAGTTCTATGGTGTCAAGACATACGTTGATGCCCAAGGCAAAGAGATCAAGCAGGACTACGTGTATCCCTCAGGTGGTATCAAGACCCGCTTCTTCCCTAAAGAGTTTCGTGCGAAGAACCTTAAGTCCGATGAGCTATTTGGTATGGACCTATGGAACGCAGGCGCAGGTAAGATCGTGACCATATGTGAGGGTGAGCTTGACGCTATGTCAGCCTATCAGATGTGTATGAATCCCAAGTATGCCTCGGCCTTTGTGTCACTACCCTCAGCCACACCCAGCGCTAAGCTTTGGACCAACGTGGACAGCTGGCTCAAGTCATTCGATAAGATCATTCTGTCAATCGAACACGATGACCAAGGCAACGCAGTAGCCCAGCGCATAGCTAACCTATACCCTAACAAGGTATACCGTGTGCAGCATGACAAATACAAGGATGCGAATGAGTTCCTTGAGGCAGGCAAGGCTAAGGATTACTTCAACGCATGGTATAACGCCAAGAAGTATACGCCTGAGAACGTACTGAATACCACAGATCAGTTCATGAAGCTTTACGCTGACTCTGGTGACCATGTGTCAGTACCTACGGGTATCCAAGACTTCGATGACCTAGCTGTTGGCCTCATGCAGGGTCACTTCACTGTCTTCAAGGCACAGACAGGCATCGGTAAGACTGAGTTCATGCGCTACCTTGAGTATCATATCCTGAGCAATCATCCAGACATTAAGATTGCAACATGGCACATGGAAGAGACTAAGCTTCGATCACTGCTTGGCCTTGTGTCATACGACATGGACATGAACGTGACACGTAAGGACTTGATTGAGGAGGCTGACGTAGGTCCAGAGGTTGAGCATTCAATCGCTAAGCTGACCAAGGATGAACGCCTATACCAGTTCTTCCTTAACGATGAAGACGATCCGCTTGACCTACTCGGTCACATACGCTATCTATCGCAGGCCTGTGGTGTCAACTACGTATTCTTTGAGCCTATCCAAGACATTGCGGCCAACATGAACGGAGACGAGAGCAAAGAGAAGTTCCTTGCTGACCTAGCGGTGCGACTGTCTAAGCTTGCGGCTGAGCTAGGTGTAGGTATCGTTACAATCGGACACACGAATGACGACGGTAACATCAAGTACTGCCGCATGATTGAGCAACGAGCATCCGTAGTGGTCGAGCTTATACGTGACAAGATGGCTGAGGACATCGACGAACGTAACACAACAAAGCTTTTGGTGACCAAGAACAGGCCAGTAGGGCCAACAGGTTTTGCAGGTCAGCTTAAGTTCAACCCTGAAACATTTGTATTGGAGCAGAAGTATGGTGGATTTTAACCTAGCAGGGACAGCCTTCGGACTGATCTACTTCCTTGGCATTTACCTGCACTACGATCACATCAGAACGATCTTCCATATGTCAGATATGCTGGACAAGATGGACCACGTAAGAGCAATCCTCAACAGTACCTTCTGGCCTGCCCTTGTGATCACATACATCTACTTCGAGGTCACCATGCGGGAAGAAGAGGGCGAATGAAGAGACTAGCCATGGACATTGAGACGGATAGCTTAAATGCCACACGCATTCACGTTATCTGCACTCAGGACATACAGACAGGTGAGCGCAGGCAATACCTGAACACATCACACATACCAGAAGAAAAGGAACGGTTCCTTGGAGACATCAGACATTATGATTGTTTTGTTCTACACAATGGTATTGGTTTTGATATACCGACGATGAACAGGCTACTCGGTGAGGGTAGCATCGACATTAAGAAGACCTTGGATACCCTTGTTTTGTCACGACTATTCGACTTCACGATGGACAACAAAGGGCATAGTCTTAAGGCTTGGGGTCAACGATTAGGTGACTTCAAGCTTGACTTCAATGAGTTCGATGTGCTCACACAGGAGATGATCGACTACTGCCACCAAGATGTTGAGGTAACAGTAAAGCTTTTCAAACGTTTCGAGAAGCAGGTTACTGACCCTGACTGGGCTGTAGCTATCCAGTGTGAGCATGACATCCAGATACTCTGTGAGGAGATGACAGCTAACGGCTTCTACTTTGACCACCAGAAGGCTGACCACCTGCTTGACGAGGTTGAACTACGTATGGCTGAGCTAGAGGATGGGTTCCAAAAGGACTTCCCACCGAAGCTTGAGGAGCTTAACAGGCTCAAGTATCGTAAGAAGAAGGACGGTTCCCTTATGTCTAGCGTTGTCAAGGCACAAGAGAAATACTTCAAGACAACTGTTGACTACTCAGTAGACCCACCTGAGCTTGTCTGTTATGACTGGGTTGAGTTTAACCCTGCGTCACCCAAGATGCGGATTGACAGACTATGGGAAGCAGGCTGGACACCAGTTGACAAAACAAAAGGACACTACGAATATGACAGAGAGCAGCAAAGGAAGAACAGACGAAGAGCGTGGAGATAAGTTTGCTCGCTATGGCTGGACACTATCTGAGATTAACCTCAACACACTACCTGAGGATGCCCCTGCCGGTGGGCGTAACCTAGCCCAGTGGCTCACCCTTGAGGGGCGCAGGAGTTCACTGGTTGAGTGGCTTGGCCACGTTAAGGATGACAACCGTATCCACGGAAGGTTCACTCACATCGGTGCATGGACTGGACGTATGGCGCACTCAGCACCTAACCAAGCTAACATCCCATCGGAGTTTCACGGCACACCTAGGTCAGCTGTTGAGGAGGTTAAGCTTGCATACGATGGACAGTTCCGTGCCTTGTGGACAGTGCCTGAGGGTTCATATCTAGTAGGTACTGACGCTGAGGGTATCCAGCTGAGGGTGCTGGCACACCTGATGAACTCAGAGGAATACGTACACGCCATTGTGTCAGGCAAGAAGGAAGACGAGACAGACATTCACAACCTCAATAAGAAAGCATTAGGTATCTCTCATGTCACACGTGATGACGCAAAGACATTCATCTATGCCTTCCTACTGGGTGCAGGCACAGCCAAGGTTGCTGAGATACTCAGGGTCAACCAGAGGGAAGCAGCTGAGGCAGTAGAGAACTTCACGCAGTCCATTGAGGGACTGGCTGACCTTAAGAAGAAGGTAGTCCCGTATGTGGCTAAGCGTGGTTGGTTCAAGGGATTAGATGGACGTAAGGTTAAGACACCATCTGAGCACAAGGCTCTGGCAGGTATGCTACAGAACGGTGAGTCAGTGCTTATGAAACACGCAGCTATCCAGTGGGTAGCTCAGGCTAAGCTGGAGGGCATTGACTTCAAGCTTGTCACATGGCCACACGATGAATGGCAGACTGAGGTAGCTGGAGGTATGGCAGTAGCTGAAAGGCTGGGTGAGATACAGCGTCAGTCAATCGTTGACGCAGGCATTAAGTTCAATATGATATGCCCTATGGCTGGATCAACTGACATAGGTAAATCTTGGAGAGACACACACTAATTTAGTGCTTGACACATCAGGTACTAGAGTGTAACACAATTACGATCGGCCAACAAAAGGAGAACCCCCATGGCTAAAGCGAAAACTAAGTACGGTGTATTCGAAGGTGAAGCTTTCTATACACGTGTATTTGAACAGAACATTGACGACAGTGAGTACCACGAGGACACACAGGGTCAGTACAACATGATGTTTGTACCTAAGGATCAGGCTGAGCTTGACAAGATGCTAGCCCTTGGCTTCCCTGAGTCATCAATGGGTCACCCAATGGTAAAGCCTATCCAAGCTGCTGACAATCGTCTGGGTATGAAACTCAAACGTAACAACGTAGATAAGACAGGCATTGCTGACTTTGGTGGTGCACCTGTTGTCACCAAGGGTAAGACAAACGACGAGTGGTCATTCACTGAGGATGGTGCGGTAGGTAACGGATCAAAGGTTCTCGTTAAGCTTTCTATCTACGGTGAGGGTGCTCGTGCTTCTGTACGTCTTGAACGTGTAGGTGTCTTGGAGCTTGTGCCTTGGGAAGAAGGTGCTGGCGGTGGGTCAGCTAAAGACAGCTGGTAACTAACACAAGGGGGAGCTTAAGGGTTCCCCCTACTTACATCAAGGATAAAAACATGACACAGATTACAGCAACACTTATTGATAACATGGGCAGTGACCTGTCAGTAGTCAACGCAGCACGGGTTAGCTTTGGCAAGGAAAGTGACTGGAATTGGACTTATCCTGAGAGTGAGGACGAGTGGGATGAACTTTCTGATAACGGATGGCAAGCAACCAGTTCGTCCTGTCTAGAGTGGAAGCGTCTCTCTGGTCGTGACACCAAGCTAATCAAGTATCTAGCCAAACACAAACATATCTCCCCGTTTGGCCATGCCTTCGCAAGCTTCCACGTTAAGGCTCCTATCTTTGTAGCACGACAGCTTGTGAAGCATAAGTTCCTGCGTTGGAATGAGATTAGTCGTCGTTACGTAGATGGTGAGCCTGAGTTCTATTTGCCTGATGTGTGGCGTGGACGTAGTGCTGACAAGAAGCAGGGTAGTGAGGGGGTTGTTGATCTACACCCCATGACTTTTGTGGTTGATCCATCAGATGATAAGCAAGAGCTGAATGAAGCTTCCCTTGACGTTTATAACTACCTGTTACAGCAAGGAGTAGCACCTGAGCAAGCCCGTATGTTGTTACCTCAGAGCACCATGACTGAGTTTTACTGGAGCGGGTCGTTAGATGCTTTTGCAAGTATGTGTATCCTTCGCCTAAAAGGTGATACTCAATACGAAACTCGTTTAGTCGCACAACAGATTGACAAAGTTATGTCGGACTTGTTCCCTGTAAGTTGGGAGGCTTTGGTTCGTGGCAAGGCGTGACAGGGAGAGGGATAACGAGGCGCAGCGTGAGTGGCGAAGACGTAACCCATTCAAGTTTAAGTGTAGCTCTAAAAGGCTTGACTGCAATAAACGTGATATATTGTTTGACCTAACACCAGATTACCTTGAAAGAATATGGAATGGTAAATGCCCTATACTTAGTGTTGACTTAGACATTCTGTCACACAAAGACGATCTATACGCACCACAACTGGACCGTATAGACCCGAAGGGTGGGTATGTAGAGGGGAATGTAGTTTGGTTATCTCGAAGAGCTAACAATATAAAAGGTAATGCGACAGTAGAAGAACTTGAAGCTGTTGTTGAGTGGATAAAGGAGAAACAGATGCCTGACATTTCAATGTGTGAAAGCACAACGTGTCCTCTAGCTAAGACCTGCTATCGTAACGAGAAGAGTGGCACAAAGCCCTCTGAGTTCAGGCAGGCATACTTCTGGGGTCCAGCAGAAGAGGGAAACCAATGCAAATATTACTGGCCTACGAAGGAGAGATAGAAGATGGGCGGTAATTTGGTGAAGCAAATCGAGGCTCTTGGAAAACTAAAAAGGCGCTTGCGTTGTAAAGGTTCCCCAGCGTTCTTTTCAATAAAAAGGCAGCATAAACAGTTGAAAAAGAAACTTGCACTACTTTCAGGAGAAACAGAATGACTGACAACGTGATCCCGCTTGGGTGCATTACACGACTAGACCTACCGACAGAACAGGTCTTGGAAGAGGCAAAGGGTCAATGCTCTGATGGTGTTGTTGTCCTCGGCTTTGACACTGATGGTGATCTTTACTTTGCATCATCGATCGCAGACGGAGGCTCTGTGATATGGCTACTCGAACAAGCAAAACTTGCACTACTTTCAGGAGAAACTTAAATGAAAGCTGAAGGCTTCACAAACATAGACTCACCCACACTTTATTGTGACACCGAGAGGGATGGCGTATTGACCAGCAAAGGAGAAACAAAATGACAAACACAGGCTACCACAACACAGGTAACTACAACACAGGCGACTACAACACAGGCGACTACAACACAAACTTCCACAACACAGGTAGCTGCAACACAGGTAGCTTCAACACAGGTGACCACAACACAGGTAACTTCAACACAGGTAGCGGTCATGTTGGATGCTTCAACACAAGCACCGCTGAGAAGGCTTATTACTTCAACAAGTTAATCGACAAAGCAGAGTGGGACGAAACCGTAAAGCCGAGTTGGATTTACGGTGTCTCACCAACAACTTGGGTATCTGAAAGTGAAATGACTGACGACGAGAAGTTGGTCAACCAATCGTATAAAACGACAGGCGGCTACCTCCGAGAGAATGACATGAAGGAAGAATGGGCGAAGGCTTTTGCAGCCGCAACACCTGAAGACATTGAGTTGACTAAAGCGCTCCCTGCCTTCGATGCCGAGGTGTTCCTTGAAATCACTGGCGTTGACCTACGTGACAAAGCTGTTGATGCACCATGTGAGGGTCGTGAAGTCGAGATTGATGGTGTGACCTATGTGTTGAAGCTTAAAGGAGAAACAGAATGACAGATCGTAAATTCACACCCCCAACAGAGTTCCCCGCAGAGTATGTAGACAGCGAAGGAGAACCAGCAGTAATCTTGGGGATTGGCCCAAACGAAGTCTACCCATACGTTGGGTATGATTGTACTGGCGACCCCTGTTCTTGGACAGAAGATGGGCGAGAGTGTTCATATACGTCTAGCAACGGAGAAGACCTCCACGACATCCCCAAGCGCATCACAACGTGGCACAATGTTTACGGTGATTTGATGTCAGCCGGTTTTTATACTCGAAGTGCCGCAGACGAAGTTGCATATGCAGTCCGCCTCTGCGTCTACCGCATTGAACGTGATGAGGATGGCGGCAACCCTGAGATATTCGTGGAGGAAGTGTGATGGCTGCAATCTTGCAAGAACTAAAGCCTTGGCTATCTCCTAACTTTGCCATTTTAGCGAAGTCAAAGAATGATAAAGCCATACCCGTTTCTGAGCTACCATCTGAGACACTTGACGAAATGGCTTTCGAGTGGCTTGACGACCTTTACCGAAAAGCGGGTAAGCAATCGCCTTGGAAGAACACGGGATAGGAGAAGCAGAATGACTGACGGAAACACATACGCAATCAACAAGCACCTCGACGAGCGTGAAGACTATGACGCACTGCAAGAGGTCACGGCAGAGCTTGAGCAGGCAGAGGCTCGCATTGAGGAACTGGAGGCCAAGCTGGCGAAGGCGGTGGAGGCAGCAGAAACCTTATCTGGATGCGTCGAGTATGACTACCACGGTAATGTGGTGGGTCAGGAGAACGCCAAAGCAATTGCCACCCTCGCAGAACTGAAAGGACAAGACGATGAGTGACTATAATAATGGATATGATGAGGGGTACCGAGCAGGAATGCAGAAGATGCGTGAGGCAGGGCAACACCGCATTGATGAACTGGAACTTGCCGTGCGCTATGAAGCTGACTTAGCGCAACAGGCCCTTGATGCACGTAAGGAACTTGAAGCCAATCTGGCGGGGGCGGTGAAGCTAATTGATCTAGCGGTAGAGCTAACTAAATGGGATTTGAACCCCAAGCTACGTGACGACATGATC
>JGI11705J14877_10002310_pt1 | contig 10345 bp, 9 predicted proteins | sample Etolaghawater15m_FD_14877 | JGI IMG/M metagenome (IMG submission 14877) | reverse complement strand
CGCAAGCTGTGGGGCTTGTGACCCGGCAAGACCAACCAGGAACCGGATNCCCTCCCCAATGTTTTCAACCTCCGAGAAATCAGGGAGTGTCGGAGCATTCTGTGCTGCTTCCTGGAGGTTCTCTTCTGCTTTACGAAGTCCGAAATCCTTAACGGAATCCAGCCCAGTCGCGGCACCCAGCATGCCTATGGTGTCGAAGAAACGTGCTTGAGTGGAATCAATGCCGGACTTGAGGGTTTGAGTTGCCTCACCAAGTATGCCCGGAGCAGATGCAAGTCTCCGCTCTTTGTCGAGTGATTGCGCCAGCCCTGTGAATACTGGATCTTGGTCAAAGATCTGGAAACGCTGATCACCGGATCGCGCCAGATCATAGACCTTGAGCGTTATCTGCTCATCGGTCAGCGTTGCGTTTGGTGAAACCTGCCTGAACCATTTGACTGCCGTGTTGCTCATCGATTACCTGAATGTAGGACCAGGCTCGATCGGGATTTTCGTGTCAACTCCAAGGATGTTTGATTGAGTCGGTCGAGCCTGGAGCCGCTCACTCAGTATCCGCTTCTGATTCAACTCTCTAATTGCCCTTGATGCATCGGAGTCAATAGGTGCGGAGTTTACTAAATTCTGGAACTGCTGATCGGTCATGCCTTCGTTCTGAACAGCAAACGACCGCAGAGGCTCCACGTCATCATCAGTGATTGCGTTACCGCCAAAGAGCAACGATCCCAAATCAAGGCTTGGAGCCTGGGACCGGGTTAATGGTTCAGTAACAGAACGCGCTGCGCCCAATGCTCCACCAAGAATACCCGCAGAACCAGGGACCACAACCCCCTCTTGTTGAGCGGGTGCTTGCTGTCCTTGACTGATCAATGCGTTAAGGGAATCTGCGAATGCAAGCGGATCGTTTGGATCAGATGCAGCCTGTCCGTCCGGTTGCTGGGTGAACAGGAACGAGGGATCAAAACCTCCACCTCTTGTTACATTCTCAAAGATGTTACCAAGTGTCCTGCCTTGAGCCTGTAACGCCAGCACTTCTGGATCTGCGATCTTCTGTTGCTGTATTCCCTGCAACTCAATCTGGAACTGTGCGGCAATCTCGGGGTTATCGTTTGATACGCGAGTAAAGAACGCCGCAAAGTCCTCGCCCCTGGTCCGCTTAGCGTCATCCCCTGTAAGCTGGATGGCATTAGCTAAAGCGGCCTCGCGTTCAGCGTCAGTGATGGTCAGCTTTTCACGGAGCTGGTTGGTCGTGTCGTTCAACCTGCTGAAAACCGCTCCGGCGACTTCCGTGTTCTGATCCATCTGATCTTGCTGCAAGCGGAAAGCTTCATCGCTTCTCTCTTGGTCTCTGGTGAAAGTGAAGTCACGCTGCCGCTCTGCTTCTGCTGCTTGAGCTGCCAATGAATCAGCTGCTTGCTTGGCTGCAAATAACTGTTGTGCCTTCTGGAGTTTCTCGCGTGCCGCAAGCTCGTTGTTACTGATCGACTGGCGAGCGTTTAACTGCTGTTCAAGCTGCTGTTGGGCAAACAGGCGGTTGGCAATCTGCTGCTGTTGGGCAAGGCGCAACTCATTTGCCTGAGCCTGCGCTTGTGCGATAGGAGCGAACAAAGCCGCCCCTGATTGCATTCCTGTCTGAAAGTCGTTTGCTGCCATGATTACACGATAGGTTGATACTGATCCCCGAAGAATCCAGAATTCAGGGGTGCCTGGGTCTGCGGTTGGCTGAGTATCTGGTCAAGTATTTGCTGCTGTTGCTGTGCCGCGATAGCTTGAGAGCCGAACCCTGAAAGGAAACCAAGCGCGTTTCCTGCGGGTGACACAGGGGTAAACTGCGGAGCACGAAGACCGCCCACTAATGAAGCCGCAGCATTATTGTTCTGGCTCGTGTTGAACGGGGCGAACACCTGTAAAGCGTCCAGGTATTCCTGGATGGGTATTGTGTTAGGCGCGTTCTGCAATCCAATCACAGACCTTGCAAGCTCTGGAGCCTGTAACCCGAGCTGTAATGCGAGTTCTTCCTGCTGGTTCCTGATGTTCGCCTCATCGGTCGCGTTGGCCAGGTTCGCCGCTGATGTTGCCTGAGCTGCATCCTGACGCGCTCCAAGCGTGGATTGCAGTGCGCGATTGTTTCGGAACGAACCGCCTCCAGAAAATCCTTTCTTGGATTCAGAAGCATTGATCTGTGCCAAAGTTTCATCCAGGGCTTGATTGATTGCGTCAAGGCGTGCCGACGCTGCGGATGACCTCGCTGACCGGACTGGCGCGTTGTTCTGTAATAGTCGATTAGTGCGCTCACCACTACGAACACCTCCAAGTGTTGCCTGGAAATCTGCCAGGAACGGACTGACTGTAGCCGCAACCTCGTCGCTTCTGCCTTCTCCTGGTGCCGCGCTATCAAACAAGGTGTCAGCTACATCAAACAGCTCAGTCTCACGATCACCTGAATAGGTCGGCAAGAACACGGGGCTACCACCCTCACCTCGCAGTTCCCGAGCGAAGTCAAGTTGCTGTTTGTTGATTTCAAGCTGAGCCGCTGCTTGTGCTTTGGCTGCTTTTTGGGCTGAACTTGAACCAAACAAACTACCTGCTAACCCAAGTGCTCCAGCGCCTAATGTTGCTGCTCCTAATCCTATTGGCATATCGTTATTGCCTTAAAAGTAAATGTGTTATCTTCAGCTCCATGCGTGAATGGCGCACGATACCCCCTGAAGAACTGTTTAGTGCGTGGTCATCTATTAACATTGCCCTTAGTTTCAGCGCACCATCAACAGGGATATCAAACACCCCAATGTCTATGGTGTCCCTGACCGATGTGCTTTGGTAGTCTCTGGCAGAAACGGGGATGAACAGATTTGAGTCAACGTCTTCATAAAAGAACCCTGAAAACAGACCGTTTACCGTTGTGCCACCAGACGAATAACCACGTAGTTTCACGGTTGCGCGAACTGATTCAACCTCACCGATGGACGCAACCGATGAAAGCATCTTCGTGAAATCGCTGACCGTAAAATCATAGTCAACATGACCGTGAAAGCTTCTCGTCAATACGCCACCTGTCCCTCTTGCAAACCAATCCTCACCGTATGCATTGTTAAACTCAGTAGTTGACCATCCCGTTGCGTAGGTCGGTGTCACAAGGTTCGTTGACTCACTGACGTGGTCAATCAGGACATCTGTTCCTGTAAGAATCGCGGTGGGAGGTGTGTGCTGGATGATGAACGGATCAGTTACCTTGAGCAGCTTGGTGGTCGTCGGAGCCGTGACGGTGACGTTGAACTTCGTCGGGTTGAGTAGCTGAAAATTTGTGCCGTCATATGCGAACAGTGATACTTTACCAGCAACCAGATCGCCAGCTTCTAGGGCTTCTGTGCCGTGCTTCTTGATGGTCTTCGCGCCAATGCCGTCAATGTTAAGAGTTGCTGCGCCTGTGTTGGTCTCTTTGATCTTGGCAGCAACCAGAACCTTTGTGGAGTATGCTGCGATGGTTGGCGTGAAGCTGATTGCAACCGCATCCGCAACACCTGTGTCGTCTGCCACGAAATCCGATCCCCAAGCACGTTTGGCCTGAGTCACCACCCTGTCACATAAAGAATCAGTGACTACGGAACATGCTGCAAGCTTTCCGTCAACACCGATAACCGATGTCACTAACTCAATAAGCGCATTCCAGGCATCGTAAAGCTGGCACAGATTATTATCCATCTCCTGCGCCGTAAGCGGTGACCCTTTATCGAGCCGTTTTACAATGTCCAAATCAAGTGTTGCCATCTCGTAAATCTTTCAGTTCCCGCTCAATCGATGCCCTGGTGTCTCGCCACCAAACATCCAGCTTCAGCTTGTAATCTGCTAACGCCTTAGACCCTGGGGTGTCTCCGTAAATATCAAGCTCCGGTAGCGTTTCAGGTATCCCACCTGGGGAGTCACCTGTTTTTGCGGATTGTTTACGCTCCAGCGTCATTACGGATAAACCACCATCACATCAGGGTCTTCATACGCGGACACCGTGGCGTCAAGACTTGCTCCACCTCCTGCAATCTTGGCTCGTATGCTGCCGATTGAGAAAGGGACAGAGTAATGCCCTATCGCTGATATCGCTTTAATCGGGAACCAATTAGTTCCGTCTTGACTCCCCTCAATCGTTAGCGTACCGCCGTCAAGATTACCAAACACGATAACCTGACGCATGCCGCCCATTGATTTGACCACTGCGCTGGTGGCGTTGGCTGTTTGATTGGTAAAAAAACAATTTTTGTGCAGGTCCATTAGGTTGCCTTAGCTGTCATGTTGGTTCCGTTTGTCCGTTCTGCCGTGTATTCATATGTCTTACTCACTATTTCCACCGCGTTATCCTTGCCTTCAACCTTGATTTCATCACCGAAGAAATACCCCCGGAAGTATAGGTTTACTCTATTGGCAACATCAGGTTTATCAAGCTCAAAATGTGACGCCATGAGTTGCGTTACACCTGCGGAGGGAGCTTCGGCTCCGATTGGCATCAGTTTAATTGGATGAATCCCCGACTTGCTTGAAACCTGGACCTGGATTGCTCTAAGGATCTTGTGCATATACGGTGACCCGAAATCTCCGAGACCTGTTCGCATGATGCTGTCATACGATTGTGTTGGGCTCGCAAACGGATAACCGGATCTTCGGTAGAATATCTCCTTCACATCACCCCACGAATCAACGGGTTCATTTGCTTTACCGTAAACGAGAATGCATCCATCGTCCGTTCCCATTACAAACCAGTCCTCAGTCTCACCTGTCAATGCGCTCCCCTTCGGCCTCTTAACCGTAGCTGCTGCACTGATCGCTGCGTCTGAAGTGGACGCTGTCCCGTAGAGGTAATCAAAGCAGAGAGCAGTATCGTTACCAGCTCCGACGACCACCATGAACACTTCTTTCGTTAAAGCATTAACCGCACTCCACACGTCATGCGTTCCTGCGAGCGTGGCATTATGGTAAAACGAATCCTTGCACAGCTCAGACGGCACATCTTCCACAGGCCGTTGTAGTGATAGGTCAAACCTGTAGAAGCTGTTCTTGCCTGCGTAAAGGTGGTATTTACTATCCACCAAAACCAGAGTGTTCCTGAAATACAACGAGTGCGACTTCGGGATCTTCCTTAACCGGAACACATAGGGAGCATCATTGCTGCTTGACTGGTTGACCAGGAAGATGGATGTGTCCTTGTAAATCACAAGTGTTGATTCCAGCTCCAGCATCTTAATGATCCCCGAGCTGTCGTCCTGTATGTCCTCGTATCCCACGATCGACCCCGCAGCATCGGAATGCTGAACCACTGCAACCGATGTTGTCGTCTTGACTTCAGTGCTCAGCCTGATGAACCGATCTGCAACAACGTATCTGACTGTTGCTGTCAGGTTCCCCCCGCCCTCACCTGCGCCAGCAATCAGAATAGAGTCGCCAGCCTGAAACGCTTTGGATGGCACATTCAGTTTGATCTCACGTGATCCTTCGGTTGCCCCCGCTACGACAGACGGGTAGAATCGTGTCGGTTTCTCGTAGTCAGACCATAAAGTGCGCCAGCTAATCTGGTTGATCTGCGATGCGTCCTCAAACCTCCTGTAAGCATCCTCACTCACGATGTAGAACGGCCCTTCCGGTATCGCGTTCAGCTGACTAACCGCAACCTCTGTGGGGCTGATGTATTCAGTGATCCTGCGAACCTCTCCGGTATTTTCCCACGCCAGATACCTGCCAACCATGCACGATGTGAAGATGTCACATCCGGCCCTGACCCTATCGCTGTCACCTGTATGAATGATCGAGAATAGTATTGGGTCTGGAATGTTGGCCCCAAACGTATCCACGCGAACCATTGTTGGCGAAACGTAAATAGTAATAGTGTAAACCCTGCCATCCAGAACCCGAATCTTATCCCCGACCATAGATGCGTCAAAGATCGCGTCAGACGCAATGATCATATTAGTGATCTTGGTCATGGTTATGCCGCTTGACCTAGTGACACCAGTCTGTGACGCCTGACAATAAACCTTAAATCCAGCCCTATCAATCGCGTGCTCAGTATCAACGGTTACCTGTGTTTCGCTGATGAAAGCTGTAATCTCCGCTTGCTCACCTGTAGAGTAGATGATCACCTTACCAACATCGGATGCCTCAAAGATAAATCCGCAATCATTACTGAGAGTGACCGTGGTTCCTGACTGGGAAGCAACCGATCTAGGCGAGTAATCAACCCCGTCTGGCGTAAACAAAATCTCAAGGTAACTGGACTTGATTTCTTTGATGTTGCCACAAAACAAGGTTCCTCCGTATTCAGCAATACATCCAACCGAAGCGACGCCTTGCTCCCTTAGCTCATACAGTGGGTGAGCTTGCGCGTCCTCCACTCTGTATGAGTGGGGCAAATCAACCCCGTTGTTGAACACTGACCAGCCGTTAATTGATACTGCCTCCCACCGCTGAGCGTTCATGGAGAAACCATTTGCAATGACAATCCACTCTCCAGGGTTGCCATCCCAATACGGATAGTTGGCGTCACCTGTATCAATGTATTCCGCTGCTGGATCAACGTAACCAGTCTGCTCAAGGGCTAAGAACCGGTAGATCCGTGGCCGTGTGCCAACAATTAACGCCTTCCTTCCGTTCGGCCTTGTTGCCATGTGAACCATAGTCACGGGCTCCTCGCTCCAGATTGAGCCCATCGACACGGACGAATCGCCTGTAGAGGTTGAGTAGTAATCCGAAGAAGCCCAATGAGTGCCGCTCAAGTCCAATGTTAATCGGGTTCGGCATACATCTTCGCGCACATCAAGAACCGTGTAAACACCATCAGACAGTGAGTTCCCGTAAGAAACGCGCACCTTCTCACCCACCTGGAACAAGTGGGCCTGACCGGAAACCAGGTCAGCAAACCCCCTCATGTCTGATCCTCGGAATGTAGTCGCGTAAACATTGACAAGAGTAGCCCGACCAGGAAAAGGCTGATCCCCTGGGTTTGTTGAGAACGTCTTGCCTTCATCGTCTGAACGGTTCGCCCACAAGTAATCGTAACCCTCCCGCCTCCGCTCTCCGTCAAGGGTGCGTCGGAAGTTGCGCTTGATTGAGTAATCCGCTAACCCTGCGCTATCCGTGCTAACACCTGAAGCAAGCCGCCCTCCGTCTCTAGGGCGTATGGTGATCGATTTTGTTGACACGATAACATTATGGGGTAGGTCTTTTTGGGATCAAGGCGTTATTGGAGGCTAGATTCTGTCTTCCTTAAATAGACCACAAACTTACCGATAGATCCCCTCAATGGCCTTGTAACGGCTTCAACATAGAATCCATAACGAACAGCAAGCGACCTGATCGCGCCCTCGTTATACAGGTAGACATGTTGAGTTGGGCGATAGTGCCTCCATTTCATTCCCTGCTGCTGAGCTTGGGGACACCCTTCCTCGGGCATCTCTATGATAAGCGTGCCATCTTTTGCGAGGTGATCCCATGCGGTTCTTAAAGCTTCCTTTGGTCGTGTTAAATGCTCAAACACATCAGACATGTAGATCACGTCCCAATCTCCGTCAGGCAGATTGTAAGCGTCACCCACTTGCATCGTCCTGCCTTTGGCTTTCGCTTCGAGAACAACTCTCTCAGACGGGTCTACCCCGAGAGACTTCAGTCCGTGTTCGTGTGCCTTGTGGACAAGCGCACCAGTTCCGGCTCCTACATCCAGAAATTTGTTACCCCACTCGGCAATTCCCATCGCCCGTAAAAGCTTCATCCTGGACTCCGAGGCAATCAGCAGATCCTTATCCCTGCTCCAGTAATCAAGCTGACCCTCCTGCTCCTGGATCTTGTCATGGTATTCGCCTTCAGTATAGATGGACTCATACTCTGCTTCACTCTTGTATGGGAATGACATCGTCAATCCGTGGCACGAACGAAGCGGGTATCCGTCTTTTCGCCCTATCTCACGCCCGTTTCCGCCGCAGAAAACGCATTTACCAGGCTTATTGGTGTTGCTTTTGGGGATGTGTGGTCGTATCCCGCTTAGGAAAAGCTCCCGATCTGACGGGCTTATCCATGGATACCATTTGCCTACCGGAGATTTAGGGTCGGCCTGTATCTTCTTGAGAAGCTTTTGGTTTTCATTAAAGGTTGTTGGGTTGAAGAATGAATGATCAAAAAGAACTCCTATGTGACAGCTTAAACAGGGGTGGCACTGTAACGGCTGTCCAGCCCAAGACCCTTCAGCTCGGAGAGCGCGGTAATATCTCCACGCAAGTTCAGTGTCATCAAACCCATAACCACCAAACACTGGATCAGAAAACCCTACAAGAGACATTGCGCCCCGGTTGAATGCTGTTGCATGAAAGCCGTAATCTGTTGTCCAGATTGGGTCATCCCACCGATTGTTGCCGCGTGATTCCTTTTTGTTATTGTATGCGTAGCAGATCATTCCCCATCGATTGGCAGCAGCAATCCATTCCTCCTCCCATCCGACTTCCCATACGCGGCAATCATCCTCCAGCATGATCACAACATCGTATTGAGTATGCTCCCAAAAATACCAGTAGCCCTGATTGCGCGATCTGCCAACCCCTCTGTCAAGGGAGTGAAAGCAGGTCACTCCTCGTTCCTCACAGATACGAATAGCTTCCTCGTCCTCATCAGCGGTTGAAACCACTAACTCAAACTTAGTCTTTGTAAACTGCATAACCTGATCCAGCAGCAACTCCAGATAATCTGGTCTGTGCCACGTCTGAATCACCAACAAAAACCCATCTTCTCGGCCCATAATAGTTACAGCATTAAATCGTTGTGCTTGAAGTTGAATATGTAATCTGGCAACTCGTCCAGAAACATGTCTTCGCAAATGGCATCTAGTGGCTCAAATGTTCCTGGAAGTTTATCCAGGTGCCTTGGGTATCCGGTAATCGTTGGGACACCAACGCAAGTGGATATGATTGAGAACCCTGACGCTACGCTAACCATAGTGTCACATCCTAAAATCCACCCGAACACTTCGGATAATGGGCGATCATAAACCCCGATACATGATCCGTATTGTGGGTAAGTTGTCTCAATCTCCCTGCATAACGGAACATCGCTTCCAGCCCCAAGCAAAACCACCTTCTTTCCAGTGGACTGAATCAGGCACTTCACAATATTTGCCCACACAGTCGAGTGAAGTTGACCACCCATGTAGTGGTGTCCGCACGTGAACAAACAAATGTAGCTGGAATTTATAGGCGGCGTGTAACCGGAGTTTACATTGTGGTATTGCAGGTCAAACTCTGGATACCAATCCGTAAGATGCTTTCCAGCTTCAAGGTGGCGGTTTGCGTGAACAACTAGCGTTCTGCGTCCGTCAACAGGATCGTTACCTGGCTGAGACCATACAAAGTCTGTAGTCAGACCAGGCAGGTAGCCGTAAGTTAATCCAAAGATATCGGCCAATGGGCCAGCTCTACGGTTTTCTTCCCCCGGAAACCAGAAGATTGCTTCATCTTTCAAGTGAGCAAACTTTGAGTAAATCCAATACAGATCCCCGATTCCAGACGGACAGAGAATGTTTATCCTGTCTCGCTTTAAATGGTCTGAAAATCTGGCAAGGTCTGTCCGTGTGTGTTTTTGCCATTTGGTCATAAAATTATCATGAGGCTGAAATCAATGGATTCAGCCGCCGCCATCTCCCCTGTCCTCCACCGATATTAAACGGGGCCACGTATTCAGAAGCAGCCGTCCCATCATCCACCCCTGTCGAGTTCTGATCCCACCCCCAAACTCCACCGTTGCTATCAAACGCAGCTTCACGGCCAAAAACAAACGCAACCCTATTCAACGCGGAAAACGGGACGTTACGAAGGTCACTCACCGTATCGACATAGTGATGCCCTGATTTGTTGGGGTTGGTCTCGTTAATGACCACCTCTTGGCATTGGCAGTTTACAGATGAACAATTCGGGCAAGAGCTACTACTCATTGGTTGCAATCTTTCTTCAGGGTTACGCAGTCAATTTTTTTATTGTCGATGTTCCAGAACTCAAGAGTGATCTTGTCGTAACAGATTTCACCCTTCAGAACACCGTGGCGAAGGTTGTAACGCTTCTTGATTTCTGGTGAGGTGCGCCCGAAGTTTCTCAAAGGTGCGCCGCCTGTTCCCACATTAAGTAAAACATAGTCAGCATAGATGCGTTCATACGCATGAGCGTGACCGGACAAGACGAGGTCTATGCCGTGCATGTCGAAAGGCCAACGCATCTTGACTGACCCAAACTGATGGGATTCATCGGAAGTGTAAGGGGGGCGATGGACAAGGACAATCTTCCAGCGAGCAGTTGACGCTTTGACCGCCTCAGTAAACCAGCTGTATTGCTTG
>JGI11705J14877_10002307_pt1 | contig 10348 bp, 15 predicted proteins | sample Etolaghawater15m_FD_14877 | JGI IMG/M metagenome (IMG submission 14877) | reverse complement strand
TCAATGCTCTGTCTTTAATATTTCTGATAGCGTGAAAAAATGCATAAATCCTAAAATCGATGATATGGGTTTGTTTGTAGGGTGCGTCAAGTTGCCAACAAAAAGAACGGATGAATTGTTGTGGAGTTTTTATCGAAAAAGCAAAGCACTGGGAAAAGTAGATGGCTAGCGCAGGCAAAGGTAAAGGAAGTGTAATGATACCGATGAGCGTGATGGTTGAGGCGTTACAGGAGAGCGACCAATGAGTGAGGAAGGTAGGTATGGCTAAGAGAGGCCACAGAGATTTGTACCCAAAGATTATATCTATGGCAAAGAAAGGCATGAAGGGTACTGACATAGCTGATGAGTTAGGGTTAAGCCCAAATAGTGTCAGGACTGTATTGTTTAACAACGGGGTGAAGTTAAAGACCCCAAGGGGTAGGCCAGTGGTGGACAACCCCGTTAGAAATAGATTCAAGGTTCCCAAGATTCACGAGGGGCCAGAGAGAGTATTACCAGACCCATTTAGGAGGAGATATGAAAACTAGCGAATCACTAAAACACTTTGCGCCAGCATTTAGAAAGGCTCAGAGTGAGATGGAAGCTGTTAAGAAAGACCAATCCAACCCATACTTTAAGTCAAAGTATGCAAACATTGAGTCAATAATTGATTGTGTTACGCCAATCTTGGGTAAAAACTTCCTTTCTTTTTCACAGCACCCTGTGTCTACGGAGAGGGGAGTGGGCGTTACAACTATCCTAATGCATGATTCGGGTGAGTGGATACAAGAGTCCTACACTCTACCCATAGCCAGCCCCAAACCCCAGGAAGGTGCTGCTGCGATTACCTACGCCAGACGGTATGGTCTTCAATCAATATGTGGATTGAGAGCCTATGATGATGANGATGGCGAGAGGGCAATGGGGCGATGATTTATTTTAAAAAAATCACAACCTGCCGCCAATGTGGAGGCGAATGTCGTGCGGTTCCAGAGCTATTAAGCTACACCGGAACAAACCGAGCTTATGGAAAGGTAGGAATTTGCACTGGCGAATATGTCTCTAACTGTTGTTTGGAGGCAGTACGAGAGAGCAAACGAATTTCACTGAGGGGGGCGAGTCAATGAGACTAATAGACTGCGAGCAAGGTAGTGAGGAGTGGTTAAAGGCTAGACTGGGAGTACCGTCTGCCTCTAACTTCTCCAAGATCCTTACAATAAAAGGAACAGCGTCAACCCAAGCTAAGGCTTATGTTGATGCGCTAGTAGCAGAGGCCATTACGGGTGAATCCACCTATGTAAAGGTAACTGACGCCATGCAACGTGGCACTGAGCTGGAACCCTACGCTAGAGATAGATACATACTAGAGACTGGGAACCAGGTTCAGGAAGTAGGCTTTTGTCTTCACGATGATTATCAAGCTGGCGCAAGCCCAGATGGTTTGATTGGTGACGATGGAGGTTTAGAAATCAAGTCACCCTTGGGAGGTACTATGGTATCTTATTTAAGAGGTGGCAGGTTGCCCAGTAAATACTTTCAGCAGGTACAAGGCTGTATGTATATCACTGGTAGGAAGTGGTGGGACTTCATGGCATACCATCCAGACATGAAGCCCCTGATAGTTAGAGTGGACAGAGATGAGGACTTTATATCTTGTCTTGATGAAACTCTAAGAAAGGTAGTGGATGAAATTGAAAGACTAGTTAATAAATATTCGGAGGAATAATGGAATACGATAACACTAACAGGGGTGCGGTTTGGAAGAACGAAACTGATAACCCTAAAGCACCAGCACTGAAAGGTGAATGCAACATAGATGGGACTGACTATCTAGTGAGTGCCTGGAAGAACGACACTTCAGGCAATCCTAAAAGGCCAGTGCTTAGCTTCTCTTTTGAGAAAAAACAGGCGAAGGCTAAAGCTCCTGAACCCACCGCAACCTTTGAGGATGTTCCGTGGTAGATCATTTTGGGAATGTGTTAAGGAGACTCCATGAATCTTCTGGAGTCTCACAATACAAAATTGCTAAAGACATTGGGATGGCTTCATCTAACTACAATGCTATGCTGAATAGGAAGGATATGAAGTGTTCCACGTTCTTTACTGTTTGTGATGCAATGGGCTATAAACCGGAGGATGTATGCCAGTATCTGCGGTAGCTAATGATGTTTCAGATTTGAAGAAAATCTTTAAGGACATTGACAAGCTAATCAAGAAGACTGGTTTTGCTAACATAGCCTACTCTGACGGGGGGATGAAGGTGGAGGACTTCACCCTCTCCTCCCTGTCTCAGAAAGCTCTCAAAGCGATTTGGATAAGAGAGGCTGCAAAGCATAACTGGAAGACAGAAGACGTTGATGAGGCCATGTACGAAGGCATGAATCGGTGGCTTAAAACTAAATGTTATAGCGACACTAAGGAGAAGTTTCTTCTTAGGTTTATCAAGAACCCAGAGGGAGGTGAGAAGGCAGAGGTTACAAGTTCTGCTAACTGGACAGTAGGGGAGATGACATTCTTTCTGGACTGGATGCAAAACTTCTGTGCCAAAGATGGATTAATCTTAGAGGCAAAGGGGGAGTACCTTGAGAATACCAAAGCTCAAAATAGTTAATAAAGAAAAAGTAGAAGACGAGTTATCTCAAGAGCTAACACAGGATGAGATAAAACTTCTTAACGAGACCAGGAGAGCGTTTACTGATAAAGAAATATCATACATAGAAAAGAACAAACCATACCTTTTGGCTTCTAATCAAAAGGAAGACATAAGAGACATAACAAATAGTGGATTCTCCGTAATGTCTAAGGAATTTAGCATTGAGCTTCTATCAAGAAGGTTTGCATTTTATGAAGACACATTGATAGGAAAAAGTGTTGATACCGCAAATGATTTAAGAATGAGGTCATTGAAAGCAAGAGACTGCCTAATGAATGACCTTTACTTTGACACACTTAAGCAGGTTAAGGAATAACTATGGGCGATAAATGGGATAACGTATCTGTCAGGGCTGCTCCAGACCCGCAACTATTAGAGTATTGCGATACAGAGAAGCAACGAGAATACCTTACTGCCTGGATAGAGTTTGGAACCTCTGCTGCTGCCGCTAAGGAGCTTGGATGTAGTGAACAGAGCATCAGGTTCTCTAAGAGAATTGTCGAAAAAAACGCAGCCAAGAAAGGCTGGCAGAAGTCAGACAACCATGTGCCGGACGGATATAAAGTAAAGGGAAAATCAACACTACTTGATTCTGATGGGAATACTAAAATCCAGTGGGTCAAGACTGAGATAGATAAAGAAAGACAAGAAGAAATAATGAGGGAGCTATGCGAAAACCTTACTCAGAATATAAAACCTTGGCCCGTAATCAAAGCTCCTAAGAAAGCTGATAAGGACTTATGCTCAGTGTATACAATCACTGACTATCACATAGGCGCATACTCCTGGCATGAAGAGACTGGTGCTGACTGGGATATTAAGATTGCAGAGGACACTTTATACAAAGCATTCGGGGATATGATTAACGGAACCCCAGACTCCGAACAAGCAGTATTCGTTCAGATGGGAGACTTCCTCCACTGGGACGGTCTGACCTCCGTAACCCCACTAAACAAGCACGTTCTTGATTCAGACGGTAGATACCCTAAGCTAGTCCAAGTCGCCGTAGAAACCTGTGTACGGGCGGTAGAAATGCTATTACACAAGCATAATCAAGTTCATGTAGTAATGTGCGAGGGTAATCATGATTTAACTGGATCTGTTTGGTTACAGGCCATAATGAAGATGGCATTTAAAAAGAACAAGAGAGTCACCGTGGATGATAGTGTGTTTCCATACTACTCATTTACCTGGGGTAATGTCTTTTTAGGATGGCATCATGGACACCTGACTAAGATTAGAGGATTGGCTGGCAAGTTCTTCTCTGAGCCAAGGTTCCGTAGTCAGATGGCGAACACTGAATACATATACATTAGTACAGGACACTACCATACCAAAGAAGTAGTAGAGGTATCCGGTGCGGTGATAGAGAGACATCCTACATTAAATGCTAGAGATGCCTATGGAGCCAGGGGATTTGAACACTCCCAAAGGGGCGCATTAGCAATCACTTATGACAAAAGTAAAGGCGAGATTAGTAGAGTAACGGTAACACCATGAGACAACTGAGCGAACTTAGCATTATTGAAAACTGCCAACAGTGCATCTATCACAAGAAAGATGACATCAACCCTTCTCGCACTTACTGTGAAAAGCTGGCAGAAAGATATGGGAGGCCAGTAGAGATATGTGTAAACAAACACTTTCCAACCGTATGCCCTTTGTTGAAGGTGTAGCTAAGGTTAGGAATCCCTGTAGAGGTATATGTTCCACCTCTACCGTTGGGAGTATCTGGTGTGTAGGTTGTGGTAGGTATTACAAAGATGTGATTAATTGGAATGCCTATGATGAGTCCAACAAGATACTAGCCATGAAGAGGGCTACGGAACACCAACAGAAGAAGAGGAACGGAGAGGTTACTGATAACCTAGATTACTTATGAATCGTTTAATAGTTAGTTTTAGTGGCGGCAGAACCAGCGCATACATGACGCATAGAATACTTCAGGAATGGCGAGAAAACTATGACGAGATAAATGTTCTGTTCGCTAACACTGGTCTTGAGCATGAGAAGACTCTTGAGTTTGTAAAAGAATGTGATGAGCAGTTTGCTTTTAATACTGTTTGGCTTGAGGCAGTTGTCAACCCAGAGCGGGGGAAAGGAATTCGACACAAAGTTGTTAATTATGATACGGCGTCCCGCAATGGCGAACCGTTTTTTGATTTTACAGCAAAGGAAGGAATACCCAATGTTGCCGCGCCCAAATGCACAGATCGTCTAAAAGTTGCGCCAATGCGATCTTATGTAAGGGAAGTTCTTGGGCATAAAAGATACGACTACAACCAGTGTGTTGGCATACGCTTAGATGAGATTGACCGTATGAATGCTGCTGCGATGAAAATTGGGGTGATTTATCCGCTAGTAAAATGGGGGGTTAGGAAAGAGAATATATTGCAATGGTGGTCAAAGCAAGATTTCGATCTTGATCTACCAGAGCATTTAGGCAACTGTGTTACATGCTATAAAAAATCAGATAGAAAACTTTTTACTATTGCAAAACACAACCCAGAGTATTTTGACCCTTTTATTAATATGGAAATAAAAAATGGCTTGGCTGGGCCGGGAATTAAAGACGGGCAGCCGAATAAATTTTACCGCCAGCACAGATCGGCATTAGACATAATTGCTTCAAGCCAAAAACCATTTATTGAATGGAGCGCAGAGTTTGATGAAATTTACCAGCAAGGGCTTTTTGAGGATGAAGAGCTAGATGTTTCCAATGGATGCACTGAGTCTTGTGAAATAGAATATATTTAGCTCAAACAACAAGGATTACTTATGAAAGAAAAAGACGATTACAAACCAGCGGGCCACACAAGGTTCACTATGAAAATGAGAGAAGACTTGCATGAAGACCTCAGGACTTACTGCTTTGTTAACAAGGAGAGCATGAGTTCAGTCATTGAGGAACTGATAGAGAAGCATCTTAACAAGCCAAGCTCTACTGACAGGAAGGGTAGAGATGTTAAAGCAAAAGACATACAAGTAGGCGGGAATCATTATAAGGATCTTAAAATCCAACCCATAGAGTATATCCAGGCTAACGATTTATGTTACTGTGAAGCCAACGTGGTTAAGTATGTTACTAGGTGGAACAGTAAGAATGGTATTGAGGACTTGAGGAAAGCTAAACACTACATAGACCTGCTCATAGAGAGCGAGGTTATAGAGCCTAACTTAGAATATTTAAGAGAGTGATATGCGAATTGTAAAGCATAAGAAAACGCTTAGAGCCTTGATAGATGATGTAGCTAAGTTGTTACAGAAGCACGTTAGATTGAAGGCGGCTGTAGCTGCTGATAAGAATGGCTTTATAGAGTGTGTGTCATGTAATAAGTGGTATCACTGGAAGGATATGCAGGGTGGGCATTGGATAGAAAGGGGTAAACAGGCCACTAAGATTATGGAGGAGAACATCCATCCCCAATGTGCTGGATGTAACCAGTACGGTATGCGGCATAGGACTCACGTTAGAGAAGGGTATTCTAAGTACATGAGGAGTATGTATGGGGATGATTTCTGTGATGAGATGTTAACTAACTCCAGAAAGCCCAAGAAGTATTTAAGGGCAGACCTAGAAGATATGGTTAAAGACTTACGAAAGAAGAACAAAGAACTTGAGTCAGAACTATAAACTATGCGGAGTGTGTTGGCTTGAAACAGGAAACCAAGAGTGTAGTGGTGGACCCAATGGATCCGGAGGAACTGGCGAAGTGGGTGAACGACAACTTGCCCTTTCTGAGGGGGACGGAGCAGAGGGCGATAGGGACTCTGGCAATGATGGTGAGGGATTACTCAGACTTCATGGAGGAGAATAACACAGTAGATGAGTTGTTCAGTATGTTCATCTCTATGAGATACAAAAAGATGATGGATAAGGAGCTACATTAAGGTGAGGTCAGTACGGCACCCAAAGGCGAGGGTGGAGGAAACCCAGGATGCCGCACTGCCTCAAAACTATTGAGCAAGTAACTTTGCTGTTTCTCCAGTAAATTGGAGAGAAGAGGCTACAGTAGGCGCAACCCTTCCAATGTAGTTATAGAAAGTCTCTAGCATTATTCTATTCTGCGTTGCTTGGGTTTTATTGGCAGCCCTTTTTGTGAACTCCTTAATCCAAGAGGGGCTAGTTATAAAATCAACAACGTATCTATCTATTATTCCGTCAGTAATGTTTGTTGAGAGATTTAGTATTACCCCTCTAACACCGCCTACACCAGCCGCTCTAAGCTGAATTTCTCTTATACCCAAAGCCTTATTCAAAGGGCTATCATTGACCGCCTTTAATACAGGAGCTATTGCTTCAATATTTTTTCTTACTGACTCTGAAACAGGCTTATCTATAATGTTGTCTATTTCTTTAAATAAGTTGTCTCTTTTTTCTGCTGACTCCAAAAAAGCCTTGTAGAAATTTGAGGTCTTAATGTCCTTATCTTTAGACTTCTGCAAAGCATCAAATAACTTGTCTTGAAGTATAGTTCTTTGCCTGATATTTCTTGCAAGCGCATACTCTGGGGCAAAAGTATCAGCAATTCCCAAAAGAAGGTTTCTGGCTTCACTAAGACCCGCTATTGGAGCCTTTTGAGCTTTGGCTGACTTAATCAAGTCATCAATATGTAGACGCATTAAATGCAATTCACCAACAGTATTTGGTTCAATACTAACTCTACCGCCGCTTTGTCTTATAAATTGCTGGCGAGCGTTTGATTCCGAAACTGCCAAATATGCTTGTTTGAATATTTTGTTATCATTAACAAGTTCTTGCATGAGGGGGAATTCGGTTCTATAAGCAGTATCAGCATATTGTGCCGCTGTGTTGTTTGCAGCGGTTCTGCCTTCTGGCGTTAACCCATTTACGATGTCATTTATAGAGCCTTTAAGCTGCTCCTCTCTTTTAATTATGCTGTTGTAAAGCTGTCTTCCTTTTTTGCCAAACAAGCTAATTCCAGCCTCTCTGTTAAAAGCTAACTGGTCTTTAGTTGCTTCTGCTGGGGTAACAAAAGTATTAAATTTTTTGGCAGAATCTACTGCTTCCTGGGCGGCTTCTCTTTGGATTCCTTCTAGCGATTTCTTTTTAGCCAAGCTAAAAGGTGAGGCAGACATTTTTTCATGTATTGTCAGAGATGCAGATGGAACTAACCTATTCATCAGGTAGGTTCCCCCGCCAGCAGCTAGTGTTGAAACAGCTACGTTTCTTACTCTTTCTGGGTTAAGCAAATTTAAATCTTCTTGCGAATAAGCTGGTCTGCTTAAACCCTCAACAGCCCCCAATGCCATAGCTCCCCGTACGGTAGTTAGAGCGGGGCCAGCAACAACAAGGGCAGGAAGAGCCATAGTGATATCTGCGAGTATCTGACCTGCTGTTCCTCCTTGAGCATATGGAGTTCTTGCAAACTCTTCTGCCTCTCTTCTGATCTCTTCTGTATAAGCTGCTGTAGCCCCTTCAGGGATAGCTCCTACGGCTTCAAATCCCATAGTAAGCAACTGCTTTCCAGCTTGACCAGCTTCTCTAAAGCGTCTTTTAGCGGCAATCACATTAGTTTCTAATGCTCCACGCCTTAGACCTTCGTATTCAGAAGCACCTGTTAATTGAGAGATTCTTGCAATCTCATCAACCCCTGAAGAACGAGTTGCTCTTTGGAGTGCCTCTAACTCTTTTTCTTTGCTCATGGCTATCTCTCTATGAGTGTTAGGTCAAGATTTTCAATTATCTCTTCTTCGCTTAATTGCTGTCTTTCTCTAAGCACTTGAATAATTTCTGCGCTAAATATAGTGCCATTAGGAGATTTAAATATTGTTATATTGTCTGGAATTTCTTTTACGTCAATCCTGTTCGCGTTAGGCAGCAAAGATATTGCCTGAGAGGTAGCCTCCTCAAGACTGTAATCTCCAAAAACGCCTGGGTTGTTTACAACATTTGAAAGTATTTCTTCAGATGTTGCCAACCTCATTTGATGAGCAGCAGATAAACCCTGTCCATCTTCAATCAAACTTCTTTCTAAAACATTAAGTGATTGAGGTACATTTTCTTCAATAGTTTTTTGAATCCAAACCTCTTGGCTGTCGCCGAAACCAAGCTGAACATCTTGCAGCAATACAACGTCTGTTTCTGTAACAGGCGCAAAAGCCCTTATTATTGGCAATGTGCCAGTAGTAATAGATCTATCTATCTCTTTTCTTAATGCTGCTGCGTCTGGCGTTAGCATAAATGTTGGAGCCATGCGTCTTGCTTCCGCAGGGCCAACCATTTGTTCTAAGTCAGGATTAAACGCAATAGATAAAAGTTTTTCGGCATGAGACTTTGCGCTAAATGCCTCAGAACTTAATGCTTGACCAGGAGATGTGGACATATTAGAAAATTTATTACCGCCATTTGCCTCAAGTGCAGCGTCATCTACCCCAAGAACTCTTCTGTAATTCTCGTCATTGTCATCAAAAAGAACAATTTCAGGCATTCCTGTTTGTTCATTAATAATTGTGACTTCTCTAAACTGCCTTTCCCTTTCTTCAGGAGACTTAGCTAGTTCAAGAGCAAATTCCCTTGCTTGAGTAGCACCTTCTATTGTTGGAGGAAACAAAGACTCAATTTGACCAGCCAGATATGGGCTAACTCTTTGAAGTATGTCTTTGCTTGCTGCAAAAATGTTTTGAGCATTCATGTAATCAGTAGTTTCTTGAGCGGCCTCTCTTACATCTCCTGAAATTGATTGCCTGATGCTTTCCTCAAGTTGCCCCTGTCTAGCTCTACTTTCAGCAATAGCCTGAACATCTCTTGCCTGACCCATAGCAAACTCTTGCTGGGCCATCAAATCAGCTTGTCTCTGCCTAGACAAATCAGCAGCCATAGCTCGCATCTGAGCAGCTTGAGTTCCTAGTCCTAGATTCCCTACAGCTTGCGCAGCTTGGATAAGGCTTTGCGGGTCATTAGGGTCTACGCCTTTGAGAGCTTCCTGAACCTTCTCAGACTGAGTTCTAACGTCTAGGCCTAACATTCCACCCACACCCCTACGCATTGCTTCTTGTCTCTGGGGCATCTGCATAGATAGGGCAGATACTAGAGGTGCTTGAGTCCTAGCTAGTCCTGTAAGACCGCCAGTTAACTCCCGTCCCTTGAGTATGCCCTCTGTCAGCATACGCTGTTGACGTTGAGCAGGAGTCTCAATAATGTCGCTAAATAAAGATTGTATGTTGATAGCCATTACTAAATCCTTGGGATGCCTGCTTCGTCAAGCATTCCATAAAGGTTTGTTATGAGATTTCCAGACATTCCACCACCTGAAGCTGCGGTTTCTTGAGCCTGGGCAGCACGTTCGCCTCTCAACAAGTCAAACAGACCTTGATACTGCTGCTGTCTCAGAGCGTTTCTAAGAGCCTCAAATCCTAACTGGGACTCTATTGCAGATTCTGCCAAACCAGCCCCTAAACCTAGCCCAGTGGCCTGTAAAGAGGATGCTAGGCGTGAAGCCTCCAGTTGTGGAGTTAACGTACTCAGTAACTCCTGCTGAGGTGTGTAAGCAGTTGGTATAGCCTGTAATCCAAGCTGACCTAATAGGCCCATTCTATCTCTAAACTCACCCAAACCCTGTAGGGTCTGTTGAGACTGTAGGTCTTGCTCAGCACGAGCCTGTTCCATAGCAGATACCGCAGACCTAGCGCGCTGTTCTTCAATGGCTTTGCTAAGGGCTAGCTGTTCAGGAGTGCCACCAAACATAGAAGTAC
>JGI11705J14877_10002306_pt1 | contig 10349 bp, 5 predicted proteins | sample Etolaghawater15m_FD_14877 | JGI IMG/M metagenome (IMG submission 14877) | reverse complement strand
AGGCGGGCCTGCAAGCCGCGGGCGCTGGTGCGTATGGCGGGGGCCGTGCGGCCATTTCAGAGGCCGAGATCAACCGTAATCGCGCCGCGGCCCTTGCACAGGCGCAGGCGGAGAACTTCCTTCAGGCCCAGCAGGCGGCACAGAACCAAATGCTTCGTCAGCAGCAGGCCGGTCAGCAGATCGGGACTCTTGGTTTGCAGGCGGGTCAGCAGGTTGGAACTCTGGGACTTCAGACCGGCGAGGCGCTTGGAACGCTCGGCCTGCGACAGTCCGCCCTTGGCGAGACGCTCTCCGAGCGTCTTCTGCGCGAGCAGCAGGGCGTTTACGAAATGGGTGCGCGTCAGCAGGCCCAGCAGCAGGCCGAGCTTGAAGCGCAGCGTCAGAGCGAATTGGCTCAGTTGTACGAACCTTACCAGCGCGTTTCGTTCCTGTCGGACATTTATAAGGGCGCTCCTTCTACTCAACAAACCATCTCGGCGGCAGCTTCCCCGTCGGTGTCTCCGGCCCAGCAGTACTTGGGTCTTGGCATCGCGGGTCTTAGCGCGGCGGCGGGTGCCTCTAAATCAGGACTATTCGGATGATGAACCGCGGTGTAATGGATCGACAGATGTTTCGTAATGGCGGGGCCGCGTTCCCTGATCTGATGGGTCGGGGCGTTATTCCGATGCAGCAGGGTGGTAATGCTGCGATGGAAGCTGGCGTTAGGGCGGCAACAGAAGCTTTTATAATGACCGTTGGCCGCGCTCCGCGAGACATGGAAGAGCTTCTGAGATTTGCCCAAGGGGCTCAAGGATACAACCCTTCCGGCCTCTCCCCGGATAACCTTCCCAGTCAGTCTGACATTGTTCAGCCGCTTCCTTCGTCAGAGTTGGGTCCGATGAGGGGGGAGACGGTATACGGCCCACGGCCCACGGTCCAAGAAGAAGGCGCAGGCCTGCTAGGGGGTTTTGCCCCGGGCCCGTCTCGAGAAGTTCCGCCTCCCATCAATCCTCAAGATTATTTTCAAAGTCCGCGGGATTCCTATCCGCCTCGCGGCGACATGGAAATGGATCCGAGCAATCTTGAGCCGGTAATCCGCCGCCAAGAGGGTGGTCCGGCGATGGTAATGCCTTCTGACATGGGCGCGATGGCTCAGCAGATGCCCGCGGCGGCTGCCGCGATGTCGCCGCCAGAGCAAGAAGTTGTGATGGGCGCGATGCAGGCTAGTGGTGGACCAGAAGTTCAGCAGATGATTGCGTCTGAGGCACAGTCCTACGGCGATCCGGAAACCGCGGAAAACTACGAAGAGATGATGAACATGGTCCGTGGCGATCAGGCCACGGTCGAGGAGCGCCGTTCCGAGCTTGCCTCGCTGGTGGGCGAGGAAGACGCCATGCAGACGCCGGAGTCGGTTCTGGCTCTTGTCCAGCCCATCGTCCAGCTTTCTCTGGTTGAAGAAGTTATGGCTCCGGGCGATAATGTTGACGCTGGTGTAGGTGCACTAGCCGCACAGCAGATGACCACTCCGATTCAGGGCGACATGGCAGGCGGCGTTATGACGCTGGCAGGGGGCCCTGAACCGCAGATGCAAGGAATGGCCTAAATGGCTCTGAAACCTCTCGTTCCGGCAGATTTAGATCCAATCGGGTATGACCGACGCATGGAGGCGGGGTTCACTCCCGAGCAGCAGCTTGCTGCTATCAACCCTATTACCTATACGCCCTCACAGGTCAAGGACATAGCGGATCTGGTTGGAACGAATGCGTTTGCAGCAGGGCTTGAAACTCAGGTTCCTGATTCAAGTCGCGGGGTGGCCTCTTTACAGGACATGTTTGAACAGAAGCGGGACGTTTACAGGGGTATTCTGGGCGATCCCGAGGAACAGCGCAATGCCGCCCAGTCGGCGGCGTTGTTTACGATTGCCAACTTTGGTCTTCAGCTAGCCGGTGCAACTGGCGGTCGTGTTGGCGCTAGTTTTGGCGAAAGGCTGGCGCAGGCAGCGGAAGCTTCTAAGCTGTTCCCGACGATTTCGGCAATCTCTGCGGAACAGAGGGCAAGCCAACAGAAATTTGACGTGGCCGCATTGCAGTCCGCCGAGGCTGAACGAACCGCAGCGCTCAAAGCTCAATCTGAGGCTGGCGCAGCAAGGGCCAAGAGGCAATCTGAGGCTGACGCAGCGCGTCTGAAAAGACAGCAGGACTTAGAAGATCAGGAATCTGAACGCGAATTCGAGTTGTTTAAGCTGGGCGCAAAGGTTGAATCTTTCAATGCGGCTGACAGCGGGAGCGGCGCACAACTAAGGTACGAAACACGCCAAGTGCTGCGCCCGGATAAAACCGGATTTGATAGTGTCACTAGGGTAACACGCGACAGTAACGGAAGACCCATAATCACGAACTTGCCCGAGTTTGATACCCGCGAGCAAACACGGGCAGACGGGTCCACCGTCCTTTTGACTAGGCCCAAAGGCACAAATAAGCCTTTTGAGATGGTTAAAAACATTAACGGCTCGCCAATGGTTTGGAGATTTGCTCCTATCGAGCTCAAGCAAATTCCTGATGTGAACGGGGGAACTCGCGTTTTAGCGGTTAACAGCGCAACGCAGCAGCCTGTTCCGAACGGGATAAATTACGTAGTTGATCCGGCAAACGAAGTTCGCCAAATTACGCACAACGGTGCCGAGGTTCTCGTATCTGTTAACTCACGCACGGGCGACGTTGATACGATATTTACCGCTAACCCAGAACAAAAAACCGTTACGGTTGGTGGCAACGTGGTGGCCTTTGATCGAGACGAAGACGGTAAGTTTGTTAACGGTACTACTATCTATAGCTCTCCGGAATCTCCGGAGCTCCGGTCCGACGGTAAGGGTCGTCTGGGCTATGCTTATAAGCCTAGCGAGGAATATCCAGAGGGTCGGTTTATTCCGTTGCACGACACGGGCCCTGATCCGGACGCCCAAGAGTACGAGTATGCGAACTGGATAGATACGGAACGCGGACAAACTTCATTGTTATACCGAACGGATAAGTCCAAAGATTGGATTGATACCGGAACCGGGCTTGTTGTTCCCCCAGAAAGGCTTGCTCAACTTGTACAGGTAAACGCGAACACGGCTTATGACTCGGCACTATCTGCAAAAGCCATGCGAGAAGCCAGAGAGCGCTATCTGCAAACCGTTATGGGCCTATACAAGGATCGATTTATTGATCTGGGTGTTGAGGATCCTGAACGCTTCGTGCGCGAACAGATGGAAGGAAGGATACAATCGGCGGACGCCCTTGAATTTATGACCGAAAATATGAGAGAGGCAATCGAGATTGCACGAGATATTGGCGAAGGAGACATCACCGCGGGCTTGTATTCAAACATTGACCTCCGCGAACAAGTTGAAAGAGGTACGGGTCTTGGCAATCGTTTGAAGTCTGCTGTAGCTGCCGCGGGTGCCGCTATATTTGACGCAAATTGGTGGCGGAGTACCGTTGAAGCGCGGGCCCTTACTCGACAAATCATGCTGGATATGCGGCTTACCCTTGCAAATAGCCCCAAAGTTGCGGAGGGCGAGCAGTCGCGCCTTAAAGAAGTTCTGCCCGATGTGGAGAAGTGGGTGACCGGGGGCACCATTGAGGCGGATAAATTAAGAGCCGTCAAAACGGCGTTCCAAGAGGAACTTCTTGCTGTTCGTAAGCGCTTGGCCTCTCCGGGCACAATGGCATCCCCGGATAGCGCCTTTACGAGAACGCTTCAGCAGAGTGAAATGCGCCTTGAAAATTCCTTGGTTGTGCTAAACAGCATCATTCCGTTCGGAGTAGAACGCAGGGTTCTCCCGTCGGTGCGAGATCGGATCGAGGAAGAAAAATCAAGGCAGGGCGGGGAGTAACCACAGTAATGGCTGATTTAGACAAAGACGTTGAAGAAGTTCCTAGCGGTCCTTTGGGCGCGTTGTATTATTCTCCCCCGCCACCCTCACCGCGACCTCCCTTAAACATACCCACCTTTGAGTATGATAAAGATCTATTTGGAGCGTTACGTTACGCTGAAGAAGAGGGGAAACCAGAGCCCATCGAGTTAGATGACTCTGGGCATAAGGAACAACTGCTTAACACCGCCGCTGAAATTCTGAGCAGTAATCCTTTTTACAACAAAGGTCCAATAGACCCGGTCGATTTTTTTACGCTCAAATCTCCTTATATGGCTGATGTCTTTCCCGAGTCTGTGGGGGACAGTCCTTCTGCTCTTTTTTGGAAGCAGTCTTGGGTTAGAAAAGATTCGGACGAAAAGCGCGAGGAGCTTTTGCAACGGCTCACGAACCTTTCTCCTGTAACATACGGCGATATGGCGAAATCCGCTTTTCGCGGTATTTTGAAAGGCGTTCCCGCGGCGGAAGCGGCCCTTTATGGAGGAAGGTTAGCTTTTACGGCGGCCCCTGTTTACCTGCCGGGCCCTTGGGCCGCTTCGCCCCAAACGGCTCCGCTAGGGTTTCTGTCTAAACCGGTTGCTGGTATGGCCGGAGGACTTTCCGCTGCGGTGGGAACCTCGTTTATTGTGGATCCGGTCGTAAGTGAATTTATCAAAGACCGCGAAAATTTGCTCCCGGGGGGAGAGGGCAAGCTTGCAGGAGCGGAAACAGCGGGTCTTATGGTTAGCGGCCTGCCTTCGATATTCCGTTATAACCCCAAAGCAGTGGGGCCCGCACGCGTTGCCGCCCTTCTACGTGAATCTTCGGGCGAAGCCGCTTTTCTTCCAACCGTAACACGAGCCACAGAGATTGGTAGAAAACCGCCCCGCGCTTTAAGGTTTGCGGCCTTTATTGATGAGATGCTTCCCGCTACAAGGCGTGCTGCTCAACGGAGCCCCGGCGTCACCGCGGCGGGGGAAGGATCAGCGGCGGTCCTGTCGGGCTATCTGGTAGATCAGCTAGACGCTGAAAATGATCCCGTACTCCGCACGTTTATTGAGCTAGGCTCACCTCTTGCGCCGAATTACACGTTTGCGCGAGTGTTGCTGGGTACACCCCAAGGCATCAAAAAAGGGGCGAAGTACCTTCCTTCCGCGGTGGGTTATAAGTTTATTAAAGATTCTGGTAGCTTGGGCGGCGCATATAGAAGAATTGTCGGCGGCTTAAAGGTAGATCCTTCCACAAAAAAACAGGATATCTTAAAAACTCCTGCGGGAAAGATCGCCGTCCAAGAAATTTTGAAACTTGTGGAGGACATGGGAGAAGATCCCATTGCCGTTGCCACTAGGATGGCGCAAGGGGAGGATTGGTTGGAAGGGTTGTCGGACGACGCTCTTCGAGTGTTAAACGCAAGAGCCAATCAACTTGCAGGAAACGAAGAAGCCGAAAATTTAGTGAGTGCGTTGCCTGCGGGGGTTCGAGCTAAGTCTCCCGCCATTATTGCTCTTCAGGGTTATTTTGCTAATGCCGCCCAGAAGCAAAAACTCGGTAGAGAAGCAAAAAGTAGCAGCGCCAAGGCCGCCGATTTTCAGAGGGGCCTTATTGAACTCTTCCACTCTTCCGGCGATCAAAACTTGATGAATCTGGCCCTAGAGCTTCAGCAAGACCGTTATGCAAACGCTTTCGTGGATAGATTTGCAGATGTTGTGGATTATGCAATTCGGGCAACAGAGCGTGTCGGCGGCACAGAGTTTGGTGCCAGACTTCGGGCGGGCTTTTCCGAGGAAGAGATAAGGGGACTAGATGCGGCGGAAGCTATAGCCAATGCAATGGACCAACAGCTTACCATCGCGAGTAAGATGGCGAATCGCCTGTACGAAGACGCAAAGGGCGATGTTCCGTCCATTCGTGTTTTCAAAAACGCCGCAGGCGAAGAAATTGACGAGCCCTCCTTCATCACGTTGTTTGATGAGATCATAGATAACTTAAACCCTGAGACAGCAGAAAGATTTTTTAGGAACGCAGAGCTCCAAGAAGTTCTAAAGACCGTAGATCGCTACCGAGGCATACTTAGCCTACCCGGTGCGCTTCCGACCACCGGAGCACGAGAAAAGTTTTCCGCAAAACTTTCGTCTTACGAAGACGGAAGCCCAGTTAAAAGAACTTTTGAACAGATTTTATCGGGTGACGTGGATTTAGGCGCGGGGTCTCTACCCGGAAGCAAATTTAGCCAGTCGTTTGCAGAGGCCTCCCCCGGCGTAAAAAAACAGCTAGATCGTGCTTTGCAACAAAAATTCAAAGCGGGCCAGCTTATCCGAAATGTTTCTGTGGAAGAGTTCGATTTTGAAAATCTAGAGCCGACCGCAGAAAACATCGCTCTTTTAGACGATTTGATTACCCGGACAACAGCGGGCTCTAAGTACAAAAGTACGGATCAAAAAAAGGCGGCCACTGAGGGCGCACGGCTGCTAAATCTAAAGCGCACCGAACTTCTGCGCTTGCAGGATTCCGGTCCGGTCTCATTTGAACGAAATGTTGCGGGTCAGTTAACGCCCACCGAAGAGAACGTGCAGGCGCTTCAACGTGTCGAGGATTTGCTCTCCAGCCAGTCTCCAACCCCCGAGTTACGGGACATCTTGGGCCTTGTAAAGCTTCAGAAAGCGGCTCTGCGATCTGAGGTCGATGCAGATTTTCCGGATGCTATTGACTACTCCGATATGGATAACTTACGCAAAACCTTGCGCAGTATCAAAGAGAAGTCCAGAGGAAAAGTTTTTGACCAAGAGCTTTACGGTATTGCGGCGCAGTTAGAAAAAGCGCTTATAGACGACCTAGATAATACTATCGACCCCTCTGTCTCTGAAAAGTATAACATCGCTCGAACATTCTACCGTGGAATGAACGACGCTTTAACACGAAGCTTCGTGGGCTTACCAACAGCACGCGCTGCTTTCGATCAAGTAAAAGTTTCGCCGGAAGAATTTATCCGCAAGCTTCTGCGAGGCAAAGACGAGGAGATCGCTTCTCGTTATTCCGAAATTTGGGAATCCTTCACCTATTTGAACAGTCGTGCAGAGCAATACTTTCCTGAAGACGCGGTCCTAGACATGCCGGACGGACCCGTTCCCCTTTCCGATTTGTTAAAAGACAACACGGACAGTATATCGGGTTGGGCCACCCATGTATTGGCTAAAGATATAATCTTCCCCTTAGAACAAGCCCGTAACAAGGCCGTTGCTGCCGGGGCCAGCAAGCCGGAACAGGATCGCCTTATGCTCCGGGCGCTACAGCGAGTAAAGGAAAGACTTGGTTCAGAAGGTATCGAACGTCTTAAAAATTTGTTGGGCGACGATTTCGGGGCTGCGCTAGCAGGGGCCACGGATGCGGTAGATTTTGCAAATCGGTCAAAAAGTCTTTTGGGCAGTTTGCGGGAAAAAGCTAAAGATAACTATGCGCTTAGTGTTGCGGTTGGATCCAAAGCGCCCTCTGAGGTCATTGAGTCGGCAATCAATGGGTCAAACCCAATCCAATCGTTAAACCAGATCTTTGACGAGATCAGGAAAGTTGGCCGCAGGGCCGAAGCAGGACGCGTAAACGCAGACGGTACGCCCCTTGTCCCTGAAAACTGGAATGAAGAAGACGCCGTTAAAGGATTGAAGTCTCTTATTTTCGAAAGGGTCTTCCTTGATTCCGGAGGTCAAGGCGGCCTTGACCCCGCAAAAGCCTTTGAGAGATTGTTTGTTCCCGGTAAATCCCTTCGGAAAGACACCCGAAACTCTCTGGCAGATTGGATGATTTCCAAAGGGTTGACCAACAAAAAAGAATTGGACGGGTATCAAAAAATACTGAACAACCTAGCTCGGTTTGAAGCCGCTGTTCAACTAGGCGAAATCGGACCGGAACAACTGGGTGATATAAACTTCATCGCCGACGCGTTTACTCGCCTATCCGGTGCGGCACTGGGCCGACAGATGGGCCGAATGATGCCGTTTGGTGGGCCAGACAGTCTCGTAGCCAGTGGCATTGGTGTTCGCGCTACGAAAACTTTTGTAGAAAAAATACCGCAGCTTCGACAGCTAGACGCAATGAGCGTTATTGTCAACGACGACGAACTTCTGGCATTGGCGCTGCGTACCCCTCGGAATGATTCCGAAAAAAAAGCAATTTCCAACATAATTACACGAGCGTTGAAGAGTAAGCTCGGTGAAGACTACGGAGTGGGCGCGGTAGTAGACGATCAGCGCAGAGCGATTACTGGACCACCACGTAGAGTGCCTTTGTTGGAAAAAGATCGTTTTCTCGAGGACGACGAATCCTCGGAAGAAGAAGCCCCCGGCCCACAAGGTTCTGTCCGCCCACCTGCGGTTCCCACCCGCACGGTTGCGGCGGCACAGCAGCCGCCTATCCCGCCACGTCCTGCGCCGACCCCGGCACCCCCGTCCGTTGCTTCGGCTCCCACCCAAGCTCCGGCATCCCCAGAGACACGGCAGCGATATGCGGCACTCTTTCCTAACGACTCGGCATCATCCATGATCCGTAGCCAAGGTATTGGTGGCCTTCTCGGATGATCGGCGACGTTCTACACCTGATGCTTCAGTCAGACGTTCATAGGAAGTGGTACATCCACGACCTTGAGCGTCTGATTATGCCTGCCATCGAAGCTGGCAAGATGAAGGTGTTTTACGAGGACGGTAAGCCGCAGGGTCTGTACAGCCACGCGTTCCTCACGCCCGAAGCTGCAAAAGGCTACCTGATGAAGACGCGGAAGCTGCAACCCGAAGATTGGTTCACGGACCACGGGTCTGGGGAACTGTTCATCATTGATTTCATCGCGCCGTATGGCAACGTCCTGAAGATTGGACGCATGATCCAAAAGGATCTTACCAACCGCTACATCGACGTTTACATGAAGGACGGTGCTTTTATGAAGCGCGGCGCAAGGAACGACCGGCTGACATATATTACCGGCGTGAAAGACATGCTGGCTGCACGGAGAGCGGAACATGAAGTACGAGCGTAAAAGCCCCTATGCAGACGGCTTCAACGACATTTACACCGTGGCCGGTGTAGATGCGGACGACGTTTGGGCCCGCAAGCATCTTTTGCTGGGCGGTGATGGCGGTGATGGCGGCGAAGGTGGGCATCACGGAACTGATCCCGCAGTAGACAACCCGGACACCGTTGCAGAGGCCGAAGCCGAAGCGGCAGCAGTAGATGCCGCGAAGGGAGAGATGGAGGCTTATAGCCCGTCTTATGGTCTGGTCACGGACGTACTGGGAATCACGAAAGGGTTCGACCAGTTCGGACCCAAGGGGGTAAACATAAGTTTTAGCCCTGTCGGTACGGCGTTATCGACTGTTTTGGGACTTGGACCACTCGCAGGTTTCGCCCTCGGTAAAGGGGTTACCACTGCTATGGACGCAATTGGCGTTCCCAGCACGGTGTCTGTTAATGTCGGAACACCCGGCACACCCGGTATATCGGTTGGACCCAGCACACCCGGTGCAATAGACAATGCAATAGACGATGCCATTTCCTCCGTCACAGGTACTACTGGAGGCACCACGACAGGCACTCAGGGCGGTGTAAATGATGGAATCGGTGGATTGGACACTTCCGGAAATGCCGATCCGGCCTTCGCGGCAACGGACCTGTCAAGCGACACCATGCTGGGCAGAACGCTTGTTGAAGCAGATCTTGACCCGGGCGGAAACGCCTCCGCAATTACCCCTGTCCCCATCAACACCAGCGCAGCACCCGCCGGAATTTTTCAAGTGGCCCCCACCACTCGGCCATTGGCCGCAGCTCCTAGTTCTTCGCCGTTTTTCCAGCAGCAGAACTTCAACCCCTTCGCCGTCCCGGCCTTGGGCGCTCCCACCCAAACGGCTCCCTTCGTGCAGCCCATGCGGTACGGCGGCGCAGTAAACAGCGGTATCGGCAGTCTCGTCTCGATCAGATAAGCCACTGCCGGGCGTCCTCGCCCAGTACCTGTCCGGCCAGATCAATCTTGGCCTTCAACGCGCCCAGTATCTTCTCGTCAATCGTCTTGGGCGACACGAGATCGATGTAGGTCACAGACTTCTTCTGGCCAATGCGGTGCGCCCGGTCTTCCGACTGAAGCCTGATCTCCAGATCATAGCTGTTGGAGTAGTACACCACCGTGTTGGCGGCGGTTAGCGTGATGCCGTAACCACCTGTCCGCGGCTGCCCCACAAAGAACCGCAGCGGGTTCTCCGAATCTTGGAACTTCTCGACAATCTCCTGCCGCTCGTCCTGTGGCGTGTCCCCGTAGTAGCAAGCCACGGCATCCTCACCATACTTCTTGGCCAACGCACCACGGATCTCAAGGATGTCGTGCGTGTAGGTGGCCCAGATGATGACTTTGCCCTGCACCTCTTCTGCGATGTCCATCAACTCGTTCAAGCGGTTGTGCGGTAGCTCCTGTGTCTCGCCATCGTCGGGCGTCAGGAAA
>JGI11705J14877_10002305_pt1 | contig 10351 bp, 14 predicted proteins | sample Etolaghawater15m_FD_14877 | JGI IMG/M metagenome (IMG submission 14877) | reverse complement strand
GTGCCCGTAGTTCAGTTGGATAGAATACGAGTTTCCTAAACTTGGGGTCGCAGGTTCGAATCCTGCCGGGCACGCCAAAATGGACCGGTAGCTCAGTTGGATAGAGCGTGAGTTTGCGGAACTCAAGGCCGGAGGTTCGAATCCTTTCCGGTCCACCATCAAGCAAATAATTAATTGTGTGAAACGATTCTACAGCATAAGGTTGAAACACTACAAGGAATTCATACCCACCGCGGTGGCACAGCAGATGCTCAAAGAGGAATCCCCCATGATACAATACTTAGACGACAACAAGTCCTTGGAGTTCAGATTCGTTAAGTCACGCAACAGACTGGATCTTTACGCAGACGAGAAGTATCTCATGTTGGCCAAGATGAAGTATAAAGATGTATTTGAAAACCGTGCCAGGATGGGATTTATGGAACTGTACATCAGTAGGTTGATCAGAAAGAAGTTAGATATAGAGAGAGGTAGCACATAATGAAATACGGATTCTATTCAGACAACGAACTGACAACGTTCAAGCAATACCCTTTCCGCTGTCCATCGTGGGATCCTATGCCCGCGGGCAAGAAGAACGTGGTGATACTAGGGTGTAGCCACACTTGGGGCGTGGGACTGGAAGAACACGAGACCTGGGCGCACCATGTGAGTCAACACAACATCGATCGTTTGAGATATTGGAACCTGGGTCAGCCTGGTGCAAGTCCCGAGACCGTGGTCAGGATCCTGTACTCCTGTGAGAAAGTAATAAACCCTAACATCGTAATCGTGATGTGGCCCGAGATGAGCAGACGGGAGAGATTAGAGACCTACACTCAAAATCTGATGGGTACACACAAGACCCTACGATATGAAAATTACAAGACCGACACCAACAACTTTCTCAAGTGTGTGTTCTTTTTTGAGAAGTATGCTGAAAAGAATCAGTGTAAAACCCTACACTGCTTTTCTGACCACTACTATGACTTCCGCACTGATGGAAACTCACCAGCGCTGATGGAAGACTACACCCTTCGCAACTGCTGGCCACACTGGGACAAGTTCACGGCCAGGGATTTACACGCCCAACCCAGCAAGGCTCGTGACGGCATACACTTTGGGGTAGAACACCATGAGAGGTTTGCCAAGTTATTCCTGGAGAAGTTTGGTCAGAAGTTAAGGTAATCTTCCGATCTTATATTCCTGAGTCGGTCCTGTCTCAGCATAAACGAATCCAATTCACTATCGTTGTTTTCGTCTATCGCGATTTGTTCGGGATAGAGTGTCTTTGATCTGATTGTGAACCTATTACTGTATCTAACATTCAACACACTGGGCTTATCCAAGAATGCCCAATCATGTGGGACATTCCTCAACCTAGCGAATTCTTTTATCTCCTGTAGGTTGCCGATGTTAAGACAACTAACCGTGGTCCAGAAATCTAATTTCAACAATTTATATTTTTCTCTTAAGGCCAGGTAGGCATCCAGGTTACGTGTGTAGTCTACCCATCTAATAGGCCATCTAGTGTAGTCATGCACCTTGTTTAAACCGTCGAGGCTCAACGTGACTATGACTGTAATTCCCCGTTCGAGGATTTGCTCAATCTCTTTGATCATTCGGCTCCCGTTGGTGTTCATCCTCACGATCTGTAAATTCTCTGGTAGATCTCTCAACACCTCTCTGTAGTTCTTGCTGGCAGTGGGTTCTCCCCCGCTTATATCTAATTCCACGATTCTTTCACTCGGTAAAGATTTAAATCTTTCAAGGTTGTTTATACGTTTATATTTTTTAGATTCCAGACTTCCTATCAAAGTACTAAGATTAGAATTACATGTTTGACATGCACTGTTACATGTGTTGTCTAGCACACCCCCGACTATCAAATAATCGTCTTGGATATTTTTTAATATTTTGTGTCTATCTAGGCTGTTGGTACGTACACTCTCCCCCTTGGCCCGTTCGCTTTCGTTACATCGTCTGCATTCCGCAGGCCAAACACCCTGCTCCATTGTCTTTTTAATTTTCCTGAGCCAATTGCTGTTCTGCATTTCATCGTGACTTTCGAAAGACTGTTGTTCGACCATGTGTCCACACTTGCCTATGGTGCCATTACTATTGAGTCTGGTAAAATGCTCCAATCTAGGACAGTACATGCTTATACTCTCTTACAAGGCGTTCCAACGGCAGTGTTTGTCCGACGTGTCCGATCAGTTGCATATCAATTTTGACATACTCCTCGGGCACTTGTATCTGTACCTTGTATTGTGACTTGTTTGTGTTTTGCCTGCACACCTGTCCTAGTTCCGAAAAAGGTCTCAAGGTCACACTTCCCTTGTGGTACTTGAATAAATGGAACAACCAAATCCACTGGGGAGCGAAATGTCGGTCGATCAACGCTTCATCTAATATTCTTTGATACGTAGTCATAACAGGCAGATTATTCTGTTTACTGTATTCGTTGACCCCAGACACGAATCTCTGCTTTGGATCTCTAAGGAATACATGGATGTCTTTGGCATGATCTTTGATTCGATCGTCTACCAAGACCTGGTGTGCCGCACTGAAAATGCTGGAAGAACCATTTTTGAAAATGGGATATATGGCGTGGTCGGGGAAAAGTGCGACCCTACACTCTGTGTTGATCAGATTGTTCCAATATCTAAGCATCCTATGTCATCCCTTGCTTGACCAGTACCTCTGACACATACTGTTCAGCGCTCACACTTTCGGGATCGCTAAAAGACTGTGTTTTTACACTTCCTGGCCTAATCAAGGTCATTTCTATCATGCTGTCCTGCGCGTCCAGTTGTCGGTGAGCCAATTCCAGTGCCATTTTTTGGTTACGGTACTGCATGGACTCACGCATGGTGAGACCTCTTATTATCTTGTCATGGTCCCACTCACAGACACGTGTCGATATGTTCCAAATATAGTGTTTGTCTTTGCTTACTTGCCACCTGTGCCACACTTCGAACAGCAACTCGGTCTGGGCATAGAAACTTATTGCGTTGTTGATGAACATGTCACAGGGCTCAATCAAAGATGCCGTGTGTGAAACCCTCCGGATGTTCTCACCATCACTCCTAGATATTCCAACTATGTCGTGCCCTTTTTGCCGTAACTGTTTGGCAAATGCCTCTCCGATTCCTTTTTTGTGCCCTGTGATCGCAATTTTCATGTCTATCCTCGCCAGTATTTAAATACAGCACATGAAGTCGTATTTTATTTTGGATTGTCCTGAGCTCAGGAAAATACAGGACAGCCTCTTTGGTTACTACAGAGGAATTACCGCCAACAATCCTCCGAGACATTTTTGGACCCACTGTACTAGACAACAACTGAAAGATTACTTCTCAATACCAAAACTCGAAGTTAAGAAATGGTTTGACTCCATGAACCTAAGAGTCAGGGACATGAGCTTCACCGTGTGGGATGGAACAATCAAAACGTTCCCGCACACCGACGAACCCCCAGTGGTAGCCAAAATAAATGTGCCAGTTTTGAACACCACCAACACATTCAATGTATGGTTTGACGAACGCGGAAACCAGATAGATAGGGTGGAGTGTACACATCCAATAGTTTTCAGGTCAGACATACCACACACGGTCGAAGTTGGCGCGAACCCAACTTATCCCAGGATACAGTTCAGTTTTTGTTTCTATGACGAGCCTCTTCACTTATTAGGGTCGGACATTCTATAAATCTATCATCTCTCTGTTGTATACGTTCGATTAGTTTTTTCAAGTGTGTCTGGTAATCCCTATTTTCCCAGATGTCCTGGGAAGTGAAATCACCCATCGTGCCCCAGTCCTGTATGCGGTTGAGCCATACACGATCGGCACCATACCTCTCTGCGAGGTCGACGATTTTCAGCATTTCGTGATAGTTGTCTCTTTGCACCACGAAGTGCATAATGAATCTAAATCCGTTTTTCTGCTTTTGTTCGGCCATGCACTCTAGTGCTTCAAGCATCTTCTGCCATCGTCCACCTAACCTCAACTTCTCGTATGTTTCTTCGGAGGCCCCGTCTATGCTGACTCCCAGTTCCTGCAGATTAGAGATCACGTAGGGCACACGGCCGTGGAACTCCCGAAACATGAGGCCATTGGTAAGGATAGAATACTTGATGTTGTCTTTGCGTGGAGTGTGTTCCATGAAGTGCCTGTACACGTGTGATGCGAAAGGATCACCGTCTGATCCTATGTGCACCTGTATGGGGTGTTTGTAGTTGAGCAACCAATGATTTATTTTATCAGCCAGTCTTATGCCCAATTCATAGGCAGTCCCTTCCTTGTGGAATATCATGCTCTTTCTACAACTGGGACAACGTAGGTTGCAGGAGTCGTCGATGGCCAGACGCAGATGCCCTATATGTGCTGGCTTCCCATGCAGTACACCACCCGACTTCAGGTACGAACACGTGTTTTGATTGCAGTAACGATACGTGCCGTCCTCTATGGAGGACTGGAGGTGCTCCCTGGTGTTGGAGGTCACTATCTCGTCTAGACTTTTTATTTGCAGATTCCCTACGCTCTGTGGGAGCCATGACTGACACTCACAGGCATAACAACTGCCCCTCTTGTCTATCAGGATCGTGTCAAACGGTCTGGGGCAGATCTGCGATATCCCGAGATCCTTCTGCGTGTCGATGCCGTAGTGATCGAACAGTCGTTGATTCAATATCATACCTTGGGGTCGGTGATCATGTCCAGTGTCAGCGGTCGAGACTCGTCGATTGTCTCGACCGTTCTGTGCTGGGATTTCTTCCTGAGCCTACGCCGTTCCTTTTGATGTTGCTTCTGCATCTTCTTAGCACCCCGGGTGCTCTTGTAGTCGTAGTGTATGCCCATGATGTCACCTCCGTTTCGTGTAATTATGGTTGTGTCATTGTGGCATCTTTTTTTACCAAATGCAACGATTAAGTGTTGCTTTTTTGATAAATATGCCTTACAATCCAGAGCGGTCACAAGGCCAGTGATCGCATATACACAAACCTTATAGAGAAAAAATATAGGAGACAATCTATAATGAAAATGACAAAGAAGAAGATGGCTATAGGTGCGGCCATAATAGTGGCACTTGTAGTACTATGGTCGGTATTCAAACCGGCACCGGCGGAAGCGGCGGAGATGAAAGTGTATGGTTCACTGAACTACATGGTTTCAAACAACGAGGACGCTAACGGCGTGGCAACGGCAAAGGCCGAGAACAACGGTTCGGCGATTGGTGTTGACTTCACAAGCAACCTGGCAGAGGGCATCGATGGCTTCGCCAAGTTGGAAGTGGACATCGACGCTGATGACTCGGGTTCCACCCCGTTCGATTCAAAACTGGCTTTCGCCGGTGTTGACATGGGCACTGCTGGTACGATATCAGCGGGTAGACAGAATTCTGTTTTCAAGGGCGCGGTGACGTCCAAGACAGACGTGTTCCCGGAATACGGAAACGCGGCCGCACAGAAACTGTTCAGCAGGGATTCACACACAGTGATCTACTCGAACAGCATCGGTGCGATACAGTTCGACAACTTGGTAAAAATTGACGGAACAACTGGTAAATCAGGTGTTGACGTCTACGAGACTGCGGCCTCTATGGACGTGAGTGACAACCTAAACATAGGTATCGCTTACACGGATGACAAAGTCAACAACATCGAGTACAAAGGTGTTGGTGCTTCTTTCGCCCTGACGGACGCCACAACGATTGGTTACAACCACACAATCAAGACTGTGGAATCAACCAACCTTGACACCAAGGCCAACGAGTACGTTGCCTCACACACAGTGGGAGACACGACGTTCTCAGTGGGTTATGGTAAGGTCAAGAGTGGGACTGCCTACACAACAGTTGGAGCCGAGAAGACGATCGGTGACAACTTCAGCATGTACGCTGGCTATGAAATGACTGACGTAGTTTCAGGCACAGACACCAACGGCATGGCGGCTGGAATCAAGTACAAGTTCTAGTCCTCAAACATTGTAGAGCCGTCGGAGATATGAGAAGGTCAAGGTCGGCTTTACGCTTTTTAACGCTTCGCGTTATTTCTTTTTTACGCTAGTGCTGGTAATTTACGCTTTCGCTTCGCTTACAAAGACTTGGTCCACTTTATTGATATAACCTATTGACCGGTAACCAAAACCTTTGACATACTTTTCTAAATCAACTAGAGAATAACCAAATTTAGAAGTTAGATTACGATTATGAAATTCTAGCACTAACACAGGTTTGTATTTCTTAATAGTTTGTATTGCGCCTTTTAAAACATTAAGTTCATAACCTTCGGTGTCTATCATCATTAAGTCAACATTATCAATCTTCAGACTGTCTAATGCTTTTATTTTGTAGATCTTTCCTCGTCCGTTGGGATCTATATGATTGCCTAGTTGTCCTCTCCTGCCGTGTTTTTCAGACCAATCGTTGGTAGCAACATCCTTTTCGGTTTCACCTAAACCATACGGATGTTTGACCACATTACTGCAGTCAAATTTTTCCATATTAGTTTTGAAACATTCATAGATATCGTTAGCAAAATCAAAGGCGTGTACGCTGTCAAATTGTTTACTCAGAAACTTGGTAAAAAATCCATAATGGCACCCGGCATCTATTGCCACCCTTTTGTTAGGTATGTATTGATCGATGATACTAGACATTTCAGGTATGTCTTCTTTGGTGATATCTGTATTTTGATTTTGTAGTTTGTGCGGTAACGCATCCTCCCCACTCACAGTCCAGCCGTAATAATCGTACGTGTTCATTGTCTGTGTGCTGTTAGAACATTGCCGCCTTCTACATTGATGTAGTCGTTATCGTTCCATTGGTGATTTAGTATCTGGTACCATCCCCACTCGGCACCCATTAGATTTTTATTGTTGAATTCTTGTTCAACATTTTTCAATTTATGTCTTGGATGGAATATCAAATGATCCCAGAGATAAGGGCCAGTGCAACGTCTACAGTCTTTGTATGTGTGTGTTTTTAAAGGAGTATCAACGAAGTATCCGGGTTTGCTACCTGCTATGCCAACGACTGTGCCTTGTTGTGCTTTTTCGAGTAAAGGCATGAAGTCTACTTTTTCGCTGAGTATGGTATCATAACGCAACTTGATTATTGTTTTGTATTTTTCTGGCAATGTGTTCACGAGCCAGTAGTGGGCAAGTGTTTGCTTCGAATTGTGTTTTGTCTTGGCTAATAAACCTTCTCTGCGAAAAAGTTTACCACCTGATTTTTTCGTGTACCGCCTCCAAATGTCACAGTCAGGTTTATATTTCGTATCAAGTAAATTATGATATTCATATACAGGCTCATCAAACAATATCAAGTTGTCTACTTTTGGAAGCTCATAACCTTTCCAGTGCATATGGAATGTGTCAAAAGGAAAAACTCTTTTTGCTATCTTCAGTGCCTCTTCGTGTCCGGGACGAGCAAGGCCAGATACACAGACCGCGACCTCGTCTGGATTTATCATTTTACATAACCCCATTTGGCAATGGCTTGTTCGTATTCTATTCCGTGTGTTTTATCCACGGCCTGTCTCATGGCCCTAGCACCTGCAATCGTACCTCCTGGGTGTCCGTGTATTGCGCCACCGGCATTGGCCAAGTAATCAATGCCTGCTATGGAATTTACCTTTTCAACCAGGCCGGGGTTGAATCCGCAACTCAATGCGGGTGTTGTGTTGCCCGCCCGTAGTATCTTTAGGCACTCCATGATCTCTTCAGGGTCGTCGTTGCTGTATCCTCCCACCATCCCGGTCTGTATGGTATCTACTCCCATCAGTGTGGCCAATTGGCACAGCACTGGCCAACTTATGCTGAATCTGTGATTGCGGTCTGTTGAAACTTTCGCACCACTGCTCTGGTAATGTAGGAACAAAGGTAGGTCTAACTTTCTTATGCTGTTGTACGCCCCATATCCACTGAACACGTTGATGTGTACTCCGTTGCCACCCAACTGGTGTACGCGTCTAACACGATCAGTCAGCACGTGGGGATCGCAATTTATGGTGTGACAGAAAATCACTTTTTGACTCTGTTTGGCCAAGTAGTTTGAAATCAAGTCCACACGTTCTTCGAGTGGACATATAACAGGGTTCGCCATGATTTCATCTTCTTTTATGAAGTCCACTCCTCCGTCCACCATCTGTTTTATCATTTCTAGTAATATTTGAGGAGTTATGCCTATCTTAGGTTTCACTATCCCCCCTAGGAATGGTTTATTTTTTTGCCCAGTGAATTCTCGCATACCCGATAGTCCAAATTTTGGTCCTAAGAAGTGTTGGGTAACCGCGTGGGGTAATTCAAGTCCCACCAGTCGACATTTTGTGATTATCCCAATGTCTACATGTCCACCCATTAATTGGCATAGCATGTGAGACATGCCGTCGGTGTTCCAATCTGTGTTTGCTACAGGGAAGGCTATCTTGACCAATCCATCTGATTGTTTTTGTAATTTGGCCTTTTCTCCTACAATGACACAACTATGATTTTCAAACAGTTCATCTGTTTCCCATTTATTTCGAACACTAGGATTTCCAACACTCTGGCCTATGGCCAGGGCCCATGCCGCTTCTTTTAAATCTGCACTGCTTGACATATCATAAGTTGCTATGAAATATTTTTCGCGGTCTACGTCCGTGTTATAGAATAACATCTTATAATCTGCAGTTTGCTAAGAAGTTTGTAAGTTCCTCGGGTGTGCCCATTCCCCACATCTCATCGACCATGCTGGCCTTAAATTTTTTGCCGTCTTTGATTGCTTCGTTGTAAACCGGACACACATAAAATTCATTATTAGTCCTGATGTTCTTTGCTATCATTTGGTCTGCGTATTTTACAAAGTCACTGCCATGTTTCCAGTGGTATACTCCTACCGTGGCATTGTTTGATATAGGATTCTTTTCTGCAACTTCCGATACCCATCCGTTGCCGTCTACTTTGGCAAAAGAGTGTTTGGGATGGACACTGTTGAAGGTCAATATTCCTCCGTCTGAATTTTTATCATTGAAGGCACTTATTGTCTCTAGGCTGTTCCATTTTATCCATTGGTCTGAATTGGCTATCACTAATTGTTCGTCACTGTCGATAAACTCTCTTGCCTTCAACACCGTGCACGCCGCCCCTTCCGTGACTCCGTCTATTTGTACAATCTCACATCCTGGTGCTATCATAGACAACATACCCTTTAGGTCGTATTTTTCATAGTGGGATTTTTGAACTAGGAAGATGTATTGTCCTTGTAGGTTTAGATTTTTGACCACTGTGGCTATCATTGGGTCACCCCTTACCTCAATTAAAGGCTTTGGAAAACTGTATCCAGCCTTCTCAAAACGCGATCCTGCTCCAGCCATCGGTATTATTATTTTCATTTGTTCTCCTTGTATTTTATTAAATTATCACTGCATATCCCAGAAAACTTTTTTACTTCATCCGCAGGTAGCCTTTCTGGGTGAACCGCTATAGATTTTTTTCCTCCGGTCTTGCCGGGGTATGCCCATATATAACCCTGCGAGGTCAGTGTGTAATCATCGTTGTGATGGAAGAAACAATGTATGTCCTGTAGTAACATTGCCTCTAGAGAGTTGTAATCCTTAGCATGACACCATAGTCTATTATTTTTCAACCAATCTGCATCCACAGGTTCCGTGGGTTCATCGTGTCCTAACCAAAATTTTTCTCCGTCCCATTTACAAATGTCAATCTCGCAATGATACCCTAGATCTAGAGCCTCTTGTACGTANGACAGTGTGTTCTCACGATCCGCTTGTTCTCCATTCACATTACCTCTGTGTGCTATCAGAATCATTATGTGTGTATTTAATTAGACCTTCAATTAGAAATATATTTCTCTAATCTGAATCCTTTTGAGTCAAAGCATTCCACATAATCAGAATTGTTAGAATGTCTTATTGTCCCCTGTCCCCAAACGACGTCATGATCGCTATACGCAAACGCTCGTTTTATAGTGACATCAATGTATTGTCCGTTACCCACACCCAACGTGAGGAATGTCACGTATCTTCCCTTGTCGCCACGGAACACCCTGCCGTTGGCTATCATACCCGCGAACTCTACTTTGTCCAGATACAATTCTTTCACGTACATGCCCGGCATGAAATCGTCATGACTCCACCAACCGTACTTCCTGTATTGGAACTCCGGTGTGTCCCACTTGTCTGATTTACTAGGAGTCACGACATCTATGCCCACACGCTTTGCCTCTGTCCTGTACACCCAACGCTTGTATGATCCTTGGCAGTGTTTAAGACAAGACCGCCAGAATTTTTCTTTGTTGTGTGCTTTCTGGTATGCCAGTGCCCATATCAGTCTGCCCAGGTTCACAGCGTGTGCCCTGCATAATCCAAACC
>JGI11705J14877_10002302_pt1 | contig 10368 bp, 4 predicted proteins | sample Etolaghawater15m_FD_14877 | JGI IMG/M metagenome (IMG submission 14877) | reverse complement strand
GTATCGAATATTCTTTCAGAAATAGGGGCCCTATGTCCACGAAAAGCATTACTCTTATTGCCTTGATATTTTGCGTTTATGGATTTGCTGTTGCTGAAGGTGGAAAACCCAGTTTCATGAATAGACCCAACGCCCATAGTACTGAGGCATTCGATGGCAATCAAATCAACTGCGACATGGAAAACAACGGCATGTTCGTGTCCCATCGGGTCTCAGGTCATTCTGGCCTGGAATGGCCCCAGGCTGAAAACACCTATTCTGTCTATGCCAGTGGTTTGTTTCTTGTGGGGCGCATCAATGGGGAGCTGCGGTCAGCAGTCGCCGAGTATGGTCCGGAATTTTCAGGCGGCCCCTGGGGATCTGACCCCCAAGACCCGGACAATAGGATCTTTAAAGTAAATAGAGATGATCTGATTCATCCCGAAGGGAATCCGGACTTTGCGGACTGGCCTGTGCATCAAGGTGCTCCCTGGGTGGATGAGAATGATGACGGAATCTATCAGCCCCTCCCTGAAGGACCCGATCATCCTGAATTCATGGGCGATCAGGTGATCTACTATGTGATGAATGATGGTGTTCAGGAGAATCACATCATATTTGGTACTGAACCACTCGATGTAGAGGTTCGGGTCACCATCTGGGGCTATCGACGCGCTCCAGAGCTGGAAGATATTTTCTTTGTTCAGGCACGGATCTACAACAAATCAAGTCAGACCATAGAGGAATTTCATCTGGGTCTGTGGAGTGATCCCGATCTGGGTAATGCCGGTGATGATTTTGTCGGCTGCGATACCACATTGAACCTGGGCTATGCCTATAATGATGGCCCAGATTCACGATATGGAGATGCACCTCCCGCTGTGGGGTTGAAAATGCTTCAGGCTGCTGTGCCCAGTGAGCTTGCTCAGACTCCTACCTTCGCCTTTGGCCGTCCTCAGGAGGTGTTCAAGAATGTTGACATGATCTCATTCGTAAAATTCATTGGCTCCGATAATGTCTATGCAGATCCCAATTCGGTTCAAGCAACCGCTCACTACTTGAATGGTTTCAAACGAGATGGAACACCTTTTATCAATCGTGCCACCGGTGAAACGACTAAATTTATCTGTCCCGATGATCCCAATGATAATGTTGATAACACTGATTTGATCTGGGTGGATGGGGATGACAATCCCTCAGATGATCGGCGATTTCTCATGGGCTGCGAGCCCTTCGACTTTCAACCTGGCGACTCAGCAGAATTTACCTTTGCCATGATCCATGCCCGTGGTCTCGATGCACTGAACTCAGTGACCGTCCTCAAAAGGGTTTCTGAACAGACCCAACGCTATCATGACGCCCACTACAGCGAGCCGGAACCACCCCCGGCACCTCTGGTCAGCACCACCAGTCTTTCTGGCTCCATCATTCTTGAATGGGATTCCAGCGCGGAAGCATCCATTGTGGAGGACACTTTTAGCGATCAGGAATACCACTTCGAGGGCTACAACATCTACCAGATTGCAGGAGATAGAGGCGAGGGAGAACCAATCAAGATCGCCTCCTTTGATATGATCAACGGGATCACTGAGATCGTTGATGAGCGCTATTGGCCGGAATATGATTCCTATGCCGATGTGACGGTCCAGCGGGGGAGCGACAATGGACTCCAGCATTACTACCAGATTGATGAGGATGCTTTTTCAGAGGCCCCCCTCATAGATGGTCGGGCTTATTATTTTGCCGTTACTTCCTACAGCTACTCAGAATTAGCCAGGACCCACTTTCGCGAGTCTGAGATTCAGCCTTTACTCCTGAGACCTGCCCGGGAATCATTTGCGGCAATCGTGAGAGATACCACCGATGTCTATCCCGCCCTCAAGGCGACTCAACCCCAGTTAAGTGACGGTCAAGTGTCCTACATGATCACCAACCCGGCAAAGATTACGGGACATGACTATCAAGTGGGATTTCGGACAGTGAGGTTCGAAAATGATTCACTGGAAACCACCACCTGGGATCTCACTGATCTGACTTCCGGGGCTGTGGTCCTGGATAGCCAGACGGTTCAGTCAGGCATCGATCTGCGGACAGGTCTGGAGACTGGATCGCTGGGGGCACAGTCTGTCGCTGGATTGCAGATCATGGTCGAGAATCCACCCCTGGGTCTGCATGGCGTCTGGCAAACATCCAATGGGAATGGAGCCATACCCGGCGTGGATGACGACACCAATGAGAATATCATGTGGATCAATTTCCTTTACGCTCCAGATTACCCTACTGAGCAGGCCGCTGGTTCATGGTTTTTTGTCACCCATGAAGGTGGTAATAGGACTATTTCTGGCTTCCATGCACAGGTTTTCAGGGGAGATAATTATGCCCGAGCCAGCTCTAGCGATTTAGAGATGCGATTTACCGAATCGGCTCTGCAGGAAGGTCTGGGGTTTCGCAAATTTGATGATGGTGCTATCGTATCGGTTCCCTTTGAGCTCTGGAATCTGAGGCGTACACCGGATGACCCCAGTGATGACTATCGAATGATCCCTGCCATCGTAAATGGGGAGCACTACCAGAATGATGTGGACCAATTTGATTTCTGGGGTGACGATCCATCTTCATCAGCCAGCAATGACCCAGCCTCCGATGTGGTATTCTGGGGGAATCCAGGGGACACTTCCCCTGGAGAATCCGGTTACCTCGATTTCTTTGAGGGTGGATTGGGATCCATTGTTCCTAACTCGAACCCATGGGAAGAAGTTTTGGCCAACACCCGTCTCATGAACTGGAATGGCTATGCCAGCCATGCTGATTCGGTCCGCCTGGATCTGCTTAGTTCGCCTGATCCAGATCTCTGGACATTTGCGGATACGATTCTATTGAGAGAAGCTGGTTTGTTTGTAGATCCTGACAATACGCTTGGCGACTTGATCATTTCTGATACCCATGCCCATGGACTGGTCCTGCACTTGCCTGAGGTGGGTACGGTCTATCGCTGGGTGATCAATAAGCCCAACATTCCGGGGGATCAGTACACTTTTTCCACCAGGGGTCTGGAGCCAACACCTTTGAATCTGGATATGGGTACCATCAGAGTCTGGCCCAATCCCTACTTTGGTTTCCACCCGGAGGAGGGCGGCTATTTTGATAGCCAGATCCATTTCATCAACCTTCCTGAACGCGCCACCATAAAGATCATCAATCTCTCAGGTCAGATGGTGCGTGTATTGCAGCACGCTGGCTCTCACACGGCCATCTGGGATGTCCGCAACGCCCACAATGCCATGGTGGCATCAGGCGTTTACATCGTGCTCATTTCCACTGACCAGGGTGAGGTCGTGCTGAAACTGGCTGTGGTCGTGCGTCAGATGTAAGAGAATCAATTTGAGCTGTCCGCTTCATTTCTTTCCCAGCGATGAATATCTGATTTTTTTCGTGTTTGTATCAGTTAGTTTAGACGCTTAACAGGAGCTTCACTTGTCAATTTATGCAGCCGTCGGATACGTGGTAGGACTACTTATTTTTGCGTTGCTCATCAGAGTGTATAGGCAACGCCTTATCCAGCGACATATCCAAAAGAAAACGGATGCCAAGCGTAGCCTGAATTAAGGAAGAATAAAGATGATCAATACTATTTGGATCGTACTCCTGGCTGGGGGAATTCTTGTGGCAGGGTTTCAGTGCCTGGGCCTCGATTACAGCAGTGCTGAAGGCCTGATGATGGCCCCTTCCTTTGTACCACTCACGGATCTTACCAAAAATCTATTTGATTCCGCCAAGGCAGCTGTGAATCTGGCCATGGGTCTCATCGGCATCATGGCCCTTTGGTTGGGTCTGATGAAAATCGCCGAGGAATCTGGTCTGGTAAAACTCTTTGCCCGTGCTGTGCGTCCCGTCATGGTGCGACTATTTCCTGATGTTCCTGCCGATCATCCAGCCATGGGAGCCATGGTCATGAATATCGCAGCCAATATGCTGGGTCTGGGAAATGCCGCCACCCCTCTGGGGCTCAAGGCCATGCAGGAGCTTCAAACCCTGAATAAGGTCAAGGATACGGCCACCAACGCCATGGCGACCTTTATGGCGCTGAACACCTCCTCTGTCACCTTTATCCCGGCCACTGTGATCGGGATCCGGGCTGCGGCAAACGCCTCGAATCCAGCAGAGATCATTGGACCGGTGATCCTGGCCACTGGAGTTTCCACCACGGTTGCCATCGTCATGATCAAATTATTGCAGCGTTTACCGAAATACCAGGTCGTGGTGCCCGATGAACCAGTCGCTGCTGATGACAGAGGGGAGGTCTGAGATGTTCCAGGGAATCATTAATGGCGTTTCTGCCGTCGCTATCCCCGTTCTGATCCTGGCTATTGTCGCACACGGTTGGTATAAAAAGATTAAGGTCTACGAAGCCTTTACCGAAGGAGCCAAAGAAGGCTTCACCGTGGCTGTGCGTATTATCCCATATCTTGTAGCCATTCTGGTGGCCATTGGCGCATTTCGCAGCTCAGGTGCCCTGGATCTGCTTACCAGTCTGCTGGCACCCCTCACAGGTTGGATCGGAATGCCTGGAGAGGTCATCCCCATGGCGCTTATGCGTCCCCTGAGTGGCAGTGGTGCCCTTGGGATCGTCTCAGAATTAATTAACACCTATGGCGCAGATTCCATGATCGCGCGCATGGCAGCGATCATGGAAGGTTCTACTGAAACGACATTTTATATTCTGGCTGTCTATTTCGGGTCCGTTGGAATTAAAAAGACCCGGCATGCCTTGCCAGCTGCTCTGACTGCGGATCTGGCTGGAATCATTGCGGCTGTGGTCGTGACCCACATGGTTTTCGGTTGAGGTGTCGTGTTAATTATGTAATTGTTAAAGACAGGTTTTCCCCTTGCTTTACAATTACCAGTGATTTAAGCTTTAAACCAAAATTTATGGGCTGATGCCCAAAACGATGAAAGGGAGTGTTATGAAGAAACTGCTAACCATCGCCTTGATAGGTTTGTTTGCTTTTGCAGCCATTGCTGCAGAGGCAACCAGAGCGCCAAAGGCTAGTTCAACGGTTTTGAACAAGAATTATGCCCCAACAGGCAATGAGATCAACGCCGATGTGAGTTTGAGTACATTCGATCACAGTCTGCGGGAGATCCAGGGCGTGTTGGTGGATTCATCCAAAAACGGATACGGTATGCTGGTCTCTGAGACCAATCCGATCTCTGTCAATCCAGCCGATCCGAACCTTATCGTGCTTGCTTATCGCCAGTTCGTTGGTATTGACGCGACCTCCGGTGGTATTGGTGGTGCGATCTCCGAAGATGGCGGTGAGACATGGACAACCTATTCAAACTTGAATGATGGTCTCTCCGTTGCAGGTGGACGTTATCCTTCAGCTTTGGCTACCGAATCATTCCCCATGATCATGTGGAATGAAAGTGGTGGCGGCGGTGGCGGTGACTACGGTGGTCGCGCTTTTTATACCTTTGATGAAGGTGAATACTTTGGTGAGATCTGGTATGATGCCACCGATATTCACAACAATCCCCAAGCCCATGATTCCTGGATCGTTGTCCCATCCCATAGTGTGGATGCCGATGGGAATGAATACTATAACTTTGCCATTGCGGACTGGTCCAATAATCGCGATCACATCACCTTCCATGCCTCCACAGATGGTGCCTGGGATGGTACCGAGCTGGAGCTGACCAACGCTTTCACCATTCTCAATACAGAACGTGAATTCCGCTGGAATGGAACAGACAATTATGTTTCAAATGGCAACATGGATATCAATGATGATGGTATCGGCTACTATGCGGTTACCGGTTATTGGGCTGATGAGAATCTGATCAGCAATCACACTGTTTTTATCAAAAAGACCTCTGACTTTGGTGCCACATGGAGTCCCTGGTATTGGGAACCCGATGATCTGCTGGATGATTATTTTGCAACCATCTTCCCTGACAGCTCATTTGACATGTTTGACTCAACGGTTACCTATCTGGGTGATAGTCTGGGTGCTGAATGGTCACCCTTCCTGGGTTATGACCTTGAAGTTATCGCAGATGCAGATGGCAATGTCCATATCTGGTCAGGTGTTCTCCCTTCATGGGGCGAGAGCGTCTATATTCGTTATTCCGAAGAAGTGGGTGTCTACCACTTTGGCGCACCAGCTGATGCCTTTGCTGGTGGAGGCGGTCCTGTGGCCATGGATATTTCCCCTGTGGGTTCCATGCAGCTGGGTTGGGCCTACTCACTTCCAGGTTGGTCTTCAAACACCATCAGTGGTGCCTATGACCTCAACAATGACGATCATCTGTTCGTAACCTATTATACGGTTACTGATACCGGCACCTCAGAGGATGGCGGAGAATGGATCGATGCCAATATCATGGGTAGCTGGAGTGCAGACAACGGTGCTACCTGGTCTACACCAGAAAATCTCACCATGACCAACGATGGTATGGAAGCCGATGAGATCGATGTCCATGTCAATCGCTTTGCCATTGACGGTGAGATCTCCATGGTCTACCAGATTCCTGATTTTGATGTGCCTACCATCGATCCTCCAGATGTCCACGAAGACTATCTGCAGCGCGTCTATTTCCTGAGCCATCAGTTTGATGTGATCAGTGGTGTTGAAGATGATCTGGCTGTAAATCCAGAATCCTTCAGTCTGAATCAGAATTACCCCAACCCCTTCAACCCCAGTACACTCATTTCCTTTGAGTTACCCCAGGCCAGCCAGGTTGCTCTGACTGTGTTTGATATCCGGGGCCGGGAGTTGGTTTCGCTTCTGAACGGTCCGCTCAATGCAGGTCGTCATGAAGTCCAGTTTAATGGTTCATCCTATCCCAGTGGATCATACTTCTATCGTTTGGAAGTTGATGGGCAGCAGGATGTGAAAAAAATGTTGCTGGTCAAATAGACTGGTAACCCTTGAAAAGAGGTCATCTGAAATTATTTAAGGGTTGGCAAGACTTCTCTTCCCATACTTAACAGTCTCAGATCGAGGTCACTTTTCAGTTGACCTCTTTTTGTTTTCAACAAGCGCAGCCCGTATTGCATGGCGAGCTGCGAGCAGGTGTGAGTGCAGGGAGATTACATGAACAGATTGAACATCAAATTAGCTTTGTTATTACTGATCGCCAGTATGGCCTGGTCATCAACGGTTGGAACCATTACGGGTCAGGTGACTGACGCAGGGACAGGGGAGCCCCTGCCTGGTGTGAACGTGATGCTTCCCGATCTCCAGTTGGGTACGGCAACCGATGTGGATGGTGACTATTATATCCAGAATATCCCCGTTGGTCTGCACAAGGTCGTCGTCGCAATGATCGGTAAAAAACGGGTCACCGTGAATGATGTTCGAGTGATCATGGACCAGACCACCCGTATCAATTTTTCCCTTGAGGACGAGATCATTGAAGGAGAGGAGATCATTGTCACCTCCGATAGACCCCTTGTGGAAAAAGATGTAACGGTGAAAAAAATGGTCAGAACTGCAGAAGAGATCAAGAATCTGCCAGCCCGCGACATGACGGAAATGCTGACCCTCCAATCTGGTATCATCCAGATCAAAAGTGCCGAATATGGTATCCCCGGTTTTGAAGATCGTGGAATCGAAGAGATCCATGTCCGCGGAGGCCGGTCAGGAGAGATCGGCTATACCATTGATGGTATGTATATTGAGAATCCCATTTACGGGGGGATTGGCAAGGGAACACGCCTTAACAGCCACGCTGTTCAAGAATTTATTGTCCAAACCGGTGTGTTCAGCGCAGAGTACGGCGACGCCATGTCCAGTATCGTAAACAATATCACAGCAACTGGCGGTGATCAATATCATGGATCCTTTGAGTGGCAAACCAGTAATCTGGGACCCCTGAGTTCCAAACAGGATAGACTTCGGGATTACAATAAATATGCAGGCTCCATCTCCGGTCCCCTGATTCCCGGGCTGAAGAAGATCACTTTTCACGTTTCTGCTGACTACACTACCAGCGCCTATCGCGTATTGAAATTTGATGATGTCGTTTACATCCCCGATGATCCGGGCAACCTGGTCAATGCTGCCAATAAGGTCCACTGGCTGGATCGTGAAGCCGGCTGGCGTGCCTTCGGTTATGATCATACCTTTGATATTTTTACCAAATTACATTGGAAGATCGACGCCTACAAATCGATTAATTTTTCGCATTGGTACGTGGATTCAGAGTTCAAGACCTATAGCCGCTGGAATCAGTTCTACGAGGATGGCAAGAACGTCAACCGCAAGTGGTCCAATCGATTCCATCTGGAGTTTCGTCATCAGCTTAATGAACAAACCTACTACACTTTGAGTGCTTCACGCTTCACCCAGCAGATGGAGATCAATGTGGAAAATGGTGACATGGATGGTGATGGCTACCCCGACTGGGTGGAGTACAAGATCGGAACCGAAGCCCGTGGGAACCACCAGGGTGTCGAGTATCATGGTGAATGTGACATCCCTTATGAAAGTGGTGCCAGCTATGGTCCGGGTATGACCGTTCCCAATGAATCGAACAATTCAGTCTTCCTGGAAGCCTGGGGGCCAGGTTGTCTGCGTGTTCAGCTGGATTATTTCGAGCGCGCTGGTGAAAATGATTCCTATGATACGCCCTACTCAGTATATCTGGATCAGGGGGAAGAGATTGAAATTCGTCCCTGGCATAAGATCAAGATCAAGCAGATCTACCAGGAAGTTGAAAATGGTGTCATTACAGGCAACTATTCCAATGGTAACCTGATCAATCCATTGGATTCTCTGGAGTATAAGGACAAAGCCGGAGTCACTCACATGTGGCATTTCGGTGATCCCATGGATAAATATCTGGCCGAAGGTCAATACACCGGGTTTGAGTTCATGCTCTATCCCGACTCTACCTATGACGCCTATAACAGCCCACCCAGCAATCTATCATTGGAGGAAATTCAGGCATTTCGTGATTCACTCTATTACATTTTTTATTATGAGTTCGGCTCTGGTGGCGCTGATCGCTACCGCCACTGGACCAAGAGTGTTACCGATGAGGTCAAATTTGACCTGACCACCCGTTTGAACAAGCATCATCAATTGCGGGGTGGTCTGGATGTAAAACGCCATCTCATTACCTTTGATGAAACCCAGTTGCCCTGGCTGGATACGCCCTATGGTGAGACCTATGGTCTGCCTGGCACCATCGAGCGCGATAACGCATTTGAAGAATTCCTTTATGGGACAGGTGAAAAAGCACCATTTGAAATTGGGGCTTATATCCAGGACAAGATCGAGTATCCCTGGATGACCATCAATATGGGGCTGCGCTTCGACCTTCAGAATTCATTGGATAGTTCCTGGGCTGACCCCCGGAACAGTGTCTCTGGCAAAATCCCCACGGAGTGGAAGAAGCTCTGGTCGCCGCGGCTGGGTATCAGTCACGTGATCACCGACAAGGCCACCTTTACCTTCGGGTATGGAAAATATTATCAGAATCTGGATTATAGAAACATCTACCTGAATGATGCTGATGACCTGACCACCGCTTTGCCGATCCTTGGCAACAGTCACGCTCAGGCTCAGAGCGTCTCTTCCTACGAGTTTGGGTTCAACTGGGAATTCGTTGATTTCTGGAGGATGGGTTTGGTTGGCTGGTCCAAGGATTATTCTGACCTTGCCTCTACGGAGCGCGTCCAGGCCTTCCCTTATAGTTACTCAGTGGTTGTAAATTATGATTATGGCTCTGCCCGCGGATTGGATCTGTCTTTGACCAAGCGCGGGGGTAGCGCTTGGTCGACGGTGATCCAGTACACCCTCTCCCGTGCCACAGCCAATCGGGCAGACGCCTGGGAAGGATATCGTGCTTCTGACACGCCGGAATCCATGCCTAAAAAAGAAGTGCTCATGAATTATGACCGCACTCACAATATGACCATCACAGGTGGATATATTTTCAACAAGAAGAACAGCCCAAAAATTCGCGGCTATTATCCACTTAATGGGGCGACCCTGCATATGACCATGGTCGCCATCAGTGGCGCTCCCTATACACCGTTTGATATCAATTTGAACCGGCCCGGTGCAACCAACTCGGAACGCATGCCCTGGTATGTGGAAACCAATCTGGCAGCCCGGAAACGCTTTAAGGTTGGCCCGACCACCTGGTCTGCTGGTTTGATCATCCGCAATATCTTTAATCGTGAGAATGTGATCGATATCTATGAGGAGACGGGAAGTGCAACCGATCCCGGACGCCGGGCAACCGCCTCCATTGAGAATGGATTTACCTCACTCACGCTTTATGATCGGCCGTATTACTATTCAGACCCGCGTAAGATCGATCTTACGCTAGAGCTTTCGTTTTAGGTGAAAATATGAAAAAACTAACTATACAATT
>JGI11705J14877_10002301_pt1 | contig 10368 bp, 10 predicted proteins | sample Etolaghawater15m_FD_14877 | JGI IMG/M metagenome (IMG submission 14877) | reverse complement strand
TTTCATCTTAAAGGCCGTGCCTGTTAGCTTGTCGATGTTATAAATTTGGTCGCCATTGATGATTACCACCGAGTGCTCCTCTGTTTCGTCTTTCACGCCAAACATCTTGGTAACAGTTTTCGATTTGATTTCAGTATAGGTTTTTAAACCGTAGTCATCAAACCAAAACGTTTTGGTTCCTGTGGTGTTTCCGGTTAGTTTATACTCTACATGACCTGATTTTACGGTGTAGCGATTTACCTTTTGTGCTGCTGCAACATTGAATAACAGGGCCGTAATGGCAATTAATATGGAAAACTTTTTCATGTTGTTGGTGTTTTTATTTGCTGATTTTACTTTTAATCCTAAGGGTTTACTGTAGTTCTTTAATAAATTCTGTGTCGGCAGATATCATGCCCTAATCACGGCAAAGCTAGATAATTAACTGATATCATGGATTGATTTGGTTAAAATTATTTAGCGCTTTCGCGTGAAAAGTTCCCTCCATGGGTAGTAGGTGTAACCGAAATGTTAAAAACTTGTTATTTCTGTTTTGAAGTGTTTGTAATTAACTGAAATTATGTTTCTTTGACACCTTATTGATAATCATTTTAAATTAGAATCTATGAAAAAGTTTTATGCTTACTTACTGGTGTTGGCACTGCCGGCCACTTTGTTGTTATATAGTTATGTATCTGGTTCGCCAGGAGGAAAAACTGGATCGCCGGGCGATAATGGGGCTACATGCACCGATTGCCACACTGGCACGGCTCAAACACAATCGAACTGGATCACTTCAACCATTCCCGCTGAAGGGTATACTCCCGGACAAACTTACCAGATTACAGCTACAGGAATTCATTCAGGTGTAGTAAAATTTGGTTTTGAGCTTACCGCAGAAGATATTTTTGGCTCGAAATCGGGCATCTTTGCCGTTATCGACCCAGCCCGTACCAAGCTCGCTAACGGAGGTAAATCAGTTACACATCAATCGGCTGGAACTACGCCAACCGGGAATTCCAATACCTGGACAGTAAACTGGACTGCTCCTAATTCGGGAACAGTTAGATTTTATGCCGCTTTCAATGCGGCCAACGGAAATGGAACCACCAGTGGTGATGTGATTTATACTTCAAGTCTGGTTGTTAACGAGTTGGTGCTTAACCCACAAATTACTGGCATTGATCCTGATCATGCGCCTTTGGAGTTTGAGGGAGAGTTTTCCATATCAGGTCAGGATACCGACTGGAATTCAGGCGTGAGTTCAGTTCGTTTTGTAAATCATGACGACGAGACCAAGTTTTTTGAGGCTTCCTCCATCTCGGTGGTGAGCAACACCTTGCTAAACATTCAGTTGGCTATTCCCGGCAATATGACCATTGGCGCTTACGACATCCATGTGGATGATTTGGTGCTGGAAAACGGATTTATTGTGGATGAGTTGGACAACATTTATACCGCTTCATTCCAGGGTGAAATCCTGTTGTATCCAAATCCCGCAGGTGATGTGCTTTCCATATCTGCGCCCGAAGGCACACACATCGTTCTTTTCGACATACAGGGAAAACAGCTAAAAAGCATGATCTCTGGGCAGGAGGCCGTACGTGTTAATGTAAGTGATTTAACATCAGGTATTTATTTTGCTCGTTTGACACAAAACGGACAAGTTGCCACCGTAAAATGGCTTAAAAAATAATCGCGCACAGGTTTTTTTGGATTTTTCTTTATCCACCCCGAAACAATGATTTATCAGATGTTTCGGGGTGTTTTTTTTTTGAAAGTATTTGAAACGTAACCCTTGACCAAAATTTTGAAACCAGCGGCAATCACCCCGTTTGATGGGGAAACTTTTTGACATGGGTATTTCCAGGGCTTGTTTTTTGAGGTTTTACTTCAAATTTGACTCGTGATTTTGTGCTGTAGCAAAATAATTTTTTAATTTTGAAAAAAAAACACCATGACAAACCCAAAATGCCTGGAATGCGGTGAAGAAATCTATGGTCGTATCGACAAAAAATTCTGTAACGATCAATGTAGAAATGCCTACCACAATCGGTTAAACCGCGACGAAACAGCCTTTATGCGCAACATCAACAGTATTTTACGCCGAAACCGGAATATCCTGCGTGACCTGACCCCCGAAGGGAAGGCCAAAGTAAAAAAGCAAGTACTCGAGCAACATGGTTTCAACTTCAAATATTTCACCCATGTGTACCGAACCAAAGAAAACCGGGTTTACTACTTTTGTTATGAGCATGGATATCTACCGCTTACAGAAGATTATTATACTTTGGTGGTAAATAAGGAGATATAAAAAAAGCCCGTAATAAATTACAGGCTTTTGGCAGTTTGAGCTTGCCTCAACAGCGGTGGCTCGATATAAGATTAACCTTAAACAATCAATCTTTCTTTAAAAGGTAAAAATGTCATGAAGTCGGCATGATGGACGAGATAGGCCTCGGTGGTTCTTTTCACCATATTGCCTTCGCCTGCGTGGGTAGCAATGATGTGGCAAACTTCGGCAGGCACACCAGCCTCTTCGGCCAGGCTCACTCCCGAAAATGGATGCCTAAGGTATTTGCCATAAGTGCCCTGAATAGCCTTTCCGTTTTCATCGAGCACATATTCGAGTAGTTTTCCTACATCGGCTAGTATGGCTCCTGCCACCAGTACGTCAATATTTACCGGAAGTTCTCCATGATACATGTCGTTGATTTTATCTCCTGCGTCTTTGGCGATATGCACTACCGACCGTTTGTGGTCCATAAATGTCACTTTCAGATCAGGTCCACACAGCAGGGTAAAGGGAATCCTGTTGAGGTCATCGCCTGTGAGCACGCTTCTGCTCAGGGCAATTTCCCAGGTAAGGGCCGTTTGCTCTCTTAGTTTTTCGTCCTGAATCCAATCGAGTTCAGGCCAAAGTTGGTGCACAGTTTTATCCATAATGATGTTGTTTTACGGTTTACAATTTGGCAATAATCGCATCGGCCATTTGCTTGGTTGAAGCAGCACCGTGGTCCACCACATCGGCTTTACCACGCATTTTCATCATATCGTAAGTACGCACTTTGCCTTCCCTGATCACTTCGGCCACTGCCTTGCGGATTTTAGCCGATTTTTCTTTCTCATCAATAAAATCAAGCATCATACAGGCCGATTCTATCATGGCTATCGGGTTGACAATCGACACGGGATAGTCGGCATATTTAGGTGCAGAGCCGTGTGTGGGTTCAAATACACCGATGCCGTTATCGTTGAACTGTGCCGAGCAGGCAAAACCCAATCCGCCGATAAGTCCGGCAAAACCATCCGAAACGATGTCGCCAAACATATTTCCGGCTACAATCACGCCATAATCTTCCGGGTTCTTGGTGAGCCACATCATCTGGGCGTCGATATTCGTGTTCCAGAGTTCAATTTGAGGATAGTCGGCTTTTTGCATTTGTTGCGCCATTTTGAACATCATGCCCGAGGTTTCTCTGATCACATTTGGTTTTTCGCAAACCGTAACCGACTTGTAACCATAGTTTTTTGCATGTTCAAAGGCAGCCCTAAGGATGCGTTCGGTGGCTTTTTTTGTGAAGATACGGGTGGATACAGAAATTTCTGCTTTTGGAGTTTTTCCAAAGTTTTTCACAAACTTGGGATGTGTCATCAGCGCGTCATACACCTGTTCCGGTGGGTTCGACCATTCGACGCCGCCATACAATCCTTCGGTATTTTGACGGAAAATAACTACGTCTACAGCCGGCTCTTCGATGGTGTCGCCAACGCCGCGGCGGACAAAATTCAAAGGGTTGCCTACATAAGTGTGGCAAGGCCGCATACAAATATCCAAATTAAAATGCTGGCGAAGCCCGACGATAGGGGAGGCATAGACCAGATTTTTTTCCTTTAATTCGGGAGCAAGCTCCTCGAAAGCAGCGTCTTTGGGCTTGGAAGTAATGGCACCAAACAAACCTATTTTGTGCTCTTCAATAAGTTTAATGGTGCGCTCAGGAAGTGGATTGCCCTCTGATTTCCAGAATTCCCATCCTATATCGCCTTCTACATAGTCCGCTTCAAACCCAACCGCGTCGAGTACCCGGATTGCCTCATCTAAAACCGCTTTACCAATGCCATCGCCAGGTAAGGCTACAATTGTTCTTTTTGCCATAATGAATCATTTATCACGTTAGTAATGAACCGACAAATATACAAACGCCCGGAAATTCTCCTTTATACAAAATCGAAAATCTGATCCTGTTTTCATATTTTTTAGTCATTATAAATAATACTGTCATGCGTCCCTCTTTTTTGTTCTAAGCCTTTGATAAACAGTTCTGTTTTTGAATTGCTACAACGACATTGCAGGGTGCTCAATCTTTATTACTTTTGCATTCATGATAAATTACGCCGACCGTCTGGAACATGGGTTCTTCAGAACCATCTCATCTGTATGTGCACAAATGAATGTACGTGCTTATGTAATTGGTGGTTATGTGCGCGATATCATCTTGGGGCGACAGTCGAAAGACATCGATGTGGTAGTGTTGGGAAGTGGNATTACTGTGGCCACCAAAGTGGCTGAAGCGCTGGGAACAGGGGCGCAGGCCAAATATTTCAGCAACTTCGGCACAGCTATGGTACGGAATGGGGAGTGGGTGATTGAGTTTGTAGGGGCACGGAAGGAGTCGTACAGAAAAAATTCGCGCAAGCCCATCGTAGAAGACGGAAACCTGACCGACGATCAAAACCGCCGCGATTTCACGATCAACGCCATGTCGCTTAGCCTGCAGACGAAAGATTTTGGTCATTTGCTCGATCCTTTTAACGGACTAAAAGACATAGCCGATAAATTGATTCGAACACCACTCGACCCCGACATCACCTTTTCCGACGATCCACTGCGGATGATGCGCGCCATCAGGTTTGCCACTCAGCTTGGGTTCACCATCGAAGCCAATACGCTCGACGCCATCAACCGCAACAAGAACAGAATTCGTATCGTTTCGGGAGAGCGCGTAATGGACGAAATGAATTTGATCGTCATGGCAAAAAAGCCTTCTGTTGGTTTTAAACTACTTGAGGAAACAGGACTTCTGGCGATAATCTTTCCTCAATTCGTTGCCCTTAAGGGTGTTGAAGTGATGAACGGCGTGGCACACAAAGACAATTTTTACCACACCCTCGAAGTGCTTGATAACCTGGCTGCCGCCTCCGACAACTTATGGTTACGCTGGAGTGCCATACTCCACGATATCGCCAAACCGATTACCAAACGTTTTGACCCGAAAGTGGGATGGACTTTCCATGGCCATGAGTTTATCGGGGCAAAAATGGTTCCGGGTATTTTTAAACAACTGAAATTGCCTCAGAACGAAAAATTGCGTTATGTGCAGAAACTCGTGCAACTTCACCTGCGGCCTATTGTGCTGGCTCAGGAAATTGTAACCGACTCGGCCATACGCCGCCTGCTTTTTGATGCCGGTGACGACATCGATGATCTAATGATGCTCTGCGATGCCGACATTACCTCGAAAAACGAAGCCAAAGTAAAACGTTACCTGAATAATTTTCAACTCGTCAGGCAAAAACTTAAGGAAGTTGAAGCCAAAGACAAGATTCGAAACTGGCAGCCTCCCGTTACGGGTGAGATGATTATGGAAACTTTCGGGCTGAGCCCTTCAAAGACGGTAGGAGATTTGAAATCAGCTATACGTGAGGCCATTCTTGACGGCGAAATCGCGAACAATTTCGAAGAGGCGTATGCTTTTTTGCTCGATCTGGGTAAAAAGAGAAGACTTCACCTGAAAAAGGAACTTACCGCTCCTGTTGCCGGATTACCATCTGATTTACCGCATGATGACAACAGCTAGCCGACAAAAGGGGCTGCTCGTGGTTATCGCTGGCCCTACTGCCTCAGGCAAAACCTCGCTCGCCATTCAGGTAGCCCAACATTTCGGCACCGAGATTATTTCAGCTGACTCACGGCAGTTTTTTTCGGAAATTCCAATAGGAACGGCAGCACCTGTAGTAGGGCAGAGGGGCGGCATCGTCCATCACCTGATGGGTCATCTGAGCATTCACAACGAGTACAATGTGTCAAAATACGAAACAGAAGTATTGACACTGCTGGAACGGCTGTTTACCAGACACAAAGTTGTAGTGATGACCGGTGGATCAGGACTTTATATTGATGCTGTTTGCAACGGGATTGATGCCCTTCCTGATCCGGATGTGCAACTGAGAGCAGAAATGGAGCAGCGGTTCAGGCTTGAAGGAATTGGTGGACTGCAAACGTGGTTGCAAGCCCTTGATCCCGCATATTACAATGTGGTAGATGTCAACAACCCTATGCGGCTGATGCGGGGTATCGAAGTCTGTTTGCAGACAGGAGTGCCATTTAGTCAACAGCGCAAGGCCGAACCGAAGGAACGACCGTTTGCCACCTTGAAAATCGCCCTTCACCTTCCCAGGAACATACTAAACCAACGCATCCATCAGCGTACCGACCAAATGCTAAAGGCCGGCTGGCTGGAGGAAGCCCGGGCGGTGTACCCCTATCGCGGACTCAATTCGCTGAACACCGTTGGTTACAAGGAATTATTTGCCTACTTGTCGGGCGAATGGACTTACGAGCAAACCGTAGAAAAAATTAAAACGAACACCCGCCGCTACGCCAAGCGACAGATGACCTGGTTGCGTCGCGATGCCGCCTTCAACTGGATCGATGCCACCCAACCCGAAAAAGCGATACAGGAAATCGTTGAGCTGATTAGCAAGGCGATGGAAAGTGGTTCATAAATCCCCGCCAGCCTATGTTCTCAACAGCCATCCGGGCATAAATGTCCGATAGCTTTTGAGGTACTTGACACAGAAAACTACTCGAGTAAAAAAAACCAAGAAACCATGTGCTAACAAACCCAAATATTTTTACTTTTACGTTTTATAAAAACCTGCTGTACGGCCACCACCTGCTCAGGAAATTTATATTTATGGGCTTACCAGTGGTTTGTTGGGTTGGTGATGTGAATTGGAATAATGTTGGCGAGGGTGTGGAGATTTTTGTGCTAAATGCTAAACACGGTAGACTAAATTAACCAACATTCGAATGAAGTCAAAGGATTGATAAAATTAACGCATGAGCTTTCAAGAATAGTGAACAGAAAATATTATGACAGATAATTTAGAATTAGAAAAAACCCTTTGGCAAGCAGCCGATAAACTCCGCAACAATATGGATGCGGCTGAATACAAACACGTAGTCTTGGGTTTGATATTCTTGAAATACATTTCCGATGCTTTTGATGAACTATTCAAAAAGTTGGAGAGTGAGAAAAACGAAACTGGCGCCGACCCCGAAGATAAAGACGAATATACAGCCGAGAGAGTTTTCTATGTACCACCACAAGCACGTTGGAAATGGTTGCAAGGCAGAGCCAAGTTGCCAACTATTGGCAAAGACATTGACGATGCAATGGATGCCATAGAGAAAGATAATGCAACACTCAAAGGAGTTTTACCAAAAGACTATGCCCGACCTGCATTAGATAAACAGCGTTTAGGTGAATTAATTGACTTAATTGGTTCTATCACCTTGAGCAAAAATGGAAACGGAAAAGGCAAAGACGTTTTAGGATTTGTATTTGAGTATTTCTTGGGGCAATTTGCCGATGCCGAAGGCAAAAAGGGCGGACAGTTTTATACACCGCAAAGCATTGTAAAAATATTGGTTGATATGCTTGCACCTGAACCCGAAAAACGGGTTTATGACGGTTGTTGTGGTAGTGGTGGAATGTTTGTGCAAAGCGAACGTTTTATTGAAATGCACGAACACCGAAAAGGCAAAATATCTATTTACGGACAGGAAAGCAACCCGACTACTCATAAATTAGCCAAAATGAATTTGGCTATTCGTGGTATTGATGCCAAAATTGAATTGGGCGATACTTTGATGAACGATAAGTTTCCCGAACTTAAAGTTGATTATGTAATTGCAAATCCGCCATTTAATGTAAGTGATTATAACATAAACAAAGCCGAAACGCACAAATGGAAATACGGCATTCCACCAACTGGAAACGCAAACTACGCTTGGTTACAGCACTTTGTAAGCAAACTTGCACCTTATGGAACAGCAGGAATTGTTTTGGCAAATGGCAGTATGAGTTCTGAAATTGCAACCGAGGGAGAAATCAGAAAAGCAATGATTGAAGCCGATTTAGTGGATTGTATGGTTTCTTTGCCTTCGCAATTGTTTTATAATACACAAATTCCAGCCTGTTTATGGTTCTTGGCACGGAATAAAACCGAAACTACCAAATTCAGAAACCGAACAAATGAAATCTTGTTTATTGATGCCCGTGAATTAGGTACGATGATAAGCCGTAAGCAAAAGGAATTAAGCGATAAGGACATTGCCAAAATTTCGGACACTTACCACAAATGGAGAAGCAAAGAATTTGAAACAGAGTACAAAGACGTTGCGGGTTTTTGTAAATCTGCAAACATACAAGATGTTCGCAAAAACAATTACATTCTTACGCCGGGCAGATATATTGACTTTAAAGAAGTGGCAGATGATGGAGTTGCTTTTGACGATAAAATGAAAGAGTTAACCACGACTTTGAAAGAACAAATGCAAAAGGCTGTATCTTTGGATAATGAGATTAAGAAAAACCTCAATAAAATAGGATTCCCACTTGAATAAACGGAAAGGAGGCCACAATGAATTACGATATTAAAATAACAGGCGAAATTAAAGATAACGGACAAATTGAATTTGACCGGTTGGGTTTATTGGCAAAAAGCACAAAAGAGATTGCTCAAAAAGCACTTATGCTGAAAGTTTTTGGCTTTAGCGATATTGAGTTGTCTGCCCAATTCAAAAGAGCAAGCGAAATCAGGCTTGAAAAATTAGTCTCAGATGAAGTAAAGGGTACAACAATGTTGATTGATTGTAATTATTTTGCTGATTCAGTAAAGTCATTTCAGTTGGATGCTTTCAGACCTGAACTTTGGGGTGATTTGCAGCAATTAACGCCAATGGCATTGGTGATAAAGTCATTTAGGTCTGCATTAATTGACAGCGAGGACAAGGATAACCTTGACAAATCGTTGTTACAATCATTGATTAAGTTTAAGAAGAATTTTACGGGGAAAAACCAGGTTTTTCATTTGTCAAACAGACAAACTGTACCTGAAATAGAACTGAAAATCGATGATTTCAAAAAAATTGAATTGTTGGAAGAGAATATCCCTGAACCCGGTAAGGTTTCGGTTTTAGGCACTTTCGATGAGCTGAAGTATTCAAAACAAAAAGTGGTTTTAATCACGCACGACGGTACAATTAATGCAACAGTCGGTGATGAAGCACTATTCCTTCAAATGCTTGAATATGTTGGAAAAGAGCTAACAATTACCGGTATGGCGCATTACAAGCCAAATGGCAAATTATCATTTATCGAAATCAGTAATTTTTCAGAACCGGGCAAAGCAGATAAGTATTTTGCAAAAATTCCGCAGGCATTATCAGTGCAACAGCAAATTGACTACCAGTTAAAAGAACGTAAGTCACTAAATCCTTTTGCTTCAATTATTGGTAAATGGCCAGGAGAAGAGTCATGGGAAGAAATTATTCACGAATTAGACTAACGATATATGAAAAGGTATGTACTTGATTCGTGTATTTTGGTTCATTACTTAACCCAAAACACGGTGGCAGAAAAAATTGAAGCCGACTTACAAATTACAGCGTCTGATTGTGTTCCAATTATCTCTTCAGTTACCAAGGGCGAATTAATATCGTTTGCCAAACAGCGTAATTGGGGGAAGAATAAAATGGAAACGTTGAACATGTTACTTTCAAACTCAATTATGGTTGATATTGCTGCGAAAGATGAAGATTTAATGGCTGCTTACTCATTTATTGATGCTTATAGCAAACGCAGAACAGGAGATACTAATGGTGAGTTACTCAATGGTTCGGCTGTAAAAATGGGTAAAAATGATTTATGGATTGCCGCTACGGCAAAAGTAATTGATGCACCACTGATTACAACCGATAAAGATTTTCTTCACCTCAATCAAACAATACTTGACCTGCGTTACTACCCTCTGCCAAACGACACTATTAACAATCAAATGTAATTTTCAAATGACCGTTGCCGAACTAATCGAAAAACTAAAACAAATGCCGCCCAATGCACTTGTGGTAACCGAAGGCTACGAAACCGGTTACGAGTCCATAAAAAAAGTTGAAATAATTAAGGTTGCAGAAAACCTCAGTAATGAATGGTGGGATGGCAAATTGGAAAAATCTGATAATCCCAATGCTTTACAAGTAGTATTCCTGAATGCCGAAACCAAAGCCGACAATAAATGAGTTACAAACTAAAAACATTAATA
>JGI11705J14877_10002300_pt1 | contig 10368 bp, 9 predicted proteins | sample Etolaghawater15m_FD_14877 | JGI IMG/M metagenome (IMG submission 14877) | reverse complement strand
GCGTCGGAATCGGTGGCCGGATTAAATCGGAATCGGTGGCCGCTTTGGATCGGAAACAGTGGCCGCTTTGCGTCGGAATGCGCAAGGATCAGTGCCCCTTCGTCCGCCAACATACGTTCAAAGCGCAAAAAGTCGTCCAGATAACTGTCCAGATAATCGATGCTTTTGCCACCGTCGATGTGCATGCGCATGGGGTGACTGTACCAAGAGCCAAAAAACACCCCAATTGAGCCGCGCGGCGGCAATTTGCGCCAATAGCGCCACATGGCCGGGCGTTCGAGCTCTTCATCACTGGGATCGGCCATGGCGTGGGCGTGAATGTTGCGTGGGTCCATCCAGAAGTTGAGCGTATTGACGGTTTCGCCCTTGCCCGCGCCATCCACGCCGGAAACAATCAAAATCACCGGGAACGGCTTTTTTTCACCCAGCTCAAACTGAATGTCCAACAGTTGCTCACGCAATTTGGGCACCTCAGCATTATAATCGGCCTTGCTGACGGCGTGGCCCAACTCAACGGCTTCAAACATGGATGGTCTCCCCTATCCCCTTGGCGCAAAAGGACTCTAGCACGCTTATAAGCATGGGGAAATGATTCTCACAGAAGGCTGTGAAAACACCATTATTTGATGGCGTCGAGAACGTCGCGCACGGCTCCATGCTCAACGGGAACGAATTCACGAATGTCGATATCCACCGAGACGATGTGGCCGATCCACCATTCGCGGAGAAAAATTCGAAGCTCAAGAAGCAGTTCAGGATCGTGATTTTTCCGCCATTTTTTGGCTAAGGCATTCACATGCGTGATCAGATCACGGTGTTGGGCGCGATGCTCTTTCAAACCTGGATATTGAAAGCTTTGCATCAACGCTTCTTCACGTTTGAAGTGGTAATGGGTGTATTCAACCAGTTCCTTGACCACGAGATCAAGTTCTTGCTGATCCAGCGATGCATGAGCGGTCCTGTTCATCAAGGCGATAATCACCTGATGATCTTTATCCAAGGCATCAACGCCCACGCGCAATTCATCATCCCAAATCACCACATCCGAATTGGACGCCAAGGGCAGTTCGAACCAAAACGTACTCCCCTCGCCCACGATGCTTTCGACACCGATGCGTCCCGCCATGCGTTCAACCAAAAACTTTGTCACCGCCAGGCCGATGCCGGTGCCTTCGCTGGAAATCAGCGGATTGGCGCCAAGACGGTGAAACATCAAAAACAGGCCCGGGTAGTCCTCTTCTGAAATGCCGACCCCCGTATCGGTCACCGAAACACGATAGAAACCATCTTCCGTAAGGCCTCCGCTCACTTTCACAGAACCGCCAATCTTGTTGTATTTAATGGCATTGGACAGCAGGTTCAGAAAAACCTGCTTAAACCGGATCGGGTCCGTGCGCAGCACAATGGGCGTTTCATCGACAACTGTGTTTTCGATCTCAATCTTTCGCGCCACGCCCAGCGGCACACTCAACGCAACGCAGCTTTCAACCGCGTCAAAGACCGTCATATCGGTCAAGTACAACTCAGTTTGATACGCTTCGACCTTGGACAAGTCCAAAATATCATTGATCAGACGCAGTAAGTGGGTGCCGCCTTCTTCAATGTGATCGAGGTATTCAATCTGACGCGCGGTGAGATCATTTTTTGGATCGAACTTGATCATCTGGGCAAAACCGATCACCGCATTCAGCGGCGTGCGCAGCTCATGGCTCATAGATGCCAAAAACTCCGATTTGGCTCGGTTGGCCATTTCGGCATCTTCTTTGGCAATGCGCAATTGGGTCTCGGCCTGTTTGCGTTCCGTAATGTCGCGCCACACCACATGAAGCAAATCACGACCTTCAAAGTCCAAGGCCGTCAACAGAACTTCAACGGGGAAGACCTCCCCATTTGCGCGTTTATGCAGCCATTCATAACGCTTGCTGCCCTTTTCTCGCGCCTCTTCAATATACTCGGCCGCCTTTTCATCCGATGGACGTCCATCCGCTTGAAAGGGGGGGGAAAGGTCGGCGGGGCGCGCGTTGTAGATGTCGATGGGTTTTTTGAAGCCAATCATCGATAACGACGCCGGATTGCAATCGATATAGTGCTCCCCTTCTTGAAGCAGCATCGCATCGGGCGAGCCATTGACCACCCCATACATCAAGCTGTTTGCGCGCATCAATTCCCGCGCCCCTCGGCGAATTTTGAGATAAACAAACATCGCCACAAACACGCCGATGACCACAACGGACACCATCAAAATGGTTATAAAGCGCTGAGAGTGGGCGCGCTCTTCTTCGCTGTGGGCAATGAATTCGGTGGCCTTGGCTTGCACTTGCAAAAGCAGGTTGTCCATAATCAACGACATGCCGGAAACGTATGCAGCCCCGCGTTCTTTGGTCAGCGCGGCGGCCGTTCCCGAATAGCCTGCAATCACCAAATTGATGGTCTCGTTGCGCACGCCTTTCCAGTTTTCAAAAACGCGCCGCGCCTCAACAATCAGCACAGGGTCGCCCAAGAACCGCTCTTCGGCGATGTCGAACTGTTTGAGAACGTCTTTTTCATTGCGATCCACGTTCGCTATGGCGTTGCTCAAGTCAAATTGCGTTTGCGCCAACGTCACATCTTTCATGTAACCTTGCATCGCAATGATGCCGGCATTGGCTTTGAGCAACGCTGTACTGACGGTAAAGGGATGGCTATAGAGATCTGTCGTGACTTGACTGAGGGTTCGTGCTGCACGCTGCGCCCCGACCCCCAAAACAACCATCAAGACGACCATCAACAGAAAACCGCCAGCCAAAAGCCGTTGGTTGATCGATTGTCGTGTTAATCGGCTCACGGTCTCGGATCTCCAGTGTTTTCAGATCAGTCACCAAAACAACAAACGGCACATCATGCCTGGATCAGGCCTGAATCATAACACTATTTCAGCCTGAGTATACACCTCAGACATCCTCAATGGGCGCCGAAAACCTTGGCCAGAATTTCACTGCTGCGCTTGGCGGGATTTTCCCGAATGGCGGCTTCTTCTTGGGCCAAATACAAAAACAGGCCGTCCAAGGTCAAGCGGGTGGCGTGCGCCGTCAGGTCGGCCTTTAAGTCTGGTACAAAAGGCAGCGTGCTGTATTGGCCGACCAATTGGTCATAAGCCGTAACCGCGCCGACATCTTGAAGGGTCCTGTTGATCACGGGGGCCACCGTTTTCTCCAAGTCAGGGCCAGAGACCCGGCGAAAGTATTGCGTGGCGGCGTCTTTGGGACCATTAAAGATGGCTTTGGCATCTTCTAAACTCATGGCGGAAATCGCATCCACAACCAGTTTTTTGGCCTGGGGCATGGCGGCTTCCGCCCCGCGGTTGAGCTTAAGCTCAACCTCATCGGCTAAGCTTGCCAGACCGATGCGCGACAAGGTCGAGCGCACGGTTTGAAGTTCTTTGGGCAAAGGAATGTGGACAGCGGGATCAGAGTTAAAGCCATCAACGGCCCCCAATTGTCTGGCAACGGTATCAGCCCCCACCCGCAAAGCTTCTTTCAACCCGGCCGTCAACTCTTGGGTCGATAGCCCCACAGCGGCCCCCGTGCCAGCACGCGCACTCGAGCCCGTATCTGATGACTTGTCCTGCGTCACCGTATCCAGGGCCCCCTTCAACGCTCCGCCCCAATCCAAAGCCGCCGTCGGTTCCGCCAGAACGGCCAGCCCGGTGAATGCCAGAGCGGCTAAAGTCGGACCGGTAAGACGCTTCATCATCACAACAAACTCCATAAGGTTTGGGGCGGTTTGAGAGTGTATTTAAGGATAGGCCTTGCAGATTTCTTGCACCCGTTGCGATTGTTCCGACGCAAACGTGCTGCATTGGTCCGCATAAATCGTGCAGTATTTGGTCATCGTGAGCATTTTTTGGCGCTGTCTGTCTTCAAAGGCGGGGTGGGTTTGGTCAAGGACTTTACTTTCCTTATCCAAAATCACGGCCTGGGTATTTGAGCACTTAAACTCACCTGTCGATGATTCGTAGGCGTTGAACACAACAAACGACAGCGTGATCAACGCGGCCACCGCAATCAGGTATTTTTTATTCATTATGGATCATGGCTCTCTGAAAGTTTTAGCGTCTGCCAACCTAACAAAAAACGGCCCCCAATTACAGGGGGCCGTTTTTTGTATAAAAAATCTCAGCGCGAACGCAAAATGGATCGCCCTGCGTATTTGCCGATGGGATCCAGTTCTTCTTCGATGCGCATCAGCTGGTTGTATTTGGCCATGCGATCCGAGCGCGATAACGAGCCCGTTTTGATCTGACCCGAATTGGTCGCAACCGCAATGTCGGCAATGGTGTTATCTTCGGTTTCGCCGGAACGGTGCGAAATGACCGATGTCCAGCCCGCCCGATGCGCCATTTCCACAGCTTCGAATGTTTCCGACAGGGTGCCGATTTGGTTCACCTTGATCAAGATCGAGTTGGCGACGCCCTGCTTGATGCCTTTGGCCAAACGCACCGGATTGGTGACGAACAAGTCGTCGCCCACCAGCTGACATTTGGAACCAAGGGTGTCGTTCAAAGTCTTCCAACCGTCCCAATCGTCTTCGGCCATGCCGTCTTCGATGGAAAAGATCGGGTACTGACCGACCAAGGCTTCCAAGTAACGAACCATTTCGTCTGAGCCCAGCACTTTGCCTTCGCCCGTGATGTGATACTTGCCGTCGCGATAAAATTCCGTCGATGCCGCATCCAGGGCCAACATCACGTCGTCACCCGGCGTATAGCCCGCACTTTCGATGGCTTTCAGAACAAAGCCAATGGCTTCGTCGGTGCTGGCGACGCCCGGCGCGAACCCGCCTTCATCCCCCACGTTGGTGTTGTGTCCGGCAGCCGACAGGCCCTTTTTGAGCTGATGAAAGACTTCCGAACCCATGCGCACCGCGTCGGCAAGCGTCTCTGCGCCCACGGGCATAATCATAAATTCTTGAAAGTCGATGGGGTTGTCGGCGTGCTGGCCACCGTTGATGATGTTCATCATCGGGGTCGGCAGGATGTGTGCATTGGGGCCGCCCAAGTAAGCGTAAAGCGGCAAAGCGGCTTCTTCGGCTGCGGCTTTGGCCACGGCCAGGGACACGCCCAAGATCGCGTTGGCGCCCAGACGGCTTTTGTTGTCGGTGCCATCCAATTCGATCATGGTGCGGTCAATGAGCAATTGTTCTTCGGCGTCCATGCCGATGATGGCGTCGGAAAGTTCGCCGTTGACGCTTTCACACGCCATCAAAACGCCCTTGCCGCCAAACCGCTTGGCGTCTCCGTCGCGCAGTTCAACCGCTTCATGTGCGCCGGTCGAAGCCCCCGAAGGCACGCCCGCACGACCCGATGCACCACTTTCCAAAATCACATCCACCTCAACGGTGGGATTGCCGCGGCTGTCCAAAATTTCGCGACCGAAAATGTCGACAATGGCCGTCATGGGTTAGCTATCCTTTTCCTGTCATTCGTTAGAGCGATACTGGGTGCGCTTTTGCCACCCGATCAATCGCAAGCAATGTTTCCAGAACGCCCGATAATTCACGCAGGGGAATCATGTTCGGCCCGTCAGACGGGGCGTTGTCTGGATCTTCATGGGTTTCGATAAAGACGCCGGCCACACCCACCGCAACGGCGGCACGGGCCAACACCGGAGCAAAGCGGCGATCTCCACCGCTTGATCCGCCCTGCCCGCCCGGCTGTTGCACCGAATGGGTGGCGTCAAAAATAATCGGCATGCCCGTGTCCGCCGCCATCTGCGGCAGACCGCGCATGTCGGTGACCAAGGTGTTGTAGCCAAAACTGGTGCCGCGTTCCGTAATCATGACGTTGGCATTGCCGCTGTCGGTAATTTTGGCGACCACGTTTTTCATGTCCCAAGGGGCCAAAAACTGCCCTTTTTTGACATTTACGACTTTACCCGTTTGGGCTGCCGCCACCAACAGGTCGGTCTGGCGGCACAAAAAGGCCGGAATTTGCAGCACGTCCACGACTTCTGCTGCGATTTTGCAGTGCTCAATTTCATGCACATCGGTCAGCACCGGCACGTTTAAAGTGGCTTTGATGTCGGCGAACACATCCATGGCCTTGGCAAGACCCAAACCGCGCACACCGCCCAGGGATGTCCGGTTGGCTTTGTCGTATGAGGTTTTAAAGATAAAGCCAATGCCCAGCTTGGCCGTCAGTTCCTGACACGCCGCCGCCATTTCCATGGCATGAGCCGGGCTTTCCATCTGACACGGTCCGGCGATCAACGCCAACGGCAAATCATTGCCAAAAGTTACATTTCCAACGTTGACGTGGTTGTGGATCATCTTTTTCCATTCAGACTTGAGAGGCTGAGCCTCTGCGGCACCTTCAGCACTAACCCTACACCAAGCGCGCCTGATGCACGGCGGCTTCGATAAACGACACGAACAGCGGATGCGGTTCAAACGGGCGCGATTTAAGCTCCGGGTGGAACTGCACCGCAACGAACCACGGATGGTTCGGCCATTCGACGATCTCCGGCAACACGCCATCGGGCGACATTCCGGAAAACACCAGTCCCGCCGCTTCCAAGCGTTCCATATAAGCTGTGTTTACTTCATAACGATGACGATGGCGCTCGGAAATGCTGGCCGAGCCATAAATATCATACGCCCTGGTGCCTTCTTTGAGGATGCAGTCATACGCGCCCAAGCGCATGGTGCCGCCCAAATCGCCATCTTTGGCGCGCTTTTCCAGATCGCCCGCCTTGGCCCATTCCGTCATCATGCCGACGACCGGTTCCGCCGGGTTGCCCATTTCGGTCGAACCTGCGCCCTTGATCCCCGCCGTGTGGCGCGCCGCTTCGATCACGGCCACTTGCATGCCCAAACAGATGCCGAAATACGGGATGTTATGTTCACGGGCGAATTGCACCGCTTTGATTTTGCCCTCGGTGCCGCGTTCGCCAAAGCCGCCCGGCACCAAAATGCCGTGCACGCCTTGCAGATGGTGAACCACAGACTGTTCATCTTCTTCAAAGATGCCCGCGTCGATCCATTCCATCTTCACCTTCACGGTGTTGACGATGCCGCCGTGGGTGAGCGCTTCGGCCAAGGATTTATAGGCGTCCAACAATTCGACATATTTGCCGACGATGGCGATGGTGACTTCGCCCTCGGGATTGGTGACGCGGTCAACAATGTCTTGCCAGCGCGACAGATCCGGTGCGGGCGCGTCAACAAGGCCAAAATGCTTGCACACCTGTTCGTCCAAGCCCTGTTCGTGATAGCTGATGGGCACCTGATAAATGCTGGCGACGTCCAGGGCGGGAATGACCGCATCCGCCGCGACGTTGCAAAACAAGGCGATTTTCTTGCGTTCGCCTTCGGGAATGTCGCGATCAGCGCGACACATCAGCAAATCGGCCTTGATCCCCACCGACAGCAATTCTTTGACCGAATGCTGGGTCGGTTTGGTTTTAAGTTCACCCGCCGTGGGAATGTAAGGCAGCAGCGTCAGATGGATATACATCGCGCGCGCCCGACCCAGTTCGTTGCCCAACTGGCGAATGGCTTCCAGGAACGGCAGGCTTTCGATATCGCCCACCGTGCCGCCGATTTCGATCAGCATAAAGTCTTCGTCGCCCTCATGGCTGAGGACAAAATTCTTGATGCTGTCGGTGATGTGGGGAATGACCTGCACGGTTGCGCCCAGATAGTCGCCACGGCGTTCCTTGGCAATGACTTCCGAATACACCCGTCCGGTGGTGACGTTGTCCGATTGGCGCGCGTTCACGCAGGTGAAACGCTCGTAATGGCCCAAATCCAGGTCCGTTTCGGCACCGTCATCGGTGACGAAGACTTCGCCGTGCTGATAGGGGCTCATGGTGCCGGGATCGACGTTGATATAGGGGTCAAGCTTGCGCAAACGCACGCTGTAACCGCGCGCCTGTAGCGCTGCGCCCAAGGCGGCAGAAGCCAACCCTTTTCCGAGTGAGGAAACCACGCCGCCGGTGATGAAAATGTACCTGGTCATGGAAGCTCAATATATCCAAGTTTGAAGGCGTGTAAAACGAAAGAGGCGGCATCTGTTTGCCGCCCCCCTCAAAGTGCTGGGCTCATGGGTTGAGAGTCCCGGTTTTCTTGACTATTCAGCGACCGGCGCGGTGGGCGCTGCAGGCTCTGCGGGAAGCTCCGGAGCGACAGGTGCCGGGGCTGATTGAACCGGAGTTGGTGCCGAATCGAGAATTGAGGTCGGTTCTTTGTTCGCGCCGGTGACGATGGCGATGGCCAAACTCAAGCCCATAAACAACGTCGCCAGGATCGCTGTGGTGCGGGTCAACAGGTTCGCGGTTTCGCGTCCGGTCATGAAACCGCCCATGCCGCCGCCACCGCCGCCGCCGCCGCCAATACCCAATGCGCCGCCCTCACTTTTTTGCACCAAAACGATGCCGATCAAAGCGATGGTAACCAGGACGTGGACGACAAGCAAAACGGTGAGCATATCTTCAATTCCAAAGAAAGAGCCAAAAGCAAGAGCCTGGGAAACGCCCAGGCTCTGTTGTTGCGTTGCGCCGTATGTAGTCCCAAAAAGCCGCTTTGGCTAGAGAAAACTTACCCTTTCGGCGTCAAACGAGGCACCAAACCTAGGCGCTTTCGGCGACCGCCCAGAAGTCGTCGACCTTCAAACTGGCGCCGCCGATCAAGCCGCCGTCCACGTCGGCCAGGGCCAACAGTTCTTTGGCGTTTTTTGGATTCATGGAACCGCCATAGAGAATTCGGGTTTTGTCCGCTTCCGCCTGGCCGATCTTTTTCGCCAATTCGGCGCGGATAAAGGCGTGCACGTCTTGCACTTCGGCGCTGGTCGGCGTGCGTCCGGTGCCAATGGCCCAAACCGGCTCGTAAGCGATGACGGTGTTCGCAGCGGTCGAACCATCGGGCACGGAACCGGCAATTTGCGAACCGTTGACGTCCAAGGTCTTGCCCGCGTCGCGCTGGGCTTCGGTTTCGCCGATGCACACTACGGCCACCAAGCCGTTGGCTTGCGCCGCAGCCGCCTTGGCCTTCACCACTTCGTCGCTTTCGCCATGATCGGTGCGGCGCTCGGAATGGCCGACGATGGCATAGCCGCAACCGGCGTCTTTCAGCATCGCCGCCGAGGTATCGCCGGTGTGGGCGCCCTTTTCGTTCATGTGATTGTCTTGACCGCCCAACTGCATGCCGGAACCCGCGATGGCGGACGCCACGACCGGAATCAAAATGGCCGGCGGGCACACCAACATTTCAAAGTTGACGTCGCCTGCCGCCTTCAACTTCTCCGCCAAGCCCCCCGCCAACGCCTTCGCGTCCGCGCTCAAGCCGTTCATCTTCCAATTGCCAGCGATCAAAGTGCGGCGTGCGGTCATGGTATGTACCCCCCGTAAAGCGATTATCTATGAGAAAATTCAGTTGAGGAGTTCTATCACACCCGTCCCGGAAAGGACCATACTCTTTGGGGTGGGGGAGATATGGTTTCACCGCCCGTCGCCCCCCAGCCCGTCGTGGCGCGAAGCAAAGCGCCCAAGCGACCCAGGACACCATACTTTGACGCACAGAGCGGTAAATTATCTTCCGCGTATTGCGTTTTCAGATACGGGGCTTACTTATCTGCCTTCAAATCATACTCTCCACGCAAAGGACTCTCTCATCATGATCGAACGCAACCTCGAACGTCTGATTTTCGCCAGCCGCTGGATCATGGCGCCGTTTTATTTGGGGCTGGTGGTGGCTTTGGCGATGCTTTTGGTGAAGTTTTCCCAAGAGTTGATCCACGTCGCACCCGCCGTGTTCACCATGAGCGAGAACGCGGTCATCCTGGCGGTGCTGACGCTGATCGATCTGTCGCTGGCGGGCAATCTGCTGCTGATGGTGATTTTCGCCGGATATGAGAATTTTGTGTCCAAGATTGACACCGGAGAGCACGAAGACAGGCCCGACTGGATGGGCAAGGTCGATTTTTCCGGTCTCAAGCTCAAATTGCTTGCGTCCATCGTTGCCATTTCCGGCATTCAACTTTTGCGCACCTTCATGGCCATCGAGCAGACGTCAAAAGAAACGCTGTATTCGATGCTGATCATCCACATCACGTTCGTGGTTTCGGGCGTATTGCTGGCGCTGATGGACCTGATGGTGGAAAAGGCCCACGCGATCAAAAACGCAGCCCATTAAATCGCATCCACCTTCCCCAATCCCGATAAAGCCGTCCTCATCTTGGAGGGCTTGGTGAGATGTCGGGTTACGGTGCCCGGATTTGGGTGAGCTTTAAACCGACATTCCCCAGATGACTCCTAAACTCAGCTTCGATGATAGCCAAACGGCCTTCATCTTGGAACCATAAATTGCGTTTCCACTTAAAAGGCGCTTTTTTAA
>JGI11705J14877_10002299_pt1 | contig 10370 bp, 6 predicted proteins | sample Etolaghawater15m_FD_14877 | JGI IMG/M metagenome (IMG submission 14877) | reverse complement strand
TGCCATTATTTTGATACCCAACTTATGTACTAGCTACCCTTATGAATAAAAAGCAAATTCTCGATAAAATAAAACAATTGGATTCGCTGACGAATGACGAAAAAGCCTACCTCGTTAACCTCATCAACACCAAAAAGAAATACGGCCTCGTGTGGGAAGACAAACCCGAAGACGTGGAAGAACAACTCCGACAATGCCTGCCCGTGCTGCGCGAAGTACCCGAAAAACGTATCCTCGCCACCGACCTGCCTGCCATCCTGCCAACCAAGCCAAAAACCACGCAAACAGAAATTTTTTCCGAAACCGAAATGGATGAGGCCAAAAGCCAACAGCCAAAAGCCAAAAGCCAACAGCCTTCCCTCCCCCCCAACCACCTCCTCATCGAAGGCGACAACCTCCACGCACTTACGGCCCTTACCTTTACCCACGAAGGCAAAATTGATGCAATGTACTTTGATCCACCTTACAATACAGGTGCGAAAGATTGGCGGTACAATAATGATTTTGTTATAAAGGAGGATTTGTTTAGACATAGTAAATGGGTCTCCATGATGCATAAAAGACTACAGATTGCTAAAAGGTTGTTGAAAGAGGATGGAATAATCTGTGTGACAATTGATGATTACGAAATGCCGAGGCTAACTATGATAATGGAAGAAATATTTGGAGAAGAAAATCATTTAGGAACCATTACCATTAGAATTAATCCATCTGGTAGATCAACGGTCAAAGGTGTTTCTATTACACATGAGTACGGTCTTTTTTTTGGCAAAAGTGAAAACGCTCACGTAGGCAGGCTTCCTAGAAATGAAAAACAAAAAAATCGTTATGACTTAAATGATGAAAAAAGTGCATATGAATGGGTGAACTTCAGAAAGCATGGTGGAATGCGAAAAGAATCTCCATCAATGTATTACCCTATTTATATAACAGAAAATTCGCTTAGAATTCCAGAGTTGAAATGGAGTGAAGAATCAAAGGAATGGATTGCACTTGAGAATCCAATACATAATGAAGTAGTTGTATTTCCAATTGATGATAATGGACAAGACAGAAGGTGGAAATGGGGCTTGGAACGTATAAGAAATTCACCAAATGAATTTTGCGTAAAACAAGACAGAAATGGCAAACTTGCTGTTTATGTAAAAGCTAGAATGACTAACGATGGAGTTTTACCTTTAACATGGTGGGACAAGAAGGAATATTCAGCTACGGCCTATGGAACAAATCTGATAAAGGAAATTTTTGGAGAGTTACAAGTGTTTTCATATCCCAAAGCACTTCATGCAGTTATTGATAGCATTAGAGTGTTGACAAGCAAACCTAATGCTGTGATTTTAGATATTTTCGCCGGTTCCGGGACCACCCTCCACGCCACCATGCAACTCAATGCCGAGGACGGGGGCAACCGCCAGTGCATTATGGTAACCAACAACGAAAACAACATTTGCGAGGAAGTTACCTACGAGCGCAACAAACGGGTAATACAGGGCTATACCAACGCCAAAGGGGCGGAAGTGCCGGGCTTAACCCACAATAATTTAAGGTATTACAAAAGTGAGTTTGTGCCCAGCACCAAAACGGAACAGAATAAACGTTTGCTCACCAAAGCCAGTACCGAATTGCTGCAAATAAAAGAAGATTGCTACACAGAGCTAACCACCCTAAGTGGATTCGACCCACTGCATTGCAGGATTTTTACCAACGAAAAAGGCAAATACCTATTGGTGGTGTACCACAGCCGACAGCAGCTGGCTGTTTGCGAGCAATTGGTTGGCTATATAAAAACACTGGGCAACTTAACCGGAAAAGTAAAACTCTACGCTTTCAGCCCCGAAAAAGAAACACTGGTAGAAGATTTTGAAGAAGTGGCCGACCTTATTGATGCCGTGCCGCTGCCCGAAGCCATTTATAATGCCTACCGCGCTACTTTTAAAACCCTTAAACTCGACAAAAAACCCATGGCGACAAAAGTACCGCAACCCGCACAAACCGAAGAGGAACAAGACCTGTTTACATCAATCCAAGACGAAGACTAACCATGCACATACTTAAAGAATTTCAGGAAAACGCCGTTAAAAGTCTGCTTAGCCATACCTACGCCGCCCTCAGCACGCCGGACAACCAAATACCCATTCTGCTCGAAGCTCCCACCGGTTCAGGAAAAACCGTCATGATGGCCGCGTACATCGAACGGTTGATGGAAGAACTGCCCCTGCAACCCGGTTTAAACGATAATGTGGCTTTTATCTGGTTTGCGCCCAACACCTTGCATGTGCAGAGTTTCCTGTCGTTGCAAAAACTATACGCCGACACCAACAAGCTCAACTGCATCGACCTGAGCAACCTCAGCACCAACCCGGTACTCAACCAAAAAGACCTCCTTTTTGTCAATTGGAGCAGTGTGGATGGCATGAAGAAAATATGGCGCAAAGAAAACGAGAGCAACACCAATTTAGAAACCCTTGTCGAAAACACCAAAATCAACGACACAAAAATAATATTGATCATCGATGAGGCGCATCTGAGTGCTTTTTCCGGGCCTCAGGCCATCGCTGTCCGTCACCTCATACAGGCAAAAGTGGAAATTATGGTAACGGCCACACCCCGTGTAAGACCACAACGCAATGTTTTTATCTCGCGCCAGGAAGTCATCGCCGAACAAATGATAAAAAAAGGGGTCAGGTTAAATATTGGCTTACATCCGGAACAGCAAAATGGTGAAAACGTACACATTCATTTGTTGCGGGCAGCCTTTGAAAAGAAAAAGGAATTGGCCAAATACTATGACAAGGAATTGGGTGAAGGAGTTATTAATCCTTTACTGTTGATACAGCTCCCATCAGAAAACAGTGCCCTGAGTGATGAGGATAAATCCATCCGCGACACCCTTGTTGGATTGCTTAACACCGACTACGGAGTATCCTCAAACAATGGAAAGTTAGCCATATGGCTTTCAGGCGAACGAGATAAGGACGGATTGGAAGACATCAATGGGTTACAAGAGGTGCTTATTTTTAAGCAAGCCATTGCTCAGGGCTGGGACTGTCCCCGTGCTGCTGTTTTGGTAAGCTACCGCAATATACACAGTCCGAATTTCGGGGTTCAAACCGTGGGTAGAATTTTACGCATGCCCCACCACAAACATTATGTCAACGATGAACTCAATTACGGCTATGTTTTTACCAACATCGAGAGCAACCGGATAAACTTTGTGCGCGACGACATGGATTATTTTAACCTGCAGGTGGCCCAGCGGAAAAACAACAAAGGATGGGTTTTCGATCAGTTAGTCACTGCTGACATTGTGAACGACAGGGCATCTAAAGGGGTACTGAATTCCGTTTTTGAGCTAACGTTCTTCAATGTTATGGAAAAAAGATATGGGGTAAAACAACTCCCTGATGTGGACTTGTTTGTGCCCGCCCAGTTGGAAGACGTAACCCGACAAAAGGAAGTCAACAAAACGTTAATGATTCAAAACGGTTGGGAATTTGAAATCGACGACCACCAAATAAGCATTCCAAAAGATTTGGAGGTGGACACCTACGAGGTACGATCCATTATGCTAAATGCCAATCAAAAACAACTGTTTGCCATCACCACCGCTGAGTTTGGTGTTATGTTCGATCGATTTTGTTACGACAACATCACACGGCTTAACCGCTCAAAAAGCTGGAAAAAATTAAAGCAAACACTCATACACTTTGCCGAATACTATTTGGGAGTTTATGAGTTTGAAGCCCGGAAAATGTTTTTGTACCCCCAAAACCGTGCATTATTGGTTCAACACATTGTTACCGCGCTCGAGAACTTTGAAATTTGGCAAAAAGCACAGGGAAACGTTCACCGACGACTTGAAAATAGCCATTGGCAAGTACCGGAGTTCCGCTATTACAATGAATTATACAATCGGGAAGAAATACAAACCCATGCATTAGATCCTTTTTTCGAATACAATAAAGCCTCCTCGCCTGAGAAAGCGTTTAAGGATTTCCTGATCAGCAACGAAAGCCATATAGATTGGTGGTATAAAAATGGCGACAGTGGCAAGGAACATTTTGCTGTTCCCTACACCAGTACACAAAGCGAAATGAGGCTGTTTTATGTTGACTTTGTTATAAAATTCAAGTCCGGGTCGATCGGCTTATTTGATACCAAAACAAAGAGATCCGACTACGAAGCACCCAACAAACACAATGCGTTGCTTGCGTATATCGAAAGCGAAAACACTAAAAACACCACTCGAAAACTGGTTGGAGGAATACTCATTCCGGATGAGCGGGATGGGTTAAGTTTGTTTAGATATTGTACAAACAGAATTACCGACACCCACGATCTGACAGGTTGGGATTTTTTTGATCCGAAACAAATATAAAAAATGGCCTTACCCATTAACATATCCGATTTAATCCACGGCAAAGTAGTGGAATGGGAACGCCTCGAATTTAAGGAAGGATGGAATCCCGAAGATGTCTTGCATACGGTTTGTGCCTTTGCTAACGACCTAAACAATTGGGGAGGCGGATATATCATTGTTGGAGTAAAGGCAGTGGAGGGTATTCCCCAATTACCACCAAAAGGACTGGCGTTAGAGCGTATCGACCGCATTCAAGGCGAACTGATCAATATGTGCTTCAAAATTCAGCCAAATTACCTTCCCATCACTCAACCCTATATCATTGATGGCAAAACTATTTTGGTTATTTGGTGTCCCGCAGGTGATATGCGCCCTTATTCCTGTCCATCTACACTTGGAAACGATGCAAGGCGTCAATATTATATTCGCTCAGGAAGTAGCAGTATTATTGCAAAAGGCAACAACCAAACAAGGCTGGTAGAGCTAACTGCCAAGATTCCTTTCGACGACCGCATCAATCAGCAGGCTAAACTAAATGATTTGGAATTAGGTTTAATCCGTGAATTTTTGCAAGAAATTGGCAGCGATCTGTTCGACGAGAGCGCTGCTATGCCATTGCCCGATTTATGCAAAGCCATGCATATTGCCCGTGGCCCTGTGGAATTTTTAAGACCCATCAATGCGGGTTTGCTTTTCTTCAATGGCAACCCACATCGCTTTTTTAACCGAGCCTGGATTGAATTGGTCATTCATATGGATGATGCCGGACGCAATTATTTTTCTAAAACGTTTAAAGGACCTGTGCACAAACAAATACGCAATTGTCTTGCCTATTTGAAAACCGAAGTGTTAAAAACTGAAACAAAAAAAATAAAAGGTCAGGCCGCGAGTATTACCATTGCAAACTATCCTTTCAATGCTTTGGAAGAAGCAATCAGCAACGCCGTGTACCATAAAAGTTATGATGAAGAAAAGCCCATCGAAATTCAAGTCCTGCCCGATCGTATAGAAATATTAAGCTATCCGGGTCCAATGCCTCCCATCACTAATCACGATCTACAACAACGAAGAGTAATTGCACGCGATTATCGAAACCGTAGGATTGGTGATTTTTTAAAAGAACTTCAGTTGACAGAAGGAAAAGCCACCGGATTTCCCTTAATTCGCGATGAAATGATGAAAAACGGAAATCCGGAACCTGTCTTTTTTACCGATGAAAGCAGAACACTCTTCCTGCTAACACTGCATTGCCACCCAAACACCGTAGGTTTGGTAACTAAGTCGCGAATCAAACTGTCTCGCGAAGATATAGATGCTGCTTTTAATACAGCATTTGATTTGCAATCTGTTAGCTCGGTATTGGACAACGATATTTCAGAAGTAGCTGGCTACATCAGAGAGCTGGTGGTAACTAAGTCAGCCGAAAAAGTAACTAAGTCGGAGAAAAAAGTAACAAAGCTGATAGCAAAACTGATTGCCTTAATCGATTTCCTCAAAATAGAAAAAAACCGAGCGGAAATATTTCATTTTCTGGGGATAGCCAACCAGACGAAAAATTTTTCAACCAACATAAAACCTCTGATCGATTACGGAATAATTGAGATGAAGATCCCCGACAAACCAAAAAGTCCGCAACAAAAATACGGTTTAACAGAAAAAGGAAAAAAACTATTAATCTATCAACCATGGCAAAAAAAGGACTAGACACCCTATTCGTTCACTACGGCATACGCAAAGAAGACATGGCCATCATCGAAGCCCTGTGCAGTGAATTTCAAATCGACGCCGAATGGGTGCGCGAGGAGCTGCTCAAAGTATATCATGAGCGCAAAATACGAAATCAGGAAATCGACCAAAAATCCCTGATTAAAATCATCGAGAAAGCATTACAAAATATTAATACCTAAGCCATGTTAATCAAGCGTATCAAGGCAAAAAACTTCAAAACCTACCTCAAACTGGATTTGAACATTCAAACCGATCCCGACTTGCCCATCATTTTGATCGGTGGTGCCAATGGTGGTGGAAAAACTACCTTTTTCGAGGCCATTTACGGGGCTTTGTATGGGTTGAAAATTAATACAGAACTGCAGTTCAGACAATTGTTAAATGCCGGAGCCATCGGCCATGAGGAAGAAAAAATTGTCCTGGAACTGCATTTCTCCGGCATGGTGCTCAACGAAGAGCAAAACTATGTGCTCACCCGCACCTATATCCTCAACCCCGAAGACAAACCCGTGGAAAGTGTTCGCCTCAACATGAATGGAACCATTTTTCAATTTGGCACAGCTTCGCCACCCGCACACCGAATGGAACAGGAAGCCCATGTGAATAAAATTATTAAGGCCAACCTGCCTCAGGAGTTAAGTCATTATTTCCTGTTCGATGCCATGGAGGCCGGAAGCCTGCTTAAGGAGGACAGGTTGTCGAAGGTAATTCAGGAAAATATCGAAAACGTGATGGGCTTCAACAAGTTTTTGCACTTTGCCGAGGCCGCCGCTTATTTGTTGGAAAGCCATACAGCGCAAAAGTTAGAACTGGAAAACGAAAAAGCAGAATACCTTGAACTCCTCCGGAAAAAGCGCGAACTCGATGAGGCAGTTAAGAAATTGGACATCGACCTGCAAACTTCCTTGCAATACTCGGTAGCCAACAAAGAAATTTACGACAACCTAAAGGCAGGACTTTCGCAGGAGAAAACCATCAAAGCCAAAATCGATCAGCTACAACAACAAATCGATAACTTTCACGAAAGAGAACGCAATTTCAGAAATGAAGCCGACAATTTTACCAGAAATTTCGAGCAACATATAAGTCTGCCCAAGCTGAAAGATGCTTTGAAGAATGAAATTTCTCTGATTTTAAAGGAATTTCTTAAACGGGAGCAAGAAGAGCAAGAGCATGTTTCTGAACAATACCTTAACGACATCCTTGAGAAAGCCATTGATTTCCTCCGGGTTAAGGGCATAGAGGTTAGGTCGCTGAAGCTTACCGATCTTACAGCTTATGTGTTAGCTCAATTGACTGGAAATTCAAACGATCTTCAATACAATTTCTTTGAACCAAGCGAGGTCAAAGCACTGCAAAACCTGGTCAACAGTACGTATGTGAACCCCTTTATCGGAATCAATCAGCAGAAAATAGAACTTGAAATTTCAGCTCAACAAATTCCCAGGATTAAAACGCAAATCGACGAGTTTAAGCAGCAAATAACGGGCAGCGACTATTCGCTCATGTTGGCCTACGAGAACAACGAAAAGAAAATCAAGACGTTGGAAGATGAAATAAAAGAGGGTAAAGCAGAAATTGCTAAATTGGAAAAACGAATACACCAGTTCGACATCCAAACCAGTCAAGAGCCCGATCCCAAATACGAGGCACTTCAAAAACTACAGCCATTCTTTAAAAAAGTAGCCAACACACTGCTTAAAAGCAAGAAAGACCAGTTGGAGGCGAAAATGAAAACCGACCTGAACCTTAACCTGGCTGCCTATAAGGATGTAATCGATCGGGTAGAGCTATCCGAAGACCTCACCGACCTCAGTTTTAAAATTTACCACATCGCCGGAAACGAAATATACCTGAACCATTTAAATACTGCTTCCAAACAAGTGGTTGTTCAGGTATTGCTTAAAGCCCTGCACGAATATGGCGATTACGACCCCCCGGTGATGATCGACACTGTTATGGGTGTGCTGGACGAAACCAGCCGAACAACCATCCTCGAAAGTTACTTTCCCGAGTTATCCCACCAAACCATCTTGCTCAGCTCCGACAGCGAAATCAGGGTAAGCAAAGACCTGGTCAAGATAGAACCCTTTATTTCCAAGGCGTTCACCCTTAAACGTGACAAGGAACTTCAGAAAACTGAAGTAGAAGAAGGTTATTTTGGTCATTTAATACAACAATAACATGAGTACAATCAAACTCCAGAATATTCGCCAAAGCGAAGGCTTGTTAGAAGAATTAGCTCCCTTAAAACATAAGTTGGAAGAAAGAATCAATTTAAAATCCTACTCTGAAAATGTAAAACCCGTATCACTCAGCTACAACCTGCTACAACGTATCTCCCTTTCAGCCGGTTTATCCATCAAGGAAAAACGAAAGCTGGCTGATATCGACCAGGTGGTGATTTCAAAAACAGGTTTTCGTATTCACGAAACTACCTTCGCCCGATTTAACCTGAGCGACTTGTGGTCCTCATTGCTTAAGCTTAGATACCATCACCTCGACATCGACTGGACAAGCCCGACTATAAAAAGCAAGGTGATAAATTACGAGATGCAGCGCGGAAAAGACTTGCTGATGCAAGAGGGAAATATAGAGGAATGGCTAACCATTTCCGATGTTCGGGGAGGTGGCAGCGGCTATGGCGAAATCCCTTTGCTCAATTTAACCATTGGTAGCTACGAAGACGATATCCCCGCTTTAATCAACCTCAACGGGCGCAAAATACCCAACACACAGATTATTGTGGCCGGCGCCACCGGATCAGGGAAAAGTAATTTGCTGGCCGTTTTGATCAATGAGACAAGAACACTGACCATCGAATCATCCTATCCCGTAAACTTCCTGCTATTCGACTACAAAGGTGAATTCTCCGACCCGGCCAACAGCGAATGGCTTCCACTCTTCGAAGTGGACGAATCAGCCATTCTTGATCCGATAAAAGCTCCGCTGCCTTTCACCCCCTTCCGCGACTTTACAGGCCGAACGCAAAACGAAATAAACCTGTATGCCTCCGAAATGGCCATTGCCCTCATCGCCATCGACAGAGCACGTATCAGTGCCAACATGAACAACCGACTTTCCGAGGCGGTAATTAATGCCTACCATAAGTCGCACAACAAACCCATCACATTCCAGGCCATCCTGCAATGCTATACCGAGCTGCAGCCCGAACGCGATCAGGATAAAGACGACAGTGTAAAATCCGTTCTAAAACAACTTATTCGCAACAACCTATTCGCACAGGAAGATTCCGTTGATCTCATCAAAAACAGCTACATCATCAAAATGGATGGCTATCCCAAAGATGGGCCATTGGCCAAAGCCATCGTATTTTTCATTATTTCTAAACTCAACACCATCTACGAAAAACTGCCCAAACAGGCCGTCAGCGACGAATGTGTCGAAATCAGGCACTTCACCATCATCGACGAAGCCCATTACATGCTCGACTTCGATAACAAACCCCTGCGCGAACTCATTGCAGTAGGCCGCAACAAAGGACTCAGCATCATCCTCGCCACCCAAAACATGGACAGCTTCAAATCAAAATACTTCGACTTCTACGCCAACGCCCAATACCCCTTGCTCATGAAACAGCAATCCATCGCCGACGGAGTAATCAAAGACCTATACGGCGTTTCAGGCAACGAATTCAACGAAATCAAAGAAGCCATCTCCAACCTCCAACTCGGCGAACTCATCATCAAAAACCCTACCGCCGCCGCCTTAGGAATGGGTAAGAAGTTTAAGAAGATTAAGGTGAGTCATGTTATTTGATAAATACTAAATCTATAAACGCATTGTATATTTTAAAACAAATGACCAGATGTGTTTCATATAACCTTGTTTAAAATGGGCTGAATCTTTCAGTAACAATTCATCATAAGGATACCAAGATTAAATATCCCCAAAAAGCGACATGAATAAATCTGAAAATACTGACAAAAACGAACCCAGTCGGCGGGAAATTTTTCTATCCTATCTCGTTAAAAAAATTGGATTTAATCATGACACGTTTCTTGAGGACTACCTTCGTTATCTATCCTTGAATATACCAAAACTTAAACAATTGGGTAGAAAAAATAAAATATTGGATGGAATCTATACCCATGTTGAAGATCCTAAACCAAATACCGAATATTTTGATATGGGTGATTATTATATTCCTAAACGATTCAGTATTATCGATTATTTATTAATTGAAATAAAGATTAAAAAGAAAAGTGAATTCAAACTGAAAGAGAAATCATTAAAATATATTTCTGCTACTGATTTGGCG